>OLSK01001191.1_pt1 | contig 20248 bp, 20 predicted proteins | sample 1672781 | NCBI WGS metagenome assembly OLSK01 (sample SAMEA3136723, study PRJEB25190) | human gut metagenome | biome: human gut; feature: human-associated habitat; material: faeces | place: Austria | collected 2013 | reverse complement strand
GACCGACCGGATTTCTTACCATCAAAGGAGCGCGGGAAAATAATCTGAAAAATATTGATGTGCAGGTTCCGCTTGGTATCATGACCTGTATCACCGGAGTATCGGGATCGGGAAAGAGTTCCCTGACCAATGAAATTCTGTATAAGCATCTGGCGCGAACTTTAAACCGGGCACGCTGCATCCCCGGAGATCACGATGATATTCTGGGTGTGGAACAACTGGATAAGATTATCGATATTGATCAGTCACCGATCGGACGCACACCGCGTTCGAATCCGGCAACCTATACCGGTGTGTTTGACATGATCCGTGATCTGTTTGCGGCAACTCCGGATGCAAAGGCACGTGGATATAAGAAGGGACGTTTCAGTTTCAACGTCAAAGGCGGACGCTGTGAGGCCTGCAGCGGAGATGGTATCATAAAGATCGAGATGCATTTCCTGCCGGATGTGTATGTGCCTTGTGAGGTCTGCAAGGGCAAACGATACAACCGCGAGACGCTGGAAGTCAAATATAAAGGAAAAAGTATCTTCGATGTACTTGACATGAGTGTCAGTGAAGGGGTAGAATTCTTTCAGAACATTCCTTCCATCAGCAGGCATCTTGTGACGCTGGAAGAAGTCGGGCTGGGCTATATCAAACTGGGTCAGCCGTCCACGCAGCTTTCGGGCGGTGAGGCGCAGCGTGTCAAGCTGGCGTCAGAGCTCGCCAAACGGAGTACGGGCAAGACGCTGTATATCCTCGACGAGCCGACGACGGGGCTGCACTTCGCGGACGTGGATAAGCTGCTGGCGGTGCTGGACAAGCTTGTGGACGCGGGTAATACGGTGGTAGTCATCGAGCATAATCTCGATGTCATCAAGCGGGCTGACCACATCATTGATCTGGGACCGGACGGCGGCAGCCGCGGCGGCACCATCGTGACGACCGGTACGCCGGAAGAGGTTGCCGCGTGCCCGCAGTCTTACACAGGACAGTTCTTAAAAAAGCTATTGCAAAAATAGAAACGATACCGAAAGTAGAAACAAAGGTAGAAACAGAGGAGAAAAATCCAATGGACAAGAGAATGAATCTGACGATGCTCACAGATTTTTATGAAATCACCATGGCAAACGGCTATTTTGAATCCGGCATGGCGGACGATATCGCGTATTTCGATATGTTCTTCCGCAGAGTGCCGGACGGCGGCGGCTACGCGATCATGGCGGGTCTGGAACAGCTCATCGACTATCTCAAGAACCTCAGATTTACGGATGGGGACATCGCATATCTGCGCGGCAAAAATATTTTCTGCGAAGATTTTCTTGCGTATCTGCGTGATTTTGAGTTCAAGTGTGATGTCTGGGCGGTGCCGGAGGGAACGCCGATCTTCCCGCATGAGCCGATCGTGACCGTCAGAGGACCGGTGATGCAGGCACAGTTCATCGAGACGATGGTGCTTTTGTGCATCAACCACCAGAGTATGATTGCGACCAAGGCGAGCCGCATTGTGCGCGCGGCAAAGGGCAGACCGGTCATGGAATTCGGTTCCCGCAGAGCGCATGGCGCGGACGCGGCGATCATGGGCGCGCGCGCGGCTTATATCGGCGGCTGTGCCGGTACAGCCTGCGCGATTGCGGACAGAGATTACGGAATCGTGGCGCTGGGAACGATGGCGCACAGCTGGGTGCAGATGTATCCGGACGAGTATTCCGCTTTCAAGAAGTACGCGGAAATTTATCCGGACAACTGCGTGCTGCTGGTGGACACCTACAATGTGCTGAAATCCGGCGTTCCTGCGGCGATCAAGGTATTCAAGGAAATGAAGCCTGCCAAGATGGGGATCCGTATCGACTCCGGCGACGTATCCTATTTGACGAAACAGGCGCGTAAGATGCTCGATGAAGCGGGGCTTACGGACTGCACGATCGTTGTATCCAATTCTCTGGACGAGTATATTATCCGCGACGTCATTTTGGAGGGGGCGCAGATCAACTCCTTCGGCGTCGGCGAGCGTCTGATTACCGCTAAATCCGAGCCGGTATTCGGCGGTGTCTATAAGCTGGCGGCACTCGAAAAGAACGGCGTGCTGACACCGAAGATCAAAATTTCCGAAAACGTCGAGAAAATCACCAATCCGGGCTTCAAGGGGCTGTATCGTCTGTACAGCAAGGATACCGGCAAGGCGCGCGGCGATGTGATCACGCTCGCGGAGGAGACGATTCCGGTGCAGGATTCTTATGAGATCTTTGATCCGAACGCGGTTTGGAAAAAAACGCGGATCCGCAATTATGAGGTTCGCAATCTGCATGTGCCGATTTTCGAGCAGGGCAAGTGCGTTTACGAAAGTCCGGATATCGAAACGATTAAAAAATACTGTCAGGAGCAAATGGAAACCCTTTGGGACGAGACCTTGCGTTTCGAAAATCCGCAGACCTATTATGTGGATCTTTCTCAGAAACTGTGGGATATGAAAAACCGTCTTTTGCAGGAGCATGCCGCGGAGTAGCAAGTTGCGTGAGAACCGGAAAGAAGCATAATCAGAATATCATCAAAAAGGCTGCTGTATCGCGGCCTTTTTTGCGTAGAAGGGGTTTTGCGGCGTGACGCGCCGCGCGGCACGTGAGGAGAAAGCGCGCTCCTGCGGTGCGTGGTATTTCGCCCAAAAAACCTCGTGAAACGCGGCAATCCGATGAAAGCGTAGAAATTCGGATTTTATTCCACAAACCTTAGCCCGCGCCGCGCGGAATTTCATCTTGACAAGGAGCCTGAAATCATGGACAATGGAAGGGAGCTTTTTGCGGAAAGGAAGAAAAATGGCAAGAATATTAAAGGGAAACGAGGTCGCGAAGGCTATCAACGAGCGGACACTGCGGCAGGTAGAGGAATTAAAGCACGCGGGTATCACACCGACACTGGCAATTCTGCGCGTAGGGGAAAGGCCGGACGATATCAGCTATGAAAAGGGCGCGAGGAAGCGCTGCGAAAGTCTCGGTGTTGTAGTCAGACAGGTCACGCTTGCCGCGGATGTGACACAGGAAGCCTTTGATCGGGAATTAATCACGCTGAACGAGGATTCCGCGGTGCATGGCATTCTGATGTTTCGCCCGCTGCCGCCGCAGCTGGACGAGGAGCGGGCGCGACAGATGCTGGCGCCGGCAAAGGATGTCGATGGCTGTACGGACGGCTCGCTGGCAGGCGTGTTTACGAATACCGAGAACGGTTTTTGCCCCTGCACAGCACAGGCGGCGATGGAGATTCTGAACTATTACGGGATTGACTGTCGGGGCAGGACCGCGGTGATTATCGGTCGGAGTCTGGTGGTCGGACGTCCGGCGGCGATGCTTTTGCTGCATCAGCACGCGACGCCGACGATTTGTCATACAAAAACGGAGCGAATGCCCGAAATCGCGCGAGGCGCGGATATTGTCATTGTCTGCGCGGGCAAGATGGAAGCAATCGGCCGCGAATATTTCCGCGAGGGGCAGACGGTCATCGATGTGGGAATCGGCTGGAACGAGGCGAAAGGAAAGCTCTGCGGCGATGTGGACTTTGACGCGGTCGAGCCGCTCGTAGAGGCGATTACACCGGTGCCGGGCGGCGTCGGCGCGGTCACCACGAGCGTGTTGGTATCTCATGTGGCAGAGGCCGCGGCACGCACTCTGCGGAAGGAGAATTGACGAGTTTCTCTTGCCGTTCGCGCTGCGAGTATTTTTTTGGCAGGGGCAGATACGTGTCAATCTCCTGTCCCTACCTTCGCGAGAATAGATTTATAGAAGGAAACGATAGTTTATGAAGCAATTACAAACTTATATCAGCGGTATCATGGCGGGCCTTGCCATTGCGCTGGGCGGAACGGTCTATCTTTCGGTTGAAAATCAGATCGTCGGAGCACTTTTTTTCACTGTGGGCTTGTTTACGGTCTGCACGATGAATTTTCAACTTTACACCGGACGCGTGTGCTATCTCTTTGAAAATGATAAGAACTATGCCTTGCAGCTGCCGCTCATCTGGCTTGGCAATCTGACAGGCGCGGTTTTGACCGCGCGGCTTTTGATGCTGACGAGAATCGCGCCGAAACTCGCGGGAAGCGCGGCGCTGTTGTGCGAAACCAAGCTGTCGGATAATTTGGGCAGCAGCTTCTTGCTCGCAATCTTCTGCAATCTGCTGATTTTTATCGCTGTAGACGGCTTCAAGCATCACTCGCACGAAATCGGCAAATATCTGGGATTGTTTTTCGGCGTGGTGGCGTTTATTCTCTGCGGCTTCGAGCACTGCGTCGCGAATATGTATTTCTTTACGATTGGCGGTGTGTGGAGTCTGCGTACGCTGCTCTATATTCTTGTGATGACGCTTGGAAACTCCGTCGGAGGACTGGTTCTGCCTCTGCTGCGCAGGCTGGCCGGAGATGCGCGGCAGGCATGACGACAAAAAACGCGTAAAGAATTACCTGAATCTATGGTAATGACTTTACGATATTGATATTTTATGCTAGAATAAAATTCTATAGTATGTATACAAAATACTGAGAAACCACAGAGAAACGAGAGAGGAAACAACATGAATCAGAAACTTACCGGGAAGCAATATACCTTGCTCGCCTCCATGCTGTTCGGCATGTTCTTCGGCGCGGGCAATTTGATTTTCCCCATCATTTTAGGAGCAAAAGCCGGCGCGAGTCTGGTGCCTGCGCTGCTTGGCATGCTCATCACAGCAGTCGGCATGCCACTTTTGGGTATTGTGGCGCTCGGCGTCTCCCGCAGCAGCGGTTTGATGCAGATGTCCGGCAGAGTCGCCAAATGGTACAGCTATTTCTTTACCTGCGCGCTCTACCTGACAATCGGACCGTTCTTCGCGATTCCAAGATGCGCCGCAACCTCGTTCACCATGGGGATCGCGCCGCTGGTAAGCGGCAGTCATACGGTGCCGCAGGCGATTTTTACCACGCTGTTCTTCGCGGCGGTGCTGTTCTTCGCGCTGCGCCCGAACAACATTATGAACTCCATCGGCAAATATCTCAATCCGATATTTTTAATTTGTCTGGGTATATTGGTTGTCGCGGCGCTGCTTGACCCGATCCAGAGCGTAGGTTCTGTAGCGGCAAGCGGAGCTTACGCGGATAACGCGTTCTCCACAGGCTTCCTGCAGGGCTATGACACCTTAGACGCGCTGGCTTCTTTGGCATTCGGCATTATCGTTGTCAACGTGATCAAAGAGATGGGTGTCGAGGAACCGGGTGCGATCGCGAAAAATACGATTAAATCCGGCGTTTTCAGCATGGTGCTGATGACGGTCATCTACGCTCTGATCGCGATTGTCGGCGCGCAGAGCTACGGTTTGTACGCGGATCAGCTGGGAGAACCCTCCTTTAACGGCGGCAACGCCTTCGCGATTGTCGCGCAGCACTACCTCGGCAAGGCGGGCATGATCGTGCTGGCGCTGACTGTTACCTTCTGCTGTATGAAAACTGCCATCGGGCTGGTTACAGCCTGCGCGGATACCTTCAGCGTGATGTTTCCGCGCTCCCTGAGTTATCGCAGCTGGGCCATCGTGTTTACCGCGTTTTCGCTTCTGGTATCCAACATCGGCTTGTCGAAGATTATTTCCTTCTCGGCACCGGTGCTGTATTTCCTGTATCCACTGGCAATCATGCTGATCCTGCTCAATATTTTTGGTAAGTACTTTGACTACGCGCGTCCGGTATTCACTTGGGCCATTGGCTTTACGATGATCGCGGCGGTCTTTGATCTGCTCAAGGTCGCGGGTCTCGCGCAGGGTGTTGTGGACTGGGTCAGCACATGGCTGCCGTTCTATTCGCTGGGTCTGGGCTGGATCGTGCCGGGTGCTGTCGGTACGATGATCGGACTTATAATCGCCAAGCCCGGCAAGAAAACAGCGTAAGCAGCGCGTGCCGAAGCAGGCAGGGAATGTGGGAAACTTGACAAATGCCTGCAAGGTACATCGTTTACGAACAAAAGAGTGATAAGACGGTGTCACTGACAAAATTCCGGATTCCATAGAGGAACAGAAGGTCGGTGATGCCGTTTTGTTTTGCGTAATCCATGAGGTCGCCGCGCCAGAAGCGGAGATCCAGTACACGCACTTCCTCGAACTGCTCGCTCGGAAACTGTGCGAAGGTATTGCCGTAGGAATCTTTGATCAGCAACAGCTTGCCGCTGCCTGCCGCGCCACTGCCCTGAATGACGGTTTCCGCCTGATTGGAGTTGAGAAAGACCGCGTACTGGTCGCTGCCGCTGAGGTATTTGCGCGTATAGAGGCAGGTGTCCTGCATTTGGCCGTCATTATAGCTGACTTTGCGGTCCGCGTGCCGATACCAGGCGGTGATGCTGTCCGCCGGAACGCCGTGCAGCGGCACCTTGTTCCAGGTCGTGCCGCGGAAATTCTCGCAGAGTGTTTCTCTGACCCACTCTGTTTGCGGGATGATGTCAGCTTGGCGGTCGAGGGCCTGCATCCACGCGGTGTAGGCGTAATAAGCGCCGAGGCTCGTCCAGTGATGGTCGGTGCGGTAATAAATATCTTCGCTTGTGTGCGCGGACAGGGCTTTGGTGAGGTCGATCGCACCGACGCCTTGTTCCTGCAGGGCAGAGAGGATCGTTTCGTAGTCTGCGGCAGAGGCGAACGGCGGCAGTTTGTCCGTGAGCATCTGCGCCGCGACCGGCACCAGCATGGTCTGCATACGGATGTGGTTCTTTGCGGCGGCCGCCTGCAGGTCAGCCAGGGCGGTCGCGTTGATGTGGAGCTGCTTGGTGCTGTAAGTGCTGAACTTGTCCATGAGGTAATGGTCTTTGCCGATGTAGACACCGCCGGATTCGCGTTTGCCGACAGCAAGCTCCGCATAGGTCTTGACCGCGATCCAGCGGTCACGAAGCGGAACCTGATCGGTCAGGTAATCTTCCAGGCTGTCTGCGAAATCACCCGAAAAAATGTCTTCGAGATCGGGGATCGGCAGCTGCGTGAGATTCCGTTTTTCCCGCTCGGAATAGTAGTGGTCCGGCGTCAGCGGGCCGATCAGCGCGGAAATGGTCAGCAGCAGGCAGACAAAAATGGTGATGATGCGGGCTTTAGTGTTTTTTTGATTTTCAGTTTGTGTTTCCGTTGGTTCCTTCTGGTCTTTCATTTTGACAACTCCCTTTTTTCCTTTCATGTATTTTTTTCTTAGTATTCTGTATCCGCAGGCTATCTGGTTACAGCAGCATGCGAAAATGCGCAGTTGTCTTGCAGACTCGAATGTTGCCAGACTTGCCTTTGCATGCGCCTAAAAGCGGAAGTACAGGAACGGGTTGTAGGAGCCACTGACTAGATAGGCCATGCTGAGCAGGAGCAGACACAGCATGCCGCTGCATTCGAGAAGGGTTTGCAGACAGACGCTACGAAGGCGCGGGCCGCATGCCATATTCGGTACGGCGGCACGCTTTTGTGCGGCTGTTGCCATGACCGGCACGTCAGTCGTACATGGCGCCGTGCCGCAGAGGCGCTGATACAGACGATGTCCGATCGGCATGGCGGCCAAAGCGCAGAGCAGTAGCATCGGCAGATAGCTGACTAACAGGTAGAGCGCACTTTGGTCACAAAGCGTGCTGCCGCCGAGCATGGCGCGGATCCACACGACTCCTTGTCTGATATTTTCAAAGCCGAAGATCGGCCAGCTGAAGCTGATCAGAAGTAGGGCGTACAGATGGCGCAGGGCCTGCGGCAGCTTTGCGGTCAGGCGCAGCAGACACAGCTTTTCCAGGATCAGCAGAATGCCGAAATAGACGCCCCAGAGTACGAAATTCCAACTGGCGCCGTGCCAGAAGCCGGTGAGCAGCCATACGACCGCGATATTGCGCAGCTGTTTGGCAAGACCGCAGCGGCTGCCGCCGAGCGGGATGTAGATATAATCACGGAACCAGCTGCTCATCGAGATATGCCAGCGCTTCCAGAAATCTGTGATGCTGTCCGCGATAAACGGATAGTTGAAGTTTTCCGGGAAGTGGAAGCCCAGCATGCAGCCGAGGCCGATCGCCATATCGGAATAACCGGAAAAGTCGAAGTAGATCTGGAATCCGTAAGTAATCGCGCCCAGCCAAGCGGTGAGCATAGTCGGTGCGGCTTGTGCGGAGGCTACTTCCCAGAGAAGGCCGATGTTGTTGGCGAGCAGGATCTTCTTGGCGAGACCGCAGACGAAGCGGCGTGTGCCTTCCGCAAACAGATCCGGCGTGTGATCGCGGTGTTCCAGTTCTTCGGCAATGCTCTGATAGCGGACGATGGGACCGGCAATCAGCTGCGGGAAGAGCGTGACGTAGGCAGCGAAGTCCAGCAGATTTTTTTGTGCGTTGACTTCACCGCGGTAGACATCAATCGTGTAGCTCATCGTCTGAAAGGTATAAAACGAAATGCCAATCGGCAGCGGCAGGTTCGGCTGTGGGAAATCAGTACCGAGCAGGCTGTTCAGCGTGGCGATCAGAAAATCGCTGTATTTGAAGACACAGAGCAGGCCGAGGTTGCCGCAGAGCGAGATTAACAGCGGGATGCGCGCCTTGTTTCGCAGGCTGCGCGGTGCGCTTTTGTCTTGCGGAACAATTTCCTGCGCGTCGCTGCTGCGCGAGAGCGCTTGCTGTCCGGCGCCGCCCTGCGGGGCGGCCGCCTCTTGTGCGCGGAAGTGTTCGACGGCGCGGCCGCAGCAGTAGTCGAGCAAGGTCGAAAAGATCATCAGCACGACGTAGATCGGCTCGCCCCAGGCATAGAAGAACAGGCTCGCCAGCAGCAAAACGAGATTTTTGCGCTGCCGCGGTACGAGGAAATAGATCAGCAGGCACAGCGGCAGGAAACCTTGTAAAAATGTCAAACTGGAAAATATCATATCGGAAGGACCCCTTTTGATGGTTATTGCGCAGAGTCTGCAAGCTCGCTCATATCAAAACCCTTTTGCCTGTCGTCGTCTTTCGGGATCTTGATCTTATTCTTCGCGCTGCCGAAGATTTTTTTCCAGGCCTTGTCGATTTTCTTGCCTTCTTTCGCCGCGAATTTTGCCTGTGCTTCGGCACTGTCATTGTAGTCCGGTTGTTGGCCTTCGATGATCAATGCTATATAGTTTCCGTTCACATACAGGCGTGCCTGCAGCACGCGCTGGGTATCCATATTGTACATCCGGTTATAGCTGAGGATCTGCTCATAGCCATTCTGGAGCTTTGCGGCTGCTTTCTTGGCATAGCCTTTTTTGACTTTAAGCACGATGGTGCAGTCAGATTGCATGGAGTTGGAGTTGGTCTCCGCCGCCCAGTTGACGACCTTTTTCATGTCCAGACCCCAGTAGGATTCCAGACGTTCCTTGGTTTCCTTCTGGTCGCTGGTGTAGCTTTTGCCGAGGCTCTTTTTGAGGGATTTGAGCACCTGCTTTGCGGTCGGGTTCTTCTTTCTGCTGGCTGCTTTGGAGGTCGAGCTCTTCTTGCTTGCGGTGCTTGTTTTGGCTGAGGTCTTGCCGGTGTTGGCCTTGTCTGCAGCTTTCGCGGCAGTATCCTTAGCGGTAAGCGCGGCGATTTCGAGGATGTCGTCTGTTATCTGCGTGTTTTGTGAGACTTGGGACTGTGACGGAGCCGGAGCGATGACAAGCGGCGCGTTATCTTCCAAATCTGTCGTGTTTGCGTAGGCAAAGTTGGATGCGCCGAAAGCGGTGGTCGCAAAGAGGGATAAACTCAGCATGGAAATCAATAATTTCTTTTTCATTTTTGGATTCTCCTTATCTTATTTCGATTTGATTTTTATCCGGAAATCCGGCAGCGGGCAGGCGGCCGTCGTACGCACAGCCCTTGCAATCGCTGACCTGCCCGCGCCGTTCCATATATTCAGACGAGGCAGGATTGAGAAATGTCGGGGGAAAATAAAAAAAGTTTGTTTTTTTTTGATGCACCGGGAGCGAGAAGAAACTGCAGAACGCACAACGAAAAAAAGACATCTCATACAGCACATAAGACGCCGTATGAGATGCCGCGATGCTTTTGAAAAAGTATACCTTCGGTTGACAAGAGCACACGCGCCTGGACGGATCGAAATTTCAACGCATGCTGCGTTCTCGTCCTTGACCTACGTCCAGTAGGACTTCGTCCTGCGGCCTTGCCTGCGCCGAAATTTCAAGCCGCCAGGTTCCAAAGGAAGTTTGCAGAGAGAATATTTGCCTCTGTACAAGGCGGATGAGCGAGGCGTAGTGGTGCTACGGTGAGCGAAGACAACAAAGTACAGAAGCAAAGAAGCCTTTGCAAACCGTGTGTGCCTTTGTCAACCGAAGGTACTGTAAGACTATACATACTGCTCCCTTGACGGCAGTTTGTATGTCGGGAGGTGTGAGAACCGCTGCCGCATGCAAAGCCTGTGTCAGGCTGTTTGCGCTGCGAGGGTCTTCAGCAGCGCGCAGACAGTAGCTTCAGCAGCGCCGTCTTCGTTCAGCAGGCAATAGGAAACGCCGGTTGTCTGCCAGGAAGCGCGCCAGGTGTCGGGGATGTCAGCAGCCGAGGAAGCGTCCGGGATTGTGAGGCGGAGTCGTTCCAGCACAACGTCGGTCTCGCTGCCGTTTGCGCTTGGCAGCGTGAGGGTACGGCTGTCCTGCGCTTCCCCATCGATGCCGGAGATGTCGGCATCGGTACACGCAGCGAGGTAGGTGTAGGCATGACCGTCCAACGTGAAGTCAACGCGCGCGGTGGTTTCATAAGCGATGCAGTAGGAAACCTCCGATGCACCCTCCGGAGCTGTGATTGAAAGCTTTAGGTCCGCAAAATCTTCCGGACCATCTACATCGACAAACGGGGATCCGGTAAGGGTCGGCGGATTATTTCCTTCCGGGTTGTGGATGTCCGAACTGCCGCCGGGGACATTGTCCGCGCCGCTCGGAAGCACTTGCGGCAGGGTCAGGCCTGCGGTCACGATGAGCACCAGGCAGGCGGCGAGGCTCAGATAGCGCCGCCACTTGCGGTTGCGAGCACTGCGGATCGGCGTGACGGCGGGCAGTGCGGTTTGCGGTTTTTCAATGCTGCCTGCGACCGGAGCAGTTTGCTGATCTTGGGCGTTGCCTGCGGCGGTAAATGTCAGGTCCGCAGCCGAAAAGTCGAACGTTTTGCTTGCCGTCGGTGCGGCAGGCGCGGGATCCGCGGCTGCACCCTGCAGCTGCGCGCCCTGCGCGGCGGCTTTTTTGAGGATATTCTGATACATACGTGTTTCGGCGCCGGGCTCCGGCTCGATTTCGGTAAGTGCGGCTTGGATGGCTGCCGCGATCTCGGGATCGGCATCCTGTGCGAGCAGGTCAAAATCCGCGGATTCCGGCATGGCCTGTTGGTTTCTGTCCGTGTCTTTGTTCATGTATCTTCACCTCCCAACAATTCTTTGAGTTTGCTGCGCGCGTCGCGCAGTTGGTTGCGGATCGTCGATGCGGGCCGATGCAGCATCGACGCGATTTCGTCCGTTTGGTAGCCGTCATAGTAATAGAGCCAGACGACTTCCTTGTGTTTTTCTGGCAGCGACAGGATCTGCGTGCGCAGGAGCTGCCGATCCAGTGCTGCTTCCGGCGTATCAAAGTGTGCGGAAACACCGACAGTACTGACCGCGCCGCCGGCATCAGGACCGCGGCCTCCGGTCAGGCTGTGCGGCGGCGGGGCAGCGCTGCAGCCTGCAGCGGCATCTTCATAACCGGTCACACTGCGGCTGCCATCGGCATCGTCGTGTTCAGACGATGCCGGCATCGGTACGACTTTTTGCTTCCACCAGCTTTTGAGCCTGTCCTTGCAGAGATTCATCGCCGTGGTCGTGAGCCAGGAACGTTCGTGCCGCTCATTTTCAAAGACGACCTCGGTCGTCATGGCGCGGACAAACACGTCTTCGGTGCAATCCTCTGCGTCCTGCGGATTTTTCATAAACGCGTAACAGACGCGATAGATCGCCTGCACATGCCGCCGGTAAAATGCCTCGAAATCTTCGCTTGTATGCAGAAACGACTTCGGCATGCAAGCCACCTCCTATCTTTTATACGACGCAGCCAGCCGATTTGTCGGGTGCGTACAGTAAATGATGATAAAAAAACATGAAACGGGTATCCGTGAAAAGAAAAGGGCCGGATGCGTGACCGACAGCAGCTGATGCTGTCGCCGCACATCGCAGCCCTTCCTGCAATACATTTTGTTTACAGCGTATTCGATGCGTTCAGCACGTTTTTGATCTTGTGCTGTACCATGGCCTGAATGGCATCTCTGCCCGGTCCGAGGTATTTGCGCGGGTCGAATTCCGCCGGATTTTCGGCGATGAATTTGCGGACCTCCGCGGTCATGGCAAGACGCAGATCAGTGTCGATGTTGACCTTACAGATGCCGTATTTGGCAGCTTCGGTGATCATGGCCTCCGGCACACCCTGCGCGCCCGGGATATTGCCGCCGTACTGATTGCATTTATCGACGAATTCCTTGAGAACCGTCGAGGCTCCATGCAGCACGAGCGGAGTGTGCGGGATCAGCTTGTGGATGGTTTTGAGACGTTCAAAGTCCAGATACGGCTCACCCTTGAATTTGTACGCGCCGTGACTGGTGCCGATGGCAATCGCCAGCGAGTCTACGCCGGTTCTTTCGACGAATTCCGCGGCCTCATCCGGGTCAGTAAACGTCGCGGAACGCGCGTCGACCTTGATGTTGTCTTCCACGCCTGCCAGCTTGCCCAGCTCAGCTTCAACGACCACGCCGTGCGCGTGCGCGTATTCGACGACCTCCTTGGTGATGCGGATGTTTTCTTCAAATTCGTGCTTAGAGCCGTCGATCATGACGGAGGTAAAGCCGTCGTCCACACACTTCTTGCAGATGTCAAAATCTTCGCCGTGATCCAGATGCAGCGCGATATCCAGTCCGGTATCGAGGATGGCTGCTTCCACGAGCTTCAAAAGGTAAGCGGGTTTGGCGTATTTGCGCGCGCCTGCGGATACCTGCAGGATCAACGGAGACTGTTCGAGCTTTGCCGCCTCCACGATGCCCTGAATGATTTCCATATTATTGACATTAAATGCGCCGATGGCGTAGTCCGACGTCAGCGCCTTGGCAAACATGTCTTTGGTTGTTACGAGTGCCATAGTTTCCTCCTGAAAGTTTTTATTCTGTTTCTACTTGTGCTGTTCCGGCAGCGGGCGTATTTGCCGCGCGCGCCGCATGCAATCCTGCTTCCATTATAGCGCATAAAAGTCTGAAAAAAAAGCCTGAAATGCAGTTTCTTCGCAAAATCGTGAGAAAATATCCGCTCTGCGGGAGAGTCTCGTTTCTCAGGAAAATTTCGCGCTTTGGACGTTTGTCTTTTCTTTGGGGAATGCCGCCTGCGCGCCTTAGTTCTCTGTGTTTCCGTTCCCGAATCTCCCGAGCAGCGGGCCGAGCATTTCTGCCATGCTGCTGAGATCCGGCAGGGCAGAGGTGTTGATGAGGTCTGCGGGTTCCGGCAGTTTCGGCGGATTGACAGCCATTTGTCCGAGATGATCGACCTTGCCCATCACTTCTGTCATGCGATGAAAATCGCCGATCAGGCGCGCGGGCTCCGGCATGCGCAAGCGTCCGGGACGTCCGTAAAAAGATGTCGGTGCAGAGGTCTGCGAAAACGCGGGCGATACGTTCGGGTCCGGCCAAGTCTGCGCGTACGCGCCCGCTTCGGTTTGGCGCAGTTCGGCAAGCAGCGCCAGCAGCAGAAGCAGGATGAGAATATCGGAATTTCGGTTCATAAAGATGTACCTCTTCATTTCAATTTAGATGATTGGGTCAGGCAAAAGCGATTTCTTGGTTATCATATGAAAATTTTGCGCGCTTGGTGCATAAATTGGTTACAGAGTGCGAACGCTTGGCAGAACCGACTCCTCAGAGAGACAGGGCGCGGGGTTTTCGGCGCGGACCGCCTCGCGAAGAAGCAAGGTCCGGCAGCGTGCAGAGAAAATCAAACGCAGGCTCGCGGGAACAATCTGCATGATGAGCGTAGGCACGAGCATGGAAAGGAGAGAGAAGCTATGGATATCAATGAAACGATGGCGCGGGAGATCGCGCAGCAGCTCGGCATCGGTGGAGGCGGCGCAAGGGCTGATCAGGATATGATCCGCAGACTGGAGGGCAAGAGCGACGCCGAACTCATGCAGGAGCTTGCGCGGCTGCAAAGCCAGCTGGCCGCGAACAATATCGGCCCCGCCCAGCAGAAAGCATTGGTCAAAAGTCTGATGCCGATGATGAAAGGGCCGCAACGGCAGCGCCTGCAGCGGATCCTGAACATGCTGGGCGAATAGGCACGTGCAGCGCCGCGGCAAAAGAAAACGCGGCTGGCGCATGATGATTGGTACATCTGAAACAACGCGACAGCCGCATGTGATTCTGTTTTTAAAGACTATTCGGTGATGTCATAGTTCAAGTGCAGTTTTTAACCCATCTTGTAAAATTTTCGAGAGACTGAGATTTTTTCGTTCTGCCTCATCTGCGAGCCAAGCCGGAATGGAGACCGTCTTTCGTACGGCTTTGACATTGCGATAGTACGGATCAAGGTTTGTAGTGACATAGCTTGCGAATGTGTCAGCTGTGCGGCACTGTGTCAGTGTGGACGGCTCCGGCAGAGGGATCCCCCGCTCGATCAGACTGGTTAAATACAGCCCAAGCGCCTCTTGCGCAGCCTCCATCGTTTCCGCAAGGGTCGCACCGCAGGCATTGCAGCCCTCTAAATCAGGAAATTCCACCCAATAAGCATCTTCCTGATGAAAAATTGCAGGATATACTTTTAACATTTTTTATCCTCCCTTCTTTTACGCAACTATTCTATTCCGGTTCGTTTTTTGATCGCATTGAGCAGGCCCACTGGCAGATCTGTATTGTGGACCGGTATGATTTCTGTTCGACTTCCTTTTTTCATTATATAATGACTGCCATGGATGCGGTCGATTTCCCAACCGTTTTTTCTGAGCAGTTTGACAAGTTCTTTCCCTTTCATAGGTTCTCCTATCAGTGTATTACTTAATTTATGCAATGTCAATAAAGAATCTGCGAAGCATTTAATTGAAAAATATGGTAAATTATATTATACACGAAAGAAATGTCGAAATATGTCAAACCGTGTCGGCAAAGGGGCAAAAGAAAACGGGCGGCAAGTGCCGCCCGCGGGTGTTTCGAATGTGTTTTTTGGAACGCGAAAGTTTAGCTCCAGTTCATTTTTTTGGCAATATCTGTCTTGGTGGAGCCTTTCTCAAAGGTGAAAGTACCGCCTCTGACTTTTTCATCGTCAAGTCCGGACTGGGTGCAGATCTGCTTGTACTCTGCGTAGTCTTTGAAGAGGCCCGCGTCGACGAGGCACTGGATTGCGGCGGTTGCGGTGTTTCCGGTAACATCGACCTCGACATCTTTTGTCAGCGTACCTGCCGCCCAAAGTGTCTCGACGCCTTGGCTGCCGGAGTTCGCGTCATCCTCACCGGTGTTTTCGCCGGTCGTGCCGTCGGTGCTGTCTCCGCTGCCTGTCTGGTTGTCGGTTTGATCGCCGCTTGCCGTGTCATCGGTTTTGGACGGATCGACCGTCGGCGTTTCGATCTGGCTATCGTTATGGATGAGCTGCTTCGGATATTGCAAAATGACATCCATACGCCAGGCGATGATGGCCGCCGCCACAACTAAGATCAAAACCGCGATTAAAATATCGTTTTTATCGTATAAAAAATCTTTGAACTTTTTCATAATCTCCTCCATGCTTGTCCAAGCTACCCTTACATTTTAGCAGATTTAGACTTTTTTCTCAAGTGATTTTAGTGTATAATAGACACATGATTAAGATAACGATTACAGAAAATCAGGGAAACCAGCGGCTGGACCGCTTTTTGAAAAAATATTTTGACCGCGCGCCGCTCAGTCACATCTATAAGCTGATCCGCAAGGATGTCAAGGTCAACGGCAAGCGGCAGAAGGAAGATGCGATGCTGGCGGCGGGTGACGAGCTGACGATCTACCTTTCGGAGGAGGATGCCAAGGCGCTGCAGACAGTGAAAAAACATGTCAAGGCCAAACGGCAGTTTCGGATCGCTTACGAGGATGAAAACGTCTTAGTATGTGAAAAGCCGTTCGGGCTTCTGACGCACGGCGACCACAGCGAAAAAAAGAACCACCTCGCCAATCAGGTGGTGGATTATTTGATCCAGACCGGCGCTTATCAGCCGCGGCTGGAAAAGACCTTTACGCCGGCGCCCGCGAACCGTTTGGACCGCAATACGACCGGACTGGTGATCTTCGGCAAAAACGCGCCGGCACTGCAGGAGCTGAACCGGATGATCCGTACCAAGGACATGGTGCGCAAGCTGTATTTGACGATCGTCTGCGGCAAACTCCAAAAGCCCATGCGGATGCGGGCCAAAATGACGAAGAATGAACAGAAAAATACCGTACGCGTGCTCGCAGAGGACGCCGACGAGGGAAAGACGATGGAAACAATCGTCAGACCGCTTCGCAGCGCGCAGGATCAGAACAGATGGTTTACGCTGGTCGAGGTGGAGATCGTCACCGGCAGGACGCACCAGATCCGCGCGCATCTGGCGCAGGCGGGATTCCCGGTCATTGGTGACATCAAATACGGCGACCGCGCATACAATCGCTTCGTGCAGGATCGCTTCGGTCTGTCCACGCAGCTGCTGCACGCGTACAAGCTGGTGTTCACACAGCAGGCACTGAAAGCACCGGACGGCGCAGGAGCGAAAGTGCGGACAGCGGGGGCTGCAGAACTGCCAAACGGTGCAGGATCGGAAGCGCAGGGAGCAAAGACTGCAGAACTGCCAAGCGGTGCCGGACCAAAAGCGCAGGCGGAAGCAGAGGCAGCGGGTGGCAGCGGGCTGCTGTCCTATCTGGCAGGCAAGACGATCACCGCGGAGCTGCCGCCTGATTTTGCACGAATCAAAACAAGTATTTTTGGAAATGATAAAGAGGAGATAGAGAAAAAATGAAGGAAATCATGGAGTGGGTCAAAGACATTTTGCTGGCTGTCGTTATCGCAGCTGTAATTCTGGCGTTTTTTAAGCCGATCATCGTACAGCAGCAGTCCATGGAACCGAATTTCCATGCGGGGGATTATCTGATTACGAGCAGGCAGGCGTATCGGCTATTCGGCGATCCGCAGCGCGGAGACGTCATCGTATTCAAATCTGAGCTTTTGGATGAAAACGAAAAGCCGAAGAACCTGATCAAGCGCATCATCGCGCTGCCGGGCGAGACCATCGAGATCAAGGGCGGCGAGGTCTATATCGACGGGCAGATGCTGCAGGAGGACTATCTGCCGGGCGAAGCGATCTCCGGAGAAATGGACGCGGTCACCGTACCGGAGGGACAGCTCTTTGTAATGGGCGACAACCGCGAATGCAGCGAGGACAGCCGTTCGCCGCGGGTTGGCACCATCGAGCAGTCGACCATCGTCGGCAAGGTCATCGTCAGACTCTATCCATTCAACACCATCAAGACATTCAAGGGCGTGGACTACGAATCATAACAGATCGCAAAACTTCGCAAAACGCGCGGTGAAATGTGAAAGAACGCAGGTACGGCAGATGCAGCCATGACGCAAACCGCACAGCGCGTAGTTTGTGAGACATCTGCGTAATGCCCTGCCGGTGACGCGGAGAGGATAAGAATATGGGAAAATGGCTGCTGCGGCTTTTGGCGGCGGTTTTGGGCACAGGGCTCGCTGCCGGCCTCTTTTGCAGCTTCGCGCTGGTGCGTGTGGAGGGCAGCGATATGCTGCCGACACTGGAACCGGGCGATTATGTATTGGTAAGTAAATGGAAAAAAGACAATCTCGCGGTTGGCGATCTGGTGCTCTACGAAGCGCCGTATTACGAGATCGACGGCGCGCGGTACCCGCTGCGGCGCGTGGTGGGCGCGCGAAACGGCTGGATTCAGGTCGGCTGTGACGCGGATCTGGTGCGGGACAGTGTGCAGCTGATTCCGGCGGAGTATGTGGTCGGAACGGCGATCGGGATCGAATGACGCGTAGCGTTTGGCAAGCGGATCAAAAGGCGGGCAGAAGAGATTTTCTCAAGCAGGCAGGAAGCGCGGGCAGAAGGGATTTTCTCAAGCAGGCAGGAAGCGCGGGCAGGAGAGATTTTCTCAAGAAGGCTGAGAGAACGGGCAGAAGCTGTTTTGCAAGCGAAGGAAAGAAGAAAAAGAAGGGGAAGGACTATGGGCAAGAAGGAACGCAAGCTGGTGGCGAATAACAAAAAAGCCTACCACGACTATTTTATAGAGGAAACGTATGAGGCGGGCATTGTGCTGACGGGGACCGAGATCAAGTCGGTGCGGCAGGGCAAGGTCAGCATCAAGGAGAGCTACGCGCGCATCAAGGACGGTGAGATGATGCTTTACGGTATGAATATCAGTCCGTACGAGCAGGGCAATCGCTTTAACGCCGACCCGCTGCGCGACCGCAAACTGCTGCTGCACAAGCAGGAGATCCGCAAGCTCATCGGGCAGACGACGCTCAAAGGCTTGACGATCGTGCCGCTCAAGATGTACATAAACGAGGACGGGCTGGCAAAGGTGGAGATCGGACTGGCGCGCGGCAAGAAGAATTACGACAAGCGTGAGGATATCGCCAAGCGGGACGCGAAGCGGGATATTGACCGCCGCATGAAGAATCGTTAACCGTTGAGAATTGAATAGAAAATTGACGAAAGCATGAAACTGCAAACGACCGTTGAAACCGAAAGAGAACTTTTGCGCGCGGGTGACCGCGATACGAGGGAGAGGGTGTTATGGAAAAGCGAAAAAGGTTCCCAAAAATCGATGAGGCGAGCTTGCTCGAGACCATGCTGGCCGCGCCGGATGAACTGATCGTAGTGGTCAACAAAAACGGATACATAGAAAACATGTCGCAGGCTTATGGCGACTTTTTGGGGATTCAGGTCCAGAACGCCATCGGGCGGCATGTTACCGAGGTCATTGAGAACACGAGAATGGACATTGTGGTCAAGACAGGCGTTCCGGAAACGGGAGAGACACAGGATATCCATGGCGAAAAGATGATTGCCACCCGAATTCCAATCCGAAAAAACGGAATGGTGATCGGCGCGTATGGGCGCGTTTTGGTGCGCAATACCAGAGAGCTTCACATGCTGCACGACAAACTGAGCAGCATCGAGATGGAGCTGAACATGTACAAGAGAACCTTTGAGAAATCAAATACCGCGAAGTACACAGTGGATGATATCATCGGGGACTGCAGTATTATGCAGGATCTCAAGGATTCCGTCAGAAAGGTCGCGAAAACCAATTCCAATGTTTTGATCATGGGCGAAAGCGGCACAGGCAAGGAGCTGTTCGCGCACAGCATTCACGCGGGCAGCATGCGCAGAAAAGCGCCGTTTGTCTGTGTGAACTGCGGCAGTATACCGGAGCAGCTGATTGAATCGGAGCTGTTCGGCTATGAAGAGGGCGCGTTTACGGGCGCGCGGAAGGGCGGCAAGATCGGACTTTTCCCCGCGGCGCATGGGGGCACCATATTTTTGGATGAAATCGGAGAGCTGCCGCTTCCTATGCAGGTCAGATTGCTGCGTGTCCTGCAGGACAGAGAGATTCAGCGTGTCGGTTCCAACGTGAGAGAAAAGGTCAATGTGCGGGTTGTGGCGGCGACCAACCGGAATCTCTATCAGATGGTAAAGAAGGGCGAGTTCCGCTCAGATTTGTATTACCGTTTGAACGTTGTGACCTTGCATCTGCCTTTGCTGCGGGAACGCAAGGAGGATCTTCCGCTGCTCATCCAGATGATCCTCAGCAAAATTTCAAAAAAGGAGAGCCTGGGAGCCATCGAAATTTCGCGCGAGGCGATGGATCATCTGCTCCGTTACGATTGGCCGGGAAATGTACGGGAATTAGAAAATGTTTTGGAGCGCGCGATCAACTTTACGGATGCGGGTGAAAAAATCAAGGCGAAAAATCTGCCGGAGCGGATTACGGGCAGTATGGTTTCGCGGACAGTAATGCCGCTGAAAGAACTTATGGAAAATACGGAGAAGGACGCCATCAAGGACGCGCTTCTGCGCTGCCGGAACTGTAAAGCGAAGGCTGCCAATGAACTGGGAATCAGCAGAACAACTTTATATGAAAAAATGATGAAATATGAAATCTGAACCCCTGCGAAAAGGTAACGAAACAACGGGTGTGCGGGTATTCTTACAGAAAACGTGAACGCGTGAGAGAAGCTGTAAAGAAAGGGTATCCAAAATTACTTGTGGTTTCTCCAAAATCAACTGTGGGATGGAATCGTG
>OLSK01001186.1_pt1 | contig 20292 bp, 16 predicted proteins | sample 1672781 | NCBI WGS metagenome assembly OLSK01 (sample SAMEA3136723, study PRJEB25190) | human gut metagenome | biome: human gut; feature: human-associated habitat; material: faeces | place: Austria | collected 2013 | reverse complement strand
TATCCTTGCTTTCTAGTATAAATTGCTAAGGTTCCCCTCTATCATATCACAGCCCGCTGTAAAAAAGAATCAAAATCAGTCCGCTGATTCCTTTTCCTTATTTTTTCATAAAAAAAGACCAAAGCCCTTTCGGACTTTGGTCTTTTGAAAAATGCAGATATTACTGAGCGTCAACAGCAGACATATGTTTGATCAGCTCGAGAACTTTGTTGGAGTAACCCCACTCGTTGTCGTACCAGGAAACGAGTTTTACGAAGGTCTCGTTGAGCATGATACCTGCTTTTGCATCAAAGATGGAGGTTCTTGGGTCGCCCAGGAAGTCGGAGGATACAACCATGTCTTCGGTGTAGCCCAAAATGCCCTTCATGGTGGTCTCGGAAGCTTCTTTTACCTTTGCACAGATTTCTTCATAGGTGGTTGGTTTTGCCAGTTTTACAGTCAGGTCAACAACAGATACGTCCAGAGTTGGTACACGGAAGGACATACCGGTCAGTTTGCCTTTTACCTCTGGGATAACCAGTGCGCAAGCTTTTGCAGCGCCGGTGGAGGAAGGAATGATGTTGCCAGCTGCAGCACGGCCACCGCGCCAATCCTTCTTGGAAGGACCGTCAACAGTCTTCTGAGTAGCTGTTGTTGAGTGAACTGTTGTCATCAAACCGTTTACGATACCGAACTTGTCGTTCAATACTTTAGCGATAGGAGCCAAGCAGTTAGTAGTACAAGAAGCGTTAGAAACGAACTGAGTACCCTTAACATAAGTTTTTTCGTTTACACCGCAAACGAACATTGGAGTGTCGTCCTTAGAAGGAGCAGACATAACAACATATTTAGCACCAGCCTGGATGTGAGCTTGAGCTTTTTCTTTAGTCAAGAACAAACCAGTTGATTCAACTACGTATTCAGCACCTACTGCATCCCATTTCAAGTCAGCTGGGTTTCTTTCTGCAGTTACGCGGATTTCTTTACCGTTAACGATTAATTTGCTGTTTTCAACGTCAGCTTCGATAGTACCATCGAATTGACCGTGCATTGTATCGTATTTCAACATATAAGCCAAGTAATCTACTGGGCACAAGTCGTTAATACCTACAATTTGGATGTCACTTCTTTTTTGAGCTGCACGGAATACGAAGCGGCCGATACGACCGAAACCGTTAATACCTACTTTAATCATTGTAATAAAACTTTATATGTGTTTATTAATAATATTATCCTTTCATAATGGAGCTTTCCGCTCCGTTCGCTTTTTCCGACTGCAAAGTTAATTATGTTTTTTATTTATGAATTCAATTTCTGATGAAAAAGTATCACTTCTAACATAAATTAAAACTTTATTCTGTCTTTTTGTTCTTCTCTTTTGAGTTAGGCTTGAAGACGTTGGAAATTCTTTTGCGGAGAAGCTTGATTCCTAATGAAACCAGCAAAGGTTGTGCAACTTCCCAAGCGACAGGTAGCAGGGCTTTTCCCAATGAGAAAAAGTCCGAGAGCTGTAGCTTGCTTGTCGGGGGAGGAGTGTCTTGTGCAACTTTTTCTGTCTGGTTTTTCCCTTTGGGTTTGGCAGGAAAGAGCAGGGAGGAGAATCCCGATAGCAATAAACTTCCAGCATTGGCCTGTATGAAGGCGAATGTCTGGTTCAACTTCTCTTCTTGTTTCCGGCAAGCCTCTTGGACTTGCTGTTTCTCAGCAAGCAGTTTCTCTATCGGGGTCGGTTGGGGATGATTCATCATTTTCTTTGTTTTGTTTCTCGTCATTCTCTATCAAGGCTGCGATGACAGCATTCAGGATGCACAGTTTGATTCGCTCTTTGTTCCGTAGGAGGATGCCTAAGATAAGCAAATAGAGCAGGGACACGCATCCGAACCCTGCGGCGTTGCTGTCGAGCAGGTTCCCTAAAAAGAATCCCAAAGCTATAAAGACGAACAGGATGGCAAAAAATGCCAGGAAGAGCACAATTAATCCGTATGAGAGGATGCTGATTACTTTGCTTGTCCTCTCATACGTGTTTAATTTCAAGAGCGACAGTTTCAGCTCCAAATAGGCTGAAAGGTCTTTCTTCAAGTTTTCGAATGTCTGCCCTGAATCATTCATTATTCAGCACTTACTTCTTCTACTTGTTTTGCTTCACATTTTCCTTCTTTGTATTTTGCCAAAGCTGAATTGAATCCCTCTTTAGCTTTGCCTACGATGTTATTCAACTCGTTCAAGATATCTTCTTTTTTATCTGTTGCTGCCAAATAACCTACAGCTGCACCAACTGCCGCACCTACTACAAGTCCTAACAGTAATTTTGAATCAACATTTTTCATGACTTAATCTTTTAAATTGGGTTTTATAGTATAACGGAAAAGTGCTTCCGTTAGTTTAGGAATATGATGCAAATAATGTTAAATAATGGTGTTTCCCGCCCTTTGTCTACTTCCCTCTAAGCTTACATATAATATATGGTACTAATAACCGCATTACAAATCGTATGCGTTGGGGATAAGGGATGGTTTCGCACACCACTCGGATATTATCGTAAAGCCCTTTGGAACGTTGGCTATTCGATACGCCGCTTGTGTCGAATATGGATATGGGTATGCCAATATGCATGAACCGCGCATGCCGCTGGTATTGTTCTATAAAGAACTTTAAGTCGGCAGACAACTTGTGTCTTGTGTCAAATGGTATGTCAAGCAGGCAGCTGCGGCGCACAAAGACACTTTGGTGGCAGAATATCATGCGGTGGTAGAGATAATAGTTGGCTGGGGCTTGCTTCACTTCTCCGTTTTTCACCACGTCGCCATAAATGATATCCGCCTCCCATTGTTGTTTTTTGCCGAAAACCAACTGGAGCACATTGTCGGACGCAAAGAGGTCTCCTGCATTCATGAATATCACCCATTCGCCGGAACACATCCTGACTCCTTTGTTCATGGCGTCATATATGCCATTGTCGCGCTCGCTGACATAGGAAGTCACGATTCCCATTCCGGCATAGTGTTTGACTATCATCATTGTATTGTCAGTGGAGTGCCCGTCTACAACAATTATTTCCTTATTGTCATATTTCAGTTTCTCAATGTTGGCAAGAGTTTTCTCCAACAATTGCCCCGCATTATATGTAACTGTCACGATAGATACTTTTGGTGGCATAATCTTTTATTCTGCGATTTATAAGTAGGGCGGTGGTATCATAAATATGGACACAGCCCCGGAATTTGTTATGTCAGGAATCTCACTTGTCTTAGCGTTGCGAATCCAAGGGGAGAAAATCATGATAACAGGGCAAAGATACAAAATATTTCAGGAATTCATCTGGTATTGGACTTTAGGGAATAAGCATACGCCGTTTGCCCTCTAACTCCATAAGTGGTTTTGTGTGGAAAGGATGCAGGGCATCGCAAAGATGGAAACTGCACCGGGTTGTAAGCTCATAAATATCGCTCGCTGAGCCCTCGAAAAAACATACCGTTGTTTTGAAAAAAACATCACGAGGAATTTTTGAAAACGTCCAATGTTTTTTTAAAAACAACGGTATGTTTTTAAGTGCCACTGCCGGTGGAGCGGAAAATATTAATAATGAGGAAGTTGCTTATTTTTTTTGGTAAAGTAAAAACAACTGCCGGGTCGCTTTCGGGAATAGACCTTATTTACACACCTTCACGGCACACCAGTTCTCCCTCTCAGTATAAGATTCCAAATGCAACCCGTTTTCTTCGCAAACCTTTTGGATGGCAGCAATGTCTTCTGTGTAGAAACCACTCATGAAGAGCAAAGCCCCGGGCTTCATGCAGGCTGTGTAGAGAGGAATGTCACGGAGCAAAATATTGCGGTTGATATTGGCGAACACGATATCGAACATCCCGAACCGGGCAATCTGTTCCGCCCCGCCCAAGGCGATTTCAATTTCTTCTGTATGGTTGAGCCGGATGTTCTCCAAGGCGTTGTTGTATGCCCATTCGTCTATGTCGATTCCCACCACTCTTTTGGCTCCCCTCATTTGGGCGAGAATGGCGAGCACGGCAGTCCCGCATCCCATGTCCAATAACTCTTTCCCGTCCAGGTCAAGTTTTAACATCTGCTCTATCATCAAATAGGTAGTCGCATGGTTGCCCGTCCCGAAAGCCATTTTCGGGTCGATGGTGATTTGATATGTAAATCCCGGCTCTTCCGGATGGAAAGATGCCTTGATGATGCACTCATTCCCGATGCGAATAGGTTTGAAATAGTTCTTTTCCCACTCTTCGTTCCAATCTTTGCTCTCCACATATTTGACTTGGTAGTCGAACCGGATTCCTTCCAAAGGGAAAGAGTCTATTTTGGATTGCAGGTCCGCTTCGGAGAAAGCCCCTTCCGGAACGAATGCTTGCAGCCCGTTTTCATTTTCGGTGAAACTTTCAAATCCTATTTCGCCCAATTCGGAGGCCAATATGTCGCTGATGATGCTTGGTTCTAAACTTGATTCATAAGAAAAGTCTACTTCGTAATAATTCATATATATACATTTTAGTGTTCTGTCAGGCAAATATATCGCTTTTTGGCGAATCTCCCGGGGTTTCATCATTATAATCATATTGTATCATGCTTTCCGGCATAATCATTTTGTACTAGAATAAAAGAAAAACGCTCCATATAGAACCTGTTTAAATATTTAGCCTTACCTTTGTCAAGCAAACAAAAAATAATAAGATACGGTATGTCTATATCCCGTTTTAATGCAGTAGAAAAAGCTTCCAACCGGAAAGCGGTAGAGGCGCACACTCCGAAACAGAAGGTGTCGGAGTATTATGGGGAAAACGTTTTCAACCGGAAAGCAATGCAAAAGTTCCTCTCCAAAGAAACCTTTAAAGCATTGACCCAATCCATTGACAACGGAACACCGATAGATAGAGAAGTAGCCAATCATGTCGCAGCCGGCATGAAGATGTGGGCATTGGAAAAGGGCGTGACCCATTACACGCACTGGTTCCAACCTTTAACCGATGGAACTGCTGAGAAACATGACGCTTTCGTCGAACATGACGGGAACGGCGGGGTAATCGAAGAGTTCAGTGGGAAGCTTTTGGTGCAACAAGAGCCGGATGCTTCCAGTTTCCCGAGCGGAGGCTTGCGTAATACTTTCGAGGCAAGAGGCTATTCTGCCTGGGATCCATCTTCCCCTGCCTTTATTGTTGATGACACGCTTTGTATCCCTACTGTGTTTATCGCTTACACCGGAGAGGCATTGGACTATAAAACTCCGCTTATCCGCTCCATCGAGGCATTGAACCAGGCGGCAATGGATGTATGCCACTACTTTAGTGATGATGTGAAGAAGATTACTGCCTATTTGGGCTGGGAACAGGAATATTTCTTGATAGACGAGGACCTTTATTCCGCCCGTCCCGACCTTTCGCTTACGGAACGCACCTTGTTGGGGCATGAAAGTGCGAAGAACCAGCAGCTCGACGACCACTATTTCGGTGCGATTCCATCCCGTGTGCAGGAGTTTATGAAGGATTTGGAGGTCGAATGTTACAAACTGGGCATTCCGGTCAAGACAAGGCATAACGAGGTCGCTCCCAACCAATTTGAATTTGCCCCTATTTACGAGGAGTGCAATTTGGCTAATGACCACAACCAGTTGCTGATGTCCATCATGAAACGTGTTTCACGCCGCCACAACTTCCGGGTGTTGTTGCACGAAAAGCCATTCAAAGGGATAAACGGATCCGGTAAACATTGCAATTGGTCCATGGGAACCAATACGGGAATCAATCTCTTTTCCCCGGGCAAGGACAGGGAGGACAACTTGCGCTTCATCACTTTCATTGTCAATACCATCATGGCGGTTTACAAATACAACGCACTGTTGAAGGCAACGATAGCATCTGCCACGAATGCCCATCGCTTGGGTGCTAACGAAGCTCCGCCTGCAATCATATCCACTTTCTTGGGTTCCCAGATTTCGGACATATTGAATAAGTTCGAGAATAGTTCCATTGAGGATGCCATCGAAGTGGACGATAAGAAACGCCTGCATTTGGGATTCGGGCAAATACCGGAACTGTTGTTGGATAATACCGATAGAAACAGGACATCGCCTTTTGCCTTTACCGGGAATCGTTTTGAGTTCCGTGCATTGGGGTCGTCTGCCAATTGCGGCTCCGCCATGTTGGCTTTGAACTCGGCTGTCGCCTACCAGCTCCGCCAGTTCAAAGAGGATGTGGAAAAGCTGAGGGCAAACGGGAAGAGCAAGGAGGTCGCCATATTCGAGGTGCTGAAGAGTTACATCAAGGAATCCAAAGCGATACGTTTTGACGGAAATGGATATAGCGATGCTTGGAAAGAGGAAGCTGAGAGACGCGGCTTGGATTGTGAAAACAGCGTCCCGTTGCAATATGACGCCTATTTGAAACCCGAAGTCGTGGAGATGTTTGAAAAGACGGGTGTCTTGAACAAGAAGGAGCTGGAAGCGCGCAACGAGGTGAAATGGGAAATCTATATTAAGAAGGTGCAAATCGAAGCCCGTGTCTTGGGCGATTTGTCATTGAACCATATCATCCCGGTTGTCATCCGTTACCAGACGGTCTTGTTAGAGAACTTGACCCGTTTGAAAGAGACCTTCAGCGATGAGGAATATGCGGAATTGTCGGAGGAGCCGCGCCGCTTGATCCGTAAGATATCGAGCCACATCACGGTTGTGACGAAGCAAGTGGATAATATGATTGATGCGCGCAAGAAAGCGAACCAGATTGCCGACATGCGCGAGCGTGCGATTGCTTATCACGACACGGTCGCTCCGTTCTTGGATGAAATCCGTGGACATATAGATGATTTGGAACTGATGGTGGACAATCAGATTTGGCCTTTGCCGAAATATAGGGAGTTGTTGTTCATCCGGTAATAAATAAAAAGAGGTTGCCTCCATTTGGGAAGCAACCTCATTTCTATCTAACCAAATACTTAGTGCTTTTTTGATTAAGAGAATAATTTGTTAGAAGAGATTGAGTGATTAGAACATGTTATCATCGAAGTCTGAAGCCTTGACTCTGAAAACATGCCCGTTGCGGGAAAAGATGAGCTCACCGTTTTCTTTCTTTTTTTGACTAACTAAACGTCTGAAAGCCACATTAGCTCCCTTAACAATACTTTCCTCAAATTCTCTTAGTTCTTTTTCAGTCATGATTTTCAAGTTTTTTGTAAACAGCCTGATTGAATATCTCTTTTTTGTCATTCTTGAAGCCTTTGGCAATTACCTCCATTGGCGACATCGAATTGTCTGTAATCATCCAGTAATCACAAATAGGAAGATATAGTTCAAAAAGATTGTGTATTCCGGCTTCGTATCTCCTCCGGATTGTTTTCTCCGGAATGTTGTGACCGCCGGCAGCTACCCGTTGCTTTACTCTTGCTATGGCTAGTTCTGGCGTATTTAACCAAAAGTACAATAACGTCACATAATAACCTTCCTTTTGGGCCTCTTTGATTAAATTGGCTACCGACCTTGTCGCCAAGGTGGTTTCCATCGCAAAAGTCTCACCCAATGCGATTAATTCTTTAATCCTTTTATACATGATGCGACTTGCCTCAACTGCTACGGCTATGCTGTCGGCATTAAAAGGAGATAGACCTTTTGCTATCTCGTCGGAATTAACGAACTCCTTACATTTTAGCATTTCCGGTAGAATCGTAAATGAAGCAGTTGTCTTCCCTGCTCCGTTGCAACCCGCTATGATATATAAATAAGGCACTTTATTCTGCATTTTTACGATGCAAATAAAATAATAGTTATGCACATAAACAAATTATTTGACACATTTATTTCGTTAATGTGCAAAAAAAGTACTTAAAAGCGCATGATTCGTGAGGGAAAACCACGGTTTTGTCCAAATTGGTATGGGAGAAAGGGCTTAAAAAGGCTTTAGGACGGCATCGGGAAGATTAGTTTTATTTCACAGCGGAATAAATATAATTAGCATAGAAGTTTCCGTGGCGGAGGAATTCATTCCATATATTTGCAAGCAAGAATTATAAAGATGTGATGATGAGCAAATGCTGTGTGATATGTTTGATTCTCTTTTGGGAAGTTTGCCAAAAGGCGGATGCCCAGATATGGAGCAAGAATGATTCCATCCGTTTGGCAAATATCCTTTCCGGGAAAGATACGTTCCGGATAAACCCCGAATTTCAACGTGCCATTAAAAATGGGACATTCATCAATACGGAGCCTGTGGGGAAAATGCGCATGTCGCATTCCTCATTGCCGATAACCAAAGATTTTTCCGAATACATTAAATTGGACAGGAAAGCTCTTTCGAATGCGGAGCACTCCACCATCAAGAATGCTCCGGATTTCAAGGCATTGACTCCCCAAGCGGCGATGCATGTCCAATCAGAGCGGGGAACTTCGGAAGAGTTGCGAATCAACCCGAAGGCATACGCCATCCCTTTGTCCATCATCCGAGAGGCAAAATCCCGTTCGTCATTAGCCACTTTCGATGCCAACCATCTGTTGTCTTATATGTTGAGCTCCTCCTATCGCCAGAAGTTGAAGAACTCCAAACGCATGACGCACCTGCTGTACCAACGGCTTCCCACTCCGGAAATCCTGCGGAAGCAGAAGGCGTTCCGCAAAGCGCATCCCGAGTTGGTCATGGAGAAGGATTCTGTCAAATGAATCTCTAAAACTCAGGCTTTTCCCCTTTTTCTCCAGCCAACCACCACTCAATCATCCTCCGGGCGATGCTCAACTTGCTGGGCAATTCCGGCAGATTGTCTTTGCTGAAGAATGATCCTGTGCTTAGCTCTTCATCTTGGAGTCTGATTTTCCCGCTGACATAATCGGCGAAGAAGCCCACCATGATGCCGCTTGGATAAGGCCACGGTTGGCTGCCGAAATAGCTGATGTGGTTGATGGTCAGTCCGGTCTCTTCCATCACTTCGCGTTGGATGCACTGTTCCAATGTCTCACCGACTTCCAAGAATCCGGCTACCAATCCGTGGAAGCTGCCTTTGAAATTGCGGGCATGGACCAACAATACCTCTTCTCCTTTGTGTATCAAGACAATGATGGCAGGAGAGATGACCGGATAGGTTTCCTTTTTGCATTTCGGGCAGTATTTGCTGATGTGTGTGTGCCAAGTCATAGGAGAACCGCAAGCCGGGCAATATTGGCTGTTGCGGTCCCAATAGACCAATTGGTATGCTTTCCCGGCACGTTTATACCAATCTTTGGGCAGATAATCCCAGCTTGCCCGCAATCCTATTTGTAGATATTGTTCATCTTCCGGATATGCTTCATCGACAGAGGCAGCATGCGCCGGAATGTCGTGGTCGAGGACAACCTCGAATGAGTTGGTTGCCGGAATGGGAGGATTCTCTCCAAACGGAATGGAATATTTTCCTCCTTCTTCTTTCTTTACCAGTATTTTATCTTGATAAAATAAAAACCAATAACTATTATTATGATTCTTTTCCATCCTAAGTAATGTCTGTTTTTCGTGCAAAATAACACAAACTATTTGGTTTGTGGAGTTGTTTTATGTAAAAAATCAAGCTTTACATTATCTTTGCATAGAACTTTACTGTTTGCGTATGAAAACATGGATTAAGCGGATAGGAATTTTTTTATCAATACCCACAATATTGGCGATGATCGTGTCGCTTCTTTTGTACATTCCTTCCTTCCAGAACTTCGCGGTAAGGCAAGCCATGCAGTATGCGAGCGAGGCGACGGGCATGCACATCCAGATGGAACGGATCCGTCTTTCTTTTCCAATCCGGTTGAAGGTGCAAGGACTGTTGGTCATGCCAGATACAATCCCGGCGGATACATTGCTCTCTTTAAAAGAACTCCAATTGCAAATCCGTCCGTGGCCTTTGCTGAGCAAAGAGCTGTTGGTCGAATCTGTCGGCTTGAAGCAACTGAAATTGAATACCGGTAATCTGATAGAGGGAATGGTCTTGAAAGGAGGCGTGCGGTCTGCATTGGCAAAGGCGGACAGAATCAGCTTCTCTTCCGAAAAGGCGACCTTGAACAAGTTGGATTTGACGGATGCCGCCTTGACGCTTGTTGTTACAGATACCACATCCCGCCCGGACACTGTGCCAAGCGAACCCTTGAACTGGCTTTTTAGTTTGGATAAAATAGATTTGAACAGGGTGGCGCTTGCGTTGCAGATTCCACAAGATTCCATGCGTGTGGCAGGATTTATCCAAGAGGCGAAACTGAGGGACGGGAAAGTTGATTTGGGCAACTCCCGTTATGGAGTCAAGTCATTCAGGTTGTCACAATCTATCATCCGTTACGATATCGGGGAGCAGGCGGCTTTGCCTGGAATAGACCCTTCCCACCTTGCCCTTTCAGATGTCAACATCTCTTTAGGCTCTTTGTTATACAGCGGAAAGGAGTTAGGCGTGGTCATAGACCGCTTTGCCTTTAAGGAGCGTTCCGGATTAGAAGTGACGAAATTCCAAGGCAAGGTGAAAGGGGACAGCACTTCTCTGAAAGTGCCGGAATTGACATTGTTGACACCGCATACGGCTATTGATTTGGAAATCTCCATACCTTATACGGCTTTCAACAAACAGCCGAAAGGGGAGTTGAACATCCATTTGGACGGGAAAGTCGGGAAGGATGACGTGATGGCTTTGTTGGGTGATTTGCCGGAGTCATTCGTCCAAGCCTATCCGGACAAAGAGTTGGAATTGTGTCTCAAGGCCAACGGAAATATGAAGAAACTGGAACTGGAGAAAGCGGAGATCCGTTTGCCGGGCGCATTTGATTTGGAAGCCAAAGGACACGGGGTGTGGTTGCATAAGCCGGACAAAAGGGAAGCGGATTTGGCATTGGAGGGCCGCACGGACAATTTGGGTTTCTTGTTGGATTATTTGCCTGAGGAGTCGAGGGGGAATTGGAACATTCCCCGCCACATGACATTGACGGGAGATGCGAAGATGCGAAGGGAGCAGTTCAAAACGGATTTGCTTTTCAAGGAGGGCGACGGGAAAATCCTGTTGTCCGGAGCTTTTGACCAACACGATGAACGTTATAAAGTCCAGTTCGCCATAGACAGTTTGGAACCTGTGCATTTCATGCCCAACGATTCCCTCTATTGGATGAATGCAAAGATAGAAGTTGCCGGCCAAGGATTGAATCCTTATGACTCGTTGGCGTGGATGAAATTGGAGGGCGTGGTATCAGATATGCGTTATGGCAAAGCCTCTATTTCGGACATCACGATGAAAGGGTCATTGAAGGAGAACAACCTGCTGTTTGATTTGAACAGCAATTATCCTTTGGCAAAGATGGATGCCTCGTTGAATGCCTTTTTGAGGGAGGAGCGCATCAAAGCTATGTTGATAGCCGATATGCAACATATCGACTTGGAATCCCTTCACATAAGCGATGTGCCTCTGACCATGTCTTTCCAGATATTTGCCGAAGCCGAGACGGACATGAAGGAAAAGTATGATGCCGATTTGACTTTGGGAAACTGGGAACTGACCACGGTGAAAGGTGTTTCCCGCCCGAAAACGTTGGTGCTGAAGACCCGGACCAACTATGATTCGACTTTTGTCTCGTTTCATGCCGGGGACTTGGAGTTGAAAATGGAGGGCAACATGGGACCGATGAGGTTGGGCAAGCAGTGGGCAACTGTCTCGGGTGAATTATCCCGGCAGTTGTTACAAGATTCTGCCATCTATTTGAACAAGCTGCATCCGTTGTTGCCGGAAACGCATATACAATTGACGGCAAAGAGGGACAACCCGATATATAACTTCTTGCAAATCCATTATATGGGTTTCAAAGAGATGCAAGTGGACGCATTTGTTTCCCCCGAAAAGGGCATCGGCTTGAATGCGCATGTGCATAACTTCTTGCGTGACACTTTCCTTTTGGATACCATGAAGTTGGCGATTGCCGAGGATTCTATTGGCAGGTTGTTATACCAGGCGGATGTTATCAAACGCAAGTTCAAGAGGCAGGATCCATTCTCTTTGAACCTGTTAGGGCAGTTAAGGACTCGCTCTTTCGATGCGTTGCTGCGGATGGAGGACGGGAAAGGGAATGTTGGCATCTTGATGGGCACGAATGTGGAGAAAGAGAAGTCGGGTGGCGTTTCCATCCATTTCTTCCCCGACAATCCTATTTTGGCATTTAGTAATTGCACGCTGAACCCCGACAATTATATCCGGATCCAGGATATGAACAACATGGAAGCGAATTTTGACTTACGAAGCGATAATGGCGCATATTTGGAAATCGCAAGCGAAGAGGTGGATAGCAGTTTGAACCGTGTCAATGCGGCATTCGGGCAAATCAGATTGAAGGAGGTCTCCCGTGTGTTCTCCTCTTATTTGCCGAATGTCTTCGGAATGTTCAATGCCGATGTCCAATATATGCCGTCGGACAGCTCCTTCACCATGACGGTGGGATTTAATATCGATTCGTTGTTCTACGAGGGGAAACGGGTGGGCGACCTGTTGCTTAGTACGGTTTATTTGCCTTTATCGGAGAACGAGCACCAGTTCGACATGCACTTTTTCCGCGATGCGGAAGAGTTCGTGCAATCATCTTTATACTACCGTGACGGGAAACAGGATAGCATCATGGGAAACCTATCCGTCACCGAGATGCCCTTGGAAATGTTGAACCCTTTTATCCCAGGCGGCATGGCAGAGCTGAAAGGAAAGTTGTTGGGGGAAATATCCGTGGATGGAACGACGGGGAATCCCGACATACAAGGCTATCTGCAAATGGACTCCGCCAATATGTTTGTGGAGATGGCAAACACGACGGTCCGCTTCGATTCCAAAGAGATAGGAATATACGACAAGAAGATATGGTTCAACAAGTATAAATTGTTCGCTTCCGGGGAAAACCCGTTTGTCATCAATGGGGCGGTTGATTTCAGTGATATGTCCAATATGACTGCCGACTTGAAATTGAATGCCCGGAATATGCAGCTCCTCAATGCGAAACGGACGAAACAGAGTTGGGTTTATGGAAAGATGTTTGTGAATTGGAACTCGACGGTGAAGGGACCTTTGGAGTCTTTGAAGATGCGGGGGGACTTGCAATTGTTGGGAGGAACGAACTTTACATACGTGTTGCAGGATTCCCCGCTCACCGTGCAAGACCGCTTGTCGGGTCTGGTCTCTTTCACTTCATTTGACGAAGACACTTTGCTGATGAGGAAACGCAACTATTCCGTGCTGCCGTTGAGCGGTTTGGATATGTTGATGACCATCCATATAGACCAGGCGGTGCAGATCAATGCAGATTTGACTCCCGACCAGTCCAATCATGTGAAGCTGGAAGGAGGAGGGGATTTGTCATTCCAATACACCCCGATGGGAGATATGATTTTGAATGGCCGCTATACGTTGACCGATGGAACGATTAAATATACACTTCCTGTCATCCCATTGAAGGAGTTTAACGTGCAGGAAGGCAGTTATGTGCAATGGACGGGCGATGTGATGAATCCAAGCATGGATATTACAGCGACGGAAAGGGTCCGCACCTCTGCCACATTGGACGATAACAGTTCGAGGATGGTCAACTTTGATGTTGGAATCCAGTTGACACAGACCCTGGAGAATTTGGGGTTGAAGTTCATATTGAAAGCACCGGAAGATGCTTCGGTACAAGAACAACTGGCCCGCATGGGAGAAGAGGAGTTGGCGAAGCAGGCTGTCAGCATGCTGGTGACGGGAATGTATTTGGGCGGTGGATTAGCGGCTGGAAAGTCCAACTTGGACATGGGAGCTGCTTTGAATAGCTTCTTGCAGAGTGAGATAAACAGTATTGCAGGCAGTGCTTTGAAGACTGTCGATATCAACTTCGGCATGGAGAGTTACGACGATGCCGAAAGCGGGGGAAAGAGGACCGATTACTCGTTCCGCTTCGCTAAGCGTTTTTATAACGACCGCATCCGCATCGTGTTAGGTGGACGAATCTCAACGGGCGCGGACATAAACCAAGGGCAAGCCCAGCCGTTTATAGACAATGTGTCGGTTGAGTATCGTTTGGACCGGGGCGGCACACGCTATGTCAAGCTGTTCCACAACAAGGATTATGAGAGCCTGTTGGAAGGCGAACTGACGGAGACGGGTGCCGGCATCGTATTGCATAAGAAGATGGATCGTCTTCGTGAATTGTTTATTTTCAAAAGAGCTAAAAAGGTAAAACAGGAAAAGGATGACGAGGAGGAGAAAGATGAGAAGAATTGATTGGTTGATAGGATTGGCAATGCTTGTCGGGATGTTTTCATGCTCTGTCACTAAGAACTTGCCGGATGATGAAATCCTTTATACCGGCATTGACAAGGTTGTCGTGCAGGAGATGGATTCGACGCAGGCGGGGGAAGCGGCGCTGGAAGAAATCCGGGCAGCCCTTGATTATCCTCCCAATAATGCCCTGCTGGGTAGTTCCACTGTGCGTTTGCCTTTGCCTTTCGGCTTGTGGATATATAATGCTTTGGTGCATAAAGAGGGGAAAGTGGGCAAGTGGCTTTTTGAAACATTTGCCGCCAAGCCTGTTTTAATGACAAATGCAAATCCGGAAGTGCGTGTCCGTGTGGCGCAGAACTTGCTAAAGGAGAATGGCTACTTCCGTGGCGATGCCTCTTATGAGCTTGTGCCGAATGCGAAAGACCCGAAACAGGCGAAAGTCCGCTATAACATAACGATGCGCAATCCTTATACGATTGATTCGATACAATATCCCCGCCGTCGCCAACGGAGAGATTCGGTTATCCGGACGGAAGTGTGGAAAACGTTGATTCACAAAGGGGATAATTTCAATGTGGTCCAGTTGGAAGCCGAAAGGCAACGCATCTATGCCAATATGAGAAACAACGGCTTCTATTACTACCGCCCGGAATATATGACTTACAAGGCGGATACTTTCAAAGTCCCCGGCAAGGTGTGGTTGAGGGCCGTCCCGTCGGAAACGCTCCCTTTGGCTGCTTTGCGTTCTTGGAAAATAGGGAATATAACGGTTGCGCTGAATGAATATGACCAGACTCCGCTTACTGACACTTTATATTACAATGGCATTGAAATCCTCTACCATAACAAGCTGAAGGTGCGTCCTGCCGTCTTGCACCGGAAAATCCCTTTCCGGCGGGGAGACCGTTATTCCAGCACAAAAGAGGAGTTGGCACAGACGAATCTGGCTCGTCTGGGAATATTCAAATACAGCGAGATGCAGTTTACGCCGCGCGACACAAGCAGAAGGTGCGACACGTTGGACTTGCGGGTCAATTCGGCTTTTGATTTGCCTTTGGATGGCGAACTGGAGTTTAATGTGACGACAAAGAGCAATGACCAGACAGGTCCCGGAGCAATCTTCAGCGTGAAGAGGAAAAATGTATTCGGGGGCGGGGAGACGTTTGGCGTGCAGTTGAAAGGCTCTTATGAGTGGCAGTCCGGCAAAAGGCGTGTCGCTGGCAAGTCGGCATTGATGAACAGCTGGGAGTTCGGAATCAGCAGCACATTGACTCTTCCCCAATTGCTTTTCCCTGGATATTTGAAGCGGAACTTGCACTATCCGTCCAGCACGACGTTCCGCATCGACGCAGACCAGATGAACCGGGCGAAGTTCTTCAAGCTGCTTTCTTTCGGGGGAAGTGCGACCTTGGATTTCCAAAGTTCGGAGACCAGCCACCATTCGGTCACCCCGTTCAGGTTGACATATAACAAGTTGCAGCACACGACTGCCACGTTTGATTCGATTGCGGATGCCAACAAGGCACTCTATTTGAGTTTGAAAGACCAGTTCATACCTGCCATCAGCTATTCTTATACTTATGACGACACGCCGGTGAAAAGCAAGAACCATCATGTTTGGTGGCAGACTTCCGTCACCCAGTCGGGTAATATCATCAGCCTCTTCTATGCGATGGCGGGAAAGAAATTGGGGGATGAGAATAAAAAGTTTTTAGGAAATGTCTTCTCTCAATTCACAAAGGTTAGTTCGGAAATCCGTTACAACCGGATGTTGGCAAAGGGGCACCATTTGGTGGGACGCTTGAGCGCCGGGGTGATATATGGTTATGGGAATGCGGAAAACCACACGACTCCTTATAGCGAGCAGTTTTATATCGGTGGAGCGAACAGCCTGCGTGCATTCACTATCCGGAGCGTGGGACCGGGGCGTTTCCGTCCCGACCCGGACAACCGCTATGGCTATATTGACCAGACGGGGGATTTGAAGTTCGAGGCGAACCTGGAATACCGCTTCCCGATATTCGGCAGTTTGTATGGGGCGACCTTCCTGGATGCCGGGAACATCTGGTTGATCAACAATGACCCCCAGCGGCATGGCGGGCAGATGAAATGGGGAAGGTTTTTCAGGGATTTGGCTTTGGGGACCGGGTTGGGCATACGGTATGACTTGGATTTCATTGTCCTTCGTGTCGATTGCGGCATAGGCTTGCATATTCCATACGAGACAGGCAAGAAAGGATATTACAATATCCCGCAGTTCAAGGATGCCTTGGGCATACATTTGGCTATCGGATATCCCTTCTGATCACACCCATAACAAATCGCTCATGATGCCGTCCGACACGAAAATGCCGGCTTCGGTCAAGATGAGCTTTCCCCCCTCTTGCTTGAGCCTTCCTTGCTCCAAGTGGCTTTTCGCCATCCGGGAGAGATAAGCCGACCGCTCCTCCCCGAACTGCTGCCGGATGGCTTCCAAGTCCACGCCCCACATGGTGCGCAAATGGGTCACGATATAATCGTTGTATCCCGTGTCGCTGTCCAACGACTCATATTCGATATCCGGTTTGCCCGATCGGATGCCCTTTATCCATTGGGGCAGGGAGGATGGATTCCATTCCCGTTCTTTCCCGTTGTATGAATGGGCGGAAGGTCCTAATCCCAAATAGCTGGTGCCTTTCCAATAGGAACTGTTGTGGCGAGAGTAGAAACCCGGTTTCGCAAAGTTGGAAATCTCGTAATGGTCATACCCTGCGTTCGTCAGTTTGTGCCGCAGGAGGGAGAAGAACTCCACGCTCGACTCTTCATCGACCGGAGTGACCTTTCCCTCTTCCAGCAAGCGGTAGAGGGGAGTGCCCTCTTCATAAATCAAGTGGTAAGCGGAGATATGGGGGACATCCAACCTCAGGGCTTCATCGATGTTGCGTGACCATCCACCGCTTGTTTGCCTCGGCAGCCCATAAATCAGGTCGATGCTGATGTTCCCGATACCAGCCTCCTTGAGCAGGCGGACCGCTTCGATGGCTTTTGCCCTGTCGTGGCGGCGGTTGAGGAATTTCAAATCCGCGTCGTCGAAACTCTGTATCCCCATGCTGACCCGGTTGATGGGAAGCCGGGCAAGCTCTTCCACATATTCAGGGGTCAAGTCGTCCGGGTTCGCCTCCAAAGTGACCTCCATCTCTTTCGTTGTCGGGAAATAACGGGATATGCCCTCAAAAATAGCCCTTAACTCGCCGCTGCCAAGCTGTGACGGCGTTCCTCCTCCCAGATAAATGGTTTCGAGGGGATCTTCCAGATAGCAATGGCGCAGCTCCATCTCCTGCAACAACGATTCCACATAGGATTTCTTATATCCCATGTCGGTATTGGAGTAAAAGTCGCAATAGAGGCATCTCTTCTTGCAAAACGGGACATGAATATAAAGACCGGACATAATTCTCAACTCTTTTAGGGAAACATCAATTAATTCAGGGAACAAAATTAATAAGAATATCCACATTATTCAGTATTTAACGGGATAATGCTGAAAAACATGTTTTTCAAACATAAGGGAAAAATTGGTTATAAAAATATCTATTGCTAATTTGCGGTCGCAAACCTCAAAAAGGGAGGGATGCGAATAAATATTGTGTTACCTTTAATACCTGATTTCAATATGAAAGTATATCAAACAAACGAAATCAAGAACATTTCTATATTGGGTAGTTCTGGCTCTGGGAAAACCACTCTCGCTGAAGCTATGCTTTACGAGGGTGGAGTTATAAAACGTCGCGGAAGTGTTGAAAACAAAAATACAGTGTGCGACTATTTCCCGGTTGAGAAAGAGTATGGTTACTCTGTGTTCTCGACCGTTTTTAGTGTCGAATGGCAAGACCGCAAATTGAATTTTATAGATTGTCCGGGTTCTGATGACTTTATCGGGGGCGCTGTTTCCGCATTGAATGTCACTGACACGGCTTTGATGGTATTGAATGCCCAATATGGAGTGGAAGTAGGAACAATTAACCAGTTCCGATATACAGAACAATTCCATAAACCGGTTATCTTCGTGGTAAACCAATTGGATAATGACAAGGCAGACTATGACGGCACTGTTTCACAGTTGCAGGACCGCTGGGGCAGCCGTGTCGTACAAATACAATATCCTGTCACTTGCGGCTCTTCTTTCAACGCCGTTGTCGATGTGTTGAAGATGAAGATGTACCGCTGGAAACCGGAAGGTGGCGTTCCTGATGTTTTGGAAATCCCTGATGAAGAGAAAGAGAAGGCAATGGAGTTGCACAAGACATTGGTGGAAGCCGCTGCCGAGCATGACGATGTGTTGATGGAGAAATTCTTTGAAGAAGGAACATTGAGCGAAGACGATATGCGTGCAGGAATCCGTGCAGGATTGGTGACCCGTGATATGTTCCCGGTCTTCTGTGTTTGTTCAGGCCGTGATATGTGTGTGCGCCGCACATTGGAATTCTTGGGGAATGTCGTTCCTTGTACAGATAAAATGCCACGTCCGGTTACGACTGACGGAGTAGAAGTGACACCGGAGGCAGACGGGCCGACCAGCTTGTTCTTCTTCAAAACAACAGTTGAGCCGCATATTGGCCAGGTCTCTTACTTTAAAGTGATTTCCGGCAAAGTGAAATCAGGTGACGATTTGCTGAATTCCGACAGGGGTTCGAAAGAACGCATTGCCCAGTTGTTTGTTACTGACGGGCAGACTCGCACAGAAGTGTCGGAAATGGTTGCGGGTGATATCGGGGCAACGGTCAAGTTGAAAGATGTGAGAAGAGGCAACACATTGAATGGCAAAGGCTGTGATTATCGTTTCGACTTCATCAAATATCCGGATCCTAAATACCGTCGTGCCATCAAGCCGGTCAACGAGGCTGATGCCGAGAAGATGATGGAGATTTTGACCCGTATGCGTGAAGAAGACCCGACTTGGCTTGTTGAACAGTCCAAAGAATTGAAACAGACAATCGTTTCCGGCCAAGGTGAGTTCCATTTGCGTACTTTGAAATGGAGAATCGAGAACAATGATAAATTGGCTATCGAGTTCTTGGAGCCGAAGATCCCGTATCGTGAGACAATTACAAAAGCGGCCCGTGCGGATTACCGCCATAAGAAACAATCCGGTGGCGCAGGCCAGTTCGGTGAGGTTCATCTTATCGTGGAACCGTATTATGAAGGCATGCCGGCTCCTGACACTTATCGTTTCGGAGGCCAAGAATATAAGATGAACGTTCGTGATACTCAAACAATCGACTTGGATTGGGGCGGTAAGTTGGTATTTGTCAACTGTATCGTCGGTGGTGCGATCGATGCCCGCTTCCTTCCTGCCATCTTGAAAGGAATCATGGGCAGGATGGAACAGGGTCCGTTGACTGGCTCTTACGCTCGTGATGTCCGCATCTGCGTGTACGATGGTAAGATGCACCCGGTTGATAGTAATGAAATCTCATTCATGTTGGCTGGACGAAATGCGTTCAGTACGGCATTTAAAGAAGCGGGTCCAAAGATTTTGGAACCTGTATATGATGTGGAAGTGTCAGTGCCTGCAGATTTCTTAGGCGATGTGATGAGTGATTTGCAAGGCCGCAGGGCTTTGATTATGGGCATGAATAGTGAAAAAGGCTTTGAAAAGCTGATGGCAAAAGTTCCATTGAAGGAATTGTCCAACTATTCTACATCGTTAAGCTCCATCACGGGTGGCCGTGCTTCCTTCACAATGAAGTTTGCTTCTTACGAATTAGTTCCTTCAGATGTGCAAGACAAGCTGCTGAAGGCTTATGAAGCAACACAGACAGAAGAATAGTTTTCTTAAATCAAATTCATTTATCCTAACCGAAGGGGACTCCTTGTGATAAGGACTCCCCTTTATTTTTGGTGTTTCCATTCCTGTGTTCCGTGGTCGCGGATTCCTGTCCAAAACAGATCCAACAATCCAACCACGTCCTGCGACAAGTTCATCCAAGTATTTCTTACGTTCAAATATCATAGGGATAATCATTTAATTCCTTCAATCTGAGTTAACCGGCAGGCGTTCCCGTATTTTCCCGATTAAACTCATCGTGTTTATATCATCGGCTCTGGTTT
>OLSK01001179.1_pt1 | contig 20362 bp, 26 predicted proteins | sample 1672781 | NCBI WGS metagenome assembly OLSK01 (sample SAMEA3136723, study PRJEB25190) | human gut metagenome | biome: human gut; feature: human-associated habitat; material: faeces | place: Austria | collected 2013 | reverse complement strand
CGAGCGTCAAACCTCTCCGTTTGATGCTCGGCAATTCAATTGCCGAGTAGTTCACAAAAGGAGACCACAAATGACTGAAACAAAAGACATGTTTGAACAAATCAGCGCCATCTTAACCGATAAGAAAGATAAGCCGTTTTCTTATGAGGAGCTTGCAGCAATGCTCAAAACTGACCCTGATGCCCTCAAAACCTTTGATGAGGTCTATAAGACACAGGTTCTTGAAAGCGGAGAGCTGCATGAAAATATGCTCCAGTGGGATACAGCTACAGTCAAAGCAATTCTCGACAAAAAGGTCTACTTCCCACCGGAACTCAATTCGCTCATTGACCGCATCGTCACAGAACTGGTGCTTGAAACGCGTCTGTACATCTACAACGCGGAACGCGGTGGCTATTATGTGACATACTCTGCCAACCGCGACTTTATGACAGAGGTTACAAACGAGGAGTTGAAACGCTACCCCGAAGAACTCCGTCCGCAGCTCACCGGAAAGTTGATGAAGATTGACATTTCTGAGCCGTCGTACAAGGAACTGCTTCAAAACTACGCAGGCTACAAGAATGCAAAGAACGACAGCACAAAAATGTTCTACTACAACATGTTCCGTCAAGGTCTTGACATCCTCGACCTTGATGACTTCACTTATCAGATGCTTGAGATGAACCCCAACTCTATGGGCTTCTGGTTTCCCCCTCTGGTAGAGGGATTGTACGGCAGCACATTTTTCAAGGTTCCGGACACAAAAATTCTTCGCGTACCTATCACCATGCTGCAGCTTACCCGCCTTGGTTTCGAGACGTTGAATCCCGTTACAAAGGAAATCGTGAACCGTTATTGCCAGAAAGTCTTCCATCTTGATGGATACGAAGACTATTTTATCAAAACGGGCACGTATTCTTCCAAATACGAATTCCGCAACGCTCATATCCATAACCCGAAGGAAATCAATGAGATGGGCGAGTATTTCTTGTTTTTGAATCATTTGACATGCTCGATGGCATCCCCTCTGAACAATCGCTGCTTCTACGGCGCGAACACCACGAACGAGTGGGTCGTCAGAGAATACATCAAGGACAAAGAAAATAACCCCACCATCTACAACGGTTTGCCGCTGCACACTGAATATCGCGTGTTTGTGGATTTTGATACAAAGGAAATCCTTGGCGCAAGTCCTTATTGGCGCAGCGATGTTATGAAGAACGAATTCAAAAAAGTCAGCAGCCCACAGGAACGCCATGATTATGTTGTCTACAAGATGCATGAAGACATTCTGAACCAGCGTTACCACGAAAGCGTTCAAACTGTTCTGGCTGAGCTGAAGAAGGTTATTCCTCGCATTAAGTTGACAGGGCAGTGGAGCGTCGATGTAATGCGCAACGGCAATGATTACTACATCATTGATATGGCTCTTGCTGAGAATTCCGCTCTGAATGACTGCGTACCGAAAAATCTGCTTCGCGCTTATCCTCAGCAGTGGCTGCCGGGTGAATCGAACAGCTGATACTCCTAGAACGAAACTTTGATTCGGGTTCTTTCGGCAAAAAGCGTAGGAACCAAAATCATACAAAATGATTGTGTTGACACATAAAAACAAGTATAATATATACAAGGAAGTGATAATAATGGTTCTGTATCATGGCAGCGATGTAATAGTCCGCAACCCTGAGGTCAGAAAAACAAGGTACGCCAAAGATTTTTCATGGGGATTCTATTGCACTAACAACTACGAACAAGCCGCTCGCTGGTCAAAAAAAGGCAGGTCTCGTGGTATTGTCAACGTGTTTGAATATACAGAATCTCCTATGCTAAATATTAAGAAATTCCCCGAAATGAGTGATGAGTGGCTTGATTTTATTGCTATATGTCGCTCGGGCAAACATCATGACTATGATATTGTGGAAGGACCCATGGCGGATGACACCATTTGGAACTACGTCAACGACTTTCTAAGCGGTGATATTAGCCGCGAAGCTTTTTGGGCGTTGGCAAAATTCAAGCATCCCACGCATCAAATCAGCTTTCACACGGAAGTCGCTTTGAAATGTCTCTCTTTTAAGGAGGCGATTGAAGTATGACTGAAACTGCAACCTACAGCAAAAACGATGTCTTTTATACCTGCAGCCTGATTGAATATATCGGCCGCGTTACGAGGAATCATCGCAAGGATGTGGTTTCTGCTCTTGGCACAAACGGAGTCAAGGCAATTCTCGACTCAGCGGATGTGTTTCACTGCCAGAGCTTTGAGCAATCTGCCGATGAAATTTGTGAGCTTTTTCCTGTGCCGGAAGGAACGTATGATACGGTGTCTAACTGCCACTACAAGGTTCCATCTTATACAGATATCGGAAAAGTGTACCAGCGCATCATCTTTGACTGTACTAGCACTCCTGGTGTCCAGGATGTAATTGATGTATTTTCCTCGTTCATTAGCGATGACATCTCAGATTTTAATACTGCAACTTACTATTGTAATCCGAGCTATTTGTACCACTCATACAAGGCCGGAAAACTACTGGATTGATTTTCAAAAGCAATAGCAATCAAGACCACTGCCCCAAAAAGGGTGGTGGTCTTATTTTTTTGCACAATACTTACCATAAATTACCAGAAAGAAAAACATTGTGCATCTGTGCGAATTGCATATAATACAAAATATAGAACGAAAGGCATCAAAAAACATCGTTGGTCGGGCAAAATCCGACCGAAAGGCTAGGGCGGGCTCAGTTTTGAACCTGCTCTTTCTTTTTATCGGAGGCTTTATGTCAAACAAAGAAGAACGCATGAACCGCAATAAAAGCATCATCGAAGATTACAAAAATGGAAAGCCGATTTTAGAAATCGCGAGGGAATATAATCTTTCAGAAACGATGTGCTACAAGATTCTAAAAGATACGCAGGAGCCGCCTCGTTATTTTGAAAAAAAGAGGAAGAGACTTACCACTCGAAATGAGCAAATTGTTAAACAGTATAAAGGCGGTATGACGGCCAGAGAATTGGGCAAGATGTACGGCATTTCCATGCAACGTATTTATGCAATCTTGCATTCGAGCGGAGAGTACGAAAGCCAAAAATACAATCATATTGAAACGGCTCTCAAAAAAGAGAAAAAGATGCGGAACCAAACTTTTCTTGATGCTTACAAGAAAAATCCTCGAAAATCGATTATCGAGTTGAGCAGGGAGGTAAATATCAGCCCTTCACTAGGTTACCTTATCCTTCATCAAAATGGGATTTACCAGTATAACGTAAAAGCCAGAGCTAAGGAGAATAGCGAAAATGCCGATTAACAAGATTACCCACGTGTGTCTAACTCATGACAAAGTCAGGGCGCGAAATGAAAAGATGCTGGAGGATGCCAAGAACGGTATGTCCCAGGAACAGCTGGCCGAAAAGTATCAAATTTGTGTTTCTACTGTCCGATATAGTCTGAAGGACTTTTACAAAGAACAGGCCCGGCAGAGGAAAGCAAAGAAGAAAGCCTGGCAAACCCAGATGATTCATGAATATGAGATGGGCGCAAAATCTCCGGAGCTCCAGGAAAAATACGGCATCAGTGGAACGCTCTTTTATCGGATTCTTCATGCGCACGGAAAGAATGGCCGACAAATCCACAGCCAAAACCGTATCGAGACCGGCAAGAAAAGAAACGCCGAGATGGTCAGGAAATACAAAAACGGCGTTTCTGTCAAAGAGCTTGCGGAAGAATACGGGCTCAAAAAGGGAAGTGTATATCGCGCCATGAAGCGGTATAATCCAGGCCCAGGGAAAAGTAAAAGTTGTCAAAGTGAGGAATAATTGCATGGCTGCATCAAAGAAAGATGTTGCGAAGCAGCAGGTCAAAGAAGACCGAGAAAAAGTCCGGGAAATGTATCTTTCTGGCAAAACTGTCAAGGAAATCGCCAAGGAAACGTATTTTTCAAGCTCTTATTGCTATGCCATGGTGAGAGACCTAGCAAAAGAAAAGAATCTTGCAAAGAAAGCAAAAAGAGCACCTCTCAACGAAGCTATGATTCAAGATGCGAAAGCCGGGATGACGGTTGCTGAAATCGCAAAGAAGCATGGCGTGACCTATCAGCAGTGCTACTATACTGTTTCTGAATGCGCTCAAGCTACGATTAAGAAGAACAAGAAAAAGCAGTCTGCTGCCACGAAAGTTCGCAATGCGGCTATGTTGGAAGATGCGAAAGCCGGAATGACTGATAAGGAAATCGCCAAAAAATACTTTTTGTCTCGAAGCAGTGTCCGTACCGTCCTTGCAGGGCATTTACATACAAATTCCAAAAAGTTGGATGAAAGGCGCAAGGCGATTCTTGCGGATTATGAGGCAGGAACGTCCTCAAAAGACATCTGTGAGAAATACGGTATTTCAAAATCCACTCTTTACAAGGACATGCGCCAAATTGGAAAAACCTGTCAGGAATACTATCACAAGGCGCTGAAAGACAAGACCAATCAAAGGAATTCCGATATTCGAAGCAAAATCGAAAGGGGGGGTCTCGGTCAGCACTATTGCCAAGGAATACGGAATCTCTAAAACGGCGATTTATGAAACGTTTCATCAGGAAAATGTCAGAGCTGGAATTTTACAGAAACGCGGCCGTCCGCGAAAAAACACGGAACGTAATACACTGATTGCTAAACGCCACAGGGAAGGCGAGAAGGTGCAGGCGCTTGCCACTGAATATAATCTCTCTGTTTCGACGGTAAACACTATTTGCAGTAGAAACAAAAATCAGAATATTGCATCACATTAACAGGCTGCCATTTGGCGGCCTTTTCTTTTTTGGAGGAAAATAACAATGACCGATGACGTACGGAATTTGATTCGATTTGTGGTGGATGGCGACATCCGAAATGCACAGACTCAGTGCCGAATCATGCTTGAAAAGAATGTCCCTGAAAAAGATGCCCGGTTTAAGGAGGCTGAACTCAAAAAGCTGAATCTTTTGAAACCGGAACTCATTCAGCTGCCCGCCAACCTGGAAAACCTCTTGATTGCGGAGGATGCCACGAATTTCCCTGAGAGCCGGTTCCTGCTCCGCGAGGAGGAAGAAACAGTCATCAACAAGCTCTTGGCCACCAGAAAAGCAGCTTTAGCCATCAAGGAGCTTGGCATCCACTATACTTGCTCTTTGCTTTTGACGGGCCTTCCTGGTGTTGGTAAGACTGAATTGGCCCGCTACATTGCACACAAGGCGAATTTACCGTTTGTTTTCCTGAAATTCTCTGGCCTTGTCAATTCTGCTCTTGGCCGGACACAGCAGAACATCGGCAGAGTGTTCGATTACGCAAAGCGCACGCCTTGTGTTCTTTGTGTTGATGAAATTGATGCCATCGGAATGTGCCGTGGCAGCCGCGATGATGTCGCTGAAATGAGCCGCGTCACCATCGCATTGATGCAGGAACTTGACCGGCTCCCGAATGACGTCATTCTCATTGGCACTACAAACCGCGTCGATAACCTTGACGAAGCCCTCATTCGCCGATTCACTTTCAAACACCGCGTCAAGCCTTTAGGCGACGATGACATGAAAGAACTGTGCAAGAAGTTCCTTGCTTCGGCAGACTATCCCTTCACGGAATCCGAACTCGACGAACTCTGCCATTCGCTGCGTGAACAGCGGACGGCCAGCGCCGTTGTCAATGCCTGTACAGAACGTATCGTTGCACATATCGTATCGCAGCTGCCTGAAAATTCGGCAGATGCCGTGTAAAAGTATGATAGCCTGGGAAGAAAGCCCTCGTCAGTTTAAGATGTCCAAGCAACTCGATGAGGGAAAATTCGGAGAAGACTTGGCTCGCAAATTCCTTAACGACCCGATTATCAAAGTGAATCATGGCATTAGCCATTACGATGACGTAACTCGGGATAAATCATATCAAGACAAAGATACCGATTTCATCGTCTGGAAGAAGAATGGCAAGACCTTTGGCCTGGAAGCGAAAGTGGACAGTCACAATACCGGAAATTTCTACCTGGAAACCTCGGTGGACTACTTCTCCATGGTGCCTGACGCTCTGAACGAACAACGGGTAGCGCGGCGGTATCGGGATGGCATCGACCCTTTATGGCACACCCCGGGCTGGGTATACAGGAGTGGTGCGGACCAGATTCTCTATTATTTCAGAACCACGCAGCTGCTTTACATTTTCTCCCGCGTTGATGTCTGGTTCTATGCTGAAAAGCTGATGCGCGGTGGAATTCATCTCGACCCCGGAATCAGAAAGCCAAAAATGTATTCTGCCGAAAATATCAGTGAACGCAATGGTTCCACTCTCTTCTTTGCCAACGGCTTATGCGTGAACGCCGAGCAGACATACAAGGCTTTAGGAGCTCAAAAAAGAGTCATCAAATACCAGGTTGAAAACCCTGATTCAGACGTTCCAACGTTCAGCTTTTGCCCTTTCAAATTATGAATTTTTCGCTAACAATCGTTAGAAAATCACATTTCAGTCTGACGGAAGAGTATAATTAAAGCATGGAAAGAGAGGACAAAAAATCATGAACCAAATCAACGTTGTGACGATTGGAAAACTCATTGAAGCGCATCGTGACGGTGACGAGCAGAAGTTCAAAACCTACGTCGATTTTATTGTTAAAGCCTACGAAGAGCAGGAGAACGACCGTGCCGCACGAATCATCCGAAGCAGCTATACGGGTGACTACGGTGAGCAGGGGAAAGTTGTTCTGGATGAAGCAAACGGACTCTGAGGAAGAGGCCCTGCAACAGCTGCAAAAGCACGCAGCAAACTATGCACAACGTATCACGATATATAAGATAGACGGTAGAACCGTGAAACGGGAAGTTGCCGAATACGACCAGTGGGAAAAGAAGTGGATGAGTTAATCATGAAGCACAAAATCTCGGAAACCGGCGCTCGGATGCTTAAATATCAAGAGCAGCTTGCCCGCGAATACAAATACAAGCCTATTCCGCGTACCTTTTTCAAGGATGTGCGAGCAGAGTTCAAAGAAGCTCTGCCAGAATGGTGCAACGTATCCGGTGGTACGACCAAACTCGAAACCAGTAACGGCACAGTCATTACCAGCGGGTACAACCGTATCGTGATTGGCGACTACGGCGCATTCGTTGAGTTTTCGCGTGCCCAAGCAAATGCACGTCATTTGAAAATCAAAGAGGGGCAGAGCTATCGTATCGAAGACCCGCGCTATGCTGAGCACGTCAAGTATCTTTGGCTCACGGCGGACGATGACTCAGACGTGAAAGTATACGACCAAAAGTGCTCGGTTGAGTACGCTGACTACAAGCCGGGGATGCTGTATGTCAGCGTGTACGAGGTGTTTCCGGCAGAAGAAGGTCGCTGAAAAGAAAGCCGAACCACGGGACGAATGGGGACAGGGTGATTCCATTGCTGACCTATACGCAAAGAGCGGTGCAGTGGTTTCACAGGTCAGCTCGGCCAAAGATTTACTGAATTTCCTGCAAACTGCCGGAAACGCAAGGCATTTGTGATGCACTTGCCTCAACCACTAGATATAGTGGTATCTTAATGTTTGTTTACAATTTAGACACTATATATTGTGTCTTTTCATTGACCGGATACCACATATATGGTATAATACAATTGTTCTCAGGAAGAGGAACGGCTCCTGAGACATCAAGGTTTTCCTTTCCCCAATCTTGGTCGCATGGCTTCATTTGAGCTGACACAGGTGAAGCGTAAAAATCATCCGTTTCATAGTAATATCCTTCCTTTCTTTGGCGCGGGTAACTCCGCGCCAGCCGTCCAAGCAAACAGCCTCCACGCGGCGGACGGTGGGCAACAGGTGTTTCCGTGTTCCGGGCATCTGGCTAATGTTTGTATTTGCTGGTTTAGCTCAGCTGGTAGAGCAACTGATTTGTAATCAGTCGGTCATCGGTTCAAGTCCGATTTCCAGCTCCAGACGCTATCCGTTGGATGTATCGAAATCACATGATACGATGCTATACACAACATCTGGCGGACAGCATGCCACCCATTAAGGCGGCCTCCTCGTGGCGGGTGGCGGACAGCGGCTCTTGCGGCTGCTGACGAATGTCTTAGAAGCATGCAAACGTACGAGCATCCCCGTCAAGTCGGGGCGCATCCAGACGCGACACAGCCGTAAAGGCGAGATTGCTGCACGGCAACTGGTAAGTTTCGCCGCAGTCTCACACACAGCCCAACAACAACCGTTAACCCGATTTGACAGGGAATCAACGACAGGGCTCAAAATTTGAAGTTGACCAACACCCAAGCGCTTTCTTGGATTCTCGCGTATCGTCAACGATGAGGTTCGCAAGATTGTCAGGTGGTGTGAAGATGACATCCGGGGATGACGACCTACTAAACGGATGTCATGGCGGGGCTAAGTGAGGGTTCACCCGCAATCTTATGCAGGTATCGTATAACGGCTAATACTCCGCCCCTCCAAGGCGGAGACGCGGGTTCGACCCCCGCTACTTGCTCCACACGTCGCAGTCACCGTACCCACGACGTTAAACTTGGTGAGCATGGTCCACTTGTGGTCCGCTGTCCGAATGTCGATGAGACAGCCTCAAAAATAATAGACAAACAGGTGCTGTGCCTGATAGTATCCAATAGTCCCGGTATTAGTCGCGAATAAGACCGGAAAACAGCGGAAAGGGTATAAAGCAGAATCCATCGATGCAGCTATCGAATGGTGCTGGATGCGAGTTGGCTTCTCGCTCAAGGGGTGACCAGCATAAAACACCCTATCGTGCTCGATTAGCTCAGTTGGTAGAGCAGCGCATTCGTAACGCGCAGGTCGGCAGTTCGAACCTGCCATCAAGCCCCATTACCCAATGAAGCGATAATAGAAAGGAGATGAAACTTATGGAACAGGCAATTATCAATGTTGAAGGTACGACTACCATAGAAACCGCTGCAGCAGCCAAAAAGCTGATTGAAATGTTTGGCAATCAGAACGTCCGCGCCATCTCGGTCAATCGTGTAAACGACAAGAGCGACGAGGTCATTGTTGAACTCGATTTCGTTCCCGGTTTGGCACCGCATCTGCACGGCTTCACGCTTCAGGTTAATGGCTTGACTTGCGGTTATGCTGGTACTGGTCCTTCCAATCTGTATGAAGTCCTGCAGGCGGCTGGCGTGAGTGAAGCTCAGGTAGCACGCGAGGACATCACTCAGAAGAGCACAAAAACCATTCCTCTGCGCCTGGAACGCGCCGTGACTCAGTACGGCGACTTCCAGTTTGCGTAACGTTATTTGGCGGGCTTGACCCGCCATCATGGAGGGATAGCTTAGCTGGATAAAGCACCTGCCGCAAAGCAGGGTATCGATGGTTCGAGGCCATCTCCCTTCTCCATCCAGACAACCTTTCGCTTCCTTTCGCCAAAGGTATCTGGGGTATTGTACTGCATTGCGTGTAGTACGGCCAATCAGGCGCGGAACTCCGAAACCATACCACGAAGAATTTTATCCTCTCCGCGCAGCATGGACATGCGATTTTACGGGGATAAATTCAAACCGAAATTGTGTCGAGTGGCGAAGACGGTTGCGACACTGGCGAAGCACATATCTGCTTCGTCAACCATCCATGAGAAAGCCTCCACGTGGCAGATGGTGGGCAACGCAGCAAAGCTGCGGCTGATTTCTTTCAAACCGGTATCTGAATAAATGCAGATAAATAGACGAAAAAATCAAAAAAGCAAAGGAGTACACAGTATGAGTAATCAGAAAATCATCAAAGCAATCGCAGGGATTGCAGCAGCCGGTATGATGGCAACTTGTCTGCCTGTCGCAGCATTCGCAGCCACCGGCGACACCTATCATTTCTCTTTCAGCAACGGTTCTTCCCAGGACCTGGCTCCGGGCGGCTCTATGACGTTCCCGGCAAGCCAGTATGACTACGGTTACTGGATTACCCTGCAGGGCCACGGCGGCTACACCTACAACTACTATCCCGGCGACACTCTGCCGTACGATGCAGTTGACCAGTGGTTCACCGCTGACGGCATCACTTCCTGCTATGCGGCCGAAGGTAATCCGCGTTCCATCACCATCAACTATCAGATTGACGGCAACACTGTGCTGACCGAAACTGACACCGCCACTTTCCCCGGCAGCGTTGATGGTCAGAGCGTTGAAGCCTGGACCACCGATTCCGGCGATACTTACACCGCATCCAGCAAGAGCCTGAACCATGACCGCCTGTTCTACTACCTGGGCGACGACATCCACGACAACGTCCTGACCCTGAAAGCCACTTCTGCATCCACTCCCGATGACGGCAAGGATGACAACAAGGGCGATGTCACCAACCCCGACGATAAGGGCGACAACAAGGGCGACAATACCGGCGACAGCGGCACCACCACTCCCGATGACAAGGGCGACGTAGTGGCCCCCGATAAGGACAACACCGGTAAGGACAACACTTCTACCGGCTCCAACAAGGGCAACGGTACTACCACCACTACTCCGACCGCTCCTCGCAAGAACGTTGAAGTCTCTGAGCACGGTGAAATTGCCGCCGCTATTGCCAATGGCACCTGGGGCAATGAGTACACCGTCTGCACCAGCTGTGGCTATCACAACTGGACCCGCAAGGGTAACGTTTACGTCTGTGACCATTGTGGTCATGAAGTCCTGACTGTTAAGGGCGCTGATGGCGTCAAGGGCTATGCTGGCACTCTGGCTGGCAACGAGCCCCAGTACGCTTCTACCTCTGAAGCTCAGGCTGCTGCTGAAAAGCGTGAAGCCGCTTATGCTGCTTCCATCGCTGCTTTGCAGGCACAGGTTGCCGCTCGTGAAGCTGCTTATGCCGCTTCCCTGGGCATCCACTAATTTGCCATCCTCTAACTAACGGTAATCGATAGTTTTTTCTCCTTGCTGTGGGGCGGGATTTCGGTCCCGCCCCATCCTTTTATGGTCAGATGTCCGAGTGGTTTAAGGAACTGGTCTTGAAAACCAGCGACGCCGCAAACGTCCGTGGGTTCGAATCCCACTCTGGCCGCCATGTTTGCCGGGACTTCCCGGCTTTTTTGTTTTTGTGAGCAATACAAGGCAACAGATTGCTATATCGAATAGGGTTATAATTGAGAGCCAGAAAACCTGCAGGCTTGCCTGTGGGATGAATGGCTCTTTTTGATTTTTTGTAAAATATTCGTTGAGCAGTTTGACTGACGGCACAGAATACATACATAATATATGTATGAGGTGATATGGTTGGCAAAAAAATCAAGCGTACAAGTGAACATTACGATTCCTTTAGAGTGGAAGGAGTCTGACATTGAGATGGTTGCCAAAGCCAGAGCTTGGGCTGTTAAGGCTCATGCTGGGCAAAAAGACAAGGCTGGGAAGGATTACTTCAAAGCGCACGTTACGGTTGTAGCAGAAGGCGTAAAAGGTGACCCAATAGCCGAGGCTGTGGCATTTCTGCATGATACGGTCGAAGATACGTCCGTCACAATAGAAGACATCAGAACGGGGTTTCCAAAAGAGGTTGCTGACGCTGTGAGTGCGTTGACCCATAGCAAGGGTATATCGTATGCTGAATATCTTTGGTATATTCAGCAAAATTCGATTGCTGTCAAAGTAAAGCTCTCGGACCTGCGCAGCAACATGGACTTAACCAGGCTCCCTCACACTCCAACTAAAAGGGACTTGGAAAGAACCAGAAAATACAAACGGGCATATACGATACTGTCATCGAGAGAAGGTATAAGCGCAGTTAATCCGTATGCACTGTACGACTACTTGCTGGCAAACAACTGGAGCGTCAAAAGGAAAAGCACGAGGACTCCCGTTCTGGAAACAACGGATGGTTCTGCTGAAATTAACGCGCCCATCGACCTGGCTTTGGCTGACTACGAGTCCAGAATGGCTAACGCTTTAGGCGTACTGTGCTCGTATGAGGACGTACTGCTCTCGAATGTGATAGTGCGGATTGTGGCTTGGAAGCCAGACAAACAATAAGCGTGGGCCTGCTATTATTTTTATGAAAAGCCTTGACTTTGTATTTTACACATTGTATAATATAGACACTGAATTTGATGAAAGGAAAATTGCACGATGTTTGCTGCTATGATGAACAAACAGAATAAATTGCAAAAGCTGTGGAGCAATTGGAATCTCTTCGGCTGTTTTGTGTTGTCTGTTTGTGCAAATCATAGTGCAGTGATGGTTGAATAAAATCATCCAAGTATCGGTTGTTTTCCATACTCTGCACGATATGAGCACCTGTCAGACGCACAACGCCTGATGGGTGCTTTTTTGATGCAGAAAATCAGAATCAGGTCACTCTAATGCCGCTGGAGTGAATTCCAGCCAGGCTTATTAAAGTGTATGCTATTATACATAATGTATATTCGAGGATTCGCCAAACGGTAAGGCATCAGGCTTTGACCCTGACAACGGTTGTTCGACTCGACCATTCTCGGCCAACGCTCACTTTCATGCGCATCGGAAGTGAGATTCCTCAAAGCTGTGTTCCCATAAGCAAGGCACGGAAGATGCGCGACAAGTGCTCGTAACTCAATCGGTAGAGTACCCGACTTTTAATCGGGGTGTTCGGGATTCGATTTTCCGCGAGCGCACCATGCCCGGCAGAGCATTATCTGCCACTTTTGTGGGTGTATAGCTCAGTAGGCAGAGCGGCGGACCGTTAATCCGTGGGCCGCAGGTTCAAACCCTGCACAACCCGCCATATGCTCCAGTGGCGAAACTGGCAAACGCGGCGGCTTTAAGTCCCGTTTTACTCTGGGTTCGACTCCCAGCTGGAGTATCTATATAGGGGTGTAGCTCAAGTGGTAGAGCAGCGGTCTCCAAAACCGCGTGTTGCATGTTCGAGTCGTGTTACCCCTGCCACAATAAGAAAAGCCGTCCTCACATAAGAGGCGGCTTTTTGTTTTGGAGAGTATACAGACCAAAAAACCAAACCACAAGTTGATTGCGAACTTGCGAAAACATGGTATAATAATATCAGAACGAAACGAAAGGAGATACCCCAAAATGCTGTGCAACACTGTTAATGTCATGTCGTATGAGTATAGTTACGAATATTCTGAGTTCATGTCCTTTGAACGCAGTTTTATTTCTCATACTCCTCGACAGGCAAAAACAGACCATGTACAGATGCGGTGCGTCTTCTAAGCGATAACTGCATGTCATAGCTGCTTGTCGAGATTTCGGCAGGCAGCTTTTTTTGTTGCCTGCAATACAGAAAGGCAGCAAGAAAAATGAACGTTCCTACTATTGATATCCAGCAGACAGGTGCCAATATCAAGGCCCTGCGAAAGGCAGCAGGCATAAAGGTGAAGGATGTGGCAGACATGCTCGGTGTGTCTCCGCAGGCGGTTGCTAAATGGCAAGCTGGAACCGCGCTTCCAACCATTGATAACCTTGTGATATTAGCAGCGATGCTGGATACCAAGATAGATGACATCCTTGTCATCGCATAAACCCTCGCCGCAGGATTGCGGCTATATATGGCCCGTTGGACGAATTGGTAGAGTTGCCGCCCTTTCAAGGCGGAGGTTATTGTGGGTTCGAAACCCACACGGGTCACCATGCTTCTGTAGCTCAGTTGGTAGAGCAGCGGTCTGAAGAACCGCGTGTCGCTGGTTCGATTCCAGCCGGGAGCACCATATGTGTCGGTATGCAAGAGGTTAAAGCAAACGGTCTGTAAAACCGCTCCGTTACGGTTCACTGGTTCGAATCCAGCCCGACACACCATAAGGCCCCTTCGACAAGTTGGTCCAAGTCGCCAGCCTCTCAAGCTGGAGTCGGCAGTTCGAGTCTGCCAGGGGTCACTACGTCGCACCTACGTTAAAAGGTGCATTATGCAGAGGTCGCCTAACGGTAGGGCAGCAGCTTGCTAAGCTGCCGTCGCGGAAATCGCGGCATGTGAGTTCGAATCTCACCCTCTGCGCCATCTGCTTGCTTGTTCGAGTGGTTGATGAAATCGGTCCAGAAAACCGACGATGGGAGACCGTCCGAAGGTTCGAATCCTTCAGCAAGCGCCACTGCCCTCATTCTGTGCGATATCCGTGCAGGTGAGGGCTTTTTCTTTTGCTTTTCGCTTCGAATTTCGGACTCGAATGGCGTTAATGGTCGGATATTCTTGATTATACATGCCTTTGCTGTATGGCAAATAGCTCCAAACAGTATTGGTTTTTACACCCAGTTCTTCTGCAATTTCAGGAACTGACATACCGTTCGCACGCAGCTTCCCGATTTTTTCTGATGTTTCATCTGACCAGGCCCCGGCCGTAATCAGTATTTTGCGCACTTTCTGCAATGAGATGCCTGCACGTTTGGCAATGGTTCTTCTAGGTATACCTTGCTCGTGGAGCCGGAGAACCGTCTGTATTGTCGCGTCCATCTTGTCAGTACCTCGCCGTTATCGATTTTTGTATTGCCCTAATTGTTGTACTTTAATCATACAGCAAAGCAACAAAATTGTCCAGGAAGCAAAAGTGCCTTCATTTGCCACTGATTCATCCGTTCGGAACGATATCGAAAATACCTTGATATTATTCCGATGCAATATTCCGATAAGCCGACTTTGTTCCGCAAATTGTGGATTGGATTCCTACCAAAGTTTGAAAGCAGAATGTTTCATCTATAGCTGCAAGGCTTTGGTGAGGAAGTTCACGGAATCGGTCCGTAAATCTAACGGCAGGATACTGCTCAAAGGTACAAATCCTTCAGCAAACGTCACAATCTCCAAAGTCAGCGATTGTTCGTAAATTTATGGGGGACTGCTTTCTTGTTTAGCACCACAATTTGTGATATAATAGCGAAAGAAAACAATGAATAATGGAGTGCCATAAAATGCAGAAATACGATTTCATCAAGAAGCAATATACGGCGTACACCCCACCTCAGAACGGGCATTGCGACATCATGGTTCATGCCAACGAAGAACTCAATTGTGCTGCGTGCGGACGTACCATCAACGAGCACAACGCATATACGTCTGCGGCCATCCAGAACGATATTGGCATTGGCTATCTGATTTGCAAAAGCTGCTATGAGCACGAGCTCGAAATCAGAAAAGCTGTAAAATAAGGGTCCAGCCGCCTCCATAAGGAGGCGGCTTTTTTGCTTGTAAAAATATGTATAAACTGTTACCATTTAGCGCTTTCCGTTGTGAGAAATTGCGAATCGCGGTATAATGAAAGGGTAAAAAGTGAAAGGATTTTTGCCGTATGTACATTGATTTCACGAGCAAGCAGTACTTCTTCATTCTGCACGCTCTTGCTGTTATGATAACGTTTTATAGCAACGATTTTTCCTCTATCTGCAAAGAGGTTGGAGAGGCTTATGGAGCAAGCGAAGCAGACATTTCAAGTGCTTGCGCTGCTCTGACAGCTGTGAACGTAACGGCACCTGTCAAAAGTTTATCTAACAAGTGCAGCGACATTCTGGAAGATATACTGCATCATGCACGAGAACTGCCGGAAAAGGATGCTCCGTATAAGTACAGCATTGGCTTGGATACTCTTTCCTGGAAAGTAGTTGCTGATGCACTGGATACATACTCACGTATTTTGATGGGGCAATTTGGCGTCATCTATGAAGCACTTGATATTTCTGGTAACGATGAGCAGCACTTCCAGGCGTATCATGATGCACGCTGGAATGGGGTGGGGGTCCTCGAAGCCCGTGACCTTCTGATTCCACAGCTTAAAAAGATTGGCGTTGGCTGGAACGGAAACTTTGGTATTTCCAATTCAGGACTCGCTTATAACAGCAAACTGGCATACGAGATTCTTAAAACCATTCGATATGCGACAGAGAAACGAGATAGCTCCGTTCTGAAAGTGACAAACGAGCCGCTGCCGCGTGCTGAAGGTTCTTTCCCAATTAGAGCACTGTAATTAGATTGGAGGCTTCCAGGGTGGGCGACCACATCATTTCTTTCTTAGACATCTGCGCCATGCGCGGTCAGTTGGTTTTGGCAAAAGCACCGTCCATTCCGGCTATCGATAATAAAACCGTGTATTGTACCGGAGCTCACAAGCGAGGAGCGGACCGCTGCATTGTCCTTGACGGCGAGGAGTACAGCCAGATTCTTTTTGCTGACGGAACAATAAAACTGTATTGGCAGTGAGGTATCATTGTGGACAATATAATTGTGAACGGCGCTCTTTGGTATGCCGAGCAGAGCAGTCAGTTTCTTTTGAATTCTGGGGCCAACAAGCTGCTGGATAAGGGCTATGACTATTATGTGAAAGAATTTATTCCACTTGGGCACCGCCTTATCCAAAACGGTCAGATTGCCGCCGATGCAATGGATGGGGAACTTGCCGCACAATTTTCGATGGCATACGTCGCAAACTATTGGCGTGCAGCAAAAACCGTGTACAATTTCGCTCCGGAATTTCTCAGAACATTGGCCGAGACTGAGGACGCACCGATTTATTCCGATATTATGATGCGGTTGCCATATAGGGATTTTGTCATGAATCTGCCCGCTGGCTCTCATCACGATGCGATGTTTGTTCACATTGAGTTCGATGCATCCCATGGTCCGAACGATGTGGATACACTCTTCCTGATTGTTCCTTTTAAGGCAAATCCAAACTTTGACAATATCGAACTTTGCCAGTGCATGCAGTGGTGTCTCAACGGCAAGAAGCTGATTGAGTCCTATCGGCGCAACAATGATGCTCGCGAGCAGGCATTTCAGAACGGAACTGATTCCGCCACTGTCAATGACGCCACGATTTCAAATGTACCCGGTGCCGTTCTCAGTGAAGAAGAGCTGGAAAAGCAGCGGGAATTCAACGCCGGCATTGAGCCGTATCTTCGTGTTGCGGTTTCTGCAGCTTATTACCTTGCATCCAAGAATGCTGAAATCAAAGAGGTAAAAATCCCGAAAGAGAAGCGGCCCATCCTTGTTTCCAAACCCGGTGCAATACCTAAGAAAGTTAATATCAAGACCTACAATGTAGGCTTTGTCATCGGAAAGAGCTTTGAAAAGCAGCTGGCTTCTGGCACGGAATATCAGAAGTCCACAGCAACCGGCACGGGCCGTACGGTCAGACCTCACGTCCGCCGCGCTCATTGGCATCATTATTGGGTCGGAGAAGGCCGAACTCGCTTAGAAGTTCGCTGGATTGAGCCGACTTTTGTGCTGCCGGAAGGAAAACGTGAGGTTCCGGTTGCTACCGTTAGACGGGTTTTAGGCGCTTAAAGGAGTTTCACATGAAAGCAAACTACAAAATTGTCGCAAACAAGCAAAAGATGCTCGAAAAAGAAATCGAAAACTTCGAACCTACCAGCACAATGTCAGTACTGCTAATGCGCTATAGCATCATACAGGGACTGCTTCAGGTTAAACCGAACGAAAAAAATGAGAATGGTATCCCGAATATCAGCCCTGTGGATATGGCATACGAGATGACCACTTTCTTTGGCGACGCCGTCAATGCTGCGGCTGATGATTTCACAAATGATGATGAGGACGACAGCACAATAAAATTTGATGGCACCGTTGATGAATTCCGGCAAGAACTTGCCAATCGCGTCTTAATAACACTCAGTTTGGCGTTTGAACATGAATTCATAAATTTTACAGAGCAAACTGGGATTTCCCGCGCACAGTATGAAATTCTTGCGGCTGAATATATTGCTCATGCGGAAGACGATGGCAGTAAAGTATCCGAAATGTTCAAAGGCGACAGCTCTGAAAAGCACAAGTCTAAGGGTTGGACCAACGCGATGCCAAAAAACAAACGAAGCTAAAAAAGCCACTTGCACAAATGTGCGAACCGCCTAAAATAATAATTGCATAACAGATACCATCACTTACCTCCTAATTGAACATTAAGTTAACAATCTGTCATGCATAAGTAAGCAGACTCTCTTTTGAGGGCCTGCTTCTTTTTTTGTATGTATTGATTAGAAACAAAAATATTTCAGAAAGGATGAATACTATGACCACAAATACCAAGAACAGCTTTACCAGGTTCGCGGCTGCCGCAAAAGATTGCTTCTATGTGAATTCTTTTCGCGCAGACTTAGTTCAGTGCGACAGGGCCTTGAAAATGGACGGCGAGATGCACGTCGAAGCGGAATGCTGGATGAACATTTTGGATGCCCTGGACGATAACGACATCAAGATGTATGTCGATAACGAATACCGTCCCGGACTTTTGAACCCGTTCCATAAATGGTGACGCTCCAAAAACAAGTCAATAACCCACGACTAAAGTCGTGGGCTTGCGTCAGTAAGAAATCCCACCAAAAATAAAAAATACCCGAAGTGTGAAAGGAGCATAACAATGCTTAATTCAAACATCAATAAAGCCCTTGAAATCAACTCGAATAAAGCCGTTCTTCTCAGCATCAAGAAGCAATGGCTTGAAAAAATTCTGAGCGGAGAAAAGACTATTGAGGTCCGAAAAACTATGCCGTGGGAAATTAGCTATCCTTTTGTAGTATTTTGCTACGAAACCAAAGCTAACGGTGGTGCTGGAAAAGTGACTGCCGCATTTGTTTGCCGTGACATCAATACACTCGATTGCCTGCGTGAGCTTCCGGCATATGCTATTGGCACGGAAGTGACCGAAAAGACCGCTCAATTCGTGAAGGACAGCTGCCTTACCGCAAATGAGCTGATTGCATACGGCAATAAGTCCGGCACTCTTTATTGCTGGAACGTTTCTGATGTCCAATCTATGGATATGTCGCTGCGAGAGCTCGGCGTTAAGCGAGCACCACAGTCCTGGATGTATCTGCGGATTCCCGATAACAAGACGTTCTGAACGATGTCTGTTTGGGCTGGCTACGTGTACAAGCCAAACAAAATATCAACTACACGATAAAAACACACTCGAATGAATGATTCATCGTGCGAACAACGCAGACTCTCGATTCTTGAGGGCCTGCTATTTTTTTATTTCAGGAGGAAACATCAATGATTCTTTATCATATCATGGCAGACACCGGATGCCTGCCGGACGATGTTGTTCCGCAGATACCAACGAATCGGATGAAAGGGGAGGACCAGGAAATCCCAAGAATTTGTCTTGGGCATACCCTTGACGACTGCCTGACCAGCATCGGCATTGCGCATTTTGTCTCAAAATTCCTGCTCGCTGAGCTGCGTCAGAACAAAAAATACTCCAAGGACATGCCGTTACCGTTCATTGTCCGAATGTACAACATCAAGGACGAAGACCCGAATCTCTTAACTGAGGAAGAAACACAGAAATATGTGGCGGATTCTGTCGTGACCAGTGAATGCTGGCTCACAAGATACGAGAAGCCCGTCAAAATCCAGAAACTTTGGCTTGTGGGCGGCGAAGTGGTGCTTTGGCCCTATATCGTTGACGGCGTCGTGTACGATTACCCAATCGTCCGTAACTCAATTTGGGCAGACAGCAAAACCTTGCCGGACCCGAAATTCCAGAACCAAATCAAGGATATCACTCAGAAATGGCTCAATGAAGCCTAAAAAGAAGAACCTCAAAAACTCTTGCACATCCTTGCGAATTCCATAGTATTAAAGTTGTACGACAGATAACATCTACTTGGCACACCGCGTGCTCGTACAATTCATAATTCTGTTCTCATTTAAGGCAGACTCATCTTCATGATGGGCCTGCCTTTTTTGTTTTCAGGAAGCCGTCATCCACCCATTTTAACAGCGACTGATAAGGAGGTCCGCTATGTCTATTTCCAAACATTTTACTCCGAAAAATACCCGCTTCGCCATCTATGCCGGTAACCCAGGTTTTTCCGGCATGGTTATCTGCTCCGATTTTATCGGGTATGTTAAAGCCCCAACGCTCAGCGACGCCTATAATGCAGCGTATCGGTATCTTGCCAACAGCGGATATACCGCCATCGTAGTTCGTGAAGCATGAAGTTTTTCCAACAACCGAACATCTATCACATCCCGCCAGACAGTTATTGTCGGCGGGAACTTTATTTGAAGGAGTAATCACAATGAACGACAAATTGAAATTCTATGCCGGAACCATCGCTTTCATGCTCAGCGTTATCACCATTATCGGCTGCATAGCCTGCTTTTTCTCGACGCCTGCGTATGCTACACCGGTAAAGACAGCTAACGATTCCGATATCGAGTATGTCACGCCGTTGGAGGTCCATCTTCGGGAACTCAACGCTCAGCCGCCTTTCGCGCCGGTACTGCCTGTACCTGAACCGGAAACGACTGAGACGGAGCCTGAATCTGAGCCCTCTGTAGAGACGGCAGAGACTGCGGTGGAACCCGCAGAAGAACCTGTGACGAACACGATTCCTCAGAACCTTTCTGACAATGAGTACGCCATCTACACAGCATTGCGGGATGTGGGTCTTTCCAAGGCCGGTACTGCCGCAGTGATGGGCTGCATGTCGATGGAAAGCGGTCTTAAAG
>OLSK01001176.1_pt1 | contig 20392 bp, 19 predicted proteins | sample 1672781 | NCBI WGS metagenome assembly OLSK01 (sample SAMEA3136723, study PRJEB25190) | human gut metagenome | biome: human gut; feature: human-associated habitat; material: faeces | place: Austria | collected 2013 | reverse complement strand
CTGCGGCGCTTTTGCAGGTAAAGCCCCGACGCTTTTCCTGCTTCATGTCAGACTGCCGTGAAAACGGTTTATGACAGAAATCATTGCAAAGATGTCAGGAGGCAGATCGGTCAGACTTACCGCCGATCGTTTGTTAAGAGGATATTCCGCTGCGGCACGGTCAGCCGCGAGTGCTTCCGGCGTGAGCGACTCCTCATCTCTGAAGATTCGCCCGCTAAGCCCGGTAAGACGGTTCATCAGGACTTCTTCATCTTGAAGGAGAGGCAGTCAGTGCACTGACATACTGTAGGGTCAGCCTCGTGTGTGCCGACTTCGATCTTGTCGAGAGAGCAGTAGTCCTCGCAGCAGCAGTGATGCTCGCAGTTGTGGATAGTACAGCCGATATGCTTGTTTGCAAATTCAGTTCCCATTTTAACGCTTCCTTTCAGAATACAAAATAACTGCGGTTTCCGGAGCTTCTGTGACTTCCGTCCGCCGCAGTTATATTATCTGCATTCGTTTTCGCTATATTCAGCAGGAAAAATTTACATTCAGACCAGCTTCAGAACATCGTCCAGCGTTTCACAGACGTAATCCGCGCCGTACTCCGCGAACTCCCCGCGGCTGCCGAATCCCACCAGCACCGCCGCGCACTTTATCCCCGCGTCATGAGCGCCCACGATATCGTGCATTCTGTCGCCGACCATCAGGCACTCCTCCGGCTTCGCGCCGGTGTTCTCCAGGACGTACCGTATCACCGCCAGCTTGCTGGAGCGGGAACTGTCGAAGCTAGCCGCACCGATAAAGTCGAAATACTTGTCTACCCCGAATTTCTCGAGTATCCTCACGCTGAATTTCTCCGGCTTGGATGTCGCAAGGCATACCCGCTTCCCGCGGCGCTTCAGCTCCGTCAGGAACTCCACCGTGCCCGGTATCAGCTCGTTTTCAAATAGCCCCGTCTCGCCGTAGTACTCGCGGTAGAGCCGCACCGCCTCCTGCGCCTGCTCCTCCGGCATGCCCCGCCGGGTGAACTCCACGATGAGCGGTGGCCCAATGAAGCTGCGCAGGCTCTCCCGAGGCGGGACTTCAAGCCCTAAATGCTCATAGGCGTACATAACGCCGTTCGTAATGCCCATGTACGGATTCGTTATCGTGCCGTCAAGGTCGAGTAGTACTGTACTGAATGCCATTTATCTGTGTTCCTTTTTGTCGTTTTCTATCAGCCTGCGTATCGCTCCAACCGCGCAGTTTATCGCGCGCTCGCTGGATTCGCAGCGCTTGTCCGGAAGCCCCGCGTTGGTGCGCTCAACATTCCACAGGGCGGTCAGCACCGCGCCCGCGCGCACTCCGCGCAGCAGAGCCACGGAGAATATCGCCGCCGCTTCCATCTCGGAGGTCAGGCAGCCGCACTTGAGATACCCCGCCCAGGCGTTGGTGAGCTTCTCGGGAACCGCCGTGTTCCTCGGGTCTATCTCGCCATAGAAATTATCCTTGGAGTGCACCACGCCCACGTGCGCGCGGTTTCCGTCCTCGTCGGCGGAAAGCTCGTCCGCGGACGCCTTCAGAGCGCATACCACGTCGAAATTCGCCACCGCCGGGTAGTCGTCGGGAATGTACTCGTGGCTGGTTCCCTCGCTGCGTATAGCCGCGCTTGCAATGAGCAGGTCGCCGCCGGAGACCTTCAGGTCTATGCCGCCGCTCGTACCTACGCGGATAAACGTGTCCGCGCCGCACATCACAAGCTCCTCCACCGCGATTGCCGCAGAGGGGCCTCCGATACCAGTGGAGCATACGCTCACCTTCTCACCGTCAAGGTACCCGGTGTACACCGTGTACTCGCGGTTGCTGGCTATCAGCTTCGCCCCGTCGAGCTTCCCGGCTATTTTCGGAACGCGCCCCGGGTCGCCCGGAAGTATCACGTATCTGCCGATGTCCCCTTTTCTTGTTTTCAGGTGGAAACAAACGTCTCCGGAAACTATGCTTTCCATGATATGCTCCTTTCAGTTGGTTGTGGTCAGTTGTCGTCGTCCTCGTCGGAGAGTATCGAAGGAGCCTTCTCCCGCGCCTTTATCGCCTGCTTCTCCGCCCACTTCGGGATATTGATGAGCATTGCGATGGCTACTGCAAGCACCGTCAGGATTATCGCCGGCATATAAAGCATGGTCGGGCCTACGCTCAGCTCCGGGTCCTGCGCGCGGGTCACGAACAGGTAGTAGGTCACGAGAGAGCCGACGGAAGCCGCGCAGTCGATTATCGAGGCAATGCGGGAGTGTCCCAGCATTATAACGAAGGTTCCGATAATGTAAACTATCGACGTCACAAGCCAGGTAACAATTGCGGGATTCCCGGTCACAGCCGGGTCGTACTCGCCTATCCAGATGCAGATAGGACCGAGAATTCCGAAGCAGAGGCAGAGTATCGTCGTGCCGATGAGCATGAGGACCTTCAGCAATATAACGATGACCTTAGCCGCGCCCTCGCCCTGGTCGGGCACGAAGAACATGAAGCCGCCGTCCTGCCTGCCGTTCGATTTTTTCTTCTTGTTACTCATATTACTTGATGACCTTTCCGCCGCGATCCTGCTTCTTTATCTTCATGGGAGCCTCCTCGCCGCCGCGGTCCTCGAAGAGCACTTCCTCGTCGTCATCGTCGTAGTCGGGCAGCTCGGGGTTCTTGAGACCCTGCTGTTCGTAGAACGGGTTGATGATGAACTTCTGGATAGCCGGGTAGCTTGTGAACATCGCAAGGAACGACAGCCACGCTATCGGCAGCAGCGGTATCAGGAATACCAGCGGGAAGAAGAACATGCCCAGGAGAGCGATGTAAACCAGGAACGCCGCAAGGGTTATCAGGTTGCCCTTGATATTCAGGAACGCCAGGATAAACGAGTTCTTGAGTATCTGCGGAAGCCTGAGATTCAGCGCGACTATCTGCGGGAATATGTAGAAATTCATCAGCAGAATGATGATCTCCACAGCCATGACCATCGCGTAATAAAGCCAGTAGGGCTTGTCGGTGTCGTTCATGTTGGAGGTGAAGAAGAAGAAGCTGAACACCGCCATAACGATGAACCAGATGTCCATCAGCCCTATCACGAAGGACTGCTTGAAATTCTTCTTGAACGCCTGCCAGAAATCGTGGAACACGAACTGCGGCTTCTCAAGGTAGATATTACGCATGAGCGCGGTCATCGCCGCAGTTGCCGGGCCGAAGGTGACTATCGGAAGGCAGAACAGAACGTAGATCAGATTGATTTTGAAGAACGTCCAGAACTTGTTCGCGAACATCTCCCAGAACCGGAAAAACGGCTTTTTCTGCCTGCCTCTCTTGGCTACGCCGGAGCCTGCTTCGTTGTTGTTGTAGAATAAACCCATGATGATCCTTTCCTGCTGTTTATTTCAGCGGATTCCCCGCCGTTTTTCATATCGCGTACTGAAAGATTATGCCGAGTATCATCGCCGCCGCAAGTATGACTGCGATCACCCGGAATACCCTCATAAGACGCCTGCGCTTTTTCTCGTCCATTTCAATACCTCCGCTTTAATCCGCCGACGGCACGGCGCGGTACTGACCGTAATCCTGGAACGCATATACGCTGCCCTCCGGGATATCGGGTACCGGGACCTCCGCCAGAATATTCCCGCCCTTATCGGACAGTATCAGGGTCTCGCCCTTTTTCAGGCTGAAATTCGCCTGTAACTGGTGCAGTGCCGATTCGGTCTTATTGTTGTCCGTGACTATCAGCAGCTCGCCGTACGCCGGGACGCTCCGCGCGGGTATCTCCCAGCGGTCTAATTTCTCCGGCTTGTCGGTGATGTACAGCCCCGCCGTGGAGACCTCCGTGCTGTTAGGATTGTACAGCACTATGTAACCCGCCTTCTTCGCGGTGCTTATCTCCTTTATCTGCAATGGCGCGTCCGTGGTCTCGCTTAGCTTCGTGTTCAGCTTCGCGATTATCCTGCCGTCGGTGCCCGCCATCCGGGCGTTTAGCTCCACCTCCGGCGTATCATAGGTCACGCCGTTTATCTCCCAGCTCACGAACTCCCAGCCGTCGGCGATCTCCGCCTTCAGCGGGACTGTGCATTTGCAGTTGTACTCCGCGCTGAGTATCCCGCGGCCGTTCCTTTTCTGGGTGTTCAGCGTCGTGACCGCCCCGCCCGCCCCCGTGACGGATACGGTGTAGGTGTTTTTCTCCCACTCGAACAGCTTGTACATATTACGGAACACCACGTACTCCCTGATATCCGCGAAGTCGCGTATCTGCTGGCGGCTGTTCGCGAAGGTCTCGCGGTTCGCCCATTCGGAGGTTATCCCCTTGTCCAGCGCATAGAACTGCTCGCTGTCGCTCACCGCGCACAGTTCGTCCAGTGTCTCAAGTATGTGATTCTTTTCAAAGGCGTTCGCCGTAAGGTCGGACATCGCAGCCGCGAACTTCTCGCGCATGTCCTCCCGCGCCAGAAGCGCTATCAGAGCCTTGCTCTCGCCGCTCATGTGGGTCCCATTCAGCAGATCGCGGAGGGTGTCGGCGTTCGGACGGTCGCCGTAGAGACTCCAGGCGTACTCCGCGTCAAAGAACATGAACCGCCAGCGCCCGTCCTGAAACTCCGAGGTTATCTCCTCGCCCTCCGACGGGTAGTACCGGAACGCCTTGTAGTTGTTCCCAGGCCAGTCCTTGTTTGCGATGAACACCTGCATGCAATAGTACTGCATGAGGTTGTCGATGTCGACAAGCCCGCAGTACTCCGCGAAGGTGCTGTCATTGGTCAGGTCGCGGTCGTAGTAGGCGTAGAGCTTTCCGTAATCCTCCAGTGCGCGCTCGCTGCCCTCGTCCGCGTCCTCGATGTTGCTTACTATCTCGTAGTTATCCTTGTTCCCGCCGAAATACGTCGCGAGGTAGTCCTCATTATAGTTCTCGTGCACCCAGGAGTACCCATAGTACTCGCCGTTTAGGAACACCGCCGCCGGAGTGCAGTGCTGCGTCACCGGGTAGCCGTAATCCTGCGCCAGCTTCTGGGAAAGCTCGTCCCGGACGCCTGCGAACTCGCGGTCGTTGGCGCCGTTGCGGAGCACTATGCGGTCGAACTCCGACACCGGAACTCCGTCGGCGGTCTGCGCGCCCTCAAAGAACGCATATTTGAACTTGCCGTTGTCCGGGTCGTAGCTCTTGCGGGCGATGAGCCTCAGCGACTTCTGGTCGGGAACCCTGGAATAGCCTCCGGATAGCCTTACCCCCGCCGCCTGGTCTATCACCTTGGTGCCGTCGCTTTCGAACACCTCGACGTAGATGGGGCGCTCCGCCTCCCTGCCGGACATGTAGTAGTTGCCCGGTGCGTTGTAGGGGATCTCCTCCCCGGGGTGCTCCTTTACGTAGTCGTCGTAGATCTTTCCAGGCACCGCTATGCCGTATTCGTAGTCGTAGAGGTTATACGGGTCGGTGCTCAGCACGAACACCAGCGTATTGCCGTCGAACCGCTCCGCGACGTCCTGCCCGACAACGTAGCTCACCGTGCAGATGTCGCCCTTCGTCCCGTCGGACAGCACCGACAGCGCCTTCACTGTGGTTGCCCTGACCTCCGGCGTGGCGTTTATCTCGATGGGCTGCGTGTAAAACTCGGACTCCCCGGGAACCGGGTCAGAGCCGTCGGTGGTGAAATACACCGTGCCGCTGTCCGCTGAAAGCTCCAGCGAGATGTTCTCGGAATAGAATCCGGAGGGAAGCGAGAATCTCACACTGCCGCTCTGGACGGCGTTCCGCTCCGTCTCGGTGACGGAGACCTCCCCGTCTTCTGCCATGTCGACATTGAGCTGCGTCTCCACCGGAGGAAACAGCGTGTACATCAGCGCCGATACTGCTCCCAGCAGAACAACTCCGCCGAGTATGATAAATCGCTTCATAAGTAATTATCCGTTTCTGTTTTTGTCTGCGAATACCTTCGCGAGCGCTTCGTTACGGCGCTGCGGGTACTTTACGGTGTCCTCGGGGTAGAATCCGAACATCGGCTCGTGATAGGCGTGGTAGCTGTAGGAGATTCCGTTCTCATTGCAGAAGTCCATCACGTCCGCGACCCAGCGCTCGCCGCCGAGGCCGTTTTTAAAGCTCTCAGCGTCCGCGCCGAATTCCCCGAAGTATATCGGAACGTTGTTTTCCTTCCCGAACCTGACTATTTCGGACAGCTCCGCGAAAACGTATTCTCGGCCGCTTTCATAGACGTTCTCCGCAAGGCTGAAGTCCGCGCGGATATCCGCGAAGCCGCCGGAGGGCGCTCCGACAGTCTGCATGTGGCCGCTTATCTTATATTTGCAGCCCTCGCGCAGCTTCAGCTTGTCGAACGTCAGCACGTAATCGTCCGTGCCGCCGGATATCTTCAGATAGCCCTCGCTCATCGACCAGCTTCCGGTGCCGTCGCTGCTCCAGGCGTTCTCCGGCTTCTGGCTGCCGTCGGAAAAGTCGTTGTGCCAGACAACGCCGGAAGTACCGTCCGGGGCGTATTCAGTGACCGTCACGTCGTCAAACAGCGCGGTCCCGCTCCCCAGCTTTGAGGAATGCAGCACCGGCGCGTATATGTTGTAGTCCTCCCCCGCTGTGAAACAGTCGCTCTCGTAATAGGTATCCTGCGAAGTCTGCCGGGCGCTCATGCAGCCTACCCAGTATTCAAGGTAGTTGTCAACGTAGCACGGCTTTGGGTATTCAACGCTGTCCCCCGCCGACTGGTGCGTGAACGCATGCGGCGTGTAGAAATGTCCCTCGTAGACCGCGTTGTCGTCGTCGATCAGGAACCACAGTTCATCGATCGGGTACTTGTTCCAGAGGTTTTCACCGGTGGACATATCCTTCACCGCCGCGACATGCTCCACGAAAACAATGTGATTCCGGTCGTATCTCCGGATCTCGTCGGTACACCGCTGCATGAGCCGCTGGCACTGCCCCACCGTTTCCGCCGCCGAGCCAAGCTCCGGGACCACCGGCTCGTTTATCAGCCCGTAGCCCTGTATCGCCGGCTCGTCGGCGTATCTTCGCGCTATCTCGCCCCAGAGCTTCACAAGTCTGCGCTGATTCTCCGGGTCTGTCCAGAGCGCCGCGCCGTTCCCCTGGGACTGGTAGCCGCCCTGAGGATAGTGCATGTTCAGCACCAGACCGATGTTGTATTTCTTCGCCCAGGCTATGCTCCGGTCGATGTAATCAAAGCCCTCCTGCTTGTAGACATACGGATTTTCGTCGTCCTCGAACCAGCGGTAGTTCAGCAGGAACCTCACCGAATTGAACCCCAGCTCCGACATCTCCCGGAAACTGTCCTCGTTATGATGAAGCCCTATATCCGCCAGGGAACTCACCCACATATCGTTGCCGAACCCCATTCCCCGGAGCACGGTGGTCTCACCCGCGGGGCTGACTATTGCGCCGCCCTCAGCACGGTAGAATTCCTCAGGGTTGTGCTGACCAGACTTCACGCCGGTAAGCGCGATGACCGCCGCAGCAGCTCCCGCAATTAGCTGTCTGAACATGGCTTCCTCCTTAATTACGTCGCGCAGAGCGCGAGATCCTTCTGTGCTTCCTTTTCAAGCTTTTCGTAGATATCCGGCAGAGCCTTCCTGAAGTTCAGCGGCCGGAACGTCTCGGCGTCCACGAATGCGTGCGCGCTGGTGCCCTCGGTGAGTATCTCCGGTCTGCCCTTGCGGCGGCACTCATAGCGGAACTCCACCCTTGCCGGGCTGAACCTCGTGACGTAGGTGGTTATCTCCAGCGTATCGTCGTAGCGCGACGGCTGGCGGTACTTGCAGGATATTCCGGTCACGGGTATCATCACGCCGCGGCGCTCCATCTCGGCGTAGCTCACGGCGGCGTTTTTGATGTAGTCGGTGCGGGCTACCTCGAACCACACGGGGTACACCGCGTGGTGGGTGACTCCCATGCAGTCTGTTTCGGCGTAGCGTACGGTTATTTCTGTTACTGACGGCATATCAGAGCCTTTCCCGGCGGCTCTGGATAAGCCCTGCGAAATGAGCAAGAATGCAGTCAGGAACCAGCCTGCCGAGGATTATCCCCGCCTTCATCACCGGCGACGGAACTATAGTGAGCTGCCCCGCGAACATCTGCCTTACGGCATACTCCGCAACGTACTCGCTGGACTGCGGCGGCATCGTGAAATCGACCCGCGCCTTGTCCATGAACTCGGTGTTGACCGGCCCCGGGCAGAGCATGGAGACCGAAACATGGCTGTGCGCCGCGCGGAGCTCCTCGTGAACCGCCTGAGTCATGCGGACAACGTACGCCTTGCTCGCGTAGTAGGACGAAAAATGCGGCCCCGGGAAGAATCCCGCGCTGCTGGCGGTGTTCAGGATATAGCCGTAATCGCGCTTCCTGAAATCCTGGAGGAACAGCTTGAACAGCGTGTGGAACGCCTTAACGTTCACGTCAAGCTCGGCTAATTCGCGGTCGAGGTCGGTGTCGGTAAAGTCGCCGAAAACGCCTAAGCCCGCGTTGTTTACAAAAATGTCGATGCTGTACTTCTTCACGCGGCGGTGCAGCTCCCGGCACTGAGCCATGTCGGAGATATCAGCCGCGATTATGTGCACCTTCACGCCGTAGGTCTCGGTGAGCTCTTTTTTCAGCTCCTCGAGGCGGTCGCGGCGGCGCGCTGTGATTATTACGTTTATTCCGTGCTTGGCAAGGGAGCGTGCGATGTCCCTGCCTATCCCGGAGCTTGCACCTGTAACTAACGCTATCATTTCTTGTCCTCCGTTTTCTTTTCGGGCATTTTTACCTCGCCCTGCACCGCCTTTACAAGGCTGCCGTCCGGCATTTTGTAGTACACACGGTCGAGGTGCTGCGCGAGTCCTTTCTTGAAGCCCTCGCGGTACTCGTCGCGGAGCGCCTGCTGCTCCGCCTTTTCCTCCTCGGTGAGACCCTCCGCGCGGTGCTTGCGCGCTAGGTGGTTTATTCTGTCTATCTTTTCCTTTTCCATAGTATCAGCTCCTGTATCAGCCCTGGTATGCGGGCTTTGTGAAGATGAACGGCGGCAGCGGAACTCCGTTTTCGCCGTCCCTCAGCGGGATATCGTCGGTGTAGTTCGTCCAGAGGTAGCGCACTCCGCGCGGGTCGGCAGTTCCGGTGACGCTGATTATTTCAGTGCCCTCGCCGGCGTTCCACAGCTCCTTATCGGAGAGGACAGCCTTTGCCGCGTGCCACTCGCCGTCGGCGGACATCAGCTCGAAGCCGCTTATCTCCTCGGCGTCGTCCTTCACCTCAAGGCAAAGCCCAGTGGAAACGAACACGTCCACGCTGCCGGAGTTCCAGCATACCTCGTAAGCCTCGGGGTTGAAGGTGGAGAATCCGCCCTCCTGCCCTTCCTCGACGTCAACGAACTGCACCTGATAGCAGCCGTTGAGCGCCGCAAGGCAGAATCTGTGAGCCGGGGTCTTTTTGTCCTTGGGGTGTATCTCGCTGAACTCGCCGCAGTCGGTCAGGACTGCAAGGGCTGTTCCCGCGGTGGTGCGTGCGGTCTTAGCCTGAGCCTCGCGTATAGTGCACCAGTTCTTGAAATCCGGGTCGGCCTCCCAGCGGTGCATGGGAAGCTGCCCGATAACGAAGAACAGCTCGTCGTCGTTCCAGTCGTCGCGCCAGTTGCGTATCATCTGGCTGAGCAGCTTGTAGTACATTCCCGGACGATGGTCGTCGCTCTCGCCCTGGTACCAGATAACGCCGGTCATCGTGTAGGGCGCGATACGCTCTATCATGCTCTTGTGGAGCACTCCCGGGGACATCGGGTTCAGCGGTGATGCCGGACCGGGGTACTTGTTCTCGCCGCAGTAGGCAAGGCAGCCGTCCCAGGTGGGGTTCAGGGTGTTACTGTAGTATTCCGCGCTCTTGCGCTCCCATTCATTGTGGTACGCCTGATAATCGAGGTAATCCTGCTTGAGCTGCTGCTCGGACTTCCCGGCGGTGGCGCTGTCGTAGTCCTCGAAGTACACCGCGGTCTCGCCGTCGGCGTACTCGCGCTTCATCCATGCGCTCGCGGAGGAACCGCCCCAGTTGCAGCCGATAATTCCTACCGTCATGCCGAGTCTCTCGGAAAGCTCCTTTGCGAAGTAGTAGCCCACTGCGCTCCAGTACTGCGCGCTCTCCTTGTTGGAGAAATCGTTCCAGACCATCTGCTTCTCGCTCTCGAAGAAGCTGTCGTCCGCGATGGTCTTCTTCATCGTGTAATAGAAACGGACGTTGGGAGTATCGTCGTTTTCAAGGCTGTCCTTTCCGGTGGAGCAGTTGCGGAGCTCCAGCTCCATGTTGCTCTGGCCTCCCGCGAGCCACACCGCGCCTACCGCCACGTTTGTGAACGTGCGGCTCTCGGAGCCGTCGGAGACCGTCAGCTCCACGCTGTCCTGCGCGGGCTGAGGCGGGAGCATTACCAGCCATCTCCCGTTGTGGACGACCGTGCTGTTGGTCGCCGCCTCCATGCCGGAAATGCTTACGGTTATCTTTGTGCCGTCAGTGCCTGTGCCGAATACGCTTACGGGCTTCTGGAACTGGAGCACCATGTTGTCGCCGAATATCTGCGCTGTCTGGAAATTCGTCATTGTATGTTAGTCCTTTCAGAGTAAAAAATATCAAATATTAAATAGCTGCGAAGCAGCACCGAAATTCCGAATTCCGAATTCCGAATTCCGAATTCCGAATTCTTAATTCCGAATTAATGTAAAAAATATAATAGGGTGCAGGAATACATACTGCACCCTATTATATTTTACCTCTAATGCGCCGGAATGTCAAGCATTTTCACGGAATACACACATATCTCAGACCTCGCCGGGGTGATTTTTTCTCCAGGCGAGGTAGCTCTCGAGAATGACCGCCGCCGCCGCGGAATCCAGCACCTCTTTGCGCTTCTTTCCGCGCTTGTTGACGTCGTTCATGAAGCCTATCGCCGTAACGGTGGAGGAACGCTCGTCCCACATGCGCACGTCCACGCCGACAAGCTCCTTTAAGCGGTCCGCGAACAGCCTGCACTTCTCGGAGCGCGGACCTTCCGTGCCGTTCATGTTTATCGGGTTGCCGACTACGATAAGCTCCGCCTTGTTTTCACGCGCCGCCTCGGCGGTCATTTCAAGGCACCTGTCGAAGTCCTTCATGTTGATGGTGTACAGCGGGGAGGCAAGCACCTCGCCCTTGTCGCACATCGCAAGCCCGGTACGGCTGTCGCCGTAGTCTACTGCCATTATTTTCATACATCGTTCTCCTAATCAAGAGGGGGGGAAGAAAATTCGGAATTCGGAATGCGGAATTCGGAATTAATGTGTCCGCTTCGCGGACGATTTCAAATCAGCAGCAATTGAATGCTGTTTCAACAAATGCTATAATCTAATTTTTAAATCCGTCCTGCGAAGCAGGACACCGAAATTCCGAATTCTTAATTCCGAATTCCGAATTTAAAATCAGTCCCATGGCTTGACCTGGCCGACTATCTCGGAAAGATCCTTTATGCCGTTCTTGTCCATGTAGTCGTTCAGACCCTCGATGACCTTGATCGGCGACCACGGGTCGGTGAATATCGCCGTGCCCATCTGTATCGCGGACGCGCCTGCCATCATCATCTCGACTGCGTCCTCCCAGGTGGAGATGCCGCCCATGCCGATTATCGGGATCTTCACCGCGTTGTAGCACTGCCATACCATGCGGACTGCCACCGGGAATATAGCCGGGCCGGAAAGTCCGCCGACATTGTTGTGGAGTATCGGGCGCTTTGTGCGGATATCTATGCGCATTCCGAGGAGCGTGTTTATCATCGAGATGCTGTCCGCGCCCTCTGCCTCGACCGCCTTCGCTATCTCGGTGATGTTCGTTACGTTCGGGGTCAGCTTCACGATAAGCGGCTTGCTCGTTGCGGCTCTGACCGCCTTCGTGACGGACGACGCGCCCTCGCAGGTGACGCCCCATGTCGCGCCGCCCGCCTTGACGTTCGGGCAGGAGATGTTCAGCTCTATCATGTCGACGTTCGTTACATCAAGCGCCTCCGCAGCCGCGATGTAGTCGTCGATTGTGGCGCCCGCAACGTTCGCGATGATGACATTGCCCTCCTCTTTCAGCGTCGGGAGGTAATACTCGATGAAGCCGTGAACGCCGATGTTCTGAAGTCCCACGGAATTCAGTATGCCGGAGGGAGTCTCAGCTATTCTCGGAGGAACGTTTCCCATCTTCGGCACGATGGTCATTCCCTTGCAGGAGATACCGCCGAGCCTGGACAGCGGGTACAGGTCGGTGAAGCACTCGCCGTTGCCGTAGGTTCCGGAAGCGGCGATCACCGGGTTCGGGAACTCTACCCCCGCGATTTTTACGGAAAGATCAGCCATTGAACTTTACCTCCTTTGCGTCAAATACGGGACCGTCCTTGCAGACCCTTGCGTAATGCTCCTGACCGTTGCGGACGGTCAGGCAGGAGCAGACCACGCACGCGCCCACGCCGCAGCCCATTCTCTGTTCCAGGGACACCTTGCAGGGGACTTCATACTGCGCGCATATCTTCGCGATGGCGTTGAGCATAGGCATGGGGCCGCATGCGCATACGATGTCCGCGCCGGTGTTTTTCAGGGTGCTCTCCAGCGGACCCGTCACCATGCCGTTGTAGCCTACGGAGCCGTCGTCGGTGCATATCGCGGTAGCCGCGCCGTACTTCTCGAACTCATCGGCGAGGATAATGCGGCTGTAGTCGCGGAAGCCCAGAATAGCGGTAGCGCGGTCGCCGAGCTTCTTTGCAAGCCCCAGCATGGGAGGTACTCCGATACCGCCGCCGACCAGAACTGCCCTGCGGGCGCTGTCCGGTATCGCGAAGCCGTTTCCGAGCGGGCCGAGTACGTCGAGATTATCGCCGACGTTCAGGCGGGAGATAGCCTCGGTGCCCTTGCCGCGTACCTCGAAAACGAATCTCAGCGTTCCCCTGGAACGGCTGAACTCGCAGATGGATATGGGGCGGCGCAGGGTGAACCCCGGCGCGGAAATGTTGGCAAACTGACCGGCGTGCGCGGCTTTCGCGGCTTCCGGGGCGTAGATGGTGATGGAGAAGGTATCCCGCGAGATGCTTTTTTTCTCGATTATCGGGTACTTGTCGCAGTAGTAGCTCATGTTAGCTCCTTTCGGTGGTGTCGTTGGTTTCCGGCGCTTCGGAAGGAACCGCGGGTTCCTCCTTCACGACCGCGGTCATGCGGACTGCCGTGCTTTCCTCATGTACCTCCGGTTCGGTCATTTTCTGCATAAGATGGCGGAAAAGGCATATCAGTATCGCGATTATCAGCAGGTCAAGCACAAGCTGTAATGTGAACCAGCCCTCGTCAGCCATCAGCATGTTGTTGTGGGTTATCATCATCATTTCGCTGATGAACATGAGCGCGGGTATCTTGCACAGCGAAGCGCAGAGCGCGTACATGTCGTAGAGCTTCTGGGCGTTTCGCTTGGTGACGTTAAAGCCCTTCAGCCTGTGGCTTTTCAGCACGAGGACGATATAAACGGCAAACACCGCGAGCACCGCCGCCGGGAATATCAGCGTCAGCCAGTGCTTCCAGCCGAGGGAGCTGTCCGCCTGCATCAGCTTTTCCAGCGCTTCCCCGCCGATATAGGTTTTCAGCGTATCGTCGTACACCGTCATGAACATTATCTCAACGGAGCAGATGAACACCGCCAGCCCGATGGAGAAAACATCGGCGATTATGCGGGGTATCTTGTAGGAGTGCTTTACGGGGTACTTGCCTATTTTCATAATGGTTCCTTTCGCCGGGGGAATTTAATTCAGAACTGAATAACGCTCAGAATGAAACTCAGGCAATACCGCCCCGGAGCCAGACGCTGGTAACGGAGCGATATTGCCGTTAGTATTCTCAGATTTTGGTGATATCCACAAGCTCCACGTCGTTGACTGTCTTGTGCATTTCAAGGCAGTCGAGGAGCGCGTTTGCGGTGTCTATCGCAGTAAGGCACGCGATGGAGCGCTCAACAGCCTTGCGGCGCATCTTTACGCTGTCGCGGGAGGGCTGTCTGCCGGTCTCGGAGGTGGAGATAACGTACTGTATCTTGCCGCTCTCCAGAAGCTGGATAACGTCCGGGTCGCCCTTGCCTATTCTGTAGGCGTGGCTCGCAGCAATCATGTTGCGGTTCAGCACGGAAGCGGTTCCGCTGGTGGCGTAGATCTTGAATCCGAGCTGCTCGAACCGGCTTGCGATCTCGATTATCTCGTTCTTGTCGCCGTCCTTTACGGAAATGAGCACGCCGCCCTCGTGGTGGAGCTTATAGCCCGCCGCGATAAGTCCCTTGAGCAGAGCCTCGCTGAAGGTCTTTGCGATACCGAGGCACTCGCCGGTGGACTTCATCTCCGGGCCGAGCTGGTTGTCAACGTCGTTGAGCTTCTCAAAGCTGAATACCGGAACCTTGACCGCGATATAGTCGCCGACGGGGTACAGACCGCTCTTGTAGCCCATGTCCTTGAGCTTTGCGCCGAGGATTATCTTGGTCGCGAGATCGACCATGTTAACGCCCGTTACCTTGCTGATGTACGGCACGGTTCTGGAGGAACGCGGGTTGACCTCGATAACGAATACCTCGTGATTGTAAACGACGTACTGGATATTTACCAGACCTACAACGTGCAGCGCCTTCGCGAGCTTCTCGGTGTAGTCGATGATGACCCGCTTGATGTGCTCGGTGAGGGTCTGCGCGGGGTAGATGGAGATGGAATCGCCGGAGTGGATGCCTGCGCGCTCGATGTGCTCCATTATTCCCGGTATGAGGAAGTCCTCGCCGTCGCAGATGGCGTCTACCTCGACCTCGGTGCCCATCATGTACTTGTCGATGAGCACGGGGTTCTCCAGCTTGTGACTGGTGATTATCGTCATGTACTCGGTGACGTCGCTGTCACAGTGCGCGATTATCATGTTCTGACCGCCGAGAACGTAGGACGGACGGAGCAGTACCGGATAACCGAGTTCGTTCGCAGTCTTGAGCGCTTCCTCGGTGGTGAACACGGTGCTTCCCTTCGGGCGCGGAATGCTGCACTTCTCGAGCAGCTCGTCGAACAGCTCTCTGTCCTCCGCTGCGTCAACGTCAGCCGCGGAGGTTCCCAGAATGCGCACGCCGAGGGCGGTGAGGTGCTTTATAAGCTTGATGGCGGTCTGACCTCCGAACTGAACTACCACGCCGTAGGGCTTCTCGGTAGCGATGAGGGCTTCAACGTCCTCCTTGGTCAGCGGGTCGAAGTACAGTCTGTCGCCGGTGTCGAAGTCGGTGGAAACGGTCTCGGGGTTATTGTTGCAGATTATTGCCTCGCAGCCCTCTTCCTTCAGCGTCCATACGCAGTGTACCGAGCAGTAGTCGAACTCGATGCCCTGACCGATTCTGATAGGACCGGAACCGAATACGATTACCTTCTTCTTGTCGGTGGGGTGCTGCTCGATGAACTCAGCCGCTTCATTCTCGCGGTCGAAGGTGTTGTAGAAGTACGGAGTGCTTGCGGAGAACTCAGCCGCGCAGGTATCTACCATCTTGTAGACTGCAAGGCGGCGCTCCTTTATCTTCTGACCGGAAATGCGCTCGATGGTGCTGTCGAGGTAGCAGTATTTCTTCGCCATGTCGTACTTTTCCTGGGTCAGCTCGCCCTCAGCCAGCCACTTCTCGAGCTGAACGAGGTTGTTCAGCTTGCTGATGAACCACTTGTCTATCTTCGTGATGTCGTGGATAACGTCAACGGAAATGCCGCGCTTGAGCGCCTCGAATACGCAGAACGAACGGTCGACGTCGATGTCCTCCAGCTTCTTGAGCACTTCCTCGTCGGTGAGCTTTACGAAATCCTCCTTGGTCATGGTGTCCATGCCAAGCTCGATGGAGCGCACCGCCTTCATCATGCCCGCCTCGAAGCTGGGCGCGATAGCCATTATCTCGCCGGTCGCCTTCATCTGGGTGCCGAGGGTCTTTTTCGCGTAAACGAACTTGTCGAACGGCCACTTCGGGAACTTTACTACCAGGTAGTCGAGCGCAGGCTCAAAGCACGCGTAGGTCTTGCCTGTGACCTGATTTACTATCTCGTCCAGCGTGTAGCCTACGGCGATACGCGCAGCGACCTTCGCGATAGGATATCCGGTAGCCTTGGAAGCCAGCGCGGAGGAACGGGAAACTCTCGGGTTTACCTCGATTACGGCGTAGTCGAAGCTGTCGGGCTTGAGCGCGAACTGACAGTTGCAGCCGCCCTCGACTTTCAGTTCCTGAATGATGTTGATAGCCGCAGTACGCAGCATCTGATATTCCTTATCGGCGAGGGTCACGCAGGGAGCCACAACGATGGAGTCGCCGGTGTGAACGCCGACCGGGTCGAAGTTCTCCATGGAGCAGACGGTGATAACGTTGCCCTTGCTGTCGCGCATTACCTCGAATTCGATCTCCTTCCAGCCGGAGATGCACTTCTCGACCAGAATCTGTGTGATAGGCGAAAGGCGAAGTCCGTTGGTGGCTATCTCGTGGAGCTCCTCAGGGGTCTGCGCGATACCGCCGCCGGTGCCGCCCAGCGTGAATGCAGGTCTGACGATTACCGGATAGTGAATGACCTCGGCGAAGTCCATAGCGTCCTCGACGGTCTCAACGACCTTTGAAGGAATGCAGGGCTGACCTATCTTCTCCATGGTGTCCTTGAACGCCTGCCTGTCCTCCGCCTTATGGATAGTTTCAGGGTTGGAGCCGAGCAGCTTTACGTTATGCTCAGCCAGGAATCCGCACTCCGCAAGCTCCATCGAGAGGGTCAGACCGGTCTGTCCGCCGAGGTTCGAGAGTACGCTGTCCGGCTTCTCGATCTCGATTACTCTCTTTACGACGTCCAGAGTCAGCGGCTCGATGTAGATCTTGTCCGCCATGTGCTTGTCCGTCATGATGGTAGCCGGGTTGGAGTTTATCAGAACTACCTCCAGACCCTCCTGCTTGAGCGCGCGGCACGCCTGTGTGCCTGCGTAGTCGAACTCCGCAGCCTGACCGATAACGATAGGGCCGGAGCCTATAACCAGTACTTTCTTGATATCACTTCTTAACGGCATGACTTTTTACCCTCCATCAGCTCAATAAACTCGTCGAACAGGTACGCGGTGTCCTTCGGGCCGCCGCATGCCTCCGGGTGGAACTGCACCGTGAACGCAGGCGCGTTATGATAACGAACGCCCTCGCAGGTGCCGTCGTTGCCGTTAACGTGGCTTACCTCGCCTGCCTCGGCGGGAACGCTGCCGCTTACGACCGCGTAGCCGTGGTTCTGGGAGGTGATGAATGTTCTGTCAAGCGCGAGATCCTTTACAGGCTGGTTGCCGCCGCGGTGACCGTACTTCAGCTTCTCGGTCTTGGCGCCGTTTGCCAGCGCAAGGAGCTGATGTCCGAGGCAGATGCCGAACGTGGGTATCTGAGCCGAGATAAGCTCGCGGAGGGTCTGGATAGCTTCGGTGTTGTCGGCGGGGTCGCCGGGGCCGTTGGAAAGCATTATGCCGTCGGGGTTCAGCGCCTTTATCTCGTCCGCGGTGGAGTTCCACGGCATTACGGTGACGTTGCAGCCGCGCCTTACCAGCTCACGGCGGATATTGAACTTGTAGCCGTAGTCCATCAGCACAACGTTGAACTTCGCGTTCTCAGCCGGGTAGTACTCCTTCGCCTTTACGCTTACCTTCGGAACTACCTTTCCGACATTATACGCGCGGATCTGCGCGAGAAGCGCTTCCTTGTCGAAATCGCCGTGGACGATCGCGCCGTTCATTACGCCGCTCTCGCGGATGATCTTTGTGAGGTGGCGGGTGTCGATGTCGTAGATACCGATGATGTTGTACTTCTTCAGGTAGCTGTCAAGGTCGCCCTCGCAGCGGAAGTTCGACGGATCCTCGCACTGCTCTCTCACGATGTAGCCGCTGACAACGCTCCCGTTGGACTCGGGGTCTACGGAGTTAACGCCGTAGTTGCCGATGAGCGGGAAAGTCTGGGTGACTATCTGTCCGCAGTAGCTCGGGTCGGTGAGGGTCTCCTGATAGCCCACCATCGCGGTGGTGAATACTATCTCGCCCACAACGGAGCCGTCCGCGCCGAACGCCCTGCCCTCGAACTCAGTGCCGTCCGCGAGAATTAGCGTCGCTTTCTTTTTGTTCTCGAATATCATTTCTTCTCCTCCATGCGCATGCGCGTACATGTAATTGATTTATATATCTGATTGTTACACGGAATGATGAATTTAAATTCGGAATTCGGAATGCGGAATTCGGAATTTCGGTCGCCGCTGCCGCGGCGGTTATCCGATTGTATCAAATTTTAATACCGTCCTGCGAAGCAGGACACCATAATTCCGAATTCATAATTCCGAATTCCGAATTGTAACTGCTGTTTCAGCTAACCTTCCGGATCACTTATTGATTACGATCTTCCCCACTATCCCCATGATCTCGTTTCTCATGCGGATAGCTTCGCGGCGTGCAGCCTCTGCGTAGTCGTGCTCGTCGCACTTTTCCTTCTGGTAGGCGCACATGATGCCTCTGGAGCTGTTGACGATACCGCCGAGGCCGTTCTTATCGAATGCGCCTGCGATATCCTTCGCGCCTGCGCCCTGAGCGCCGTAGCCCGGGATAAGGAAGAATGTGGTGGGAAGCACGTCGCGGAGGTATCTGAGCTGCTCGGGGTATGTAGCGCCGACTACCGCGCCTACGCCGGAGTATCCGTAAACGCCGGGGAGATCCTCGCCCCACTTCTCGCACATGTGGCCCATGGTCTCATAGATGGTCATGCCGTCTATCTTCTTGTCCTGGAGCTCGCCGGAGCTGGGGTTGGAGGTCTTTACAAGCACGAAAATACCCTTGTCGTTGTCGCGGCAGGTAGCGAGAAGCGGCTTTATGCCGTCGCTGCCGAGGTAGCCGTTTACAGTCAGCGCGTCGCCGAGGAACGGCTCGTAGGTCTGGCTGCCTACCTGTACTTTGCCCAGATGAGCCGCCGCGTATGCCTCCATCGTGGTGCCGATGTCGTTGCGCTTGCCGTCGGTGATGACGTACATACCCTTGCTGCGCGCGTACTCCTGGGTCTTGTAGAGAGCCTTGACGCCCGCCGGACCGTACATCTCATAATAAGCCGCCTGCGGCTTCACTGCGGGGACGATATCGTACAGCGCGTCGATAAGCCCCTTGTTGAATTCCAACAGAGCCTTCGCAGCGCCCTTGAGGGTCTCGCCGTACTTCTCGAAGCACTTCTCCTTGATGTACTCCGGAACATATGCGAGCTTGGGGTCAAGCCCTGCAACGGAGGGGTTCTGGGTCTTTTCGATCTTTTCGATGAGTCTGTCGAGTGACATGTGTTTCTTCCTTTCTATCTCAGTCTATGCCGTCGGTATAAACTATTTTTCCGTCCAGTACTGTATATTTTACCCTGCCCTTGAGGGTCATTCCCTTGAAGCAGGTGTTCTTCGACTTCGAGTGAAGCTTCGCCGGGTCGACTACCCACTCCTCGTTCGGGTCGAAAATGCATATATCCGCGATATCGCCGGGTCTCAGCGAGCCGCCGGGTATCGAGAGTATCCGCCTCGGGTTCACGCACATCAGCGTAACTAAGCGCTGGAGCGATATCTTCCCGGTGTGGTACAGCGCGGTGAGCGTTGCCGCAAGGGAGGTCTCCAGACCGACAACGCCGTTCGGAGCCTTCTCAAAATCCGCCTTTTCCTCCGGCGCGTGGGGCGCGTGGTCGGTGATTATGCAGTCGATCGTGCCGTCTATAACGCCCTCGGTTATCGCCTGGACGTCAGCCGCCGTGCGCAGCGGAGGGTTCATTCTGTAGTCCGCGTCGCGGCTGCGGAGCAGCTCGTCGGTCAGCATGAAATAATGCGGAGCAGTCTCGCAGGTCACCATCGTGCCGAATCTCGCCGCGGTGCGTATGTTCTGCATGCTCTGCGCGGTGGAAACGTGCGCAATGTGTATCGGCACTTCCAGATCGGCGGCAAGCGTTATCTCGCGCTCTGTTATTATATCCTCGCTCAGGCGGTGGATACCCTTCACGCCGAGTTCCTTCGATACCTCGCCGTAGTTCATTATGCCGCCGTTCACGATGTCGAGATCCTCGCAGTGGGAGATGACCTTCATTCCCGCGTAGTGAGCCTTCACCATAGCCTCAGCCATTATGCGGGCGTTCTTTACAGGTCTGCCGTCGTCGGAGACCGCCACGCAGCCCGCCTTGTGAAGTTCCTCAAAGTCGCACATTTCAGCGCCGCCCAGTCCCTTGGTAATGCTCCCGACCGGATAGACGCGGGTCTTCGCTTCCTTCGCCTTTTCAAGAATGTAATGCACCGTTTCTGCATTGTCTATAGTGGGGTTGGTGTTCGGCATGCACGCTACCGCAGTCACGCCGCCCGCCGCCGCCGCATTTCCGCCGGTGATGATATCTTCCTTGTGG
>OLSK01001167.1_pt1 | contig 20467 bp, 18 predicted proteins | sample 1672781 | NCBI WGS metagenome assembly OLSK01 (sample SAMEA3136723, study PRJEB25190) | human gut metagenome | biome: human gut; feature: human-associated habitat; material: faeces | place: Austria | collected 2013 | reverse complement strand
ACAATGGCAACCAATGTAGGTTTACCAGAGGGGTTTGTTCTGGATGAACAGCCTGATAACTCACAACTTCCTGATGGCTTTGTGCTTGATTCCCAACCAGAACAGCAGCAATCTCCTTTGGTTTCACCAGAGGAAAATTCCAGACAGGAAAATGTTGTTAATAATGCTAACGGTTTCGACCGTTTTATGTATGGCGTTCTCAGTGGATTGATGGATGTTGGTAAAGGTGTTGGCCTGTTTCAGGATATGACACCAGAAGAGCAAGCCGCAATTCAGTCTCTACAGCAGAAGTTAGCGGCAAAACCATCAACCGCACAAGATGTTGGTGAGTTTGTTGGACAAGCAGCGCCATTTGTTAGTGGTGGTGGGATTATTTCTCAGGTTCCGAAAGGGGCGGCAAGGCTGGCTGCCGCCGCAGGGCTTGGTGCTGGAGAAGGGGCTATTGTAGCCAATGGAACAAATGGCGATGTTGCTTCCGGCGCTGCTATTGGCGCTGTGGCTGGCCCTGTAGCCGAGATTGTTGGTCCAGCGCTTGGGAAGATTGCAGGAAAAATTAAAAATAGTGCCGGGGATATTTATCGCTCATCCGTAGGGATGGGGAGTAAATCATCTAAAGCAACGTTAAAGAAAGCTGCTGGCGCAATGGATAATAAATTTATTGGCGGGCAACGAGCTATTCAAGGTTTCGCCGATGAAGTTAATCCTGATTTTAACGCGATAAATGCCATCCGTGAGCTAGAACTGGAAAATTATGCCACTCCAGGAATGATCTCTAATAATCCTGCTGTCAGGGCTCTTGATAATGCAGTGGCAAGTCTCCCTGGAACAGAGATTAGTGAGGCGCATAAGCGCTTTATTACTGAATTAGGAAGAAAAGCTGATGAAATGATAACTTCATTTGGGGGAAACCTTGATAAGCAACTGGTTTCTGACAGGCTTGCAGATAATTTTGATAAAACCATTTCATCATTACAAAATCAGTCAGATAACATCTACAACAAAATTGCCGAAAAGGTTCCAGTAAGAGACCGTATTGAGGCAACCAATACATTGAATTTTTTAGAGGATTTTGCTGATGACATAGGTGGAATTGATGAATTATCTCCAATAATGAAGCGGACATTGAACCGACTTGATCCAAACACCTTGCCAACGTATGGGCGTTTAGATCTCGCTAGAAAGCAGGTTGGGCAAGCTATTGGCAAAGGCTCTGGCCCATTCAAGGATGAAGAAACAGGTGTTCTTAAAAAGTTATATGCAGCTATAACAGATGACCAACAGGCTGTCGCAGAAAAATATGGCGCAGGGGAGTTATGGACGCTTGGTAAGGAGTTGGTAAAAAAACGAAAATCCATTGAAGATGATGCCGTAACCGTTTTGGGTAGAAAACTTCAGCAATCAGCAATTCCAAAAGTTGAAAGTGCCGTTGTTAATATGGCAAAAGGAAACGGTGGTGACTTTAGGCAATTAATGAAGTCAATTCCAAAGGATATGCGGCAGGAAGTTGCGCTCACCTCAATGAATAAAGCATTTACCAGCTATGCTAAATCACCAGGTCAGCAATTAGGGGTTGATGGATTTGTAAAATGGTATAACGGAATGTCACGCAATGGGGCCAATATGAAGGCTCTCCGTGATGCTATTGGCACAGATGCATCAAAGCGCCTTGATACGATTTATCAAGCTGCCAAGGCTATGAATAGACTCAATACTGGTAAGCAGTATGCTAGCAGCCTTGTGGATCAGCAAGTTAATAACTTTCTGAAGGAAAAGGGTAGTCTAGCAAAAATTTATGGAATAGCCTCAAAAGCTGCTGCGGCGGAAGGTGTTACAAGCTTATCTGGTCTTCCTGGTGTAGGTGCAACAGGGGTGATAACGTCCGCATTGATGTCAGGGAAAACAAGCAGGATAAAGGCTGCTGATGCTCTACTGTCTTCTCCTGAGTTTAAATCAATGCTATTTCGCCTGCAAAACGCACCAGTAGACAGAGCAGAAGTGAGACGCGCAATAGAAAGGAAACTGATGCAATCTGGGGCATTTAAGAGATGGGAGAAAACCCTATCAACAGATGAAGCAAAAACCATTGCCCGCACGGGGATTATTACATGGCTCGCTAGTGACAGTTAGTCAACTTTGGTTATTTTGCCTTCTTTTTCTTGATGAACTTTGCATCCATCATCTTTTGATAGCCAAACTAAAAACTTTAAAACCTTAAACACAAGTACGGATACTGTAATGAAAGCACCAATTGCAATTATTGCCAGTGAAATTATTTGCATTGGTGCTTTTAATGCAGGGAAAATAGCGTAAATGATCGCGAAAACAGTAATTATGAGGAACCATCGCTTCACACCAACCTCCTTAGTTTTGCGCAGGATACCAGATGATAATGTGTAGTTGGAGTAGCGCGGTTGTAATGCAAGCATTTTGTTTTTGTTTTATGCTTGCTTGTATGTGTGTACAGTGCATATAATGCAAGCATACATCACAACAAAGGTGCTTGCATTATGACTGAAAAGAAAAGTGGCGAAGGGAAAGCTAAGGGCGGGATCGCTCGCGCAAAGTCGCTGACTAAAGAGCAGCGTTCTGAAATAGCAAAGAAAGCAGCTGCTGCAAGATGGAAAAGTAAGATTCTCAGGGCAACTCATCGTGGTAACTTTTTAGATGATTTTGGCATTGATGCTGAATGTTATGTACTGGATGACGAGTCGAAAACTGTCGTTGTTACGAAAACTGGATTATCTCAGTTGCTAGGGATTGGTGAACATGCCAGGGATTTAGATCAACTGCTTGGCGCTCAGTATATGAGCAAATACCGAGATCTAGAATTGCAGCGAAAAATGGAAAATCCCTATAAATTTCAACTTACTTCGAAGTCTAAAACCGTTCATCAAGCGTTAGGTTATGACATTACAGCAATTGTTGATATTGGTAGGGCACTAATAGAAGCCAAAGATAATGACGATCTACCACAATCACGGTTAAAGGCAGCCGCCGCAGCACAGAGACTTATTAATGCCTCCGCTAAGGCGGGAATTAAGGGGGTTGCGTATGCGCTTGCTGGTTATCGTCCAGAAGTTCAGGCTGTCATTGACGAGTTCAAAGCGTTTGTTCGTGAAGAGGCTCGTCAATATGAAAAGGAATTTCCAGATGAGCTATACGAGGAGTGGTATCGACTGTACGGCCTGAATAGGCCAGAGAAAGGACGGCCTATTCGTTTTGGGCAGCTAACCAACATGCAGATATACACCCCGCTAGCAAAGAGTAAAGGTAAAATCCTTGAACAAATTAGAGCCAGCCGAGACGAGAACGGAAAACAATCTGATAAGTTGCATCTGTTCCTTTCTGAAATTGGTGTCAAGGCTTTGCGTCAGCATATCGGTAAGCTTCTTGGTGTCGCAGCGATGAGTGAGACAAGAGAAGAATACGAAAAAGGAATAGAAAAGGTTTTCGGAAGAATGAAACCAGAAATCTAATTATGAAACCCACCTTCAGGTGGGTTTTTTGTACAAATCCTTCAGCCAGTACATAACTACTGACAGATAACCAACGCAACGACCCAGCTTCGGCTGGGTTTTTTTATGCCCAAAATTCATCGTAGCCATGCTTCGGTGATTCCTTGTATCTGGAGCAAATTAAAATGACAGATTCAATAAATGCCAATGTTGTGGTAAGCATGCCTTCGCAACTCTTCACTATGGCTCGTTCTTTTAAAGCGGTTGCCAATGGCAAAATTTATATCGGAAAAATTGACACTGACCCGGTAAATCCTGAAAACCAGATTCAGGTTTATGTGGAGAACGAAGACGGATCTCACGTCCCTGTTTCTCAGCCAATTGTTATCAATGCTGCAGGATATCCTGTGTACAACGGGCAGATTGCCAAGTTCGTAACTGTGCAAGGCCATTCTATGGCTGTTTATGATGCGTATGGTGCACAGCAGTTCTATTTTCCTAATGTGCTGAAGTATGACCCGGATCAGTTAAAGCAGTTACTTCAATCAGATGAAGGAGCTGCTCACATTGGCACTAATAGCGGCAAAAATCTCCAAGAGGAGCTATTTGCAATAAAAAATGAAATATATCAAGACCCGCTTACATCGTGGCCTTTCGGTGGAACATTAAAAATAAAGCAAGGGGTGTACGATATCGCGTCACCACTCGTTCTCGATTACGGCAACTATGACGCTAAATTTATTGGTTCGACAGGAGTCCGTGCTCATTATTCCGGAGAAAATATGGCAGAAACGATATTTAACTGCCATGCCTCGGATTTCAACTTAAAGATGCTAGGTGATACAGTCGGGGCAACCCAACGAATACATGCTTATGATTATCTTGGAAATATTACGCTTAAAGGTTCAGCAACGTCTTACGGTCTTTACGTAACCAATAAAGCATACACTAAATTAGAGAATATTGTGTCTTATGGGCACACTGACGGCGAAGGGTTGCGTACAGACTCGGTGTTAACGTCAGAGTTAGATAATGTGTACTTACAGGATAACCGTATTGGCTGGCGCGCACTTAATTCCAGTGAATGGTCAGAGCTTAACGCCATCACCGTAAACAGGTTAACAGCAAGTCAAAATACACAATGGGGTATACTTGGTGACAGATGGGGCGCAGGGACTACCATCAATAGCCTTACCTGTGAGGGTAACGGCACGCAAGGTAATACTGGCACTGGCGGTATGCAGATTGCCGTGAACGGTCTTAATGGGTCATGTGCTTTGGTACTTAATAACCCATATTTTGAGGCTAACGCTGGTGGTTCTGACCTTGCCATTGATAACACGGGAACGCGCCCTGTCACCATAATTATTAACGGCGGCAACTTCCATCGTGTCAGCAATACGGCGTACACCATAAAAAACTTAAATATTACAAGCTCTGGCGGTGGGAAAGTAACTGTAATTCTCAATGGTACGACATTCCAGAGCGTAGGCTCTTACGTTCCAAGTAGCACAAGACCGTATTGGGTTACTGGAGCTAATTGTGAAGTAATCGACATTGGCTGCACATTCATGGAAGAAACGAGTAAAGCAACATCCGTTTCCTCTGGTAGCATCCCTCGCTCTGGAAGAATTAACGCCAATGGTAGTGTATACATTGCGCCGGGTGTTTCATCGGTTAACGCGCATGCTACTGGTGTGTATGATGTAACGTTTTCTCATCCGCTCGCAGCAGCTACTAATGGTTATGTGGTTCAGATAACACCTATATCTGCGCCTGATTCAGTTAGTTGTGATGTTACTTATATTGGCGTAGATACATTTAGGGTGACCCTGCGCAATACGCTTAGCGGAGCAGGAATCTCCAGTTCGTTTGCATTTAGCATTACCAGACTACTATAAATACATTCGCCGCCCTATTGGGACATATATGTAGGGCGGCTTATGTTTATTGTTTATTGATTGTTGTTTGTTAATGTGGGTATTAATTCTTTTACTAAAGTTGTGGTTTGTTTTGTTAATTTGATGAATGGCGTCTCTATTAATTTAAAAGTTAGGCATGATGTGAACGTAATAAGAAATGCAGTTGTGCTTACCAGTATGATAAATGTATTTTCAGTGTAATTATTAGGAATAATCCACGTCATTAGGCAATAAAGGAATATCCCATGCAGAAGGTAAACGCTGTAGGTAGTTTCTCCTAGCTTTCTGGTTATATTTAATCTTAATATTCCATACAAATCACAACCTGATGCGATAATGATAAATGTTATTCCACAAAGAATCAGTGGTAGCGGTGCGTAAGTTGTTTTGAAATACGTCATTTCAAAAATCATTATCGCAGTTATTATGATTGGTGTTACTTTTGCTTTGGCAATTCCATTGACTATCTTTGATTTATTTAGCAAAAATGCCAGGAGCCCAAAAAGAAATGATACTATGTGTATTTTACTGAAAAATAAAATGAAAACAAATAGCGATATTGCGCTAATCATAACCATGTAAATACTGACTTTTCTTTTTATGAGCGCGGAAATTACCGGAAGAGAAAAATAAAAGAACCATTCATATACAAGTGTCCATGTTACAGCGGCATTGATAGTAAATGAATCTTTTACGTCATTAATGTTCGGCATACCTAGCGCAGTGAATGGCAACCACTTCATTATTGACACAAAAAGCTCTTCTGTGGATACCTGCATTCTCCATCCAGACTTAAAACCTACAATGATAAAAATGAGACATAGGCTAACTATGAACATTGGGGTTAATCGTAGTAATCTTGATACATAAAGCCTTGTCCAGTCCTGATCTCCAGAGATAATCTTTGAAAAGAACAGATAACCAGTAATCATAAAAAAGAATGACACACCAACTTGGCCTAAATTTGCTAACAGATTTGATGAAGGTGCTTCCCATACTCCAGATGACAAGTATCCATTCCAAATTGCTGCGTGATGAATAAGCACGAAAATTGCTAAGAACCCCCGCATTCCATCTATTTGATTATTCCTGCCGTGCTCAACAAGATTTATTGGGGAAATTTTATCAAATAACCCCACAGCTAATAACGACATCAATATCACGGATGTTATTAATAATAAACTGTTAATTTCAATCATATGCATGCTCTATTACGCAATTAAAATTTCTCCAAGTATACTGACTTTTAGCTAATGATCATATAGTTATGTGTAACTGATGAAACAAAACGGAGACACACAAAGCTTTGCACTGGATTGCAAGACTTTGTTCTATTCGATAGTTTAAGGTCGCTCACTCTACCTTTTCATCAAGCCAGTCCGCCCACCACTGCATCATTTCTCTGCGCTTATCGAGATACTGAGCATGGTTGTAAATTCAACTAACCCAGTGCGTTGACAAAAAATTAGCGCAAGAGGACAAAAATCACCTTGCGCTAATGCTCTGTCTCAGGTCACTAATACTATCTAAGTAGTTGATTCATAGTGACTGGATATGTTGTGTTTTGTAGCATCATGTAGTCTATTTTTTAGACTAAAGATATTGTAACACATTGATATTAATGTTTTTTAATGTTTCGCGTTCAGCTTTTTTATACTAACTTGAGCGAAACGGGAAGGTAAAAAGACAAAAAGTTGTTTTTAATACCTTTAAGTGATACCAGATGGCATTGCGCCATCTGGCAGAGTGATTAACTAAACATCGCAGTAATCGAGGCGCTTGCCAGAGAGTGGAAATGAACGTTAAACCCGACCATCGCGCCGCTGGCACCTTCATCGACATCAATACGTTCTATATCCAGCGCGTGAACGGTAAAAATGTAGCGATGAGTTTCGCCTTTCGGCGGTGCTGCGCCATCGTACCCGGTTTTACCAAAGTCGGTACGCGTCTGCAAAACGCCGTCTGGCATTGCTACCAGACCAGAGCCAAACCCTTGCGGTAATACGCGGGTATCAGCGGGTAAGTTAACAACTACCCAGTGCCACCAGCCGGAGCCGGTTGGCGCATCCGGGTCGTAGCAGGTGACAACAAAACTTTTCGTTCCCGCAGGAACATCATCCCACGCCAGATGCGGTGAAATATTATCGCCATCGTAACCCATGCCGTTAAAGACATGACGATGCGGCAATTTATCGCCATCGCGCAGATCGTTACTGATGAGTTTCATGAACCCTCCTTTCTTGTTTGCAGAAAGTGTAGCCAGAAACCCTCACGCGGACTTCTCGTTATTGGCAAAAAAATGTTTCATCCTGTACCGCGCGGTTAACCGCTGCGGTCAGACGCTGCAACTGTTGCGGGAGAATAATATAGGGCGGCATCAGGTAAATCAGTTTGCCAAAAGGCCGGATCCAGACACCCTGTTCGACAAAGAATTTTTGCAGCGCCGCCATATTCACCGGATGAGTGGTTTCGACCACGCCAATGGCCCCCAGTACGCGCACATCGGCAACCATTTCGGCATCACGGGCGGGGGCAAGTTGCTCGCGCAGCTGTACTTCAATATCCGCCACCTGTTGCTGCCAGTCGCCAGATTCGAGAATCGCCAGGCTGGCGTTTGCTGCCGCGCAGGCCAGCGGATTGCCCATAAAAGTTGGCCCATGCATAAAGCAACCGGCTTCACCGTTACTGATGGTTTCTGCAACCTCGCGCGTGGTGAGTGTGGCGGAAAGGGTCATTGTGCCGCCGGTTAAGGCTTTACCGAGGCACAAAATGTCCGGCGCGATTTCTGCATGTTCACAGGCAAACAGTTTCCCGGTACGACCAAATCCAGTGGCGATCTCGTCGGCAATCAGCAAGATACCTTCGCGATCGCATATTTTGCGGATTCGTTTTAACCATTCCGGATGGTACATGCGCATCCCGCCTGCGCCCTGGACAATCGGCTCAATGATCACCGCCGCGATTTCATGACGATGCGCCGCCATCAGGCGGGCAAAGCCCACCATATCGCGCTCATCCCATTCGCCATCCATACGGCTTTGTGGGGCGGGAGCAAACAAGTTTTCTGGCAGATAGCCTTTCCACAGGCTGTGCATTGAGTTGTCCGGATCGCACACCGACATCGCGCCAAAGGTATCGCCATGATAACCATTGCGGAAGGTCAGAAAACGCTGGCGCGCTTCGCCTTTGGCTTGCCAGTACTGCAACGCCATTTTCATCGCCACTTCCACCGCTACGGAACCGGAGTCCGCGAGAAAAACGCACTCCAGCGGTTGCGGCGTCATCGCCACCAGTTTGCGGCACAGCTCAATGGCTGGCGCATGGGTGATACCGCCAAACATCACATGCGACATGGCATCAATTTGCGACTTCATCGCCGCATTAAGCTGCGGGTGATTGTAGCCGTGGATCGCCGCCCACCAGGACGACATACCGTCAACCAGGCGTCTGCCGTCAGACAAAATCAGCTCGCAACCTTCGGCGCTCACCACCGGATAAACCGGCAGAGGGGAGGTCATGGATGTGTATGGGTGCCAGATATGGCGTTGGTCAAAGGCAAGATCGTCCGTTGTCATAATCGACTTGTAAACCAAATTGAAAAGATTTAGGTTTACAAGTCTACACCGAATTAACAACAAAAAACACGTTTTGGAGAAGCCCCATGGCTCACCGCCCACGCTGGACATTGTCGCAAGTCACAGAATTATTTGAAAAACCGTTGCTGGATCTGCTGTTTGAAGCGCAGCAGGTGCATCGCCAGCATTTCGATCCTCGTCAGGTGCAGGTCAGCACGTTGCTGTCGATTAAGACCGGAGCTTGTCCGGAAGATTGCAAATACTGCCCGCAAAGCTCGCGCTACAAAACCGGGCTGGAAGCCGAGCGGTTGATGGAAGTTGAACAGGTGCTGGAGTCGGCGCGCAAAGCGAAAGCGGCAGGATCGACGCGCTTCTGTATGGGCGCGGCGTGGAAGAATCCCCACGAACGCGATATGCCGTACCTGGAACAAATGGTGCAGGGGGTAAAAGCGATGGGGCTGGAGGCGTGTATGACGCTGGGCACGTTGAGTGAATCTCAGGCGCAGCGCCTCGCGAACGCCGGGCTGGATTACTACAACCACAACCTGGACACCTCGCCGGAGTTTTACGGCAATATCATCACCACACGCACTTATCAGGAACGCCTCGATACGCTGGAAAAAGTGCGCGATGCCGGGATCAAAGTCTGTTCTGGCGGCATTGTGGGCTTAGGCGAAACGGTAAAAGATCGCGCCGGATTATTGCTGCAACTGGCAAACCTGCCGACGCCGCCGGAAAGCGTGCCAATCAACATGCTGGTGAAGGTGAAAGGCACGCCGCTTGCCGATAACGATGATGTCGATGCCTTTGATTTTATTCGCACCATTGCGGTCGCGCGGATCATGATGCCAACCTCTTACGTGCGCCTTTCTGCCGGACGCGAGCAGATGAACGAACAGACTCAGGCGATGTGCTTTATGGCAGGCGCAAACTCGATTTTCTACGGTTGCAAACTGCTGACCACGCCGAATCCGGAAGAAGATAAAGACCTGCAACTGTTCCGCAAACTGGGGCTAAATCCGCAGCAAACTGCCGTGCTGGCAGGGGATAACGAACAACAGCAACGTCTTGAACAGGCGCTGATGACCCCGGACACCGACGAATATTACAACGCGGCAGCATTATGAGCTGGCAGGAGAAAATCAACGCGGCGCTCGATGCGCGGCGTGCTGCCGATGCCCTGCGTCGCCGTTATCCGGTGGCGCAAGGAGCCGGACGCTGGCTGGTGGCGGATGATCGCCAGTATCTGAACTTTTCCAGTAACGATTATTTAGGTTTAAGCCATCATCCGCAAATTATCCGTGCCTGGCAGCAGGGGGCGGAGCAATTTGGCATCGGTAGCGGCGGCTCCGGTCACGTCAGCGGTTATAGCGTGGTGCATCAGGCACTGGAAGAAGAGCTGGCCGAGTGGCTTGGCTATTCGCGGGCACTGCTGTTTATCTCTGGTTTCGCCGCTAATCAGGCAGTTATTGCCGCGATGATGGCGAAAGAGGACCGTATTGCTGCCGACCGGCTTAGCCATGCCTCATTGCTGGAAGCTGCCAGTTTAAGCCCGTCGCAGCTTCGCCGTTTTGCTCATAACGATGTCACTCATTTGGCGCGATTGCTTGCTTCCCCCTGTCCGGGGCAGCAAATGGTGGTGACAGAAGGCGTGTTCAGCATGGACGGCGATAGTGCGCCACTGGCGGAAATCCAGCAGGTAACGCAACAGCACAATGGCTGGTTGATGGTCGATGATGCCCACGGCACGGGCGTTATCGGGGAGCAGGGGCGCGGCAGCTGCTGGCTGCAAAAGGTAAAACCAGAATTGCTGGTAGTGACTTTTGGCAAAGGATTTGGCGTCAGCGGGGCAGCGGTGCTTTGCTCCAGTACGGTGGCGGATTATCTGCTGCAATTCGCCCGCCACCTTATCTACAGCACCAGTATGCCGCCCGCTCAGGCGCAGGCATTACGTGCGTCGCTGGCGGTCATTCGCAGTGATGAGGGTGATGCACAGCGCGAAAAACTGGCGGCACTCATTACGCGTTTTCGTGCCGGAGTACAGGATTTGCCGTTTACGCTTGCTGATTCATGCAGCGCCATCCAGCCATTGATTGTCGGTGATAACAGCCGTGCGTTACAACTGGCAGAAAAACTGCGCCAGCAAGGCTGCTGGGTCACGGCGATTCGCCCGCCAACCGTACCCGCTGGTACTGCGCGACTGCGCTTAACGCTAACCGCTGCGCATGAAATGCAGGATATCGACCGTCTGCTGGAGGTGCTGCATGGCAACGGTTAATAAACAAGCCATTGCAGCGGCATTTGGTCGGGCAGCCGCACACTATGAGCAACATGCAGATCTACAGCGCCAGAGTGCTGACGCCTTACTGGCAATGCTTCCACAGCGTAAATACACCCACGTACTGGACGCGGGTTGTGGACCTGGCTGGATGAGCCGCCACTGGCGGGAACGTCACGCGCAGGTGACGGCCTTAGATCTCTCGCCGCCAATGCTTGTTCAGGCACGCCAGAAGGATGCCGCAGACCATTATCTGGCGGGAGATATCGAATCCCTGCCGTTAGCGACTGCGACGTTCGATCTTGCATGGAGCAATCTCGCAGTGCAGTGGTGCGGTAATTTATCCACGGCACTCCGCGAGCTGTATCGGGTGGTGCGCCCCAAAGGCGTGGTCGCGTTTACCACGCTGGTGCAGGGATCGTTACCCGAACTGCATCAGGCGTGGCAGGCGGTGGACGAGCGTCCGCATGCTAATCGCTTTTTACCGCCAGATGAAATCGAACAGTCGCTGAACGGCGTGCATTATCAACATCATATTCAGCCCATCACGCTGTGGTTTGATGATGCGCTCAGTGCCATGCGTTCGCTGAAAGGCATCGGTGCCACGCATCTTCATGAAGGGCGCGACCCGCGAATATTAACGCGTTCGCAGTTGCAGCGATTGCAACTGGCCTGGCCGCAACAGCAGGGGCGATATCCTCTGACGTATCATCTTTTTTTGGGAGTGATTGCTCGTGAGTAAACGTTATTTTGTCACCGGAACGGATACCGAAGTGGGGAAAACTGTCGCCAGTTGTGCACTTTTACAAGCCGCAAAGGCAGCAGGCTACCGGACGGCAGGTTATAAACCGGTCGCCTCTGGCAGCGAAAAGACCCCGGAAGGTTTACGCAATAGCGACGCGCTGGCGTTACAGCGCAACAGCAGCCTGCAGCTGGATTACGCAACAGTAAATCCTTACACCTTCGCAGAACCCACTTCGCCGCACATCATCAGCGCGCAAGAGGGCAGACCGATAGAATCATTGGTAATGAGCGCCGGATTACGCGCGCTTGAACAACAGGCTGACTGGGTGTTAGTGGAAGGTGCTGGCGGCTGGTTTACGCCGCTTTCTGACACTTTCACTTTTGCAGATTGGGTAACACAGGAACAACTGCCGGTGATACTGGTAGTTGGTGTGAAACTCGGCTGTATTAATCACGCGATGTTGACTGCGCAGGCAATACAACACGCCGGACTGACTCTGGCGGGTTGGGTGGCGAACGATGTTACGCCTCCGGGAAAACGTCACGCTGAATATATGACCACGCTCACCCGCATGATTCCCGCGCCGCTGCTGGGAGAGATCCCCTGGCTTGCAGAAAATCCAGAAAATGCGGCAACCGGAAAGTACATAAACCTTGTCTTGTTGTAGCCATTCTGTATTTGGTTAAATTGCGAGCGAGATCGCGTCTTCGATTGACTGCAATTTAACCAATTAAATTCTAAAATAATCACGAAAAAAATTTTACTTCCGCCTCATGCGGCGAATGTGGGAATTGCCCAGGCGGCGGGGGATAGGGGCTGGAGACAGTTATCCACTATTCCTGTGGATAACCATGTGTATTAGAGTTAGAAAACACGAGGCAAGCGAGAGAATACGCGGCTTGCACGCGAATTGGCGTTAAAGACGGCTCAAAGAAATATCTTTTATTTTTTAACTGGTTAGATAAATGCAATGGCAGTCACTGAACAGGCATCTCTTGCCATAAAACTGTCATCACTCATCTTGACAAATGTTAAAAAAGCCGTTGCTTTGGGGATAACCCGGTAAGGCCGGAGTTTTATCTCGCCACAGAGTAAATTTTGCTCATGATTGACAGCGGAGTTTACGCTGTATCAGAAATATTATGGTGATGAACTGTTTTTTTATCCAGTATAATTGTTGGCATAATTAAGTACGACGAGTAAAATTACATACCTGCCCGCCCAACTCCTTCAGGTAGCGACTCATGAGTAAACCGTTCAAACTGAATTCCGCTTTTAAACCTTCTGGCGATCAGCCAGAGGCGATTCGACGTCTCGAAGAGGGGCTGGAAGATGGCCTGGCGCACCAGACGTTACTTGGCGTGACTGGCTCAGGGAAAACCTTCACCATTGCCAATGTCATTGCTGACCTTCAGCGCCCAACCATGGTACTTGCGCCCAACAAAACGCTGGCGGCCCAGCTGTATGGCGAAATGAAAGAGTTCTTCCCGGAAAACGCGGTGGAGTATTTCGTCTCCTACTACGACTACTATCAGCCGGAAGCCTATGTACCGAGTTCCGACACTTTCATTGAGAAAGATGCCTCGGTTAACGAACATATTGAGCAGATGCGTTTATCCGCCACCAAAGCGATGCTGGAGCGGCGTGATGTGGTTGTGGTGGCGTCTGTTTCCGCGATTTATGGTCTGGGCGATCCTGATTTATATCTCAAGATGATGCTCCATCTCACGGTCGGTATGATTATCGATCAGCGCGCGATTCTGCGCCGACTGGCGGAGCTGCAATACGCTCGTAATGATCAAGCATTCCAGCGTGGTACTTTCCGCGTTCGTGGCGAGGTGATTGATATCTTCCCGGCAGAATCGGATGACATTGCACTTCGCGTGGAACTGTTTGACGAGGAAGTGGAACGATTGTCGTTATTTGACCCGCTGACCGGGCAGATTGTTTCCACTATTCCACGTTTTACCATCTACCCGAAAACGCACTACGTCACACCGCGCGAGCGCATCGTACAGGCGATGGAGGAGATCAAAGAAGAACTGGCCGCCAGACGCAAAGTGCTGTTGGAAAACAACAAACTGCTGGAAGAGCAGCGGCTGACCCAGCGTACCCAGTTTGATCTGGAGATGATGAACGAGCTGGGCTACTGTTCGGGGATTGAAAACTACTCGCGCTTCCTCTCCGGTCGTGGACCGGGTGAGCCACCGCCGACGCTGTTTGATTACCTGCCTGCCGATGGGCTGCTGGTCGTCGATGAATCTCACGTCACCATTCCACAAATTGGCGGCATGTATCGCGGTGACCGGGCGCGTAAAGAGACACTGGTGGAGTACGGCTTCCGCCTGCCATCAGCGCTGGATAACCGTCCGCTTAAGTTTGAAGAGTTCGAAGCATTAGCGCCGCAAACCATCTATGTTTCGGCGACGCCGGGTAATTACGAGCTGGAAAAATCCGGCGGCGATGTGGTGGATCAGGTGGTGCGTCCAACCGGATTGCTTGACCCGATTATCGAAGTGCGGCCGGTGGCGACACAGGTTGATGATCTTCTTTCGGAGATTCGTCAGCGAGCGGCAATTAACGAACGCGTACTGGTCACCACACTGACCAAGCGGATGGCGGAAGATCTTACCGAATATCTCGAAGAACATGGCGAGCGCGTGCGTTATCTTCACTCAGATATCGACACCGTCGAACGTATGGAGATTATCCGCGACTTGCGTCTGGGTGAGTTCGACGTGCTGGTAGGGATCAACTTACTGCGCGAAGGTCTGGATATGCCGGAAGTGTCGCTGGTGGCGATCCTCGACGCTGACAAAGAAGGCTTCCTGCGTTCCGAACGTTCGTTGATCCAGACCATTGGTCGTGCGGCACGTAACGTTAACGGTAAAGCGATTCTCTACGGCGATAAGATCACCCCATCAATGGCGAAAGCGATTGGCGAAACCGAACGTCGCCGTGAGAAACAGCAGAAGTACAACGAGGAACACGGCATTACGCCGCAAGGCTTGAACAAGAAAGTGGTCGATATCCTGGCGCTGGGGCAGAACATTGCCAAAACCAAAGCGAAGGGCAGAGGAAAATCGCGCCCGATTGTTGAGCCGGATAATGTGCCGATGGATATGTCGCCGAAAGCGTTGCAGCAGAAAATCCATGAACTGGAAGGGCTGATGATGCAACACGCGCAGAATCTGGAGTTCGAAGAAGCGGCACAAATTCGTGACCAGTTGCATCAGTTGCGTGAGTTGTTTATTGCCGCATCGTAACAGGATAGCGAAGAAGACTGATGACAAACGGAAAACAGCCTGATGTGCTACGCTTATCAGGCCTACATGATCTCTGCAATACATTGAATTAGCGCGGTTTGTAGGCCGGATAAGGCGTTCACGCCGCATCCGGCATAAACAACGCGCACTTTGTCTTCAATAGGAAGCCGGAATTTTTCTTCGGATTTCCGTTAACCTAAAGCCTGTAACGCCTTTTCCAGCGCGTTATGTAACAACTGGCGGTCATGACGATACGGAATATCGCTGGCCTCCAGTACCTCCTGAATCACAATCCGCTCTTTCACCGCCGAGACATCCACTTTTGGCCCGACGATGACCGCATCAATGACCTTTTTACCAACATACTGCTCCATAATTGCCAGCTTGCTTTCCAGCTTCAAATTAGCCGCAGGTAAACTCAACTCACGCCCCAGATTGCCGATATAGACCATCGGCGCTGGCGTGCGGCGTAATGCCTGGGCGATTTCCTTCAGCAGCAGAATTGGCATCAGGCTGGTATAAAAACTGCCAGGCCCAATAATGATGAGATCCGCTTCATTGATAGCGTGAACCGCCTCACGCGTTGCGGGTACATTCGGCGTTAATAATAACTCTTGAATCGGCGTAGTTAACTGGTCGATATTGACCTCGCCGTAAACTTCATGCCCCTGATCGTCAATCGCCATCAGATCGACGGGATGCTCTGACATTGGAATCAAATGCGTATCCACTTTCAGCAGATTACGAATTAAATTGATGGCTTCCAGAGGCCGCACGCTAAGGTGATCCAGCGCCTTTAACATCAAGTTTCCGAGATTATGACCGGAAAGTTCGCCATTGCCACCAAAACGGTATTCAAACATCGCGGAGGCGACGCTCGGTTCCGTTATCAGCTGATTGAGGCAGTTGCGCATATCGCCCCAGGCAATGCCGCCTTCTGAACGGCGAATACGCCCCGTCGAGCCACCATTATCGGTGGTGGTGACGATACCCGTTAAACGAGAACCCAAAGACGAAAGTGATGAGAGAACGCGTCCCAGTCCATGCCCTCCGCCGAGAGCAACGACACGATCAAGATCAGCCAGCGTACGATTGCGCATATAGTTTCCTGGAGTCAGATTATCCGCGCTACAGTAGCGCAAATTGCGGGGAAACAGCAATTAACCTGCCAATATTGAGGATACAAACTATTTTCTTCTACCTCTAAAGGACGATGCACGCTATGCCTCCCTGATGATGTATATCAAAGTAAAACCGCCATTTTCCCTTATTCTGTAGCGAAATAGCACGATCATGACGCTATATACATGATTACATAGCGAAAGTGTGGATGGTAAAAATCTCATTTACACGCTAGTATCGGCATAACCACTAAACACTCTAGCCTCTGCACCTGGGTCAACTGATACGGTGCTTTGGCCGTGACAATGCTCGTAAAGATTGCCACCAGGGCGAAGGAAGAAATGACTTCGCCTCCCGTATCTGGAAAGGTGTACATGGCTTCACAACTGACTGATGCATTTGCGCGTAAGTTTTACTACTTGCGCCTGTCGATTACCGATGTGTGTAACTTTCGTTGCACCTACTGCCTGCCGGATGGCTACAAACCGAGCGGCGTCACCAATAAAGGCTTTCTTACCGTCGATGAAATTCGCCGGGTTACGCGCGTCTTCGCCAGTCTGGGCACCGAAAAAGTGCGCCTGACAGGCGGTGAGCCGTCTTTACGCCGCGACTTTACCGATATCATCGCCGCTGTGCGGGAAAACGACGCTATCCGCCAGATTGCGGTCACCACCAATGGTTACCGTCTGGAACGCGATGTGGCGAACTGGCGCGATGCGGGACTTACTGGCATTAACGTCAGTGTCGACAGTCTGGACGCCCGCCAGTTTCACGCTATTACCGGGCAGGATAAATTCAACCAGGTCATGGCAGGGATCGATGCTGCATTTGAGGCCGGTTTTGAGAAGGTCAAAGTCAATACAGTGCTGATGCGTGATGTTAATCATCACCAGCTCGACACCTTTCTGAACTGGATCCAGCATCGTCCCATCCAGCTGCGTTTCATCGAACTGATGGAAACGGGCGAGGGCAGTGAGCTCTTCCGTAAGCATCACATCTCTGGTCAGGTTCTGCGTGACGAGCTACTGCGTCGCGGCTGGATCCACCAATTACGTCAACGCAGCGACGGTCCCGCGCAAGTCTTTTGCCATCCGGATTACGCCGGAGAGATTGGCCTTATCATGCCGTATGAAAAAGACTTCTGCGCCACTTGCAACCGCCTGCGCGTTTCCTCCATTGGTAAACTCCATCTCTGCCTGTTTGGTGAAGGCGGCGTTAACCTGCGCGATCTGCTGGAAGACGATGCCCAGCAACAGGCGCTGGAAGCGCGTATTTCAGCGGCGCTGCGGGAGAAGAAACAGACCCATTTCCTGCATCAAAACAACACCGGTATTACGCAAAACTTATCGTACATTGGCGGCTAAAACGTCAAAAGGAGAGATCAGATGAGTCAGGTAAGCACTGAATTTATCCCGACCCGTATTGCTATTCTTACGGTTTCTAATCGGCGCGGTGAAGAAGACGATACCTCCGGTCACTATTTGCGCGATTCGGCGCAAGAAGCGGGCCATCACGTTGTCGATAAAGCCATTGTGAAAGAAAACCGCTACGCTATTCGCGCTCAGGTATCTGCGTGGATCGCCAGCGACGATGTACAAGTGGTGTTGATTACGGGTGGTACTGGCCTGACGGAAGGTGATCAGGCTCCCGAAGCATTGCTGCCGTTGTTCGACCGTGAAGTTGAAGGTTTTGGTGAAGTGTTCCGTATGTTGTCGTTTGAAGAGATTGGCACTTCCACGTTGCAATCTCGTGCGGTAGCGGGCGTCGCTAACAAAACGCTGATTTTCGCCATGCCGGGTTCGACCAAAGCGTGCCGTACCGCATGGGAAAATATCATCGCGCCGCAGTTGGATGCCCGTACGCGTCCGTGTAATTTCCATCCACATTTGAAGAAATAAGTATGTCGCAACTGACCCATATCAACGCCGCTGGCGAAGCGCACATGGTGGATGTCTCCGCCAAAGCGGAAACCGTGCGTGAAGCGCGGGCGGAAGCCTTTGTCACCATGCGCAGCGAGACGCTGGCGATGATTATTGATGGTCGCCACCACAAAGGCGACGTATTTGCCACTGCGCGTATTGCCGGTATTCAGGCGGCAAAACGCACCTGGGATCTGATCCCGCTCTGTCATCCGCTGATGCTCAGCAAAGTTGAAGTCAATTTACAGGCCGAGCCGGAGCACAATCGGGTGCGTATAGAAACCTTATGCCGCCTGACCGGGAAAACCGGTGTCGAAATGGAAGCGTTAACCGCGGCCTCCGTGGCGGCGCTGACCATTTATGACATGTGCAAAGCGGTGCAAAAAGATATGGTGATTGGTCCGGTACGTTTGCTGGCGAAGAGCGGCGGCAAGTCGGGTGACTTTAAGGTGGAAGCGGATGATTAAAGTTCTTTTTTTCGCCCAGGTGCGCGAGTTGGTAGGAACAGATGCAACCGAAGTGGCTGCGGATTTCCCATCCGTTGAAGCGTTACGCCAGCACCTGGCTGCGCAGAGCGATCGCTGGGCGCTGGCGCTGGAAGATGGCAAATTACTGGCTGCCGTCAACCAGACGCTGGTAAGTTTTGACCATCCGCTGACTGACGGCGACGAAGTAGCTTTCTTCCCGCCGGTAACCGGAGGTTAAGATGGCAGAAACCAAAATTGTTGTTGGTCCGCAGCCGTTCAGCGTAGGAGAAGAGTACCCGTGGCTGGCGGAGCGTGACGAAGACGGTGCGGTAGTCACCTTTACCGGTAAGGTGCGCAACCATAACCTGGGCGACAGCGTCAAAGCATTAACCCTCGAACACTATCCGGGGATGACTGAAAAAGCACTGGCAGAAATTGTCGATGAAGCGCGTAACCGCTGGCCGCTGGGGCGCGTCACGGTGATTCACCGCATCGGGGAATTATGGCCGGGCGATGAAATTGTTTTTGTCGGTGTCACCAGTGCGCATCGCAGCAGTGCGTTTGAAGCCGGGCAGTTTATTATGGATTATCTCAAAACCCGCGCACCGTTCTGGAAGCGTGAAGCCACGCCGGAAGGCGACCGCTGGGTCGAAGCTCGGGAGAGCGATCAGCAGGCGGCAAAACGCTGGTAGTTTTTTGTTAGCCGGATAAGGCACCGCTGCGTCCGGCAATTTCACCGCTCAGTACATGCGTTTACGCTGCGTCGATGCACAGCCTCATCATTTTGCAGTATCCTTAAGATATTCCTTATATCTTCAGGAGATCGTCATGGACAGATTCCCACGTTCTGATTCAATTGTACAACCCCGGGCTGGCTTGCAAACTTATATGGCGCAAGTCTATGGCTGGATGACCGTTGGCTTGTTGCTGACCGCATTTGTTGCCTGGTATGCGGCTAATTCCGCGGCCGTGATGGAGCTGTTGTTCACTAACCGTGTCTTTTTAATCGGTCTGATCATCGCGCAATTAGCATTGGTTATTGTGTTATCAGCGATGATTCAAAAGCTGAGCGCAGGTGTAACGACTATGCTCTTTATGCTTTATTCGGCGCTGACGGGTCTTACGCTTTCCAGTATTTTCATTGTCTATACCGCTGCTTCTATCGCCAGTACTTTCGTCGTTACTGCCGGGATGTTCGGCGCAATGAGCCTGTACGGTTACACAACGAAGCGCGATCTAAGCGGCTTTGGCAATATGCTGTTTATGGCGTTAATCGGCATTGTGCTGGCATCGCTGGTCAACTTCTGGCTGAAAAGCGAAGCATTGATGTGGGCAGTCACCTACATCGGCGTGATTGTCTTTGTCGGATTGACGGCGTATGACACCCAGAAACTGAAAAATATGGGTGAGCAGATAGATACTCGCGACACGTCGAACCTGCGCAAATATTCCATTCTTGGCGCGTTAACCTTGTATCTGGACTTCATCAACTTGTTCCTGATGTTGTTGCGGATCTTCGGCAACCGCCGTTAATTCTTTTTCACCATCAATATCCCGGCCATGTGTCGGGATTTTTTTCTTACTAAAAACGACACTTAACAAGTACCAGGTATAAAATATGCCTTATGGCCGAGCGGAAGCGTTTTCCGTATCCATAAATACAGGTGATGCTGCCAACTTACTGATTTAGTGTATGATGGTGTTTTTGAGGTGCTCCA
>OLSK01001165.1_pt1 | contig 20512 bp, 25 predicted proteins | sample 1672781 | NCBI WGS metagenome assembly OLSK01 (sample SAMEA3136723, study PRJEB25190) | human gut metagenome | biome: human gut; feature: human-associated habitat; material: faeces | place: Austria | collected 2013 | reverse complement strand
AAGACCAAGACAAGTTTGTGGCAAATTTTGTTAGAAGTGAAAAGGTTGTGCCACTCACATATGAATTAATAACATAAGGAGGTAAAAAATGAATTATTATGATGAAGTAAATAGTTATGTTAAAAAAGTAGAAATAGGAAAAGCAATTAGAGAAACAAATGCTAACATGGAATTAGTTGAGTGTTATTGGAATGTGGGAAGATTAATAGTGGAAGCCCAGGGAGGAAAAGATAAATCTAAGTATGGAAATGAGTTGTTAAAAGATTGGTCAGCAAAGTTAACAAAAGAATATGGTAAAGGATACGATTATACAAATTTATCCAGGTTTAGGCAATTATATCTATGTTTTCCAATAATTGGCGCAGTGCGCCAACAATTGAGTTGGACAATAATAAGAACTATTTTGCCAATAAAAGATGAGAACAAAAGAAACTATTATATAAATTTATGCATTGAAAATAATTTGTCTCAAAGAGAATTAATAAAAGAAATAAAAAATAATTCTTATGAAAGACTGGAACATAAACGAGATAAAATTGATATTGTTGTGCCTACAAAAGTCCCAGCGATAACAAACAACTTTAAAAATCCTATTTTATTAGAATTAAAAGATAAAGAAATAAAGTCAGAGAGTGATTTAGAAAAACTAATTTATTCACAATTAAGTTGTGTGTTTTTGCAACTAGGAAATGGTTTTATGTGGGTAGGAAATCAATATAAAGTTAGTGATGGAAATAAAAACTATTTTATAGATATGTTACTTTACAATATTAAATATGATTGTTATGTAGTAGTAGAAATAAAATGTAGAAAACTCAAAAAAGAAGATAAAGGTCAAGTAGAGTTTTACATGAACCTTGTTGATAACTATGTTAAAGAACCAAATAATAACCCAACAATAGGAATAATTATAACAAAAGACCAAGATAAGTTTGTGGCAAACTTTGTTAAAGGTGAAAAACTAGTCCCACTCACATATGAACTAGTAAAATAAATTGGAAATCATTAGAGTGTTATTGGAATGTAGGAAGATTAATAGTTGAAGCCCAGGAAGGAAAGAAAAAAGCTAAGTATGTCAATGAACTATTAAAGATATGGGGAGAAACAAATGAATATGGCAAAGGATATGATTATGGTAATTTAGCTAGATTTCGTAAATTATATTTGTGTTTTCCAATATTGGGCCCAGTTGGCCCAATATTGACATGAATAATAAATAATTTTAAATCTTTAATAAAAAATAAGAAGTCTTTGTTGATAACTTCTTATCTTTTGTTATTTAATATAGATTTAGGATAAGGCTTACGTTCATCTGTTACATAAAGTATATAATCAATTGAAGTATTATAATAATCAGCAAGTTTTATTAACTGTCCATAAGCCATTTTATTTTCTTCAAGTTCATATCTTGCATATTGTTGTTGTGAAATATTTAATATTTTAGCAACGTCCTTTTGTTTCAAATCATGGTCTTCTCTAAGTTCTTTAATTCTATTCAATTTTTTTCGCCCAGTATAATTTTATCTTACTCAGTTTATTTGTATTGATTTTTACTCAGAAAATGGGTATAATTAATATGGTTACTTATAAAATAGGCAAAAGTGAGGGCGTTATGAATAAAAAAGTAGTTATACTAGTAGTTTTAATGGGGACTGTTTTAACATTATTTTTAAAATCAAATAATAAATCTGAAGAAATAAGTAAAACAAATCAAAAAAACAAGTTGTTAACAATGAATTTAGAACAAACAGCAGGGTCTGTTGATTATAAAACTGTAACTCAGAGTGAGTGGCCAACAGATGGATATAAATTTAATACAGAATTATCAAGATGTGAAAACGGTTCAACATTAAATTGGGATGATACTAAGAAAGCAGTAATAATGCAAGGAAATATATCAGATAAATGTTATGTTTATTTTGATATTGCTTCAACAATGACCATTGCAGAATATGTTATTTCACAATACACGGGAGTACAAGGAGAGAACAATATTTATTATCATGACAGCAGTTTAGAAAATGGTGCTAGTGATAATTCGTATCGTTATGCGGGTTCAAGTGATGCAACAAATAATTTTGTATGCTTTGGAACGAATGAAAGTCCATGTCCAGAAGATAATTTGTATAGAATAATCGGAGTTTTTGATGAAAATAATCATGGTAATGCTGGAAAACACCTTGTAAAGTTAATAAAATACACAAAAGCCAACAATGAATTATTAGGTACAGATGGAGCATACTATAGTTCAGATTATAAATGGACTAATTTAGAAACTTGTCCTAATCAACTTGCTTATTCAAGTAATTCAATAATTCAACTAGCAAATAAAAATATAATTGCTGCACCTAACCCAAACTATGGAACATGTACTGATTGGCAATACTCAGATTTAAATACTATAAACTTAAATAATAATTTTATAAATAATATTGGAGAAACTTGGACAAAATTTATTATAAATAATAATTGGTATACAAGTAACATTTCAAGTAGAAGTTTAACAGTTAAGGAAATCCATCAAGAAGAAATAAAAGATGGCTCAAAAAAATATAGTTCGAAAATAGGATTAATATATGTGAGTGATTATGGATTTGCAGCAACCCCTGATATATGGACAACAAATATGGTTTCATATCCTTGTGATACTGAAAAATGTTGGTTAAATACAAGTAAGTATACAGAATGGACAATAACAGTTCTCGATAGTGATGTTTTAACAATATACATGAGTAGTGGATTGTCAAACGTAAGTGGAGTTACTAATTATTATTCCGTTAGACCTACATTTTACCTTAACTCAGATGTAACTTATAAATCAGGAACTGGTACTTCTTCTGACCCAATAATTATCGGAGATTAAATTTCCTCAAACAAACATATAATTAATAAGGTGATACTCTATGCATATTAAAGATACCCTTGTTAATTTTTTATATGATAAAGAATACTTCATATCAATTTATAATAATTTTATTCATGTATTTAATTATAAAGAGTTAATAAGTTTGACAAGTAAACTAGTTATTTTAAAATTAGATAAATTTAAATTGGAAATTAAAGGGGAAGATTTATTTATAACTAAAATGATGTCAAATGAAATATTAATCCGTGGAGTTATCAAGAATGTAGGTATCAATTATGAATAAGAATATTGTATGGATAGAAAGTAATTGTGATAACTATTACAGGTTAATAAGTAAAGTAGAAAGCCTATCTATAAAAATATATGAGGTAAAATATATAGATAAAAAGTTGTATTTAAAAGTAACTAAAACTGACTATGAAAAAATAAATAAATATATTATAAGTTACAAATTTAAAATTATAAAAAATACCGGTATAAATAAGGTATTAGATTATATTAAGAAAGAAAAAATATTTATAATATCTCTTTTTCTAGGCTTAATTTTCTTTGTTTGTCTAAAAAATATGATATTTAAAATTAATATAATTCATGAAAATAGTAGTATCCGTGAACTTATTAAAGATGAACTAGATGAAAATGGCATAAAAGTTTTAAGATTTAAGAAAAGTTATAAAAAGTTAGATGAAATAAGACAAAAAATATTAGATAAACATCCAGATAAACTAGATTGGATGGAGTTTGAAGTAAAAGGCATGGTTATAAATGTCAAAATTGAAGAAAGAATTATAACTGACATTAAAAAAGATGATAGAGTTTGTGATATCATCGCTAAAAAAAATGGCGTAATAAATGAAATTAGAATTGAGCAAGGAGAAGGGCTTGTAAACATAAATGATTATGTTAAAGAAGGTGATGTTTTAATCCGTGGTTCTGTAAAATACAATGAAGAAGATAAAAGATATACCTGTGCCAACGGAGAAATATATGCTACCACTTGGTACACTGGTAGTATAAGTATTCCATTTAAGTATTATGAATATGAAAAACAAAATGATAAGAGATACAATTTAGTCTGGGAATATAATGAAAATAAACATGAAGTATTTAAAAATAGATTAGAAAATTATGAAAGTAACTATAAAACATTACTTAAAATATTTGACTTTAATTTGTACTTAGATAAACAAATAAGTGTTAAAAAAATAGAAAAAGAATACACCGAAGAAGAGGCCTTAGAAGCAGGTATAAACAAGGTAATAGAAGCTACAGAAAAAAAATTAAGTAAAAAAGATACAATAATTGATAAAAAAGTTTTGAAAAAAGTTAAAAATAATAGTACAATGGATATAGATGTATTTGTAGTTGTAAAAGAACTAATAAGTACACAAAAAGAAATTGAAATAGAAAAGGATTGATTAGAATGTTTTTAAATACAATTAGAGCAGTATTAAATGATAACTTTCCCGTACTCGTAATATTCATTGTAACCCTTGTTAGTATGAGATTCTTTTATCTTAGAACTCATCGTGAAAAAGTATATTTTTACAAAGAATTTTTCGGAATAATATCAATAGTTTATTTATTTTTATTATTTCAACTTCTTACTAAAGTAGAATTAAATGAAGGTAGTGGATATAACTTAGTACCATTTACAGAAATATTTAGATATAAAGTAGGTAGTAATCTTTTTATATATAATGTTGTGGGAAATATACTAGCTTTTGTTGTATTTGGATTAATTATTTCATATTATATAAAACCTAAAACTGTCATGGCTCCGTTTTTGATATCTTTAGTAGTATCAACAACTGTAGAGTTTGTGCAACTTAATATAGGTAGAAGTTTTGATGTTGATGATATTATTTTAAATGTTTTAGGTTGTATAATTGGTTATTTATTATATATTGGTCTTACAGCCATTCATAATCATTTACCAAAATCTTTACAAAAAGAAGGAATAGTTAATATTATATGTTTCATTCTTTTAATAATTATGGTATTATATATACTTAAAGTGATGGGGGTGATTTTCTTTTGAATCACTATGAAATAATAAATGAATATAATGGGAAAATAAAATATGATTTCCTACCCAAAATAATTGATAAATGTTTAGAAATGGAACATGTAGAAAATGCTATATTTTCAATAATCTTTATTGATGATGAAAAAATGCATGAATTAAATAAAACATATCGAGGCATTGATAGAACAACAGATGTTTTATCATTTGCTTTTGAAGATAATGAAACAATTGAGTGTGATTATCGCATGCTTGGAGAAATATTTGTAAGTATTCCCAAGATGAAAGGACAAGCTATAGAATATGGACATAGTGAAACCAGAGAATTAGCATTTTTAGTAGTTCATGGGATATTACATCTTTTAGGTTATGACCACACTTTAGGAGAAAAAGAAGAAAAAGAAATGTTTAGTCGTCAGGAGTTGGTATTAAATGAGTTTGAAGAAACAAGAAAAGCATAAGAAAATGAGTTTTCAAAGATTTTTAAATAGTATTAAGTTTTCAATTGATGGATTAGTTAATGCTTATCAAAATGAACAAAGTTTATGGTTACATGCAATATGCACTATAGGTATTATAATATTAGGATTTTTATTACAAATAAGCTTTAACGAGTGGGCTGTTATAGTTATTGCTCTAGTTATAGTTTTAGCGGTGGAACTTCTTAATACAGCAATTGAAGCAACTGTAGATTTAGTTACGAAAGAAATTCATCCTTTAGCTAAAGTTGCTAAAGATTGTGGTAGTGCAGCAGCATTTGTAAGTAGCATTATGGTATTTATCATTTGTTGTTTCATTTTCGTTCCTAAAATTATAGCATTATTTTAAAGAGGTAAGTTATGAAAAGTGGATTTGTAAGTATAATCGGAAGACCTAATGTTGGCAAAAGTACATTAATAAATACTATAATTAATAGAAAAGTTGCCATAACTAGTAATGTTTCAGGAACAACTAGAAACATTATCCAAGGGATATATAATGATTCAGATACCCAAATAGTTTTTGTGGATACTCCAGGAATACATAAACCTATAAATAGACTAGGTAAAGTATTAAATAAAGAGGCTTTAGCGCTGACAAAAGATGTAGATTTAATTTTATTTGTAGTAGATGTTGCATCAGGTATAGGTAAAGGAGATATGTTTATTTTAGAAAGTTTAAAAAATAATGATGTTCCTGTTATTCTAGTTCTAAACAAAATTGATGAAATAACAACTGAAAAACTATTTAAAACAATTGATGAATTTAAAGATATATATCCTTTCGTAGAAGTAGTACCCACATCAGGACTTAAAAATGATAATGTCGACCATTTAATAAGTGTTATTAAAAAATATTTACATGATGAAGTAAAGTATTTTCCTGATGAATATTATACATCAAGCAGTATGAAATTTATGGCAAGTGAAATAGTAAGGGAAAAATTACTACAAGTTACAGAAGATGAAATACCCCATAGTATTACATGTATAACAACTCTTTTTGAAGAAAAGAAAGACATTGTAAATATTAGTGTGGATATTATCGTAGATAGAGATAATGTAAAAAGAATAATAATAGGTAAAAATGGTAGTAGATTAAAAACAGTTGGAACTTTAGCAAGAACTGAAATTGAAAGTGAACTAGTTGGAAAAAAAGTTTATTTGGAACTATTTGTAAAAACAATTAAGAATTGGAAAGATAAAGAAAAGTATTTAGTTGAACTTGGTTTTATAGATAATGAATAAAATAAAAATAAATCACCCAATATATATTTAGGTGATAAAAATGAATAAAGAAGAAGCGTGGAAAAAGTTTCAAGAATCAGGAAAAGTAGAAGATTATCTTAAGTACAAAGAAGCGGAAAAGAAGGATTAGAAGTGAACACAGAAGTAGATGGATTTGTTTTAAATGAAACCCCATATGGAGAAACAAGTAAGATAATAAACGTTTTTACTCGTGAATATGGCGTAATAGGTATAATGTGTAAAGGTGCTAAATCTTTAAAAAATAGATATCGTGTACCAACTATGAAATTTAGTTTCAGTCATTTTAACATTATATATAAAGAAAACAAATTATCTACATTAGTAAGTGCAGATGTTATAAATCCCTTAAAAACTATCAAGAGTGATATTCTTTTGGTAAGTTTTTTGGCGTATGTAACAGAACTAACTAGTCAAGTAGTTAAGCAAAGTAGTGATATAGAAAATATCTATGATGATTTTATTAAAGTAATATTAAAGTTAGAAAGTGGTTTAGATCCAGTAGTTTTAACTAATATTTTAGAAATTAAGTATCTTGAATATCTGGGCGTTTTATTTAATTTAGATGAATGCATACTATGTGGAAGCAAGAATAATATTGCTACATTTGACCCAGATAAAGGTGGTTACATCTGTATAAATTGTTTAACTAATGAAATAATCGTTGATAAAAAAATAATAAAAATGATAAGAATGTATTATTATGTGAATATTGATTCTATAAAAGAAATAAAAGTAGATGATGAAACAAAAAATACAATTAATAAATATTTAGATTTATATTATGATAGATATACAGGATTATATTTAAATAGTAAAGATTTTTTGAAAAAACTTATGTAGGGTGGTAGTATGGCAAATTTAACATTTTATTATGGAACAATGGCAGTTGGAAAGACAACAAAATTATTACAAGATCATTACAATTATTCAAAGTATTTAATTAATATCGTAGTTATGAAACCTAAAATTGATACTAAAGGAAGTAATACGGTTGTAAACAGAATTGGTGAAAATATAAAAGTTGATGTTTTAATTCCTAAAAGTGCAAATTTACTTAGTAAAAAGTACTTACATAAATATATGTATGCTGAATTTATTTTAGTGGATGAAGCTCAGTTTTTAAGTAGAGAACAAATTAATCAGCTATGGTTTATAGCCCACAAATACAATATTTCTGTTGTTTGTTATGGTCTTAAAAGTAACTTTAAAGGAGATTTGTTCGAAGGCTCAAAACAGTTATTTGCTAGAAGTGATGAAAAACATGAGTTAACAGTAAACTGTGTATGTGGAAGTCCAGCTATGTTTAATGCTAGACGTGTAAATGGCAAATACAGTTCAAGTGGAAAAGAAGTTGTAATTGATGGGGCCGATGATGAAATAGAATATATTCCACTTTGTGCAGACCATTATTTAGAATTTGTTATGAATGGAAAGTATAAATAAAGCTATCAGTTTACACTAGAAATGCGTGAATTTGTGATATATTAATGTTGCAACAAAGTTAAGTTGAAATTTTTAAATAAAGTGGGTGAAGCCAGCCCTATATATGGCAACGAAAAAAGCAGACTAGAACCAAGTTTTTAGTCTTTTTCTTTTGAAAATAATAAAATTAGTCTTATATTTCTTGTAATTAATTGCAGATTTATGTATAATTATATTTATTAAGGAAGTGATTTATTATGAAAGTAACTATGGAAGAATTAGTTAACTATTGTAAACAATATGGTTTTATTTTTCAAGGAAGTGAAATATATAATGGGCTTGCTAACTCATGGGATTACGGCCCAGTTGGAACAAATTTAAAAGAAAACATCAGAAAAGCATGGAAAAAGAAATTTATTCAAGAAAATCCTTACAATGTTGGTCTTGATGCTGCGATTATTATGAATCCAAAAGTTTGGGTTGCATCAGGTCATGTGGCTTCTTTTGCTGACCCATTAATTGACTGTAAAAAATGTAAAGCTAGACACAGAGCAGATAAATTAATCGAAGACTTTACTCATGGTAAAGTTACTGGTGATGGCTGGGATAATGAAAAGTTAGAAAACTTCATCAAAGAAAATAACGTTACATGTCCAGTGTGTGGTAAAAGTGATTTTACTCCAATAAGAAAGTTTAATTTATTATTTGAAACATCAATCGGTGTAACAGATGATACAAAAAACACTGTTTATTTGCGTGGTGAAACTGCTCAAGGGATTTTTGTTAATTTCAAAAATATTGAAAGAAGCATGAGATTAAAAGTACCATTTGGTATTTGTCAAACAGGGAAAGCTTTTAGAAATGAAATTACACCAGGTAACTTTATTTTTAGAACTCGCGAATTTGAACAAATGGAACTTGAATTTTTCTGTAAACCAAATACTGACTTAGAATGGTTTGGATATTGGAAAAATTACTGTATGGACTTTTTAAAAACTCTAGGTTTAGATAGCAATAATCTTAGATTTAGAGACCATGAAAAAGAAGAATTGTCATTTTATAGTAAAGCAACTACTGATATAGAATTTATGTTTCCAATGGGATGGGGAGAACTATGGGGTATTGCTGATAGAACAGATTATGATTTAACTGTTCATCAAGAAGCATCTGGAACTGACCTTCGTTACATGGACCCAGAAACAAATGAAAAATATTTGCCATATGTTGTAGAACCATCTGTTGGTCTAGATAGATTACTTTTAGCAATTTTAACAAATGCTTATACCAAAGAAATAGTAGAAGGTGAAGAAAGAATAGTTTTAAAAATTCATCCAGCTTTAGCCCCATACAAAGTAACTATTTTACCACTTATTAAAAAGGTTCATGCTGGAAAAGCTAATGATATTTATGCAACGCTTTGCAAATATTTTGATTGTCAATATGATGAATCTGGTTCAATTGGTAAAAGATATAGAAGAAGTGATGCCATTGGTACACCATTTGCTATAACAATTGATGATAATACAATAGAAAATGATACTGTAACCCTAAGAGATAGAGATACAATGGAACAAATTACATTAAAAGTTGATGAATTAATACCATTCATAAGTAAAAAGATAGAATTATAATTGGGTGAGGATGATGCAGGTGGAACAAAATTAATACTAGTGAATAGTTAAACAAAGAAATTAATACAACTTATAAAACTTTATATTATTTTGCATATTTTGTAAAAATAATAACGGTTTTTGAAATGTTAATTGTATTAGTAATCTTTTTAAAATTTTATTTATTAGAATTTGATTTATTTGTAACATGGTTGCCATATTTCTTATTATCAAAAATAGCGCTTTTAATTAAATTGATTTTAGTGCCAGCTTTTATAAAACAAAAAGCATTTATGTTGTTACTTAATAATAATATATATAGCGAACTTACAAAAAAAGATATTTAAAGCTAGAGAGAAAAAACTCTAGCTTTATTTTAAATTATATAGTATAATTGAAATAACAAGAAAAATTTGCGTAAAACTCTTGTAAAAAAATTAAAAATTTGATAAAATGGGATAGTAGACTAGGGAGGAATCAATTATGGGATTTAGCTTAAAAAATATTTTTAAAGATGATGATGACATTGATAATTTAAATGGTACAGAAGATGGATACTACAACATTTCTGAGGAAGATGCTATTAAAGAAGCTGATAAAACAGGTAATAAAATGATTTTACTTGAACCACGTGCATACTCTGAATCACAACAAATCGCCGACCATTTAAAAAATCGTAATAGCGTAGTTGTTAATTTAAAAAGAGTTACATCAGATCAAGCTAAAAGAATTATTGATTTTTTAAGCGGAGTTATTTATGCAATTGGTGGTTCTATGCAAAAAATAGGTGTAGGCATTTATTTAGTTGCACCTAAAAATGTTAATGTACAAGGAAAAATAACTGATGATGCAGAAAAACCAAGTAAAAATAATGATGAAGAACTAGACTGGTAATTAGGTGGTGGCCTTATGGTAAATAAATTTAGTACAAGTATTCAAGGCTATAAAAAAGAAGAAGTTAACGATTTTGTTAAGGAAGTAACTGTAGAATATGAAAGTATGTTACGAAAACTTAAAAATAGTTGTGAGATAATTGAGACATTAAAGGGAGAACTAAAGCATTATAAAGATATTGAAGCAACTTTAAATCGTGCTATTCTTGTAGCGGAAGAATCAACAAGTAATATAAAAAAAGCAGCTTATGATGAATCTAAAGTAATCATCGAAGATGCTAAAAGAAATGCAACTAAAGTAATAAATAATGCTCTACAAAAAGCTGAAAGAATAGAATCTGAAGCAGAAAGTTTAAGAAGAAAAGTTGCAGTATATAAGAGAAGATTTAGAAATCTAGTTGAAGACCAATTAGATGAAATGGAACAATTTGATGATAGAATAAATTAAAACACTACTTTTTCGTAGTGTTTTTTTGTCTAGTAATAAAATCATTAACTTTCATCATCTTTACATGTCCTCTTGATATTAAAAATCCAATTCCAAATAAGATAAGAATAGAACCATATACATATTGAGCATAAGAATCTTTCTTTATATAAGCTTCAACAAGTAAATAAATCCCAAATAAAATTAAAATAATGCTATAAATTAAAATTCTGTTAAATCTTTTCTTTAATTCTATCCCTTGTTCAGTTTGATAAAAATTTTTTTTAGCTTCCTTTTTTTCATCTTTTGTAAGTCTTTGATACTTATACTTCTTCATAAATAAATCACCAATTAGATTATAACACAAAATAAAGTACTAGTAAAATAAAAAATTTTTGGTATAATTAGATATAGGAAGTGATAGTGTGAAAAAATTAAAAATAATATTTACAATTCTTATTTTAATAGTAATAGGTTTCTTTGCTGTTAAATTTATTTTAGGTATTGTAGAAGATGCCAGAGTTAAGAAGATTAAAGAAGGATGGCACATTGAAGTTGTAAATGAATACATTAAAATTAGAAAAAAACCCGATAAAAACAGTTCTGAATTAGGACAAGTAAAAAAGGGTCAAGTTTATAAAGTGGATGACTATGAAAATCATCGCGGAAATTATTGGTATCATATTGAATACGAAAAAGGCAAATGGGGATGGGTTGCAAATCCCGTTGGTAATGAGTATTTAGAAGATGTTAATAACGAAGAAGATATTAAAGCTCCAACGATTAAGTTTTTTGATAAAGTTCTTTATGTTGATTCAATTGATGATATAAATTATGACCATCTTGAAGTAAAAGATGACAAACCAGGAGTAAAAGTTACCCATAAAGTTTATCATGAAGTTGATGAAATAAATGGTATTGACCAATACTGGATACTTTACATTGCAACTGATGCCGTAGGTAAAACTACTAAAAAGGTACAAAAAATAGAATTCAATAAAACAAGACCTGATGAATCACAAGTATCAGATTTTGCAAATCTAGAAAAAGATAGAAAAAATTAAAAATACTAGCATTGTTAGTGTTTTTTTTAAAATCTGCCATAAAGGTGCCGAAAATATTAATTTTATACATATTTTAAGCAAAAAAAGAAAAATAAAAAAACTAACAAATTTCAGCGTATTTGTTAGTTTTATCATACAAATTAATGGTGGGTTGTTAGGGATTCGAACCCTAGACCCATTGATTAAGAGTCAATTGCTCTACCAACTGAGCTAACAACCCATGTCCTTCAAGAACAAGTAAATTATACCAAATTGCTTAAAATAATGCAATACTTTTGCGTAAAATTAACAATTTTGTATTGAAAAGCGTAAAAATATATGATAGAATTATCATGAAATCGATGAGGAAAGACACGATTAATAATGAATTTTTATAGAGAGTTAGCGGTCGGTGGAAGCTAACAAAATAGTTGTTAATTACCACTTTCTAAGAGGGTTAATAAACCACGGATAAGTCCGTTATCAGTAATTAAGTAAAATAAAGGGATGGTACCGTCTTTAAAAAGACTCCTTGGTATCATTCTTTTTTTGTTAAAAGGAGGAATGTGTATGGAATATGACACCGAAAAAGATATAATATTAAAGCAGTTATTTGAAATACGCTGTGATTTAAAATATTTAGAAAAAGTTAAAGATGAACCTAATGTTGCAGAGTTAATGGAACAAAGATTACGTGGAAAATTAGAAGAAGTAAAAAGAGAATATTCAAGATTAGAAAAAAGAGAAAGAGAAAAGAAAGAAGGAAGATAAAATGATTAATATTAAAGAAGATGCAAAATTAAGTGTAATGAATCACTCATGTGCTCATTTAATGGCTCAAGCTGTTAAACATTTATATCCAGATGCTTTATTCTGGGTTGGGCCAGTTATTGAAGAAGGTTTTTATTATGATATAGACCTTAATGGTAAAACTTTAAATGAAGAAGATTTACCAGCAATTGAAAAAGAAATGAAAAAATTAGCTAAAGATGGTAAAAGAATAGTTAGACATGAAATAAGTAAAGAAGAAGCTTTAGAAATGTTTAAAAATGACCCTTATAAAATCGATTTAATTTCTAGAATGGATGAAAATGCTCAAGTAATTTCATGCTATACTCAAGGGGACTTTACTGACCTATGTCGTGGACCACACGTAGATACTGTTAAAGAATTAAAAAACTTTAAACTTCTTAAAGTAAGTGGTGCTTACTGGAAAAATGATGCTAAAAATCATATGTTACAAAGAATATATGGAGTATGTTTTGATACACCAGAAGCACTAGAAGCTCATTTAAAAGAACTTGAAGAAGCTAAAGAAAGAGACCATCGTAAAATAGGTAAAGATTTAAGAATATTTATGACTTCAGAATTAGTTGGTCGTGGACTTCCATTATGGTTACCAAATGGTTACACTTTATGGAGAACACTACAAAATTACATCACTGATAAAGAAATAAAATATGGATATAGCCATGTTCATACTCCAGATTTAGGTAGTGTAGAACTTTATAAAACAAGTGGACATTGGGACCACTATAAAGACGATATGTTCCCAGCAATGGAAATGGACAATGAAGCATATGTTTTAAGACCGATGAATTGTCCACATCACATGGTAATGTATAAAAATTTCTTACATTCGTATAAAGATTTGCCAATTCGTATTGCGGAAATAGCTAATGACTTTAGATATGAAGCAGCCGGTGCAGTAAAAGGTATTGAAAGAGCTAGATCATTTACTCAAAATGACTCACACATTTTCTGTACACCAGAACAAATTGAAAAAGAATTTAAAGGCGTTCTTGATTTAATCATGGATGTTTACAAAGATTTTGGATTTAAAAATTATAAATGTCGTTTATCTTTAAGAGATCCAGAAGATAAAGAAAAATATTTCCAAGATGATGAAATGTGGAATAATGCTGAAGATGCATTAAGAAAAGTTTTAAATGATATTGGAATTGATTATATCGAAGCTAAAGGTGAAGCAGCATTCTACGGACCAAAACTTGATATATTAATTAAACCAGCAATAGGTAATGAAGTAGCATTATCAACAATTCAACTTGATTTCCTACTACCAAGAAGATTTGAATTATATTATATCGATGCAAATGGTGAAAAGAAAACTCCAGTTGTAATTCATAGAGCAATATTAGGTTCTTTAGATAGATTTATAGCAATGCTACTTGAAGAAACAAAAGGGGCACTACCTCTATGGCTTGCTCCAGTAGGTATAAATGTCATTCCTGTAAATAAAGAATATCATTTAGAATATGCTACATCTATTTATGAAATGTTAAAAGATGCAAATTATCGTGTAGAACTTGATGATAGTGATGAAAAATTATCTTATAAAATGCGTGAAAGTCAAATAAGAAAAATTCCAATTACTTTAATTCTAGGACAAAAAGAAGTTGATGAAAAAACAATTAGCTTTAGACTATTTGGTAGTACAGAAACTACTACAATGAGTATTGAAGAGTTCAAAAAATATATTGAAAACTTAATTGTTAACAAAAAGTAATATGATAAAACATATTGCTTTTTTGTTATAAACTTGCATTTTGTTTAAGTTTGTGGTAAAATAGTTGCCAATTTAAGGGGGATTTTTTATGGAGTTTAGAAATTTAGATCAAGAAAAATCTTTTATGAAAAAAGAGGCTAAAAGATTAGGTATTACTCCAATGGCAACATATACAACATATTATGCACGTAAATTATTAGAAAAATTAGCCTTAATTAATAATGGAGATTTAGTAGTAAAGGGAAGTTTTAGTCAATACGTTCATTTAAAAGAATTAACTAGACCGGTTTTAGATATAGATTTATCATCAACTTTATCACATCATATACCAATAAATATTTTGTTTGCAGCAATATATGATACGTTTTCTAATGAATTAACATTTGATTTATCAACAACACCAAGGCAAACCAAAAATGGAGTCTATAAAATACCTGTTGTAGCAAAGATTAACTATGAAGGTTCTAAAGAAATGGTTATTCCTGTGCCAATAGATTTTAAAGATAATAATAAAGTAATATTTGAAACTCAATTTAAAGCAGTTGAACCATTATTTGAAGGTGACCAAAAGTTTTATATAAATACACCATCTTTTGAAGAACATATTGCTGAAAAACTTTATATAATAGCACATAATACAAGAGAGGATATTCCAAATACTAGAGTAAAAGATTTTTATGATATATATAAATTGTTTGGTAAAAATTATGATGAAGATAAATTTAGTTTATATTTTGAAGCAATGGTTATGATGTATGGAATGAATCTTGATGATATAAATGCTGATTTTCTAGATAAAGAGTTTGTCAAAAGACATGAAGAATTATGGACTTCAATTAAAGAAAAATATCAATTTGTTGATAAAGATGTAGATTTAAGTGAAGCAGTATTTTTTACTAAAGCAGTTTTAAGTGAACAAATTCAAAAAATAAAAAGCGGTGAATTAAAAAAACAAGCCTATTCTTTAGTAAGAAAAAAAGGGTAAAATATAGAAAAATAGCTAAAAATAACTAAAAGTAATAGAAAATGTTTGACAAACATAGAATAATGATGTAATATAATGATGTTACTTGAAAAAAGGAAAGAGATTTAGTATCCACCTGATTGCAAATAGCGATAGGTAAATGCCATTTAAGTATTTAGATTTATTTGATATACTTTTTTATGGATGGATACTAAATAGGTATCCATTTTTTAATTGACGTTGGAGGTGCTTAATATAGCAAAGTTTGATAGTAATGAACTACCAATCAATGAAAATATTCGTGTTGAAGAATTGATGGTAATTGGGCCAAATGGCGAAAAGATGGGATTAAAAAAACTAAATGATGCATTAACTCTTGCAGGTTATGCTGGACTTGATTTAGTTCTAATGAATGGTAATGGCGTACCAGCTGTTGCTAAAATAATGGATTACAATAAATATCGTTATGAAAAACAAAAGAAGCTAAAAGAAAGTCAAAAGAAAGCAAGAGAAGCAAACAAAGAGTTAAAAGAATATCGTTTATCAGTAACCATTGATGTTGGAGACTTTGAAACAAGAAGAAAAAATGCTAAGGAATATCTTGAAAAAGGACATAAAATTAGAGCATTCATTCGTTTTAAAGGTCGTCAAATGGCTAGACCAGAATTAGGTCGTGACGTATTACTTAAATTTGCAGATGCTTTAAGTGAAGTATCAGTAATTGAAACCGAACCAAAGCAAGAAGGAAGACAAATTGCAATGATTTTAGCACCAAAAAAGAAAGAAGGAAATTAGTATGGCAAAATGTAAACAAAAAACACATAGTTCAAGTTCAAAAGTATTTAAAAAGAAAAAAAATGGTACTTTAACTTATATGAAGTCTGGAAGTAACCATAAGACTGGAAAAGATACAGCAAAAGCAGTTAGACAAAGACGTAATAAAGGAACACTCGCAAAAGGAGATAGTAGCAGATTAAAATCTGTTATCTAATCATGGAGGTGAAATAGTATGGCAAGAGTTAAAGGCGGAAACGTTTCTAAAAATAGAAGAAGAAAAGTTTTAAAAGAAGCAAAAGGTTACTTTGGAAGTAAACACAGATTATATAAAACTGCACAAGAACAAGTTTTCCATAGTGGAGCATATGCTTTTAGAGACAGAAGACAAAATAAAAGAAATTTCAGAAAATTATGGATTACAAGAATTAATGCTGCATGTCGTGAAAATGAAATTAGTTATTCAAAATTCATAAATGGACTTGCTAAAGCTGGTATTGAAATCAACAGAAAAATGTTATCAGAAATGGCAATTGATGACCCAAAATCATTTACAGCATTAGTTGAAACTGCTAAAAAAGCTTTAAATGGTGAAGTAAAAGTAGCTAAAAAAGAAGTTAAAACTGAAACTAAAGAAGTAAAAGCTGAAAAGAAAGAAACTAAAAAAGAAGCATCAGAAGATTTAAGTTCAAAAACTTTGGCAGAATTAAAAGCACTTGCTAAAGAAAAAGGAGTAAAAGGTTACTCTACAATGAAAAAAGATGAATTATTAGCATCTTTAAAATAGTGCTTGCAAAAGAGTGAGTTTTAAATTATAATAAATATATGAAGTTTATTCTTGGTTTTGATATCTCCAAATCAATACTATGATTAAACCAATTAAGAAAGTGGGAGGAAAAATATTATGGCTTTAATGAAAGAAGAAAAAGCAAAAATCATTAAAGAATTTGCAAAATCTGAAAATGATTGTGGTTCAACTGAAGTACAAATTGCAATTCTTACAAATGAAATTAATAACTTAACAGAACATTTAAAAGAACATAAGCATGATTATCATTCAAAAAGAGGTCTACTTATGAAAGTTGGTCGTCGTAAAAAATTACTTGACTACTTAAAGAAAAATGATGTAGTAAGTTATAGAGAAGTAATTAAAAAATTAAATTTAAGAAAATAATTAAAAGGGCACTTGTTTTTAGTGTCTTTTTATTTTAGAAAGGATGTTTATGAAGAAAGTATTTAAATTAGATTTTGATGGAAGACAGTTAGTTGTAGAAACTGGAGAATTAGCAAAACAAACAAATGGTGCAGTACTAGTAAGATATGGAGATACAGCAGTATTATCTGTTTGTGTAATGGGAAAAACTCCAGTATCACAAGATTTCTTTCCATTACAAGTATTATACCAAGAAAGATTATATTCGGTAGGTAAAATTCCTGGAGGATTTATTAAAAGAGAAGGTCGCCCAAGTGATGCTGCAACCCTTGCTGCAAGGCTTATAGATAGACCAATCAGACCAATGTTTGATGAAAATTTAAGAAATGAAATTCAAGTAATTAACACAGTTTTATCTGTTGACCAAGATAATTCACCAGAAATGACTGCATTATTTGGTTCATCTCTATGTTTAGGTATATCAAATATTCCGTTTGATGGACCAGTAGCAGGTGTTATAGTTGGTTTAGTTGATGGTAAATTTGTTATTAATCCAACTGCAGAACAAAACGAAGTAAGTGAACTACACTTAACAGTAGCAGGAACTAAAGATGCTATTTGCATGGTTGAAGCTGGTTCTAAAGAAGTTAGTGAAGAATTAATGCTTGATGCTTTAATGTTTGCTCATGAAAATATTAAAAAATTATGTGAATTTGAACAAAGTATTATTGATGAAACCGGGGTAGAAAAAGTTGAACTATCTAAGGCAGAAATTGATAGTGAAATCGAAAAGTCTGTAAGAGATTTTGCGACTGCTGATATGCTTGCAGCTATTCAAATTAAAGAAAAACTAGAAAAATATGCCAAAATTGATGAAGTTAAAGAAAATACAATGGCTCATTTTGATGAAGTATATGCCGAAGATGAGGATAAGAACAATAAAATGGCTCAAGTAAGTAAAGTTCTTCATTTAATTGAAGGTGGAGAAGTAAGACGTCTTATCACTGATGAACATATTAGACCGGATGGCAGAAAGATGGATGAAATTAGGCCACTTTATGCTGGTATAGATTTACTCGCAAGAACTCATGGTTCTGCACTATTCTCAAGAGGAGAAACTCAAGTTTTAGCAACAACAACTTTAGGTGCCCTAGGTGAACATCAAATTCTTGATGGACTTGGAATTGAAGATACAAAAAGATTTATGCTTCATTATAACTTCCCACAATTCTCAGTAGGTGAAGTTGGAAGATATGGTTCTCCGGGAAGAAGAGAAATTGGACATGGTGCTTTAGGGGAAAGAGCTCTAGCTCAAGTTATTCCATCTGAAGAAGAATTCCCATACACAATTCGTGTAGTTAGTGAAGTTTTAGAAAGCAATGGTTCATCTAGTCAAGCAACAATTTGTTCAGGATGTTTAAGCTTAATGGCAGCAGGTGTTCCAATTAAAGCTCCAGTTGCAGGAATAGCAATGGGACTTATCACTAGCCCAGATGGAAGTAAGTACACAATTCTAACTGATATTCAAGGTCTTGAAGACCACATGGGCGACATGGACTTTAAAGTAGCAGGAACACGTGAAGGTATCACAGCATTACAAATGGATATTAAAATTAAAGGTGTAACAAAAGAAATTCTTGGTGAAGCTCTAGCTCAAGCTAAAAAAGCTCGTATGGAAATTCTAGATGTTATGGAAAGTGCTATTCCAGAACCACGTAAAGAAGTAAGTAAGTATGCCCCTAAGATTGAAACATTTAATGTTGACCCAGAAAAAATTAGAGATATCATTGGTAAGGGGGGAGAAATGATTACTAAAATTATTCTTGAAGCATCAAATGTTGCAACAGTAAATGATAAAGATGCTGTTAAAGTTGACCTTGAAGATGATGGAAGAGTAATAATTTACCATACTGATAAAGATATAATTGCTAAAACTAAACAAATGATACTTGATGTCATTCGTGAAGTTGAAGAAGGCAAAGTTTATACTGGAAAAATCACAAAAGTTGAAGATTTTGGTTGTTTCGTAGAACTATGGCCAGGATGTGAAGGTTTAGTACATGTTTCACAACTTGCCTGGGAAAGAGTAGAAAAACCAAGTGATATGTTCAGCGTTGGTGATGAAATCATGGTTAAATCTCTAGGTTATGATAATCGTGGAAGATTAAATCTTTCTCGTAAAGAATGTTTGCCAAAACCAGAAAAAAAAGAAAAAACAGAAAAAAATAAAGAATAATTTCTAATAAAAACAAGAACCTGTAAAAGTAAAAATACAGGTTCTTTTAAATTTATCTTGCTTAAATCTTGCTTAAATCCTACTTAAAATGTATTATCTTTTTTAATTCTTTTATAAAAATAGATTTATTAAATAAAGGAACTAAGATATAAACTTTATTTTTAGTTCTAGTAAGTGCTACATAAAAAAGTCTACGTTCTTCAGCATAAAGATAGGTTTTATCAGAAGGATGAAGTTCTTCTATTAATTTAGAATTTATTAATTTGTTGGGAAAACCATATAATCCATCAGTTAAATTAATTAAAATTACATTTTCAGCCTCTAAACCTTTCGATGAATGAACACTCATAAACTCTCTTATTTCCTCATTACTAAACTTTTTTATATCAAAATTATTTCTTCCTAGAACAAGTAAATCATTATTTTCATATTTTAATTTATTGTATAGTTTTTTAAAAGCTTTTCTAGGATTAATATAATAAACAAATTCTATTGGTTTTTCTAAATGTTTATGACTAAGTAACTCTTTTTTTATCTGACTTTCATTTTTCATAACAAATTTTGAACTAACATCTATTAGTTTCTGACTATTTCTATATGTATATTTTAATTTTTTTATTTCAGAATTTGGAATGTATTTTGTAAAATTCAAAAAAATATTTATATCACAACCTGAAAAATGATAAATAGATTGATAATCATCTCCAACACAAAAAAAGGTAGAACCAGACAATTCTTTAATTTTTTTTATAAGATTAAATTGACCTTCATTAATTTTAAACCATGCTTCATTTATTAATTTTACTTCTTCTTTAATTCCATT
>OLSK01001154.1_pt1 | contig 20669 bp, 25 predicted proteins | sample 1672781 | NCBI WGS metagenome assembly OLSK01 (sample SAMEA3136723, study PRJEB25190) | human gut metagenome | biome: human gut; feature: human-associated habitat; material: faeces | place: Austria | collected 2013 | reverse complement strand
ACACCGCTATGCCTAAAAAAGACGGTAATATAAACAGGTATGCTGCTATATGTTCCTTTTGTTTTCTTATTAATTTAGATTTTCTCATAATTTATTCCTACTCAGTCAAATAAATTTCAGTTGCCGCTGTGAGTTGACGTATAAACTTTTCCTTTGTAATATCCCCGTTTAAGTAATCGTTCACAATATCTCCGATAACCGAGGAGTTGTAATAAGTATTTTCAAATTCCAGATAATCATATAAAGTACAACTGCTTATACTGTTAATCATATCTAAATATTCATTAAAAAACTTAGTTTTTATTTCATCTGAATATTCTTCCTCAGATTTCTCATACTCTCCATCATCATTAATATCATATACACATTTTGACGTATGGTCAATTACATATTCAAAAGCAGCTTTATTTACAGGCAGTGCCCTTACCACTATTGATGGTGATGAGCTGCTTTCACTCCATAATTTTTGAATATCATAACTTAAAACATATTGAATAAAAGCCAATGCTTTTTCTTTGTTATTTGAATTATTATTCAATGCAATACCACATTGAACAAATGCTGATACTGCATTCGCCTTTTTATTGTAGTTTGGAATAATAACCGGCGTGCTGTTATTATTATAAATATAAAAATAAGAATTTAGCGTACTCATCATAGAACCGTCGAAAGATAATTGTGAAGTACGAAACAAATAATTACCTGTTATATCCCATGTAGTTCCTTCTTTTCTTGAATTATCATTCCTAATCATTTTTCCAATATAATCTAAGCTCTCGGTAAATTCATCGCTTGAAAATTCTGTAGTTTTATTATAAAAATCCACATATTCATTAACATAGGAAAGGAAGAACTTATATGTTTCATCTTTATTTCCAAAAAGCGCATAACTATGGTCTTTGTCAGATAACCGTATCTCTAACTCTTTAAATGAAAAGTTAGTATTTTCCAGATTATATTTATCTAATATTTCCTGAGTTGTTATAAGTATATTGGGGCAATAAGCTATAGGTATAATATATCGCTTTCCATTGTAAATTCCGCAATCCATTATTGTTGAATTATAGTCATCAAAATCTATATCTGATTTGTATAATTCCGCAAGCTCATCTATATCCGCAAATGAACCGTTATCAATCAGCTTTTCAAAAGGTAATTTTTGATTCAATGAAATTATGTCGGGTCCTTTCCCCGCCATTATCTCTGTTGATATTTTTGTAAGCATAGTATCTTCCGAATCAAATTCCACAATTTCAATTTGATAGGACTCATCAAGGTTTTTAAGACAATAATTATTATATTTTTGTATCAATTCTACACAAAGCGAATCTTCATTGTTTATGGTATAATATTTTAATTTTTGACCGTCTTCATTATTCTTTGAACAGGATGCAAAACATAATAATATTGCCAGCAATAAAAATATTGATGTCAATTTAATATACAACTGATATTTCACCTCAATCTTAATCAAGAAAAAACAGTTAATTCATACGGATAAGCGAAAAAGTTTATTTACTAAACGCAATACTTTTAAATTTTAATAACTGCGTTTTTTACCGTATTTGCCGGGTTTGAGATTCTCATTATTCATAGAGTATGTAATTGCTTCAGCTATGTGGTTAACATAATTACTACATCTGTTTGTTAATGATACAACATAATACGAACCATCTTTGAGACAACGTCCTATTTGGATTGTACAACCACCATTTATTTTTTTCATAGTTTCTTCTGATGATTCAACAATATTAAGCTCATTTAAACATTCATTAATATTTATTTTTTTCATGATTTCACCTCCTCTACTAGTTATTCTTATCCGTATGAATAACATATAGAAAAACCTATAAGCATTATTAGGTATTTCTATCTTAACAAATAACTATACAAGAAACATCTCTTGTAAATTCATATATTGGTAAACTCATTACATCTGCATTACCTAATGCAAAAACTTTGAAAATAACATTACCATCATTAATACTTACTATATGTAAAAAATCAAGTGCATTTGATTGTGTATTGTTAATTATAGCAATTGCAGGTGTTTTCATATCTTTTCCATTGTATATTTTGTATAAAGATATGTTGTCATCAAATTTCTTAAGATAGTTTAATATACCTTCTACTATATTGTCATATTTCGCGATATAATTGTTCACTTCAGAATAATTAACAATTACATTTCTTGCATTTAAAAAGCTCATGACAGCCCACACTGCCAGAGGTGTATTTTCATAACTATTAATTTCAAAAGCAAAGTCAATAAGTTTACTATACACCACGCTAGATTTGTTTTTTATCTTATTAACAAACGACATGCTTAGCTTGTTTAACTCAAGCTTTATTTTGCACATTTTATCAATTGGATTATAAAAATCACTATTTTTCAGATATGCATTTACATAACATTCTCCACCGCAAACGCTTTTAATCTCGCAATTTTTACACTGCATTACACTTTCAATAGTAACACATTCAAATTTTGACTGACTTTCTTTATTTATACCGCTATATATACTACCAATCCTATAATCATTGTTTCCATACATAACGCTGCAAGCAAAAATATCCCCTGCATTATTAACCGTTATTCTACTTTTGCCAGCATCACATCTGTAAATTTTATATGTGCCTTTAAAAAGATTCCCATAAATAAATCCACCAAAATAATCGCCGCCTTTGAGGAGCTTTTTTAAGTATTCAAAGTTGCCTTTTTCTAACTCTATAAGGACATTGCAACACAACCTATCATATCTACTAATTAAATATGAAATGTCAAAATTATCAAAATCATACTTTGATCCGTCATAGCACCTAATAAATTTCATGCTAACACAATCAACATTTGGTAAATGATAAAGGTAATCATAAATTAAATCAACATTTTGATTTAACGGAGTAACAGTCACAGCAAGTCCTAATTTCTTATTTTTAAACATTTTAAGACCTTTTACTATATCATTATATGTACCTTTTCCGTTAGCGTATACTCTGTTGTTATCATTAGTAATCTGATCACCGTCAATGCTTGTTCCAAGAATGATAGCAGGCTCATTATCCAAATATTCAACTATTTCCGGCGTAAGCAAGGTAAGGTTCGTACAGAACATTACTTCAATGTTTTTACAAATCTCATTGCGCTTCTGCTTACAGTAATCAACAATTGCTTAACTAAATCAATCTGTAACAGAGGCTCGCCCGAGCCCGACAGATCGACAACATATTTACTTGCACAAGGAGCATATTTATCAACAAGAAAATCTATTGCATCTTTAGCAACCTCAAAGGTAAGTTGTTGTTCTCCAAGATATTCTGATTTTCTAAAACAATATTTGCAATTTAAGTTACATTTTCGAGACGGATGCAAACATAAAGTAAATTGCCCATAAGATGATTGTTCTTTTATCTCTTCAATATCATAAGTTTTTATCTTATTCAAGCGTTCTTCTATACTTGTATTTATAAAAACCTCGTATTCTTCGGGATCATTTTCTTTAGCTATATTTAAAACTTCTTCTTCGCTAAGCTCATAATCGCCAAGTTTTATATCAAAGTTATCCCTTATACCAAAATAGTAATTAACATCTTGGATATACATAACTTTTTGATTCAGATATTCAAAAACAGATACTTTTAACTTCATATTCTACTCACTTTTTAATCCTCATATTGATAATTTGAATTTTTCTCATTAATAAAACCAATGCGCTCATTACAACTCCGCATATCATAGAACTTCCTATATTTCTATACCCCTTAAAAAAACACAATGATGATATTATGAATATAAGAATAGTAATAATGGAAGTTAACATTCTGTACATTTTTTTCTCTTGTCCAGTTAAGGGATTGTTTTCTGTATCAAGAGGGGATATCAATAATATCAGAACAACACAAAGCAATTCAAATATTATGAATATAAAAATAAATAAAGTGTTAATACTGCTAAGCCACTTAACTAAACACAATATTATTATGTTTGAAGCAAAAGAGAACAGATAACACCTTACTGGTGTTTTAGCGTGATAGCCGCCTGCAAACTTACGGATAGCAATAAAAGAAAAATAGAAAACTAAACTTTCAATAAATAAATTGAAACATAAACCTATTATCATAACAGTTGCAATATGTATTAATGACGATAAAATAATATTAACAGCATATTTGTAAATTTCTTTATCTTCGTTTTTTATAAGGTCGTTTGATACAAAAAACTCTATGAGTTTCGAACTAAACTTTTCCATTACTTTATCTTTTTAAATTTGTCAAGCTTTGCAGGAGCCTTAGGCTGATACATAAAAAAGCAAGTGGATGAATTAGCATTTATTGAGAGTGCTAATGTAAAACTAGCAATAATTGCGGGTGAAATTTTGCAAATAAAATTTTTTATTTTCTTCATAATATTATTCCTCCTTTCGTGAGGATTTTAGCACATATTAAAAGTAAAAACATAATTCTTGCAAAAATGATGTCAAATTTGCTCAAAGTGATGTGATTTCAAAATTATTAAGGTAAAATTTGAAATTTTGCATCTAAAAGAATAACATTTAATGACATTTTTTTGAAATATATGTTATAATATAATATATTATTTCAAGGAGGTTTTTCTTTTGAAAGTATTAATTTGTGACGATGATAAATGTATTGTCGATGAAATAAAAAACAATCTGAATACATTTTCAGATAAACATAGAATAGCTTTTGATATTGATTTGTTTTACAATGGTGTAGAGCTACTGAATAGTAATATCAGTTATGATATGGCGTTCATTGATATTGAAATGCCTCTGGTAAATGGTCTGACTTTGTCCGCACAATTAAAAAAGGTAAACTCTAAAAAAAGGTAAACTCTAATATAATTATTTTTATTATAACCTCGCATGATGCTTATCTTGATGACGCTATGGATTTGGACGTGTTTCGCTATCTGTCAAAGCCTATTGACAATAACCGTTTTTTCAGAGCATTAAATACGGCTATTAACTATTATCATTCCAATACTCAAATAATAACTCTTGAATACTATGACGAGTATTATTCTGTTTTCACAAGCGATATAGTATATATAACTATTGAAGAAAGAAAGGCTGCTATTATAACACGTCAAAAGAAATTTTATACAAATAAAAAATTAAGTTATTGGAAAGAAAAACTAAAGGATTACGATTATTTTGCACAACCGCATTACAGCTATCTTGTTAATCTGAGGTATGTCTCGGATTTTAATAAGACTGAGCTTAATATTAATGTAGATTTAAAAAGTGAAACTCTACCTATATCTCAAAGGAACTATTCAAACTTTAAAAAGGCATATTTTGCATACATAGGGGTATAAAAATGGTATATACAATTTGCTATGCGTTTATTTTTCTTGCAGAAATTCTGATATCACTGTTTTATTTTGAAAACAAATTTGAAAGAAAATCAAGCAAAAAATTTTTGTTATTTTCAGTTGTTATTGTGTATGTATTATTGTATTTATCTCGATTATTGAATTTAACATTGGTTAATTTAATTGCATTTTTTGCGTGTAACTTCTTTTTACTTTATTTTTGTTATTTCATAAGTATTAAATCCTGTATTTTCCACTGTAGCATATTACTTATATTTATGGCAATCACAGAAAGTATTGTCATGTTTGTTTCAACAGTATTATTCGGTACGGATTTATTCACTTGCCTGGATAATTCTCTAAGTCTCATTATTCAATCGACTATCAGTAAACTGTTATATTTTTTGATAATTTACTTTGTATCAAAATTCTCAATAAAAGAACATAAATCAGAAAGTTATTCTCTTTCTATACCTCTTTTGGTTTTACCTGCCTCAAGCATTCTGCTACTGTATGCAGTATCATATGCACTACACAATTTTGATTTAGAACAAAAATACATGTATTTATTAATAATAAGTATAGTGCTATTACTTTTCTCAAATATAGCGGTTTTTTGGGTATATGAATTTACTTTGAAAACTCAAAGACACAATATGAAATTGGAATATGAAAGGCAAAAAGAAAAATCTACGGCTGAGTATTATGATTTACTTAATGAGCAAAATGAAAACTCAAAAATTGTTATGCACGACATAAAACGGCATTTAAACGCCATTAAGAGCATTGCCAAAGACAAGTCTGTTACAGAGTACATAGACGATTTTATTGAAGACTTCAGCATAAATAAATCTGTTGATTACTGCAACAATCCTATGGTCAATTCAATCGTCAACAGGTACAAATCCTTCTGTGACAAGTTCGGAGTGAAGATGAATATTGACATCAGAAGTGCTGATTTTGGCTTTATGAGTGAACCCGACATAACTGCTCTGCTTGACAATCTGCTTGAAAACGCAGTTGAAGCGGCACAAAATACAGAGAACCAATTTATAGATTTTTCGGCTTTCGTCCGCAAAAATAAGTATCTGTCAATACAGCTTACAAACTCGGTCAAGAATATTGTAGCCGTCAAGAACAACCGCATAGCATCATCAAAAAAATCTGACGCAATACATGGAACGGGACTGAAAAGCATTAAAAGAGTAGTTAAAAAATATGACGGTGAAATAAATATGAAATTCAATGAGGATGATATGACCTTCACCTCAAACATTGTGTTTGAAATTCGGAGATAACGCAGTAATCGAATCATATAATTCCTTGACTAATGAAATGCATTATATAATGAGAAATTCCAATACCTAATAATACTGATATCAGCAAGATGAGATCTAATTGATGGAATTAAGAATCGGAAAGAAATTGCAAATTTAAAAGTTTTGCAGTTGGATTTATTGTTATTATTTTTGCCTATTAAACATTTTATATAGCAAGCTACTTTTACCCCCATGTTCACGGTATCTCTGCTTGGTTTCGATTAGTCCAACTTTTTTTAAATCTTTAATAGCTCTTCTTACTGTGGCAGGCGACAGCTTTATGTCGCCTGCTATTGTATTTACGGAGGGCCAGCATTCACCGTTTTTGTTTGCTCGGTCGTGGAGGTATGTATATACGGCTACGGCTCTGTGAGGTAAGTCCATTTGATACAGAAAAGTTAATCTACTCATTGCTGATGTCCTCCTGCGTTGGTCTTTCAGTTCTTATGACTACTTTTCTTTGCTTGTCTGCGCTCTGTTCAACGCTTGAATTTTCAGGTTCTTCTGTTGGATCATTTTGCTGTTCTGAATTAATAGTATCTTCACTCTCGGTCTGTTCTGTATCTGGCGAGGTCTTTAGGTTTTCATTTTTCTTCTTTTTCTCACTGCTTGCCTCATCAAAATCCGAATCAGTTGCAGGCTGTTCAAGATAGTGAGGATAGTATTTCTGAATTATGTTATTGAACAACTCCGAACGGTTTGCATAGTGAACTTCACGATTGCCGTTTTCCATGACCTCATACTTTTCCTCAAACTTAATATCCCATTTAAAGAACAATTTCAGCTTGACTTTCATGGGATAAAAACCTGTTTTCATAACAACAAATGTGCCTTTGGGAAGTGACTTCAGCTCATCGGGAGTCATCAAAGGTCGCTCAATCATCTGCAAGGATTGGGAAGGGTCATTCTTACTCCTGCTCACCGAGCCACTCATAACTGTACGACTGCCAAGTGCTTTTGATAGCACTTCTGCACTTGTACTGTTGGGAGCAAAGCCACCGAAGATTGTCAGCTGTGTGTTGTCGATAATTACATCAGCACCCTCTTTACCGTAGTTCTGCTCAAGCTGTGCAAAGGATTGAATGATTGGCACTATCTGCAATCGTCTTGAACGAGAAGCAGAGAACATCATCTCGGCTGAGTCAATTTTCGATAAAGTGCCGAACTCATCACAGAAGAATACACAGCGGTTTTTCAGCACACCTCCATTTTCATCTGCAACTGAAAGTATTTCACGGTAGAGCTGTTGGATTATGAGTGACACCATAAAAAAGGTGTTGGGGTTTTCTTCGGGCATTACAATGAATATTGCACACTTTTGATTGCAGAATTTTTCAGCGTCTATCTCTGTATCAAAGCACAAAAGCTGTTCCAACTCACTGTCAAGAAAAGCATTCAGCCTTGAAAGTGCCGTACTCATTACGCTTGACATAGCCTGTTCAGCTGTGTTGAGAGCCGCCCCGGCAAACCACTTTGCCTTGTGATCGTCGGGAAGATATTCCATTAAAAGTTGAAACTGATTTTTGCCTTTCTTGTTGGCCGGTGCAAGTAACTCCTGAATGATTTTGAATACCGAAACAATATGACTTTCTTCGGGTTCGCAGAATTCTGAGACAAGCAGAATAGTCGCTGTTAAAAGTCCCTCTGCCGCATCATAAAAGTAAGCGTTCTGTCCAAATGAAGCCGAGTCCATACCTGAAAGAATAATCGTTTTTGAAATGATTTTTGCGTATTTTTCGGCTCTTGCCTTGTAAACAAGCTGTTCGGGCTCGGCTTTGTATAAGTCCATATACTTATTCACAAGATGCAGGAGATTGTTGCTATGGGAGCGTGTGGGATTACGCAAGTCAATAATAGAAATTTTGTAGCCGTAATACTTTTCTGCAATCGTTCCGTAGTTGCGAACAATATCGCCTTTGGTATCGGTTGATAAAAATGACATACCAGTAGCGCAGGCATATTCAATGCATGGATATAACCAATAGGCAGTCTTACCGACACCTGCCGCACCAATCATCAGAGCATGCACATCTCCTGTATCAACCATTGCGGTTGTTCCTTTTCTGCTGTTCTTGCAACCGACAACTATTCCTTGCTCAGTTGGTCTGCTGTCTGGATTATTTCTCCACTCGTTAGGCTGAAAATCAATTTGCTTGTAAGTTCTCTTGATTTCCTTTTTGGTCGCCCAACGAGCCGTGCCGTGCTGACCTTGACCGACTGTCTTATTCTTTATACGGTTGAGTGAATAGTAATTGCCGACCGTAGAAATTATTATGAACAAGGCAAACATTGAGCCTGCAACAACAATCAGAGTTATAACACTTGACGGCATATTTCATCAGTCCTTTCACTGTTTAAAATATCCTCATTCCAGTCTTTATGGATAGGAATGAGGATTTCGCTTTTGATATTCATTGAGTTTAATTTATCGGCTATCCGTTTGTTTGCTGTCTGCCCTGCCTCGTCATTATCAAAGCAGAGAAACACATTTTTGATGTTTGGATTATCTTTAAGACATTGAAAAAGCACCCTGTCCGAAACGGAACAGGATGCCGCATAGCTGTGCCTTTGCCAATTATCTTTGTGCATTGAAATGTAGGAAAGCATATCAATTGGAGCCTCGAATAAAAATATCTTGTCGCTTGTGCCGTGCCAATGAAAACTGAATTCAGACTGACTGCCGGCAACATTTCCTTTGTACGGATTATTCGTTACAGTTCCTCGCTTGTGAGCATGGCGAGGTTTACCGTTTGAATCGTATCCGACAAATACAGCGTTGTGATAATCGTCAGATTCATAAATAATCTTCCTGCACATAAATTCATAAAGAACATCTTTGTCAATGCCACGAGTCAACAGCAGATAAGAAAAAACTCGGCTCATTCTGTCATTTCTCGGTGGCAGTTCAAAGGGTTTACGCTCTTTTTCTATGGGCGGTGAGGTTATGATTTGACCGCCGCAGTCATTCAAAAGTATTTGAACCGCTTCGGCATAGTCCTTGTTGTAAAATCTGCGGACAAAATCAACCGCATCACCGCCTTTCTGTTCGTACTGATGATACCAGAGGTGCCCTCTGATTGTAACCTTTTGCGAGCCGTCAAGCCATTCATATTCTGAACCTGATTTCTTGACTTTCTCACCATGACTGATTAAAAAATTAGCAAGGTCGGTTCTCCTTGCCTGTTCTCGCTGTTCTTTTGTAAAATGAATGTAGGTTGATATTTTAATCACTTCCTTGTATATATTTTTCTTTTCTGCTGTAATATCTTATAGTGGGTAGTTCTTTCTCCTATCACTGTGACAAGAGGCACCTGTCAGTGTTTGGGTGCAGTTGCTCTTTGGTGGTAGATGGATTTTTTGATAGACAATTTTATTTGTATGTGGTATGATAAATTTAAATAAAAGAATGACAAATTTAAATTTGACGAGGATACTTTATGGATAGATTTAATGATAGTGAATATGCAATTTTAATAGGAAATTTGTTGCATGATACTCAATACATAGAAATATCTAATATGGGAAAAATGGCTGGGCTTAGGAAACATGCAGAAGTGATGGTTAGAAAAATCTTGGATATTGGCAGTAGTCGGACACTAATGTTAGGTCAGGTAAAAAGGGATTCAAATAATTCTGCGGTAAATAGTGGAATGGACAATCTAGGTAATGAATTAAGTGATAGATTGATTGAAATAATAAGAAAAATAAACCCTCTTGGGAGAGATGGCACTCATACTCAGCATACAGACGAATTTTCTAATATGGAAGTAGAAAGTGTTGAGGACGCTATTTTAGATTTGTATGCGCTAATTTTTATTAAATATTTTTTAGATATACAGGTAAGTATATATTCATCACCTCAAGTGTTACGCATGTTTTCATTCTTGCCACCGATTATTAGATATAAAACATGGAACTATTTGTTTGAAATAGATAAAAATAATATACAAGTAGTGAATAAGTTATGTTTATCTATAATTAAACTTTTTGACAAGGAGACTGCTTATGAATGGCTGGAGAATAACAGTGAAACGATAAAAGGCATACCTTATCCAACGGAGCATGAAATAGAAAAATATTATAAAATTCACAGTGTCGAAGTATTGCCGGGTGTATACCGAGCTTTTGTAAGTCTAAATTTTGATAAATACAGTAATATGTATGATTTACTGCGTGATAAAATTAGTGATCCGAGAACATCAGTTAATGAATCAGGGAAGATGTATAAGAACTTTGAAGAGGCTGTTGGGCATTACAATAATTATAGAAGTAGTATGATACAAAATAATTCGGCTGAAATGAAATCGTTCTATCCTCTTATGGATTTTGTGTATTTGGGAAGAAAAACAAAGAGTGAACTGTTAGGCTGAAAACCAAGAGATTACAATTTTAACAAACTTACACCATTCAAACTATGGAGAATAGATTTGTTTATAAGATTAATTCCTAATAGTTGGCTATGAAACAGTAATGTGTAGGATAAAAGTCAACTTCAAGTTTATTCAACTTACATCTTCAATCCCTGAGCCTGCTTTTTGTCATTTATCTTCTGCTGTAACTTTTTATCCGTCCTTTGCACTTTCTGTTTTTCTTCAAATCTTAATTGACTTTGAATCATATTGCATAGGTAACGCAGGAGATAAAGAGAAGAAACTGCAACGCTGTTTCGGTTGGTTTTAATTGAATAATGAGGATACAGAACACCTCTGTCTGAATCAAAAACTGATTCGGCAGAGGTGTTTTCTTCATATTCAAAGAGATTTGAAACAAACTCTTCGTCTGTATTTTCGTTTTCCTCAATCTCATCTTCGGTGAGATTTAATTTCAGCGCTTCCTTGATTATCGCATTTTTGATTGGCTTGAATTCCTTGTTTTGGGCAAGAGGAATCCTGTCAGGAATTTCATCTGTGTAGGTACGAATTGTATTTTCTTTTTGCTCATACCAAAGGTCATATAATTTTTTAATCCTGTCATCATTTGAAAGCTCATCAACAATGGAATCCACAATCGCCTTTACATCAAGTTTAAGATAGCCGTAAACCTTTTTACCTTTCGTTTGTGAAAGTCTGTCGGAAAGTTCCAACAGCTTATGCTGAATTGATGCGCTGATATATATTTCAGAGTTGATTTTTGAAACCAAATCCTCTACAATATCACGAGCCTCAGCACGGAGCTTATCCCTGTGTTCGGTTTGCTTTTCATAGATGCACAATAAATCCTGCTGAAAAATATCTCTTGCAAAGGACGAGCGAAGATTTTCAACTCCCTTTTGCGTGAGATAGCCTTCGTTCTCAACAGTTGAATATGCAATCAGATGCACATGAGGGTGGTGCGATTCATTATGAAATGCCACATACCAACGAAGATTTTCCATTGGTATTTTCAGATTTTTCGCAAGTGCTTCTGTCTGTGTGCGGAGCATATCTCTCCACCGAGCTCCGGTATTAAAGCCAAGCCGTTGTGCATCTTCTCTGCGAATAGAAATTATCGCAGTCCAGATATTACCCTTGTGCCTGTCAAGTTCTTGCGTTACTTTACTCAACTGAACCTGCACACCGTCATCGGTAAAAAGTCCGTGAGAACCGAATCTTTCAGCACGAGGACGGGTAGCAATGTAATCGGCATATGCTTTTCTGCCCGAGATTTCATAAGCATAATCTTCCATAACTCTTGAGATAAAATCAGATGCCGAGCATTGATTTTGCTTTTCAAGGTAATCAGCGTACTCAAACATATCCTTGCTGTCGGGAAAATCTTTTAAGATTTTTTCAATTAGATTCTTCTGCTTTGCCGTTGCAGGAGCAAATTTTTTAGTGTCATCAATCTTTTCTACGCCCTCACGGGTGGCGATATATTTTGCGTAACCGCCTGCGCTGACCTTTCTGTTTGGCTTTAGATATTTAAATTTCGTAACTAACCTTGCCACAAATATTTATCCTTTCTGCCAATCGTATGCATCATCAAAAGAAAATGAACCGTTTAATTTCTTTACCTCTTTGATACACTCACCACGAAGTTTTGTAAGAGTCATCTTGTCAATATCCTGTGACGAGGCAATAATATTCATTGTCATAGCCAGCTCTACGGCTAATTTAAAAATCAGTCTGCTCATTCGGTTGTCGCTCTCAGCGACTATAGACTTCAATGTAGAGGTAACCACATTAGGAAGATACTGACTGTTGTCGTTTGAGGAAAGGTATCCCACATAAAAAATTATTGCCTTTTCAATAAATTCACTTCGACTCCCACAGTTATCTTCCTTGTAGATATTCTGTACCATATCGAGTGTTGATTCCTTTATCCAGAGTGCAAACTTCCGCTTTACTTCTTTTCTGTTATCCGTTTCATTCAAGTGCAAAACCTCCTTTTTGTTACAACCCATAGTTGCAACTCCTTGAATTTTGGCATTTTATTCGGCAAATCTGGCAGTTAAACCCACAGGTACAACCCCAAGTCTGAAAATTAACCCCTATGGATTTTTGAGGCTGAAAAGTGCGAAAAACTGCCCAAATTGCCGTAACTTCGATTTTTCACACCTTGCCACAAACCGCCCGATTTCGGCTTTTATTCGATTTCGGATACTTTCCCGACTTCTCCATTAAAAGCCGACACGGGGCGAATGTGGTGAGAATATTCAAAAGCTATGGAACCGAGCAAAATCTGACCGTTTTCACAAACCTTTATTTGAGAAAAAAATCGCATAGCGTTAAGAAAAGTAAAGAATCCGAAAAAAGAGGATGGAAATTTTATCCACCCTCTGAATTAGTGCGTATGCCATTGAAGATATTTTCAACTTTTTAAAATTTCATTCTTACTAAAACTTAATCTATCAAAAAAATAGGGACTGTTGCAAATTTTACTCATTTGCGACAGCCCCTTAAATATTTAAAGCCTTTGACCATTTCCTGGTTTGGGAAATGGTCAAAATTTACATTAAGATAGAAAGAAGAAGCAATTACGGAGAGTGGCTTTTATTATAGCTACGACGAAATAAGGAAAATGTTTATATTTCAAGACTGCCATATTAATTCAATTACTGTTCCTATGTCAGATTCAACAATATCAATAGCATATTCTTGATTTTCAGATCCTTTTGAAGCTTCTAAAAAATGCTTTCCTTCTATAGGTTTCCAAGCTACTGCGCCATTTTTGTCAGACGTTCCAACAACTTCTGCAATATCTGTATGTGCGCTGCCTTCATTGGCATGCGGTTGAATAACCACATCAATCCCTTCTATAACATTCCCGGAATTATCCTTAAAGATAAAAGTGACTTTATCTTTTGAATAAGTGGCATTCTGTTTTGATGATTCACTTCCGCTTGTATTTTCCGATGATTGAGTTTTTTCTTCGTTAGAAGTTTTAGATTTGGTAGTACTCTCCGGTTTCGTAGTTTCTGCAGTAGATGAATCAGGTTGTGTTGTACTTTCCTGACTTGCTGTTGTTTCATTAGTAACTTTTTCAGAAGCAGTAATTTTAATATTATCTTCTGTTTCTGTCAAATTCGCATTTCCGGAGCAAGCTGTACTTATTAAACAAGCACAAATTAAAACACAACTGAATACGATTATTTTTGTAAATTTTTGCACACGTACAACCATAGACTTCTGTCCTCCCCTATGAATTAATCCCTAAATGATGTAAAGAAATCAAATAAAGATTGTGTTATCCTTGTTCCTGAATTATTTGAAGAACCTCCATAGGCATGAATTGCTATTCCCTGATATCCATATGTAGAATTGTACCAGTATACCGGAGAACCGCTTTGTCCTCCTTCAGTATCAATACTATAATACACTTTATTAGCATTACAGCTTGCAACTTTACCATTCATTTTCCAAAGTTGTCTTATTTTGATCGAACTTCCCGGATATCCCGCTACGGTAATGCTTTTTCCATTTAGTGAGCTTGATGTCCAATGCATTCCAAAATATCCTGTAGAAGTTCCTATGTTTTTGTTTAATTCAAGCAATCCATAATCATAATTAGCATTGGAGGAATTAGTCCATGCAGTGCTGGTATGCATAACTTTAGCATATGCAGAACCATATGGTGTCGTACTGCCGTTTCTACCGGGCCATATAGTTACACTTTTTGCCCAACCGCCTCTGTCTGATGAATATACGCAATGACCCGCTGTTATAGCTATGTCTTTCCAATACATCCATGCTGTTCCTATGGTAGTAGTGCCGTCTTTCCATTTAGTTTCTAAATAACAAATAGCGCTATAAGGGAAACTTGTAGTATTTGTTACCCTCGAACGTCCATCAGAACCGATAATATTTGTAGGTTCAATGCCATAACCATCGTCTGAAATATTGCCAAAAGAACAATCATCCGGTATATATCCAGAAGAAGAACCTTCCGTTACATTGCTTAATGAATATGCATTATTGTTATTTACATTATAATATTTTTCTTCATCTGTTGCTAAATTTTTGCTAATGTAATTAGCATTATTGCCCTCAAAAGTATAAGAATAATCATATTGATTGCTGTTTTGAGCGGCATATGCACCTACGCAGGAAAAAATTAATAAAGCCGATATTAACAAACTAGTAACAGATAATTTAACTTTCTTTTTTGTCATGTGATTTTTCTCCTTTACTTTAATTTGCTGCAAATAATTATGCATTATTTTGTGATTTATTGATTCAAATTAGTTCCCATTGGATTCATCTCCTTTTATGATAATCTAAAATACACCTAAGGTAAAAGATATTAACCTTACATACAAATGCACGCTGTACTTATAACCATAGACGAGCATATTAACCTATGCCATATTTACACATTACTTTGAACACCTTAAATCATCGGGATAATTTTTAAATATGAGAGAATTTCATCAAAGACTATTATTTACAAATTCATTGTAATATAAAGAATTTATTTTGTCAACAAATATTTTTTACGCCGTAATATTGATTTAAGATAAAGATGTTGTATAATGTAATTGAAAAGGAGGTTTTTATGGCTTCTAAAAATTATTTTATTAACGGTATTACGGAATTGCTCATTCTCTCAATTCTGAATTGTCATGACAGCTATGTTTATGAAATAGTAAAGTCCATTGAGAATTTTTCGGAAGGCTTACTGACAATATCTCAAAACACTATATATACCGCCACCTACAAGCTGGAAAATGAAGGTAAAATAACCGAGTATTCAAAGCAGGTAGGCAAAAAGAGAACTCGCATATATTACAGAATTGAGCAAAGCGGAAGAGAATTTCTGAAAGAGATCTCGCAAAATTACAAAAACACAACGGACGGTATTCAAAAAATTATGAATGTACTGTCGCAAGAGCAAGGGGGATGCAAAACGGATGAATAAAATATGCAAACAATATATTTCTGAGGTTAAATCATTTTTCCCGATTATGGGTAAAAGTGAGAAAAGATATGTCACCAAATTAAAAGCGAATATTGAAAGCTACTGCGAAGATGAGGAAATCACAACAAAAGAAGAACTGTACGAAAAATACGGCTTGCCGAATAACGTGGTGAACGATTATTTTTCAGCGGCTGACACGGAATACATAGTCAAAAAAATCAAAACTTCAAAATATATTAAAGCTTTTATCTCAGTAATTTTAATTATTCTGATAATTTTAACATCGGTGTTTTGTGCTTTTTGGTATCAAAATCATCAGATGCTGTTACGGGAAGAAGCATTATTTTCAAATGAAGTAATTGAAGAATAAATTTTAAAAAGGAGATTATCATTATGAATACTGTTAAAAAAATAACACTAATATCATTAATCACAGCATTTATGTGTTGTACAATTTTTTGTGTTCCCACAAGTGCACTATTGCTCAATGATGAAGTAACAAGTATTGAGTATTTAGATAATGGTGATAGAATTGAAACTGTGATCAGCTACAAAGCACCAGATAAATCTTCTGTTACAGTAAACTCAAGCACTAAAACCGCAACAAAAACCAAGTATTACAAAAACAGTAATGGTGCTGTGTTGTGGTCAGTATCAATCAAGGGCACATTTTCTTATAACGGAAGTAGTTCAAAATGCACAAGTTGTTCTCATAGTACAACCGCACCATCATATGCTTGGTCTATAAAAAGTGCCTCGCACAGTAAATCAGGTAATACTGCTACCGCAAAGGCTACCGCTACCCAAAAAACATCTACCGGAACAAAGGACTTTTCAATGTCGGTTACGATTAAATGTAGCTCTAACGGTACTATTTCTTAAAATTTAATTATTCATAAAGTTACCAAATCGCATTATGTTGATGATAATAAAAAACTGTTTCTTTTCATATACAGCTGTACAAATTATTAAAATATTTTAAAGAACAAGGAAATTGTAATATTATGCAATTTCCTTGTTCTGCTGTATTATTAGTTCTAAGATATTGTATGGACACATGATTTTATTTAAAAATTTAAACAAACGAATTTCAGTACGCAGAAAATATATGTGCCTTTCCAAAGAAGACTTAGTCGAATTGATGGAAATATTACCACATCTTACGTCGACAGCTGTAACTGAAAAAGTTCTCTCCGTCCGGAAAATTTATTATAATAAGCGCCTATGGTTAAACAGGCAATTGTCCTTTGAACATTGGTGTTTATTTTATTTAACATTTTATGCACTATTATATGAAATAATGTCTTTAGATTTTTACATCAATAAAGTGCGTATATTATTCATTTTCTTGCTAAAAATCAGGACTGCGGCATTGCCTACAGTCCCATATTCATCCTATTCGATTTGTTTCCGATAAGGCGCACTGCAATGGAGCAACGCCTCTTTGTTCTTCCTCAGATTTGCCATAAGGGTGACAACATCCTGCAAGTTGCCCTGTGCTTCTATGGTTTCGTTTACATCGTTACCGCTTGATTTGAGCTTGTTTTTGCGTGTGGCATTCTGAATTATTTTTCTCTGTTCCATACTCTCCACAAGTCTGTGGTAGATGCGTAGCGTTACTCCGTTTCTTTCTGCGAGCTGTGAGAGTATTGCTTGTTCTTCCGTACTCGGCGGATATTCTCTGACTGCCCACACACTGCGGTATGAGTCACCGACTATGTAATAATCGGTGAAAAATTTAATGGTAGACGGCAGAATCATATCAAAGAAATCTTTGGTGTATATTTCTTCTGCCTGTTCAGGTGTGAGCACCTTTGGTTTTCTATTGAATAGTCCCATAATTTTTACCCCCTTTAATTTCGGACTGCCAACACAAGTATGCGGTCATCCTGATTGTATCCGTAACAGGTTGAAAGTGTTAATATCTGCTGACCGTATTTTGGTGCGATACCTGTTTCATAAATAGATTTTTCTTTTGCGTATTCAACCAAAGAGTTGTACCTCTTTTCTGTAAGCGCTGATGTAAACCTGTACCATTCATCATCAGACTTAACTTTCAGAACAGCAAAGACGGTATATGCAGATACACCGCCTTTTGTTTCAAGCGCAACTGCTTTGTGTTCATCTCTGTATGAAGTGTTTGTATAGTTGCAAAGCTCTGCAAACATTGTGCCGTTGTTCATATGGTGTCCGTAGATTATGAGGTTTGTGCTTGTAGATGTGCATCTTCCATCAAGAAACGGAACACCGCTAAGGCTGTATTCACCGTAAAAGTTTTTATTCAGATACTTTTGCGGATTATCGGGTGTGTGCATAACAGGATAGTTTATGTTTGTGCCTGTTATGCTTACCCAACCGAAGCAATCAGAATTCATTGAAGTGAGTTCTGATATTTAATGTGGCTGATAGTCAGTTGTGTAATACATAGGTTGTTCAGATTGGACTTCATTATCTGAATCACTGACTTTTAATAAATTCGGCTTTCTAACTATTTCTTCAAGAGTTGCATCTGTTGTTTCCTCAGTAACGATTTCTTCAAGCTGTCTGAATTCTTCTTTTTCTTTGTTTTCGGTGTAAAGCTGTGAGAACACCGAAATAAGACAGGTAATTAAAATTGCAGAAAATATACCTATAACAATTCCCATTTGGATTTTCCCTTTATGCTTCTTCATTTTCAGCCTCCGAAATATATTGCTCGCCGTCATAGTCAGGCATAAGGTCACCGTTCATACTTGCATCAAAGTAGATTGCAAGAAATCGCTTGATGTCGGCTTTCTTCATTCTGGTTACTTCAAAGCCTTGGTCTGAAATAATCTTCTCAACCCTGTTTGCTTTCTGCAAAACATTTTCGGATTTTGAAGATTTACACCTTGCTATGAACAGAAACTGCCTTGCGGTTGAGGTTTCGGTCTGAATACTGTCGAGAAAGTCAAGATCTTTAGCAAGAATTTTTCTGACCTTATCATTCTGTTCAGCTTCAATTCTGCCTTTGATATAACTTTTATTTGTATCGAAACACTCGCAGAAATCGGTACAGGTGATTTCAATATCCGGCACAGCAGAAAGCACCATCATCAGGTGGCGCACCTTGATTTCGATATTCATGTGGGAAAGCACAGAAATATTTGTAGGCTGAACCATATAGAAAATAAATTCTTCCTTGCCGACCTTTAAACCGTTTTTCGTAAAGGTTTTTATGCCCATCAAATTCTGAACAGATTTACCTTTTTGTTTTGTTTTTTTCTGCTTGTTCTTCATTTATTTGCCCCTTTCTGCCCAAAAATAAGTCTGTTGAGTTGATATAAAATACTTCACAGCATAGCGGATAAAATCAAGAATTGTTGTCTCTTCAAGCCTTATTGACAAAAATCCAAAACACAGTGTCACTGCAAGCGGTGCTATTATCCTCGTTTGTGCAAGTATCAGGATTGATAATAAAAGCGCTATGCTCATAATTGCAAAATCCCGCAAGCTCCACAGCCACAGATTGGCCGTAGCTTTGAGGTTTTGTGGATATAGATAAGTTGTCATAATATAAATTCTCCTCCTTTACTTTGCAGCTCTCGCAACACTTCTTGTCAGGTTCACGGCAGTTGTAGTTGCGTGAACAATGCTCGTCATATTTACCTTAACCGATGAATCCAGTCCGAACTGCTGTGCAATTCTCGGAACTTCGTTTGCCGCAAGCATAATTCCAAGTCCCAAAAGCATATTGCCGGGGAAGGTTAGCAACCCGAGGAACAGCAGAGTTGTCTGCATAAACGCCGTCAGGCACAGTGCCGCTATCTGTTTCATCCACTGATTAAAGCCGTCCTGATATCCTCTCGGAACGCTGAACATATACAACGCACCTACCGCCATTTGTATGAGCAGAATTCCTCCACGCTTGATATTCGCAAAAAAAATTTTTATTACGCAGTAGGCAAAGGCTATCATGCATAACAGATTCAGCAAGCCGAATGTTGTCTGTGTTGCTACTGCAAAACTGCCCTCTAAAACACTTGTGCTTTGTCCTGCTAAATCAATGCTTTGCTGTCCTGCCATTATGGAGGACAAATCCTTTGAGAATATGTTTTGCAGGCTGATGCAAAATTTATACAGCTCCACAGGTACAACTCCGAACAGCGAACAGGCAAAGAAACCTTTTAATACATTTATTGCGGTTGTCTTTATGTTTGCTCTGCCGTTCTGATATTCAACAGCCACATCAAATACGGCAACGACCGTTCCTGCGACGAACAATGCCCAGCCAAAAAGCGTAAACAGGTTTATTGTCGCCTGCACCCATTCAAGGTCGAACACATCTGCTCCCATATTTCCCATCATTGTGAAGAAGTCGGCAACAGCGTTGTAAATCGTTTCATAAAGCCACTGAATCATTGTGTTCCATATAGCATTTGAGATTTGCTCACCGAGGTAATCGAACACACCTCCTATGGCACTTCCGATACCACCGATAAAATCTCCTAACCAGTCAAAAATATAAATCACCTCGCAAAAGGCTGTTATGACTCAACACAACAGCCTTTGTTTTTATTGTTATTAGAGTACCGTCCAGATGTATAGCGGTGCAGTCAGAGAGAACACAAGACAGCCGAAAAGAATTGCCGGCGCGGTGAATTCAAACTGTCCGTGCTTGCGGTAATCGAGATAAGCAGTAGCAAGTTTAACAAAGA
>OLSK01001147.1_pt1 | contig 20721 bp, 21 predicted proteins | sample 1672781 | NCBI WGS metagenome assembly OLSK01 (sample SAMEA3136723, study PRJEB25190) | human gut metagenome | biome: human gut; feature: human-associated habitat; material: faeces | place: Austria | collected 2013 | reverse complement strand
TTCCGTGGGAAATGAAAGCTAAAGACGGTACTGTCAAAAATGTACTTCGACAGGCTTCTAAGGGACTGCTGCCGGATGAGATCCTTTTCCGCAAAAAAAGTCCTTATCCGAAGACTTACCACCCTGCTTATGAAGCACTGCTTTGTGAACGCTTAAAAGATGTCCTGTCCTCCGCAAACGAACCGCTCTTACAGCTTGTGGACAAAGAAAAAGTGCTGCTTTTCTTAGATCATCCAAAGGACTACGGTGCTCCATGGTACGGTCAGCTTATGGCAGGACCGCAGATGACTGCTTATCTGTTGCAGATCAACTATTGGTTAAAAAAGTATCAGGTTACAATCCTTTTATAAAGCTTCCTATAGAGCAAAAAATCCCCACCATTCTCAAATGGTGGGGGTATTTTCTGTTCTGATTTCTAGTCTTCTTTCTCAGATTTGCTCTTGGACTCTTCCATCTTATCAATAACTGTAGTCAGATTCTTTAATGATTCTTTGATAGACTTATTGATCGTTCCTGAACTTGTTGCTAAGTCTCCAACTTCTTTTGCTACTACACTGAATCCTTTTCCGAATTCTCCGGCTCTTGCAGCTTCAATGGATGCATTCAATCCGAGGATTCTCTGACGGCCTTCAATCTTATCCAGTTCACAGGACTTGCCGTTGATCTCACGGATCAGGTCGGATGCCTTATCAATCTCCTGATCAAAGATTAAGATTAAGTCTTCGTCTTTTTTCCGTACATACTGGGAGTTCACAACGATATTGACTACCTCGTCTAACAGTTTTGCTGAAGCACGGATCTCTTCCTCGGTTCTAACGGTAATATCCTGCAATGCTTCGATATACTCATCCGGGTCGATTCCAAGCTCTACAGCAAGATTACGGAAATGCTCTTCATCAGGTGGCTGTGGTAATACCTGTCCTCCGACTAATTTTCCGATAAAATGATCACCAATCTTGATGTCTGCCGTAAAATCTATCAGTCCTGCATGACAGAAATATACTCCCTGACCTTCCTGATCACATTTTACACATCGGCGTAATCCTTCCTTTGTTCCTCTTGTGTATTTCATACAGAAATCTTTCCAGCCAATCGGGTCCATCATATATTCGCCCTTTTCATCAACAGCGATAATTCCAATTCCCGTTGCAGTGGACCAGTCTGTCAAAATCTGAATCAATACATCCATGTCAAAAAAATCTGAGATATTCATGCCCATGCTTCATCCTCCGTTCCATAACTTTCTATTGATTCTATTATACTACGATATCGTAGGAATTTCAAAAATATTTTCTGCTTTTTCTTCTTTATGTCATTATGTCATATTTTTTCCTTCTTTTTTGTCTATTCTATCTATATTTCCAATGTTTTTACGTCAAAAAGGCGAGCGTACCATCGGTTGAAGCTGTCTGCCCTGCAACGCTTCTTTGATTGTGTCCGGTATCAGCTCTACATGTGCAATCATGGACTTGGGTTTTTTTTCATAATTATCCTGTCCAAACGGCACCAAATAGATGTTTTTCATATTGGCTAACATTCCAAGATTCCGAAAATTAATACCCAGTGCATCATTCGTAGAAACTGCAAGAATCAGCGGTCTTTCATTTCTAAGATGTGCCTTGGCTGCCATCAAAACAGGCGTATCGGTAATACCGCCACATAATTTTGCCATGGTATTTCCGGTACAGGGTGCAATGACCATTGCATCCAGATTTCCGTTCGGTCCGATCGGCTCTGCAGCCTGTATGGAACGTATGCCCATATGCCCTGTCATTTCTTCTATTTGTTCGGTAAATACTTCTGCTTTTCCAAAACGACTGTCTATGGTCTGTACGTTTTCCGAAAAAATCGGGATGATGTCCATACCATCATCAACCATGTCTTGTATGATTTCTTTTATTTTTTCATGGGTACAAAAGGAACCGGTTATTGCAAAACCTATTTTACAGCTTTTTTCCGTCTCCATATGCTCCTCCTATCTGCATTGCTCTACAATATATTCATGCAAAATTTTTGCCGATGTCTTTGGTGCATATTTTCCCGGAAGCCCCGGACAGAGTTTTGCCCGGATACCGTGGCACTGACAGTAGTCATGATCCACGCCGCCCCCGCCGGATGCGATATCTATGATCGTCATTCCTACCGGAAGTTCTTTTAACGCAGCTTCCTTCCATATCATTACCGGAATTGTATGGAATAAGAAGCGATACTCTCCTGCCGTGTGTTCTGTCAGGATCTCTTCTATATTTTGAACACTATGGCAGCCGCTGATTTCTGCGATCGCCCTTTTTTCCGGTTCCTGTTCTAATACGGTGACTTCACACCGCATCCCGCAGAGCCGGTCTGCAAGGACTCTTCCGCATCTTCCATATCCTGTTACTAACACTTTTGCACCATACAAGGTCTCCTCCGAAAAACAGATTGCCTCGGCAATTGCTCCTTCTGCCGTTGCAACTGCATTTTTTACTGCAATCGTCTCTTCTTCCATATAATCATAACAGCTTACGCCTTTTTCCATGCAGGCATCCTGAAAAAACTCCGGGAGATTACCGCCAAAAACACGCTGTCCTTTCTGAAGCTGGCATATCATCTGCTTTAAATCTAACTTTGCCGTCACTACCGGAAGCAGTACCAGTTCATATTCGCCAAGTTCCCGGCATTTTTCTTCGCAAAGCGTAACCTGACAACCATCTTCAAGTAACATCTGTGCAAGGTACTGCTGCCTTGCATCCCGGTTTTTGACACATAATACGTTTTTTTCCATATAGAAACGCCTCCCATAGTTTCAGTATATGAAACTATTCAGAAGGCGTTCCTTTTAAAATCTTATCCCGTTTTTCTCCAAACCATCCGGTAATGACTCCAAGTACCGAACCGACCAGCACTGCTGCTATGATGGTTCCGACTCCGACTGAGCCGAGCGTTCCCAATGCCACCAGACAGGATATCAGCGAAATAATAACCATAGAAATATCAAATCCGACTTTTACTTTGTTAAATGCGATATGGGTTGTATCCGACACTGCTTTCATCGCTCCTTCTCCGGCTAACGGCACAATGTCTGCCGGCAGATAAAAAAAGATTCCCACCGCAATCAGTACCGTGCTGCCAAGCATCATCAGCAGCCGCACCGTCATATGCTCCGGCGTTGGTAAAAAGGAAAACAGATAATTTGAAAAGGTGGTAAAGTAACCAAAGATGACTCCGACGACGACTTGCAACAGGTTTTTCATCTGAAAGGCTTTTCTTAAAATGAGTATCTGCATCACAACCAGCACGATATGAAAAAGTATCGTTGCCTTTCCCATTTCAAGCCCTGTGATACAGGTGATGGTGTATGGGATAGAGCTGACCGGCGACACGCCCAGATTCGATTTGACCGATAATGAAATTCCCAATGTCATAATAAACAATCCCACGATATAGACAAGGAATCTTATCGCATAGTTTTCTTCTCTGATTTTTTTATGTAGTTCGCTCTTCATTCTTTTGTTCCTCCGATAGAGCCACAAGATTCTGACTTACCCGCTCTAACAAACGTTCCAGTTCTTTGACCTCCGCTTTTGTCAGCCCTTCCACTGCCCGCTTGTCCACGAATGTAAATGTCTCTTCCACCACTTCTGTCATTTGTTCTCCATGTTCTGTCCTTGAAACATACAACGACCTGCGATTTCCGTTTTTTGTTTCCCGTTTTATCAGTTCACGTTTTTCCATTCTTCCTAAAATTCCTGTTACCGATGCTGAATCCAGATTACAGCCTGCCGCAATAACTTTCTGTTCACATGGCTCATGCTCCGCTAAAAATTCTAAGATTTTTGGTTCACCGGGTCTTAAATCGGTTTTGCTCTTGATATCTATAACAATGCTTTTCTGACAGTTCGTATGGCAGATCCGCAGTTTGTAGTGTAGGGAATTTTCCATAGTGGCTCCTTTGTTTTTGTTTTGGTATACTAATTATTTGTATGCTAACTGTTTGTAGACTTATTATAACATAGGGAATGGGGATGTCAAGAGGGGGATTGGACGATTTTATGCATACAAGTTAATAATTCCCGTGTTCCCTAATAATCTGCTTTAATCTGGCATTATTATCAAATATATTTTCCGACAGCTTATTAATTTCTAACAAACTTTTGATACACCACTCCGGATCCTGCGTATGAAACGAATAATAAACATCATTCATTTGTCTGTAATTGAAAAGCTGCATAATGAATTTTGTAGATTGTTCCCTTGTATATGAAATATATCTATACATATACCCTATCCAAAACAGTGCACTTTTAGAGTATTTCACTTTCCCATAATCTGTGTCACCAAATTGTTCTAAAATACTATTGATTCCCTCGCACACATCGAGTGATAAAGACGATGAATTATTGGAATCTAATTTTGATAATAAATCTGAATGTAAAAATCTTCTAATAAATACCGCTGTTGAACAATCCAATTCATTTGATCGTTCAAATAATTTTCCTTGATACTCAGCAAGCATTAATCCGTTATGATCAAATTGTCTCATTTTAATATTTCCTCAATATACAAACCTGTTTTAAATTCTCTTTTTGCCAGTTTTAATTTTGTATCTATTTCATAACTTCGCTCATTTAAGACCTTCCTACAATCTTTACGTTCCGGAACCGATAAATAATACTTTTCGATTGGCACTAAATTCTGCAAAGCTTTTTCTGTTTTAAAAATAAATTGACGTCCCAATTTAGATGCCGACAATGAATGAAGTGCAACATCAGCATTGATTTCACCCTCCGTAAATTGAGCCATAATATAAAACATCTTGTTATCCGCAATCGGTGCTATAACTATATCTGCCTTTTCAATCTCATTCACTATTTCCCTAACCATCGAATTCGAGACATATTCTCCCAATGTTCCTCTATAATAGCAAATAGCAAGCATCCATTCCAAATCACATTCAAATTTCTTTATTTTCAAATCCAAAAGCGAATATCTAAACGAATACACACAAGATTTTTCTTTTTCACATACAAACGACAATGCTTGATTATATGTCTCCCCCAGATAAAATCCTTTTCCAAAGTCACAGTTCTCCCTCGAATCAGAAATTGATATTTCTGACAAACCCTTCTTAGAGCCATGAAATAATACATCTCGGTATTTTTCTTTTATTAATTCTTCCTTAACCGAATTAATCCTATATTTATTATTATATGCGTAAGCATATATTTTTTCGCAGACATCATCTCTGGCTATGCCTTTTTTCACTATTCCTTCCAATGTAGTCCGTGAAACTTTTGCCCTTTCAGCAAACTCTATATTATTTATCTTTTCTGATTCTAATATAAAACCTATGTCCTCTTTGATATTATAATCACATGCAACTTTAATCATTCACATCCACTCCTTTTATAGTTATAGTATACCTCCGAGAACTTGTTTGTTCAAGTTGTGCAAATAAGTTTTGTGAAATAACGGATATTAAGTTCGTTGATTTACACTTGCAGAAACGCGAAAAAAAGGACATTCTCCGGTATTCCTACCGGAAAATGTCCTATACACATCATAATCTTCGTTAACAAATGCTTAACGTTTAGAGAACTGCGGAGCTCTACGAGCTGCTTTGAGACCGTACTTCTTACGCTCTTTCATTCTCGGGTCGCGGGTCAGGAAGCCTGCGGCCTTGAGGGCGGAACGGTAGTTCTCATCAACAACGATCAGCGCGCGGGCGATGCCGTGACGGATGGCGCCGGCCTGACCGGAAACGCCGCCGCCGGAGACAGTAGCCTCGATGTCGACCTTGCCGACGGTGCCGGTGGTGACGAGGGGCTGACGGACGATGAGCTTGAGGGTATCGAGACCGAAGTAATCGTCGATATCACGGCCGTTGATGGTGATAGCGCCGGTGCCGTTGGGGATGAGGTGAACGCGTGCGACGGAGGACTTTCTGCGTCCGGTGCCGTACATATAGGGCTTCTTGCACTTATAGGTTGCCATATTTCTTTACCTCCTCTTAGCGATCCCAAACTTCGGGCTTCTGAGCTGCATGGGTGTGCTCCGCGCCGGCGAAGACTCTCAGGCGCTTGAGCTGCCACTGAGCGATGGTGTTCTTCTGAAGCATGCCGCGGACTGCAAGACGCATTGCGAGTTCGGGCTTCTTGGCCATAAGGGTCTTGTACTGGGTCTCCTTCAGGCCGCCGGGATAACCGGAGTGGGTACGGTAGTACTTCTGCTCCAGCTTCTTGCCGGTGAGGACTGCGTCCTTGGCGTTGACGATGATGACGTAATCGCCGCAGTCAACGTTGGGGGTGTAATCGGTCTTGAGCTTGCCGCGGAGAAGGTCTGCGGCGAGGGCAGCGGTTTTGCCCATGGGCTTGCCGGCTGCATCAAGGACGTACCACTTGCGGGTAACGGTCTCCTTGGTTACCATGGTAGTAGACATGTTCTGTGCCTCCATATAGATTAAATGTTTTGACATTTTTCATGCGCGATAGTATTATTTCTCTAAACGCGCTTTATCTTTATATCACAAGCATTTCCGCTTGTCAACGGCTATTTTAATTCTGATTTTCAAATCTCTTGAATCCTCGCAAATTCTCACGAATTCGCGTATAATCTCAAAATCATTTTTCAATTTTCAAGGAAACTTTTTATGGACAAAGCACTCAATGATTTCACCGGCCTGATCCGCCGCGCCGTGGACGACTACGGCATGATACAGGACGGCGACCGCGTGGCCGTCGGCGTGTCCGGCGGGAAAGACAGTCTTGTGCTCCTGCTCGCGCTCGACCGGCTGCGCAGATACTACCCCAGACAATTTGAGCTTGAAGCCGTGACGATAGAGCTGGGCTTCGACGGCATGGATTTCTCCCCCGTGGCCGAGCTCTGCGCGCGGATCAACGTACCGTACACCTGCGTCAAAACCGACATCAAGCAGATCGTGTTCGATGTGCGGAAGGAGGACAACCCCTGCTCGCTCTGCGCGAAAATGCGCCGCGGCGCGCTCGGCAATCTTCTGCGCGAGCGCGGGATAAACAAGCTCGCTCTGGGGCATCATTTTGACGACGCGGTCGAAACATTCATGATGTCGCTGCTGTTCGAGGGGCAGCTGAGCTGCTTCCAGCCCGTGACCTACCTCGACCGCTCCGGCGTGACGCAGATACGCCCGCTGATATACGCGGGCGAGCAGCGCATATCGAATCTCGCCCATCAGCTGGAGCTGCCCATAGTCGAAAACCTGTGCCCGCAGGACAAGGGCAGCAAGCGCTATGAGATAAAGCAGCTCCTGAAAACGCTCGGCCATGACTATCCGGACATGCGCTCAAAGATATTCGGCGCGATGCAGCGGCTCCCGCTCGACGGCTGGGCGCCGGAAAGGTAATACGACACATTCCCTTCGGAGGCTTCACATGAAATTCAAAAGACTCACTTCCGCTGCCGGCGCGGACTTCGAGCCCGCATTTGACCTGTACGGCGTCAGCTTCCCCATCCACGAGCAGCGCCTCATCGAGTCGCAGCGCAGCATAATGACCCACCCCGAATACCTCTTCGACCTGATATATGACGACAGCGGAGAGTGGTGCGGCGACATGCTGTACTGGGAGACCGCGGACTTTATATATGTAGAACACTTCTGCATTCTGCCCGAGCGGCGCGGACAGCGCTGCGGCCAGCGCGCGCTGGAGCTTCTCGGCGAGAAGGGCAAGACCGTGATACTTGAGATCGACCCGCCGTCGGACAAGACATCCGTGCGGCGTAAGGACTTCTACGAACGCTGCGGGTATCACGCAAACCCGTTCGCGCACGTCCATCCGCCGTACCGCGCGGGCTTCGATGGGCATGGGCACAGGCTTGTCATCATGTCGTACCCACGCGAGCTGTCGCAGGATGAGTACGACCGGTTCAATGAGTACCTGAAAAACGTGGTGATGCGGCAGGCCGCGGACACGTCCTTTGAGGGCATCGCGCAGGAGATCAAAACGCGTATCGACCGCCTGCTCGACACGCAGCCGCGGGTCATCATCGCGATCGACGGCCGCTGCGGCGCGGGCAAGAGCACTCTCGCGGCGCGGCTTGCGGAGCTGTGCGGCGGGAACGTTTTTCACATGGACGATTTCTTCCTCCGTCCCGAGCAGCGCAGGCCGGAGCGTTTCGCCGAACCCGGCGGGAATGTTGACCGCGAGCGCTTCGCCGCCGAAGTCCTCGCCCCGCTGGAGAACGGAAGCCGCTTCAGCTACCGCCCCTTCGTCTGCCGCAATATGGCCTTGGGCGACACGGTCGAGGTCGAGCCGAAGACGGTCAGCTTCATTGAGGGTGCATACAGCATGCACCCCGAGCTTGCCGGAGCCTATGATCTCACCGTGTTCCTCTCGGTATCTCCGGAGCTTCAGCACGAACGGATCATGCGCCGCAACGGCGAACGCAGCCGCGATTTCTTCGAGCGCTGGATCCCGTTTGAGGAGAAATATTTCCGCGAAATGGACGTTCCGGCGCGCTGTGGGCTTATATTTGAGGCACGAGACGAATAAAGCTCCGCGCCGCGCAGAAATCTGTTGACTTATCCGCCGTTTGATGCTATTATACTCCAGTATGCGCCCGCGCTCTCAGCCATGGGGTCATGCCGCCGATGCGGTAGCCTTTCCGCCCTCGGCTTAGACGCAGGGTATAGAATTTCAAGAAAGGGGTAATCATCACTATGATCACCAAAGAAGTCAAGACCAGCGTTATCGCCGCGAACGCCACCCACGAGGGCGACACCGGCTCCCCCGAAGTTCAGATCGCTATCCTCACTCAGCGCATCCGTGAGCTGACCGAGCATCTGAAGAATCACCCCAACGACGACCACAGCCGTCTGGGCATGTACAAAATGGTCGGTAAGCGCCGCCGCCTCCTTGACTACCTCGCCAAGAAGGACATCGAGCGTTACCGTGCGATCATCGCAAAGCTGAACATCCGTAAGTAATTTTGCCGTTCAGCTCTTTCTGAAGGTTATGAAGGTATTGAGCATGGGGATAATTGAATAATCCCCATGCTTTTTTAATGTAAGCAAGCGTTTCCCGCACAGCTTAGTATTTGAAAAAGCGCCCTCAGGGCGGGCGTTTCTTCAAGTGCTAAGACGGCGGGATCGCCAAAATATAAAGGAGATAAACACATGATAATCACCCAGAAGCAGTTCCCCAACTACAAGAAGTATGAGATCATGTACGAAGGCCGCCCCCTCTCCATGGAGGTCGGCAAGATGGCAGAGCTCTGCAACGCCGCAGTCCTCGTCAAGTACGGCGACACCACCGTTCTCGTAACCTGCACCGCTTCCGCCCGCCCTAAGGACGGCATCGACTACTTCCCGCTCTCCGTTGACTTCAACGAGAAGCTCTACGCAGTCGGCCGCATCCCCGGCAGCTTCATGCGCCGCGAGGGTAAGCCCAGCCTGCCCGCAGTTCTGGCCTCCCGCCTGATCGACCGCCCCATGCGTCCCCTCTTCCCGACCGATCTGCGCAACGACGTCGTTATCGCCTGCGAAGTCCTGTCTGTTGACCGCGACTGCTCCCCCGAGATCACCGCAATGATCGGCGCATCCGCCGCAGTCTCCATCTCCGACGTGCCCTTCAACGGCCCCATCGCCGGCATCGTCCTCGGCTGGGACGGCGAGAAGTACCTCTTCAACCCCACCAAGGCCGAGCGTGAGCACAACCGCATGACCACCACCGTCGCCGCCACCCACAAGAAGATCGTCATGATCGAGTCCGAGGCCGATCAGGTTCCCGAGAACGTCATGTACGAGGGCATCGTTCAGGCACATGAGCACCTCCAGCCCGTTCTCGACCTCATCGACAAGATGGTCGCCGAGATAGGCAAGCCCAAGTTCGAGTACGAGCACGCTGCCTTTGATCAGGAGCTGTTCGACGAGCTGGTCGAGAAGGAGTTCGAGTCCATGGAGCACTGCATGGACACCGATGACAAGAACGTCCGCGAAGCCCGCGTCAACGAGTGGATCACCATGGTTCAGGAGAAGTACGGCGAAGAGCACCCCGACATGATGCAGTACATGGACGAGATACTCTACAAGCTGCAGAAGAAGGTCGTCAAGAAGTGGCTGCTCGCCGGCAAGCGCGTTGACGGACGCCAGATGAACGAGATCCGCCCCCTCGCAGCCGAGGTCGGCGTTATCCCCGTGGTGCACGGCTCCGGCCTGTTCACCCGCGGCCAGACTCAGGTTCTCTCCATCGCCACCCTTGCCACTCTCAGCGAGTCCCAGAAGCTCGACACCATCTGGGAAGAGGAAGAGAAGCGCTTCATGCATCACTACAACATGCCTTCCTACTCCACCGGCGAGGCTCGTGCCAGCCGCAGCACCGGCCGCCGCGAATACGGCCACGGTGCACTGGTCGAGAAGGCTCTCGAAGCCGTCATCCCCGACGTTGAAGACTTCCCCTACGCCATTCGCGTAGTTTCCGAGGTTCTCTCCTCCAACGGCTCCACCTCTCAGGGCTCCATCTGCGGCACCACGCTCGCTCTTATGGACGCAGGCGTTCCCATCAAGGCTCCCGTCGCGGGCATCTCCTGCGGCCTGATCCAGGATGGCGACGACTTCACCACCTTCATCGACATTCAGGGCGTTGAGGACTTCCACGGCGAGATGGACTTCAAGGTCGCCGGTACGACCGAGGGCGTTACCGCCATCCAGATGGACCTCAAGAACGACGGTCTGACCATGGAGATCATCGCCGACGCGCTTGAGCGCTGCCGCAAGGCCCGCCTTGAGATCCTGAACGAGATCATGATCCCCTGCATCGCCAAGCCGCGCGACCATGTTTCCGAGTATGCACCCAAGATGCTCACCATGAAGATCGACGTGGACAAGATCCGCGAGGTCATCGGCAAGGGCGGCTCCATGATCCAGAAGATCGTGGCCGAGTCCGGCGCACAGGTCGACATCGACGACGACGGCACCATCCACATCGCGTCTCCCGACGCCGCCTCCTGCGACGCCGCCAAGAAGATGATCGACGACATCTGCTTCGTGCCCGAGGTCGGCAAGCTGTACTACGGCAAGGTCGTCCGCATCCTGCCCATCGGCGCGTTTGTCGAGCTTGCCCCCGGCAAGGACGGCATGATTCACATCTCCAAGCTCGAAAACCACAGAGTCGAGAAGGTCGAAGACGTCCTGAACGTCGGCGACATGACCTGGGTCAAGGTCACGGAGATCGACGAGAAGGGTCGCGTCAACCTCTCCCGCAAGGACGCGCTCAAGGAGCTCGCCGCACAGGATAAGTAAAAAACCGTTCCCTCCCGCACCTGCGGGAGGGAGTTTCTTTATGCAAGCGTGCAGGGAACGAACTATAATTCGTTCTCTGCACGCTGTTTTATACGTTATGTGATTGTATGGGTGCAAGCTCAGACAATCAGCTCCGCATGGCTGCCTGCCATCAGGACCTTTGGAGACGACGATTTGGCGGTCAATACGTTCTTTGAGCTCGGATACGTGCGAGATGATGCCGACCAGACGGTTTCCCTCCGTCAGACCCGCGAGCGTCTGATACGCCTTGCTGAGCGCCGAAGAGTCGAGCGAGCCGAAGCCCTCGTCCACAAAGAGCGTGTCGAGATGAATACCTGTGGACATCTGCACCTCGTCGGAAAGACCCAGCGCCAGTGCCAGCGAGGCAAGGAACGCCTCGCCGCCGGAGAGCGTATTGACGCTGCGCTCCGTCGCGTTGATGTGATCGACGATGTCCAGATCCAGACCGCTTCTGCGCTGCTTGTTGTCCGCATTGCGGCGGCGCTTGAGATCATACTGCCCGCCGGACATCTTCTGGAGCCGGAGGTTCGCGCGGCTCAGGATGTGGTCAAAGTACGTTGCCTGAACATAGGTTTCCAGATCGATCTTTGCCTTGCCCGAAAGTGTTCCGGCGGCAGTTCTGGCAAGCACGTCCATCCAGGCGAACTTCTGCTCCAACGCATCAAGCGCATCACGCTGTTTGATGATCTTATCATGCGCGCGCCCATTGACCGCAAGCCGGGTGTGAACGCTCTGGCGCTGTTCATCAAGTTTCTGACCCCTTTGTATATGCAGCTTCGCAGAGAGCTTGTCCAGATCGGCGTCCGCGCCGGTTTTCAGCTGCTCGCGCAGATGCCGGATTGCGGCGCGGGTTGCGGTAAGTGTGTTCAGGGAAGACTTTTCCTTCGTCTGCGCGTCGGTCAGCGCCTGCTCCAGCGCATCTGCGCGTGTTTCCAGCACGCCGATTTCCTGCTCGGCGGAAGCCTTGTCCTTGCAGGTAAGCACCTGACGAAGCTCGGAGATCCGCGCGGCAAGGGCATGCTGCGTTTGCAGCATGCCGATCTGCTTGTCCGCCTTGTTCCGTGTGTCCTGCGCAGCGCGCAGCGCATCCTCTGTTTTTGGAATTTGCTTGTCCAGATTTTCTTTGCGGCGGATGTTCTGTTTCGCTGTTTCGATCTGCGCGTTCAGTTCGCCAATTTGTGTTTCAGCGATCTGCAGCTGCTCCTGCACGGCGGCTTGCGCATCGTCATATGCGGTTTTTGCGCATTTTACCTGTTCCTCTGTGGGCGCGTGCTCAGACAGTACCGCCGGGCGCGGGTGCTCCACGGAGCCGCAGACCGGGCAGGGGATTCCGGCTTGCAGGCTGCCTGCAAGAATGCCCGCCTGCGCGTCCAGAAATGCCCGCTGCATCCGGGTGTATGCCTGAAGCTGCTCGGCTGCCGCCTGTGCCAGCGCGAGATACGCCGTTTGTTTTTCTGCAGCGTTTTCTGCTCTGTATGCAGGTTTTTATAATCAGAGATCAGATTTTTCAAAGAGTTCCTGCGATTGGAGCATTTGCAGGAGTTCCGCTTCATGGAACACTTCAAACTGGACCTCATTGAATATCTGGATTACTACAGCAACCACAGGATCAAGGCAAAACGGAAGGGCTTGCCGCCCGCGATTCACAGACAACAAGCCCTCTCGGCAGCTTGAACAATTTCTATTAAGATTATTTGTCTAACTTTTTGGGGTCACTTCATTTCTGGTGAACTTTTTTGAATCAGCGCTGATCAACGCATTTTTGAAAACTCTGCCTGCCTTTCCAGTTTTCAGAGTTCTTCGATGTAGGAAACGCTTCCCAGTGTCCGGAGCAGGCACATGCTCTCCTCGTGTGACCGTGCGACGCGGCTTTTGAGCGTGATGGTGAAGGTCACCGAGTCGACGCTTTCGGCAGAGTCCGGCTGCAAAAGGAGATTGCTAGGATCAAAATTCTGTTCGCGCACGCTTGCCAGAAAATTGCGGATGGACGTATTCTTCCGCAGCTCGACAAAGGCATCGATCTGCCGGGACTTCCGGCGCATCCGGAAATCCAGCTCGTGCAGCACCGTGAAGATCACGAAGATGCTCAAGCAGGCCGGGGCCGCGACCTCATAGAGACCGATGCCGAGGGCAAGTCCCGCGCAGGCGCTGGTCCAGAGACCGGCCGCCGTGGTCAGACCCTTGATCTGGTTGCGCTTGGTCACAATGATCGTACCAGCGCCCAGAAAGCCGATGCCGTTGATGACCTGGGCCCCTAAACGCGCCGGGTCTCCAGACTGGTAAGACTGGTAAAGAAACTGGTTCGTCATCATGACGACGCAGGAACCGAGACAGACGAGCATATACGTCCGCAAGCCGGCCCCGCGGTTTTTCATGCCGCGCTCCATGCCGAGAATGCCGCCGAAGAGGACCGACAGAATGATCCGGGTAGCGATTTCGGTGGACGTTAAATCCCGTAAACTCAGCATGGACCGTATCAAACCCCGTGGTTGAAGCAGGCAACGAAATGGTTGGGCGAGACCTCGACCAGCGGCGGAATACCCGCGCGGCACTTCTGCTCACATTCGAAGCAGCGGTTGGCGAAGCGGCACTCATCGGGAAGGTTGATGGGGCTCGTGATTTCGCCCTTTAAGGAAATGCGCTGGCGCTTGTTGTGAAGGTCCGGGATCGGGATAGCGGACAGAAGCGCCTTGGTGTACGGATGGATGGGGTTTGCGAAGAGCTCCTCTGACGGCGCTTTTTCCACGATCGAGCCCAGATACATGACCGCGATCTCGTCGGAGAAATGGTTGACAACGCTGAGGTCATGCGTGATGAAGATGTACGTCAGACCCATCTTCTGCTGAAGCTCTTTGAGAAGGTTCAGAATCTGCGCCTGAATGGACACGTCCAGCGCGGAAACGGGCTCATCGCAGACGATCAGCTTCGGCTCCATCGCAAGAGCGCGGGCAATGCCGATTCTCTGGCGGCGGCCACCGTCGAGTTCGTGGGGATAGCTGTTGATGAGGCGCTCAGCAAGACCGACCGTGTCCATGAGCTCGAGCACGCGGTCTTCGATCTGGTGCTTGTTCGTCAGGATTTTATTGAGCCGGATGGGCTCGGAAATGATCTGGTTGATCGTCTTCTTGGGGTCGAGCGAGGAATACGGATCCTGGAAGATGATCTGCATATCCTTGCGCATGTGCCGCATCTCGGTTTTCGAGAGCTTGGCAACATCCTTTCCTTCAAAGAACACCTCGCCGGAGGTCGGCTCAATGAGACGAAGAATGGACCTGCCCGTCGTGGACTTGCCGCAGCCGGACTCGCCGACCAGCCCCAGCGTCTTGCCGCGCTCCAAGTCGAAGCTGATGTCGTCGACCGCGTGCAGCATACCGTGACCGGTCTTGAAGTATTTTTTCAGGTGACGGACCTGTAACAACGTATCTGCCATTATTCGTTCCCCCTTTTGATGTGGAAGCCTTCGTGCTCATAGGCCAGACACGCGAAGCTGTGGGTGTCGCTGATCTTCGTCAGCTTGGGGCAGCGCTTGCTGCACTCGTCCGTGGCGTAGTCGCAGCGGGGCGCAAACGCGCAGCCTTCGGGCAGATTCGTCGGGTCCGGCATGAGACCCTTGATGGGCTTGAGCATGGCCGTGCGGTTCTGGATGTTGGGAAGGGAGTTAAAAAGGCCCTCGGTGTAGGGGTGCTTCGTGTGGTCAAAGACATCTTCGAGCGTGCCCTGCTCCACGATGCGGCCGGCGTACATAACGGCGACCGTGTCGCAGACCTCCGCGACGATGCCGAGGTCATGGGTGATGAGGATCATGGAGGTATCGTACTTTTCCTTCAGTTCGCTCATAAGCTCGAGAACCTGCGCCTGAATCGTAACGTCCAGCGCCGTGGTCGGCTCGTCGGCGATGAGAAGCTTTGGGTTGCAGGCCAGCGCGATGGCGATGACCACGCGCTGCTTCATGCCGCCGGAGAACTGGTGCGGATATTCGTTGGCGCGCGAGCCCGGAATGCCGACAAGTTCGAGCATTTCCTTCGCGCGTTCCATCGCGGCCTTCTTGTCCAGATGCTCGTGGAGCTCCAGACTCTCGGCGATCTGCTCACCGACGGTGAAGACTGGATTCAGGGCCGTCATCGGGTCCTGGAAGATCATCGAGACGTCCTTGCCGCGGACCTCTTCCATCTTGGCCGTCGGCAGATTCAGAATGTCGCGTCCGTCCACCATCAGCTTGTCGCATTCAACGACGCCGGGAGGCGACGGAACGAGCCGCATCATGGCAAGCGCAGCGGTCGTTTTGCCCGCGCCGGTCTCGCCGACCAGGCCGATGGTCTGATGGTAGCCGAGCTGCAGGTCGATGCCGTTGAGCGCGTGGACGATGCCATCTTCTGTTTCGTAGCGGACGACGAGGTTTTCAATATCAAGGATCAGATTATCATGTTCGTGGCTCATTTCGTATCCTCCCTTAACGCTTCAGCTTGGGATCGAGCGCGTCCCGAAGACCGTCGCCGATCAGGTTCAGCGAAAGCACCGTCAGCATGATGGCAATGCCCGGGAAGAGCGTCATGTAGCTGTAATCGCGGATGTACGCGCGGCCTGCCGAGAGCATGCTGCCCCATTCCGGCGCAGGCGCCGCAACGCCGAGACCGAGGAAGCTCAGCTGCGCCGCGGAGATGATCGCCGAGCCGACACGCAGCGTCGCCTGCACGATGATCTGCGATACGCAGTTCGGCAGGATATGGAACGCGACGATCTTCCACTCCGGAGAGCCGATGGCGCGGGCCGATTCGACGTATTCCTCGCCGCGGACGGTCAGAACGGCGGCTCTTGCCACGCGGATAAAGGGCGCGGTACTCGCGATACCGACGGCAAGCATGAGGTTAAACGTGCTCTTTCCAAGCGCGGAGACGACCGCGATGGCCATCAGGACGCTGGGGATGGACGAGAAAATGTCGCACACGCGCATGATGAGGTTTTCAAACACGCCTCCGACATAGCCCGCTGCCGCGCCGAGCGTGACGCCCACGACGAGACCGACCGCCAGAGAGTAACGCGCACCATAGCAGACACGCGCGAAGATATCGCGGCCCAGATCGTCGGTGCCGAACCAGTGTTCGCTCGACGGATGCTGCATGCGCTCTTTGACGTTGTTGGCGATGACATCGGTTTCGTAGTTAAAAATGTACGGGGAAGCAAGGGCGATGATGATGATGACAACGAGCAGAATCATACCGACGATAGCGCCCTTGTTTTTGCGCAGCTGCCGCCAGATGGAGTCGAAGCTACTGCGTTTTTTGTACTTCTGCGAGGCTCTGAGTTTCGTATTTTCCACAGCTTTCCCTCCTTACTTCGTGTACTGCGACTTGATGCGCGGGTCAACGAAGGCGTAGACGATGTCGATGAGCAGGTTGACGATCGAGACGATCATCGTCGTCATGACAAGTGCGCCCGTGACCATGGGGATATCGCGCTGATCGATGGCGTCAACGACCAGACGGCCGACACCGGGCCAGGCAAAGACCGTTTCGGCCAGAACTGAGCCGCCAAGGACGTTGCTGAACTGCACGCCGAAGACGGTGATGATCGGAATGAGCGCGTTTCTCAGCGCGTGCTTGCGGATGACCTTGCGCTCAGAGACGCCCTTGGCACGCGCCATGCGCAGGTAGTCCTGCCGGATGACGTCGAGCATGGAAGAGCGCGTCGAACGCGTCATAAACGCCGCCAGACCTGCGCCGATGGTAAACGCGGGCAGTATCAGGCTCAGCATTCCGTTTTCATAGCCGCCGGACGGCAGCCACCCGAGCTTGAGCGAGAACAGCATTATCAAAAGCAGACCCAGCCAGAAATTCGGCATGGACAGGCCAAGCAGAGCTAGCACCATCGCTATCGTATCTTTGATGGAATTCTGATTGACCGCTGCGATGATTCCGAGCGGAATGGAGATGGCCAGTGCGACGACCATCGTGACGGAGGCGAGCTTCAGCGTGTTCGGAAGCCGCTCCAGATAGGTCTGCATGACGTCGCGCTTGGACACATAGGACGTACCCAGATCGCCCGTCAGCATACCCTTGACATAGCGGAAGTAGCGCTCGAGCAGCGTGCCGTTCAGACCGAGTTCTTCTCTGGCCGCTTCGATCTGCGCTTCGGTGGCATCGGCGCTGACCACGGAGTAAACGGGGTCGCCTTCTGCCACATTCATGATCGCATAAATGACGAACGCCACACACAACAGCACGGGGATCATCATCAGCAATCGCTTGATGACATATTTATGCATAAATCTATCTCCTCTGCTTCAACAGACCGCGCAGAAGACAGACTTCCGCGCGCGGGGACACTTTTGTAGGAAGGAAGGGGCTTTACGCCCCTTCCTGTTTGCTATTCAAACTGAAATTTGAACCTGAAAAATGGGATTACGCAACGGGCAGGCAGACGTAGCGGTAGTCGTGCTTCGCGGTGCCGTTCCACTTGACGCCGGTGATGCCCTTCTTGATGCCGATGTTGACGTAGGAGGTCGCAATGGGGACGATGGGGACGATCTCGTTGAGGTATTCTTCGATCTCGTTATACATCTTCTCACGCTTTGCAGAATCCTGCTCGATGAGGGCCGCGTCGATCATTTCATTGAATTTCGCGTCCTTCATGTTGGCACGGTTGGAGCCGTTCTTCTTCAGAACGCCGTCTTCCTCGTAGGAGCCGTACTGGTTGCGCAGCGTGAAGTCGGTGCCGAGGTTGTCGGTGAACTGATACAGGCACAGATCATAGTCGAGAGCCGCGTCGTTCAGAATGCCCTTGAGAGAGGCAGTCTCCATCTTGATGAGTTCGAGCTCGATGCCGACTTCTGCGAGGTCAGCCTGCAGAACAAGGGCCATGTTTTCTTTGGCGGTGCCGTTATAGATGACGCGGAACTTCAGATCGCCGGGCTTGTAGCCGGAAAGCTCGAGTTCTTCCTTGGCCTTGTCGAGGTTGTATTCGTAGACCTGCAGGTTGTCGTCCCAGCCAAACTGACCGCGGTTGATCCAGTGGTCATGCACAAAGCCTTCGCCGTTGTAGCCGACTTCGATCATGGATGCCTTGTCGGTCGCGTAGGCGATGGCCTTGCGGACATGGACGTTGTCAAGACCTTTGCGCTCGTTGTTGATGGCGAGGTAGAGCATGACATAGTTCGGAACCTTGACGAGCTCGAGGTTGGGGTCGTCTTCAATGTAGCCAAGGTCGGTGTTCAGCGGGTCAACGCAGATGTCGATCTCACCGGTCTGGAGCGCGATAAGGCGGGAGGACTCTTCCTTGATCAGGCGGTAGACAATACGTCTGGTGGGCGCGGGCTCGCCGTGGAAATAGTCGGAGCGGACAAAGGAGATCTGGTCGCCGGGCGTCCAGGTTTCAACGGCGAACATGCCGGTGCCGATCTCGTAGCCGAATTCATCTTCGTTTACGAGCTTCTCGGAGAGGATGGACATACTCTGGTGAGCCAGGAGCATGAGGAAGTCCTGCGAGGGCTTGGAGATGGTGATGGCTACGTGGGTGTCGTCGACGACCTCGATGTTCGTGACGAGCTCGACCTTGGTCTTCGTGAAGGAGGACTCAGCCGCACGCTCGAAGGTGAACTTGATGTCGTTGGCGGTGCAGGGCGTGCCGTCGGAGAAGGTCACGTTCTCGGGAATTTCGAACGTGAAGGTGCAGCCGTCGTCAGAGGTGGTCCAGGACGTGGCCATGCCGGGGATGACTTCGTTGGTCTCGGGGTCGACCTCAACCAGCGTCTCATGCGTCAGCGTGAACGCCATCATGTTGGCGTCGGTGTTGGAGCCCTGCGGGTCCAGCGTGGTGATGTCGTTGGCAACGCCGACGGTGATGGTATCCTGATAGGTCGTGTTGGCAGGATCTGCGGTGGTCTCGGTCGCAGTTTCCGAGGTTTCGGGGGCAGCGGTCGTGGTTTCGCTCTTGGTTTCGGTCGTGGCATTGCCGCCGCAGGCCGCCATGCTCAGCACCATCGCCAGACACAGAAGCAAAAGCACAATCTTTTTCATTGCTTTCATGGGTTCTCCTCCTGTTTTGATTTTCTTTCGAGAAGCGCCGGTCGCAAGACTCTGCTTCTTTCGGCAGCCGCTCTCATCTGTTGTATATTTTCGCAGAAATATCCCCCGCTTTCAAGCGCTCTAATCGGCAAGTTTTCCATGTATCGGCAAATTTTGCCGAAATTGCGTCGGCAAATTTTGCGCAGCTGTCAAGATTCCACGAAGTCCATTGAAAAGCTCGGTCTTTTGTACTAATATAAATGTCGGAAAATTGCGCAAAGCGCATACGGAGAGGAGGCTGGTGATGAAACGGTTTTTCAGGTGCGCGGCGGCTTTGCTGCTGCTTGTCTGTCTGCTGGGCATCACGCCACGCGCAAGGGCGCTCAACCGCTATCTTCGCGTCGGTCTCAACCCGAACACGCCGCCGTTTCAGTTTCAGCAAGCGGACGGCACGTGCGCCGGAATGCATGTGGATATGCTCACGGCGATCGCCGAGGCAGATAGCTTTGAAATTGAGTTCGTCCCCTTTGAAACCGACAAGGCCTGTCTCGAGGCGCTGCGAGACGGCGAAATCGATCTCGTGCTCGGCGAAATTGCGACGAAGGCAAACAGCACGGGAGACTTTTGCGTGACGGACTCTCTCACGAGCTCACAGCTTTGCGTCATTGTTGCAAACGATATGCTCCAGAGCGGCAAAAGCGCCCGGACGGCCATCTGCGTCTCCGACACCATCCAGCACACGCTGCTGGCAAATCTCGGCTTTCACCAGTTTATCTCCGTCAGCAACCAGATCCAGCTCTACCAGCGCCACAAGGAGCTGCCAAGCTCGGCGATGATCGGCGTCAAGGACAGCCTGATCTATCAGCTGGCGCAGGACGGCGCGGACAAAAACTACACCGTACAATATAATTATCTGGGTGCGCTCGAATTTACCATGGTCCTTCGAAGCGCGGACAAGGAGCTTCTTCGCACGATGAACACCAGCATCAACCGCTTCAAGGCCACCGCGCAGTATGAGAACATTTGCAGCCGCTGGCTTCCCGTCAGCACAAGAGAAGCGCGGTTCCAGCGTCTTTTTCGCATCATCTGCGTCTGCGCCGCATTTTCCGCGCTGGCTGTCGTGGGCTACGTCATCATCACCCGCCGCATCCAGCAGGTGCTCCACCGGCAGGTCGCCGAGCAGACCGAACAGATCCGCAGCGCCAACCAGACCCTCGAGCGGCAGTATGCCCAGCTGCAAACCGAAAGTGATCTTCGAAACCGCATCATCAAATACTCCCCCAGCGGCATGATGCTCATCGATCTGGATGGCACGGTCACGCTCATGAACAAAAGCGCCTGCGCCATCGCCGGTGTGCGTCAGCCGCTTCTGGGCAAGCTTGCGGCCGATATCCCTGTTTTCCGTGATATTTTAGAGCGCGAGGGTCAGCGACTTTTTACAAGCGGCAC
>OLSK01001146.1_pt1 | contig 20723 bp, 22 predicted proteins | sample 1672781 | NCBI WGS metagenome assembly OLSK01 (sample SAMEA3136723, study PRJEB25190) | human gut metagenome | biome: human gut; feature: human-associated habitat; material: faeces | place: Austria | collected 2013 | reverse complement strand
CAGATAAAGCTGTCGAGAGTTCACTCTCGTAAGGCTTTATCTGAATGTAAAGCAAGTCGAAGACTCGGAAAACAGATGCAGTGTTTTTATCGGTTTTTGTCTAAAGCCCACCCATATTCAAGGTTCATACAACAGCCTAAGCTCCGTATTCCGTCTTCTCCTTATTGAAGCAATAACCTTTCCTTTCCATCGGCAGAAGTCCAAATACTCCCTTTCTATATCCCTTTCCCCACGCTCTATCTTCTGCAACAATCGGCTTTTACGGAACTTTCTTCTATCTCCAAGCACTTTATACGGCCCCACATTGTAAGCAAGTACCGCTAATAACAACGAATCCTTGCCGTACTTGCGGAACATTCCGCAAAAGGTTCTCAGGTCACTGCGTAGCAGCGAGTCTGCCTGCTCCAATGTCAGGTTTTTCTTGAAGTTCTCATGTGGCTGCACACAATGTCCCCATCCTATATAGGGGTAGTTGCGCTTGATGTCGTGCCAACCTTCATAGAACTTGATGCAGCGTACCGCACGTTCAAAAAGAGGGAAACGAAATATTCCCAAGTCCGACTGGCTCTGCACTGTAGTCTGTGCCTGTACCACCAGGCTCAAGCCCAGCATCAACGTCACCATTATCGTTTTTATTATCCTGTTCATGTCATTACTCTTATCATCTGTTATCTCCGCACCCTTGGCTTAGTCTGCCTAAAGAGGCTTAGTAAGGCTCAATAACAAAGACCGCACTTACTTCACCTTATACCTTTGTATCGTATTTATCATCGACTTCACATCCTCTCCAACTTGCACGAAATTCTTATATAGGATGCGCTCTCGCTCATCCCTCGACTTAAATGTGTAGAACTTGGGCAATGCCACATAGCCATCTTCTTCTTTCTTGATGTCTGCCATGTTGAAGTCCGTCTTGCAATAGAACTTACTTGTCTTGAACTCCTCGCTCTCTTGTATGTTCATACTGCCACCGCGTCCTGTTTTGGTTTTCACAAAGTCACGTGCTGTCTGACCGCATATCCATCCTGTCGGCATATCCGAGATTTTCGAGGCTGGAACCAGGCTATCCATATTCTCATTGAGATTGATGCTTGTCTTGTCACGGTCGATGGTCACGCCTTTCTTCAACTGCACCACCTTGCCGAAGATGTCCGAGGACAACCACTCCAAGGTTTCCTTGCTTCGTGCCGAACCACTCACCACATTACCTACTGTGGTGATGATTTTCTGCATACCTACCTTGCCATAGTCGGCTTCCAGCTGCGGAAGCTCCTGAAAACCTAACGTAACGCTCACTTTGTTGCTTCGTGCCGTGCCTATCAGTCGGTCTATCTTGTGGAAATACAAGGTGGGCAACTCATCTACAATGATGCTTGTCGGGATATTCTTGCCTTGCCCGGTATTCACTCTCGTCACCAGTCGATTGAGGATTAGGGCGTTCAACGCTCCAATGATGCTTTCCATTTCGGGGTCATTGGCTATCAACAGATAACTGGGGCTCTTGGGGTCACTGACTTTCAGGTCGAAGTCATCTCCATCTTTATGGAATATCCAGTAGCTTTCCTTTGTGGCAAGTCTGGAGGTGTACACACGTAGCGTACCTATCATACCTTCCAACTGTTCCATTGCACGATTTTTCAATGCCGTCTGGAACGGACCGAGCAATGGTGCTACCTCATTGTCTGTTTCCAATACCTCAAAGATGGTTTGGTAACTTTCATTCAAGAAGGAAAGGATATGGGGCATATCGCTGTACTTGCCCAACCAATAGGCAGGTTCCACTTCGTTCCCCATTTTGTCGAATACTCTTCCTGTGGGTATCATACGCAGCGTTTGTTTGTCCTGCACCTTTTCTGCTATCAGCATGTTGCCGTCCTTGTCGTATGGCTCTTTCTCCCAGTTACAGAAGAAGTAGATACATGCCGCCAAGAAGTTCACAGCTGATGTTTGGAAGAACTGGTCACTGCCGCCACCGCCTTCTTTCTTGCCTTTCTGCAACGATTCCAACAAAGTTTCTGCAGTTTCACTTGCTGCTGCCAAATTGTTGATATACTTCAACTGGATAGGGTTCACTCTTCTTGAATACTCCACGTCTACGAAGTTTATCATATTGAAATTCATGCCCTTTGGCATCTTGCTGTCCTTGGCATTTTTGTTCTTCAGATAATGGTAATACAGCTTCGTCGCAAGTGTCGGAAACTTATAATCATATAAGACGACCGCAAAGCCTTTCTCACTATGCTGTCTGATGAACGGTTCGATGATGGAGAAAGTCTTGCCAGAGCCTGGTGTTCCCACCACCCATGTGCCTCTAAAGGGATTGACAATGTTTACCCATCCCTTTCTAAACTTACCCTTATAATAGTAGCGCATGGGGATATTCACACTGTAGTCATTGGTCTGCAAGTCCTTGCATTGTTCAAAAGACTCATTCTCGAAATTAAAACGGTCTTTCAACAGTCCTTCCTTCAAGAACTTGCTGATGTTATCCAAAGCTATATGCACCAATACTACACCTATGATGGATGCTGCCATATATAATAAGGTGTTCAGCGAGAACATATACACTTGCATTTCCATCGGTGTATTGAACAGCCAGACGGATAACACAATGAAGCCTACACCACTCACCAATGGATAAAGCACCTGTTTCCTTGCGTCAAACTCCAGATGCTTCTTGTTTCTCGTACCTACACAAGTGATGCACACCAACAGAAAGGTGGCAATCTTGCTATATGCCATATTCCCATCCTGGTATATCATCCACTGCTTGATACGACTATGCAAATCGCATACGATGCTTCCCATCGGGCTTGGGTCTATGGCATACTCAAAGAACTCCATCAGCACGGAGATATAAATCACCGCCCTGAATATCTTGTAAAACCCTTGTAACTCTTTGCTTTCTTCCATAAATTTCCTTAAATAATCAACCTATAAGTTGTATGATTCGTATATTCATTGTATCTTTGTATCAAAATCATAGAATATGAAATTTGATCTTATTACTGAAAATGAACGTCTTTGGGCTGTCAGATATGATGACTGCTTTGACAATGTCCTTGATTCCATTCTTGGACAATGGAATGATGTGACGTGGTTGCGCAGTTTCTTCAAACAGAACATTGACGATTTGTCTTCATATTTTAAAATAACAGACGTCAATCAAGCCATTTATGACACCATAGAGGATAGTGAAAGACTGCAATGTCTGATAATGGATATATCTCCAGATGCTAATCTTGACAGCATTTTCAGACCATTGGAGAATAGTCGGACATCAGAGATGCTTCTTGGTAAAGAAAAAGCTCGTCTTCACAACACTCCACGTCATGCCTCTTGGCTCCGCATATATGCCATCAAACTTGAACCAGGCATTTACATTATTACAGGTGGTGCCATCAAGTTGACTCGTACTATGCAAGAGCGTGAACATACCTTGGTTGAACTCGCTCGGATGGAAAGAGTCAGACGCTTCTTGTTAGAGAACGATATAGCCGACAAGGATTCCTTTATGGAGTTCTTAAATGAAATCATATAGAAAAGGAGGTTGCTATGAAATCTACAAATGAAATCATTTCCAATCTGAAGAAACATCAGTCATCCTCTCCGTCAAAATGGCGTGAGAATGCAGAATGGCGTATAGCGAACAAATCGTGGTTACGCTATTCCCAGCATATTGCCATGATGATGCTTGACAAGATGGAAGAACTCAAAATGAACCAAAAGCAATTGTCTGAACTGATGGGCTGTAGCCAGCAATATGTCTCAAAGGTTCTTAAAGGACAAGAAAACTTGTCCCTTGAAACCCTATCCAAGATTGAGCGGTGTCTAAAAATCCAAATTCTCAGCCTCAATCATTCAGCGTAATTATCGGTCTCGCTCTATGCGCCTGTATCTTTGGCGTTTCCTGCATGGCTCCACTTCCTAAAGAGTAGAGCCATGCCTTGGCTGTCTGTTGTCCTTTCACTTCTGTCGATGTCCAATACCAACAGTCATTGGTCTCATCCGGCAATGGGTCTCCACCGCATTTCTCGATGATGGGGTTCACCATAGCTTTGGCTGCATACAGCAGTCGCATTTGCGCCACACTCGGGATATAGGCACTCTGTCCGTATCTCCAAATGTCGAAAACTTTCTCTGCCAAAGGGGAGAAGGTATCAGTCGTACCATACAAGGCGAAGGTATTGGTGTTTCCATCATAAGCTGTCAAATCTGCTGACGTGCCTTGTGCCACACCGATACTATCTGCAAAGGATTCTGGAGCTATATCCCATAGATAAACGGCATAACCGTTTCCTTCCACATCTTCTCGTTGATTGATATGGAATACTACGGCTATGGCTTGTTTCCCCGACTTCTCATAGTCTGTATACGACATGACATTGCCATCCGTACACAGGATATGACAGGGCTTCATTGCTGTATCAGGGATATCACGATGTGCATCACAGGCTACAAACAGCACTGCCATCAGCACACCTATTATATAATGTGTATATCTTCGTTTCATCATTCGTCTTTCTTTGGTTTCACCTTCTTTCTTACCTTACTGGCATTTTCACACCTAATACGACACCTGTTCTGAATAGGTCTTCACCTTTTATCATTATGTCACTCTTCACTTGCCAATAGAGTTTCCAACCTCCTCGCAGCGTGTAGTTGTGCTCATAACCGAGATGTGCGCCTCCCAAGAAATCCTTGGTGTCACTTCCTGCTGAAGCTCCGATGCGTAGGTTGCCATGATGGTTACGTCCTCTGGACACGCATGGCTTATAGGCAATACCGAAACCATAGCTTCTATAGTTTCTCCAAAAGGAGTCAGGACATACGTGGCCACAAGACTTGCACTCATCCCATTTGATATAACCATTAGCGAAATACTCCCACGCATTGTGGTATTTTGTCTCATGCTCATAGGATAGGGTCATATCCAATCCTCGCTCATAGAGCGCACCAACACCTACTGATATTCTGTCGCTATTGTTTTGCGCTTTTATCGTTGAAGCAGTGGCAATCAATGCCACTGCCATCATTATGCTCTTCATTTTCATTATTCTTCCTCCAACATTACCGCATTAAACGAGTCTGCCGACAGCACATCTTCATAGTCTATGCTCACACTGATGTTGCGTCCGCTTATCTGGTTCTCTGTCATTTCGATGGTCAGCACCTTGTCGTTGGGGAAGGTCATCTTTTTCAGAACCATGACATTTCGGTAGCCGTACTTAAAACTTTTGTTACCTTGCAACATCAACTCTGGTGTCAGTTCTACGACTTGTGCATTGGTGGCTTTCGACAGTTTCTTGTCTGCCAATTTCACACGTATCTCATCGATGTCAAAGCGTATGTTTGTTTTGTTCTCTACGGAAAAGTCAATGAAGAAGTAGTCGCCTACTGCATAGATGTTATTCATGCGCATCACCATTCGATGTGCCTTGCTTGCCACATTTCTGAATTTTGCAGGTGCGTTCCACACTTTCCATGCATAGCGTGTCATGTCTTCTGTGGACATACTCACTGCCGGGTTGTTATAGGCGGTCTTCTCCTGCTTGCGTATTTCCTTGTCTGTTACAGCTTCCTTAAGCCTTGTCGTATAGAGTAGGGCATATTGTGTACGGTAGCGTTCTGTTACTATGGTTACAATCGCCAACACGTCACCGTCTGCATGACCGCCTTCCTTGGGTTTCAGCCTGATGGTGTTGTTGATGGGCTGGTCGCCCACTACCTTATCTGTAGAAATATCCACAAAACGTATCGGCTCACTTGCCGTGATAACTGTGGTCACTTCCTCATTGACTGTCAGTTGTTCCAGCTCTTGATACGTTTCTTGCGCTTGCATGGTCATAGTCGCCATTAGTCCAGCTACTGCCAAGCCTATTCTCTGAATGATTTTCATATTCACGTATTGTTACTTTTGGGTTTCCTTTGAATTGATGATATACACAAATGTCCCGTACTTCAGCTTCACCTTATTCTTTTTGATTGCCTTGCCGATGACATTGCTGGTTTTCTGATAGGCATTCTGCATGGCTTGCATTCCCCATTGCGAGAAGCTGCTGCCTGTACCGGATGTATTCATGTTCATATTGCCACTCACAGCTCCACTTGCCACGTCTTTGGTTGTCTCTCTGAACTGACTGCTCGGCACATACAGTCCTTCCAATCCATCGGTATCATATAGCGACAAGCTGACTTTCACCAGTTCGTCATCTACCATGATACTGCTGATGCTGCCTTTTACTCGCTGCGACGCGAAACCGCTCATTGTGGCATATAGGTAAGAGCCTCGTTTCACTACATGCTCATTGATTTCCACATCATCCAACAGTCGTAAGCGCACTCTCGATCCATCCGTTGCCTTCACGTTTTCATCAATGATGGCTTTTATCAACTTTGGCTCCTGCTCATTTTGGGCAAGGGTATTGAAATAGTCTGATGTAGTCCTCACCTTTTTCACCATCTTACTTGGTTTTTCCTCATCCGTGGGTTTGTTCACGGCATTTGGGTCGGTTGAAATCTTCCCCGAAAGCTCTACTGATGCTTGATTGCTTCCATTTGGATTATTCGTTCCGTTGATGGCTGCTGACTCACCATGTTCCGTATTGCTACCACCTGTACTTGTCTGTCCTCTCAATCGCGCTTCCGCGAGGGCCTTCTCCAGCTCCGCCATTGCTTCTTTCTCACGCGTTTTGGCATCGGCTGCTTCTGCTTGTGCCTTGTTTTTCTCTTGCTCATCAAGCAGGGCAATGTCGTTTTCTGTATATTTTGATTCATATTGTTCCTGGTTTTCTTCTGGGGTGTCTCGTTCGATGTTGTCCACAGCGGTGTAATCACCAATCTTACCCCATGCCTTGGTCATGTTCTCATACTTGCCTCCGATACCGTCTCCCTTTGTCTTTGCTCCTGGCAGTTCGGGGTTCAAGTATTCTGTGGTTTGCATACTCTTGTCCGTCGCTTCGGCTTTTTCAGCATTGAACAAGTCAAAGATGAAATACGAGGCTCCCAACAATGGAAAGTAGAGTATGGCAGGAAGCATATACTTCGGTTGCCTAAAGTTTATCTTTTCTGTTATCTTCATAGCCTTGTCTGTTTATTGGTTCTACTTCTTGTTCACGCTCACTGTCCACCTTTTCTTTATGATGTTCCAACGCTTTGTGTCGTTCTCTCAGGAGACTGTCTTGCATTTCTGTCGCTGTCCGTTGATTGGGCTTGTGATTGTACACTACTGCCAGTCGATAGATGTTCCATGCAAAACTGCCTACCACAAATCCGAACACTATTACCAGAAAGGCTGTTCGGTGTCTGTCTGCAAATCGTTGTATGCTTGCTGCAAACTTGTCTATATGCAGCGTCTCCGCAAACTTACGTCCAGCCTTCACTTCTCGCTCATACCGCTCTTTATATTTCGGATCGTCCTTGTCGGGCATTTTCTCCCCGAATATCATTCGCTTGATGTTCATTGTTATATGTCCTTTATGAGATTGTCCTTTCTATTCTATTAGCCATATCTACCTTCTCCAACCTAATCACCAATAATGGCATAACACACTTAGAGAGGCTTAGTAAGGCTTACTCAATTTAATGATTATCCATATTTTATCTCGGTTTATTGCCAGTTTATTTTTCTGAGTGGCGTGTGCGCCACTACTGATGTGGGGCGGACTTTCCGTCGAGAGTTTACTCTCGTAAGGGAAGTACGAACCACAGCAGTAAGCAGAAGGCTCAGAAAAACAGACTGGTGTTTTTACTCCGTTTTTGTCTTCAATCCACATCAATACGCTGTCTTTGTCTTCTGCTCAATATCCTTATTCAACAGCGTTCTCCAGTTTGTTATCAATAGTCCATGTGGATTATTGTCCGTTCTCGGCACTCGCTTCAATTGTCCTGCTGTCACCAGTTCTCGTGTCAGGATATTGCTGCGTCGCTCAATGCGCTGACGTCCATAATAGGTGAACTCCATATTCTCCTTGTTGAACTTGATGCTGTCACAGAATATCGAAATCACGGCACTTGTACCTAAGATGTTCGAATAGAAACCTTTCTCTTTCAATGTGTTGTACTGCGCCAATCCAGTCTCGTCCACCAGATACATGGCTTTCTCCATCGTGTATTTGATGTATTTGTCGTCAGGTGCCAGTGTAAAGAAGTAGTGATGAAACATCTCTACATGACTCTTGGCTTCCACATCAAGGGTCTCATCCATCGTTGTACGGTTCACCAATATGGGTACATTGGAATCCAGTACATACACTTTCTGTTGGGCATCTGTCACCATACATCTTGCTGTCCATACACTCGACACGCTAATGATGATACAACCAATCAAGAAGGCGGTGCAGACAATGCCCACCAACTTGATTTTGTTTTCTAAGTTCTTGATTACCATAGCTTACTTCTTGCTTTTCTTCTGTAACTGCATATACTCTCTGTACAGCATCGGCATAATCTCCAGTCGCAGTTCTTCCACCAAATTCTCATAGTAGCAGTTGAACACCTTGATGTAGATACCCTGCATGGCAATCTCATACCAAACCCACCACAGTTCCTTCTCACGCTTGCGTCTGTTCTTGCAGAGCTTCGCTTTGTGCAATCGGCTGCTCAGGTATTCCACCATCGGCACTACATACTCGTCCTCCTCGTCAAACCCTTCGTCCATCTCCTCAAACATCGGATCAATGGGATGTCGTTTGTTCAACAGCACGTTGTTCATTCGTTCGTTGGCAAATGCCACGAACTGCTCGTTTTCAAGCCACTTCTCAATCTTCAGTTCCAACTCTGTCATCTTGTTATTTTCCATAATTCGTTTTCTTTATTGTTTTATGTCGTTGTTTTTACATTATCTTGCTCATTGCTCCAGATGCCGTCATCTTAGCCTGCTGAGCCACGCCTTCACCAAAGTTTCGCGTTGAGAATGCTGTGTCTCCCTCAGGAATCATCCAAGCTGCCAAATCAGGAACGAGGTTAAGGCATTTTAAAGCCACTATACTTGCTGCCATCAGATAACCTGCTGAGAAGAACGCATTTTGTAGATAGGCTGCCATTGTCTGTTCACTGGCTGTAATGGCTGTCAGGTTCTCCACTTGTATGGACAGAACGATGTCAAACAGCAGCAATACATAGAATCCGACGAAGTACAGCATAGCTCCGTAGAAATGCACGGTTAGATAGCGTGTCAGCCATTTTGCCCAAGCTCCTTCCCACTTCGACAGTAGGGAAAATGCCCATTGTATCGGTCCGAAAATCGTGAGCATTCCGAGCAAGATTTGTTGGCAGTATATCGTTGCCCACCAACCGATTCTGAACACTATCAATGCTATCAACATCACCAGTTTGTCGATACCTACTACAGCTCCTGCTGTCAGTGAGGTGAACCATAGCTTGGATGCGTCGGTTTCCATGTTCGTCACTTCGTCCACTCCTGCATTTTCCATTGTTGCTTCTATTAGGTTGGGGTCCGAAGTTCCTTTGTGCGCCACGTCTGCCTGGGCTTGGATATGGGTGTACATCGTGTCTCGTACATAGACGAGCTGCTGCACTTCTTCAAACTTGTCACTGATTTGTGTCGCCTCCGAACTGTATAGGTCATGAGTGTAACTACCGATGCAGTTGGGTATATAGGATAGGAAATCCAATACGCACCAACTGCTGCCGCTATTTGTCATGTTTGTATCTGCCGGGGGATACCACCAACAGAGTATCACTGAAATGACCAATGGCTTGAAAAGTTTCATCACATCCAATGGCTCATGCTTCACCATCATCTTGTACGCCATACCTGCCGCTACGATGATTGAGAACAGTGCTGCCAATGCCATACTCATTTGCAGAATCCACCAAAACGGTCCCTGTGAACCAGTGAATGTGGCATCACACAGGAACTCGTTGGTTTGGAATATCACGTCATCTATATCTTCTTCAAGGAGATTGATGCCGAAGTCGGATAAAATATTACTGTTGTCTGCCATATGTGTTTTACTCTAAATCGTTGCTATTTCTTGTCTCGTTTGGGGCGTTTTTGTCCCTCGCGACCTTTTTCGCCCATTCCATTTTGGGCAAGATGCCCTCTTTCTTCAGTATGTCATAGAGAAACAGCCGTCCTTTCTGTGTCCACTTGGTGTTAAGTGTGGTACATGGAACTCCTTCGTTGGTCATAAAATGGATGGTCTCGCTGCTCACATAGCATTTGTCCTTATATTCGGCATACAATATCCATTGCTCGCTCACTTTGTATTGAATGTGCAGCTTATGCAGTAACTTATTCATTCGTTGTCCCGACATCCCATAGTCCTGCGCTATTTGGGTGATGGTCATGGTACTGGTGGAAGAGAGTATCAAGTCAAGATAACTCACCTTCTTCTCCATTTCTCCGATGATTTGTTTCTGTGCCTCGCATTGCTGTTCCGCTTCCAACCGCTTCGCCTTTTCCTCTTTCAACGTCGTTGCCAACTGTATCAAAAAGTCGGGCTCAGCGATGGCTCGCTCCAATGTGTCTTTGGTCATATACGCCCCATGTTTGCGGATGGTTGGCAACACTTCTGAGGTCACCCATTTGCGGAATCGTTTTGCTTCTGGCTTTCTGCTGTCAAGGATGACATCATACAGTCCGTCTTCTGTAACGAAGTTTGCAACTTGCTCTCTTCCAAGACTGTCGAGGATGGGTTCGGTTGAAACGACCCCATCGTCAAGTCGCTCTCTCACATGACCTTGACGTAATCCCAACATCTTGCATACATCGCCCAAACAGAACAATGGTGCATCAGGTGTTCCCATAATGCGTATCGTTCCTAACTCCTCATTGTTGAAAATCTGAATATTATCCATGTCGTATTTTGTTTTATCGTTTCTCCAATGTCTTAGTTCTCCCAAGAAGGCTCAAAATGGCTTACCCTATAAAAGGCATTTATCTTTTTACTGCCTCATTCCATCTGCTCTTTGCCTCGCTCACGATATTTTCTTTATGCAACGTTCTTTCATGTGTTGCCGTAAGTAAGGTGTTGGTGCGTGATGCACTATGCAGTCGCACAAGGTAGCGCAACAGTGTTTCGTTCTGTCTTACCAAATCATCATAGATGCGTAGGTATTCTTTCTTTCGCTGTGCATTGGGCATATAGGCATCTTTTGTGGCATTGATGGCGCAGTTGTATATATTGTAATACTCTGTCCAACGTAGCTTTTCATTGACTGTGCCACCAACGAACATTATACGGTCTATGTTCTGTTTGAATCTTGCCATTGCCGCTTCTATCTTATTGCCCTCGGCTGTCCACGCCAAGTCTATTTGTCTATCTGCCACATTCAAGGCTTCTATCGCAGCTCTGCTTGTCAGCGCAGAGTCTATATTCTCAGCATACGCCACCTGATTATAGGCGTTCAGACCTGCTACAGTACGATAGGTCAGCTTGTTCTTGCTTGCTGCCGACTTTTTGTAGTTCTTGTGAAATGTCCAATAGTATAGTTCTGGAGTCAGCGAACCTCCTCCAATCTCCATCACCATTATCTGGTTCTTCTTTGCTGGGTCGTGATTATATGTCACTCCTTGTGCGTATGCTATATTGGTAGCCAAAACTCCAATTCCAACAATAGCAGTAATTCTTCTTGTTTGCTTTGTCTGTCCCATCCGTCCTAACTGTTTGTTGTTTTATTATTCCCTTTTCTCGCTCTCAAATCACATTGTTGGCTCCTTATGGCTTAGTCGGCCTAAAGAGGCTTAGATCGGCTTACCACTATAAAAGGAATCATTCTCCTTTACCCAGTTTTCCTGCCTTTCGCCACCGTCCAAACGCATCATCCAATATCTCAGCCTTTGTCTTTGTCCGATACACTTTCTCTTTCCAATATCCCATGCGCACCTGCACATACCGCCAAGTCTCAATGTAGGCTCTATTCAAATGCCTCTCGATATTGTCCAACGAATTGTTGACTGCTTCCAATACCATTATCAAGTCTGAGGTGGAACAAGCTGCCGCTCCTGTAGCATACAGCACCAGATCGTTCACACTCTTGTATAGCTGTTCTCCATCTGCTACTATTTGCTTGATGGCTCTGGCATTGATGGATAATAGCATGGTGTCGGCAAGGGCTATATGTTTGCGCTTCACCACTTTTCTATTGAAGTCTTCCAATAACCGCTTGTAATCGCTAATCCGTTCACTCACATTCTCGTAGGTGTTTTTTACGTTCAGCACGGTGCGCAACGACTGGTACATCACGTCTATCACATCAAACGCCCTGGTGTATTTATCCAATTCCACATTCAGTGTCTTGTATTCACCTGTCTCTTTCTGGCTATAGTCGTGCAGTAATTGGTTGCTGTATTCCAATGTACTTCGTGCCAAGAGCAGACTACGCTGTTTCTTGTGATCATTGATATAGGCTTCCACACTCGACACGTCAAAGCCCCATTGGGCTCTTGCAGCATTGGGTAGCAGTGTCAATAGCATTACTATCATCAAAGTCGTCCTCATCCACTTGCCTCCTTTCTGCCTCTGGCTCCATTGATCCAACGCTCATAGCATTCTTCCAATATGGTCTGTCTGCGTCCCATGTTATCGTCAATCTCTGGTAATGCACTTTTTAGTACATCTATGATGCTCCGCTTGTAGTGCATCATCTTTTCCAGCGATACCAAGTCAGCGTAAATCTTTGTGATACGGCTGTCCACTTCTCGTGCTATCTCCAGTCGGTCACTCGACCACAACAGATGTTTCACATCGCTGTTGGTTTGCTCTTCCATCGGGTCACTCTTTGCATATTCGGTGGTTATCTTGCACGATGGATATTCCCTTGCTATCTCGGATATTCTGCGGTTCACTTCGTCGGCTTTTTCTTGCTCTGACTTGCTTCTGTCAAGTGTCATCACGTCTACCACACTGGTATTGGTGTATTCCGATGTCAAGTCCCATGCTATCTGCATGATGGCACGGTGTACCTTTACACCAAGTACTATCTTGGGCTTTCTCGCTATCGACAATGTTGCTTTGAAGGTAACGATGCCGTTGATGTTTGGCACGGTTGCCTTACGTGTATACACGTAGCCATTCCACACTCCTTTGTCCTGCCAAGTGAGGTTATAGGCTGTCTTGCAATCGTTCATGATGGCTGGAATGTGATAGTAGTCATCGGTTGCCACGTCATTGTCCTTGTTTGCTTCTTCCTTGGCTTTTGCTATTTCTTGCTGCTTTTGTCGCCATGTCGCCAACTCCACATTCAGTTTGTCTATCTGGTCTTTGTTGGCATTGTATTGTTGACGATAGACGGCAGCATCTTCTACACTGGAATTGGCTATCTTGCGAAGCAACTCGTTGTTTTCTGCCTCCAACTGTCCTATCTGCACTTGCAACACTGTCACCTTACTGTCTGCTTCTTGCTGCATTCTGTCAAACTCCGACAAATCCAAATTGCCTTCCGTTATGGTTGTCCTCATTGCACATTCCTTGCTGTGTGCACTGAGCGACCTGCCACATTCGCTGCATTTGTATTGCGTTGTTCCTTGCCCCAAGGTAACACCGTCTGAGCAAGTCACGCTGATGGTTACACTCTCGCATCCTTTCAGTTTGACTGCATCGGTTGCCTGATAGTAGTTGCGTGTGTCGCTACCTATATAATAGGTGTAGCCTTCTTCATTGTCGTTCAGTTCCGACAGACGTGCTTGCAGTTGCGCCTTGAAGGTGTTTAAGTCCATTGAATAGGAGTCGAACACGTCTTCATAGACAGTTTCTTCTCTGTCCCAACTTTTTGTAACCAATATATGATAGGCGAATGCCTTTTGCTTCTGCTTTTTCTTTTTACTGATAGTATAGCTGCTTAACCAATAGCTTATATTGTAGTTATATCCGTCATTCATATTGTTCAGCTGCTGCACCTTGGTTCGTGACCATCCGGCATGGCTCTCAGAGTTTTGCAGAATGGCTTCTCTCTGATTTCCGTCTGGTTTGAAGTCGGGATCTTTGGTACTTATCCTATACCAGTGGTCGCCTTTCAATATACTGTTGTTGTCCGTCGGTGGATTATACTCCACAAGGGTTTCGGCTCCTCTGTCTCTACGGTAGATATACCAGCGCTGGGTGTAGTACTGTCCATTTGCCTCACTCATATAGTCGGTTATCCACGACGTGAGATTGTAGTCGGCGATATTGAACAGTCCTGCTACATTGTCTTTACCGCCTACCATACCCAATAAGGTGTTGCCCACATCTTTGTCAAATTGCTCAAACAGGTCGTTATAGCTATTGTATATGTCTATGACCTTGCTCACCTTGCCATTAAACACTTCTTTGAACGCACTTTTCTGCAACAGTGCGTCACCGATATTGGTCATGCCTGATGTGGCAAGTCCCACTCCCATATTGTATAGGTTGTCAATGTCTGCCGTCAGATTGTCCACCGTGAAGTTTCCCGGTACTTTCGCCAAATCATTCAGCATTCCTTTCCAGTCTACATTGCCGATGTCCGACAGTTTCAGTATGGCTGCTATCTCTTTGTTGATTTCCAGAAACTGTATGTCTGCAAATGTCAAAGTGGAGTTGGTGACGACACTTTCAAACTGCATACACAGATTCTTGGTGTCATCGCATACCTTTACCAGATAACTTCCCCAATACAAAGCGGTCTGAGGAGAGTGGAGCATCATCTTCGAGACTGTCCATATCTTTGGCATTATCTTATGACTCACCATATTGTAGATGCGCTTATAATAGTAGTTCTCCGTACTGCTGTTCCACAATCCCAAATCGGTCATTGCCTTGCGTTCCAAAAACTTACTGGCGAAAATCCCTGCTGCCGCCAACTCTGCTGCATTGTAGTGCTTCAGGATTGCACCTACCTGCTCGCTGTAATAGCCTTCTGCCACGGCTTCCGCTCCGAAAGCTGTAGCCATTGCTGCCACTGTTTCCTTGTCGTAGTTCATGCTGTGAAACTGTGCACAGACTTTATTTGTCCATACACAGATTGTCAGCATGATGATTAGAAGTCGTTTCATTCGTTGCTATTATTTTGTTTATAATTACACTGACATGTCAGCGTCTTTGTTTTGCTAATTCCCAAACCACCATTACCCCAGAAAGGCATAAGAAGGCTTAGAAAGGCTTACCCTTAGAAGAGGTTCCAATATTCAGCACTTGTCCTGCTTCATTCACTTTTTGGGCGAAAGCCAAAGACTTGCTAATGCCACTTGCATCCCAATCCCTGCAATATGCTTCGATGGCTTGCTGATGATTGCATCCTAACTTTCGTTTGTACAGTTTCAACGCTTCCTTCTCAGCTCGCTCCGTGGTATAGGTCATGTAGCACTCATGCGGTTCCTCTACGCCATACACGGCACTGGTCTGTCCACGACGGATGAATACCTCTCGGAAGAACGCGCGTCCTTCCTTGTTGTCAAGTCGGTTAATCGTAAAAATCTTCTTGCAGTCCACATCCGTCAAACCGAGTATCGTCTTGATCGTATCAAAACGCTCCCTGAACTTGCTTTGGTCAAGCAACATCACCACGTCGGAGTTGTTGATGATGGCTTCTTTCACGATTTCGCTGCCGATAATGTCTTGTATCTCCTGAGTCACCACACCTACACTGGCCCAGAATTTTCTGGCGGTCTTATACAGATATTTTATGTATTCCGCCATCATGGGCGAAGCGATAGCTTTCCATGCCTCCTCGATGATGAGCATCTTTCGGTTCTTTTTGATGCGCATCTTCTGCAGGAACACGTCCATGATGATGAGTGTCACCAGTGGAAAGAGCAGTGGATCATCCTTGATACTGTCGATTTCAAAGACGATGAAGGTCTCGTCAAACAGGCTGCTGTCCATATTCTCATTCAGCGTCACATCGTGGCTGCCTCCTTTGTAGAACTCTTTCAACAGATAGTTGTAGGATGCCAAGTCTATTCCTCGCAGTCCGTTCTCATCACAGATTTCCGGTATACGTCTTGTACTGAACTCATAGTAGCTGTTGAAACACAAACGACCAATACTGTCTTTCCCAAAGTGTGCCTCGTAATACTCGTTGATGACTTGCTCAATAAGTTTGTCTTCTGTCTTTGTTACCGTACCTTGACTACCTTTCCAAATCAGCATGACAAGGTTTTTCAAGAAGCCTAATTTCTCGATGTTCCATTCTTCTCTCTTGATTTGGAAAGGATTCATCGTGATGGGGTGCTCTTCGGTATACGAGATATACTTGCCGTTAAAGTATTCACACAGTCCTTCATACGAATTACCTGTGTCCACCAACACGATGTCGGTATTCTGCTCATGGGCTTGGCGTACCATGGAATTGACGTAAAAACTCTTGCCACTGCCTGAAGGTCCGAGCACAAAGAAATTGCTGTTGTCTGTCAGCTTGTTCTTGCCTTCCTTTCCCGATATGTCTATGGCTACTGGCACTCCTTGTCGGTCGGTATAGTACACTTTGAAAGGTGTGTCCTCGCTATGTGCTATCTTCTCCTTGTACATCATACTGACGGCTGCATCCGATAGGGTGAGGAAACGGTCGTAGTCTTCGCTCATTCCGAAACAGTTGCCTGGGAATGAGTTGACGAACAGCTCCAATTGGTTGTATGCTCGCTTGGATATGTGGATGCCCATGCGCCCGAATGCGTTTTCTATATGGTTCGTACTCTTTTGAATATCTACATTGGGTGCCACGGTCACAATAATATTATAATGTGTATAGACGAGTTGTTTGTTTTCTCTCGCTATCACGTCCTGCACTCGCTTGATGTCTTCCACTGCAATCAGGTTGCTTGGGTTGGGCATCGAGGCATGGCGGTTTTTCTTCTTGTCCAATACAGCCAACTCTTTCTTTTGGTTGGGCATGAAGATGATTTGGTTGTACACCACCGACTGCACTCCTGGTATATTGTCTACTACCGATAGTAGGTCTACTGGCATACTGGTGTTGTTTACTTCCATATTGGTATATGGACGGATGACACTGGGTAGATTGGCGCAGTCCACATCTACCAGACTGTACACTTTACAACGTCTGTCGCCCATGCCGATGGTCTCTTCATCCACCTTGAAGCCTGTCATACTTACGGTCTTGTCCCGAAAATTCATGGCAAAGAAGCGGTCTACATATTCCTGTGTATCTTGCTTGCCGAGGAAGGATGCCTTCACTCCTGCATCTTTCAACTGGTCATGTACTTTGCGAACCTTTACCATGAAGTCGCGCCACTTCTTATGGTCAAAAGAGAACAGACTGCTCTTTTTGTTTTCTTGAGTGATGGTCAGATAGGTGTTGCTGTCTGTGTATTCACGTCCTTCGTAATAGCGGAAGTAGGCTTCCGACAAGAACTCATGCTTGTCAGTACTCTCGTCCCTAAAGTGTTTGCGTGTAAACACGTCTTGCTTGTGTATGGCATAGCCTTCGCCTAAGGTCTGACAGATAGCGGTGAAGAGTTGGGTGAACTCATAGTAGCTGTCAATGTTGGCGGAGTATTTCTGGACTGGATTTTCCATGCGCAGTATGGCTGAGTAGTCACCGTTCTTGGTATACACCACACCGATGTCGTCCACTTCCTCCACCGAGAAGTAGATGTCCTCGAATATCTTTTTCCGTTTGCCTCCAGTACCGAAGGCATATACGGATGTTGCCATGCCGATACATAGTGCAATGAAAAACAAGATGACGTATAGTATCATTTCTTTCCTTTCTGGTTATTCGTTATTCTCTCTGTGGCTGTTCTTTTGCATTTCTTTCCTGCGTTTTGTTCTCAGGAAGCAACAAATAAAGGTAGGCTCACTCTTTCTTTCGTCGGAGCGAACCTACCTCTGTCAATATGCAATCAACCCAACAACTCTCATGATGGTTCTTCTTTTGATTTCCTTATCAGAAGCTCTTGCTATGGGCGTAGATATACACTCCTTGGTCGCTCTTCTTGGTATGCAGTCCCTTCCGCTGTTTGAGGAAAATGAGGGCAGCACCTGTGGAAATGGCAAATACAAGCACCACGAGCCCTACAACGAATCCCAACAAACAGTAAGCGATGATGAAACCTACAATGGCTCCACCTGCCGTACCTGCCGCCCAATAGATATAGCGTCCTTGGAATCCCATGAATTCAAGTGGTTTTTGCAATCCCTTGAACACGGGGAAGTCCGCATAGCGTTCTTCTTTATCTGCGTCCATAACAATAGTTTCTTTGCGTTATCACTCTCTTTTTGACAATCTCACTTCTTGCTGTTGTTCGGATTATGTGTCATTATCCGATACCGAAGAACAGAGGCAATGCCTGGGCTGCTGCAATCAGGAAGATACATGCGCCAACGACCATCATAATCTTCTTCTTGAAATCTTACTGATTGCTCGTAATGTACTGATAATCAATACTAATTGGAATGGTAAAATGACGAAAGAAACAAATTAGGAACAACAAAATCAAGAAACCCCAAAATGAAAGCATGAGAAAACATAAATTAACACTGAAAACAAAGGTAATTTTCCGATTTTGGCATTTGGAGAAACTCAAAATTAAAGAAATAAACGTATTCAAATAGATATGACATTCGACAAAGAAAATAGAATTTTCCCTGGTGAATATGAAAAAAATCAAATAAATTTGTTTTATGACATACAATATAATGAATAAAGTATCGTTATATAGATATATAATTTGTATCTTTGTCCACAAACAATGGTTGAATTATGGAAAGAAAAGATTTAAATAGAATAAAAATGGTTCTGGTAGAAAAGCATCGTACCAGTAAATGGTTATCTGAACAGTTAGGGAAAGACCCCACAACTGTTTCAAAGTGGTGTACAAATCAATCTCAACCAACATTAGAAATTTTGCTTCGAATAGCAGAACTTCTTGAAGTGAATTATACCGAGTTGGTAAGAGTTGAATAACAGAATTTGATAAGTAATGATTAAAAAATATCGTATATGCTCAATTATCCTAAAGTCGGAAGAAGACCCTTACAGTCTGATTATCGTGTTTCTTCCTCAGAAATAGAAAATTATAAAAAGGCAAAGGACAAATACGAAGAAGAAAAGCGTAAACGTGCAGAGAAGAACAGTAACTCTTCTTGTCTTCTTTCAATTGTCATCATTGTAGTAATTGCTATCGTTATTCTAACATTAATATCAAATGCAAATAACTCTCATCATTCTGATGGGCAAGCTTTTATATATGTCATATTGATAGCTCTATGTATATGTCCTTTTATTTTCGGTCATGTTTCAAAATTCTCAGAAGCAGCTGTAGACGTGGCAACGGATAATCCTTATCTTGGTTATTCACCCAACCAGGTTGCAACAAAGAGGTTTCAAGAGGAGTTGGAAAAATATGAAAAAATTACAGGTGAGCTAAAAAGCAGATACCCACATATTGAGTCAGTTGATTACGATGAAAAAAGATACACTGATTTCGTAATCAACGAATTGGTGAATGCAATTGAAATAAAATTTAGGCTTAGAAACATAGTCTGGTGGAAGAATCAGACGCTTAATTTCAAAATAGCGGTAAGTCGAGTACTTAATGCTGATGGTTATTTGCATGTTAAGAATCTTACAAATTTAAGAGATCCTGTTGAAGCCGCATTTAGTAAAAGTGTAGATATATCGGCAGATAAGGATGGACTAAACTACTTCTTTCGATGTTTTAGCAAAACTAATGGCGTTCTTGAAATCAAACACATTGAAGCAATACAATTAGCTGTACCCAATAGCGAAAGCAGTAGAATTGTTGTTGTCACAAACTATAGCCCACAAGAAATTTCCTCTGAAGTAAAGACTTACATTGAAGATAACAAAATTGAATTGTGGGATGTCATAACACTGGTAAATCTAACCAAGAAGCATTTTGTAAATGAGGAAGATGATAATTATCCGCTCAATCTTCCAACTGGATTCAAAAAATGCATGGGATTTAGATTATCGAACAATCTGAATGATAGTTTGTTGACCACGCAACCATACTTCTATTACATATACACCAAAGAACTTTTTAATTCTGCAAAGGAAGCTTTGGAAGCTATGCAGAAGTTCCCCAAAGATAAGGTTTATTATGGTCTATGCGAATACCCAAACATTAAGTTCTATCTATATGACGACACGAATAAGGATAAACCAGAAGCTGTGTATGTGAAAGATGAAAAGCAGACCAAACCAGTATATGCGATTATAGCTTCTGCGGCAGACAATAACCATAACTGGAGAATACGTGTCGAATCAGAATGTCTGTTTGATGCAGACAAAAGAGAATTCATCCACAATAAACACACGTTATACACATGGGCTAATTCAACTTATATACCATTTTATTTAGAGGATGAAAAATGGGGAAAACGCTCATGGGAAAAATAACAAGTAAATTCATCCTAACAAGATTGACAACAAATCAAGCAGACCCACTGATTTTCAGCAGAAATGCCGATTGTCAGTGGGTTTGTTGTTCCCAAAATGAATTCCACAAGTCATGATGGGAACATTAGATTACTTCGACCAATGGTATTGACTATCAAGCATCAGATAGATAACCAAACCAAAAATGACGAGACCAACGGCAAAGAAAAACCAGACGAAATACTGGATATAATGACCGAGATAGGAACCATCATATTCCTTGTACCTCTGCTGAACCCTCTTGCGTTCATCAGCAAACATGGAATTGACCTCACGGATATGCATCTGCATCTCTGAGTTCATCCATTGGCGTTCTTTGGCAAACAGTTCTTGGATTTTCTGCCAGTCAGCATCATTGACATTTACAGACACCT
>OLSK01001145.1_pt1 | contig 20751 bp, 19 predicted proteins | sample 1672781 | NCBI WGS metagenome assembly OLSK01 (sample SAMEA3136723, study PRJEB25190) | human gut metagenome | biome: human gut; feature: human-associated habitat; material: faeces | place: Austria | collected 2013 | reverse complement strand
CAGTGCGCTTTACCACGTCGAGCATAACGCCCCTGCCCTCGTAGGAAGCCGTTATATCGTAGAATACAAGCTCGTCCGCGCCCTGACGGTTGTATTCGATCGCAAGCTCCACCGGGTCGCCTACGTCCTTTATGCCCTCGAAATTCACGCCCTTTACGACCTTGCCGTTGCGGACGTCAAGGCATGGGATTATCCTTTTAGCTAACATGGCTGCTCCTTTACTTCGCTAGACGCACAGCCTGAGCAAGGTCAAGGCTGCCGGAATAGATGGACTTGCCGCAGATGGCTCCGTAAATTCTATTCTTCTTCAGCGTCTTTATGTTGTTGATGGTCTTTATCCCGCCGCTTGCAATGACGTTTCCGCCGAGGGGCGCAAGCGTTTCCTGGAGCTTCTTTGTCTTGAAGTGGTTCGGGCGGCTGAGGGTACCGTCCTTGTCTATGTCTGTGAAGATGAAATACTGAACTCCCGCGCGGCACATTTCAACGCCGAGGTCTATGTAGTTCACTCCGCTGGTCTCGAGCCAGCCCTCTGTTGCAACGAATCCGTTCTTGGCGTCGATACCTACCGCTATGCGGCCCCTGAATTCCTTCGCGGCGCGCTTTACGAACTCGGGATCCTTGACCGCCGCCGAGCCGATTATTACCCTGGAAATACCCGCGTTGAGGTACATTTCCACGACGTCAAGGCTGCGGATACCTCCGCCGACTTCTACCTTTAGCTTCGTGTTCTTCGCTACGTCGATGAAAATATCCTTGTTCTGCTGAGTCGCGTCCTTTGCACCGTCGAGGTCTACCATGTGAACCCACTCCGCGCCGGAAGCTTCGAAACCGCGCGCGGTATCCATGTAGCGACCTTCTGAACTGTTCCGTAGTCTCCCTTGAAAAGGCGGACGCAGTTCCCGTCCTTTATATCAATAGCCGGAAGTATTACCATTCATTTTCTCCTTTTTGTAGGATGTATTACATAAAGCAAAACTTATACGCAATAGTTCTTTATAATTCAGCAAAACATCTGAGAATATTCAGCCCCGTCTCGCCGCTCTTTTCCGGGTGGAACTGCGCCCCGTATACGTTTCCGCAGAACACCAGCGCCGGGACCTTCATTCCATAGTCGCACCATGCCGCAATGTACTTGCTGTCGCACTCGGCGGCGTAGCTGTGCACGAAATAAACGTACTCACCATCGGCGCACCTGTCTAGAAGTCTGCACGGAACATTTTTCTCCAGTGAGTTCCAGCCGATGTGCGGAACAGGCAGCTCCCCTGCCGGACGCATGAGCTTAACGCTTCCGGGAATAAGCCCGAGGCCGTCAGTTTCGCCGAATTCGTAGCCCTTTTCGAACAGCATCTGCATTCCGAGGCAGATCCCGAGGAGCGGCTTTTTCCGTACCTCCTCCTTGATAACGCCGATCAGCCCGGTCTCACCGAGCATTCTCATCGCGTCCGGGAAGGCTCCTACGCCGGGAAGTATCAGGCGGTCGGCGGCGCTGAGGTCGGCGGCGCTGTTGGTTATCTTGTTCTCAAGTCCGAGGAAGTCAAGAGCGTTTTTAACGCTGAACAGGTTTCCTGCGCCGTAGTCAATTATCGCAATCATAGTGTCGTTCCTTTCGTATTCAGGAATATCTTATCGGAATTCAGCTTCACATGCTCCATGATGTGCCCGATGTTGCCTTCACCGGCGTACTGCTTCATATCGAAAAAGTCGCAGTCCAGCCCGCTCCAGAACAACGGATTTTCGTCGCCTTTTACTGCGGCGTCATGTATGAGCTGCCCCGCGTAGACCTCCACGTAACAGGGATCCAGCGGATAGCTGAAATCCATCAGGTGAATTAGTTTTATATCCCGGTCTGATATTCCCGTTTCCTCGAATAGTTCGCGGTAGGCGGCGTGACTGCCGCTCTCGCCCGGCTCTATTTTTCCGCCGACAAAGTTTATAAGCCCTTTGTAAGGCTCCTTTATCCGGCGGCACATGAGCATTTTCTCTCTGTCCGGCGAAAAAACCACGATGAGGTTATACCCCTGCATTAAAGAACTCCCTTTGTGGACACAACGGAGCCGTCCGTATTGCGCTTTACAGCCGCCTTGAGGGCGTATGCAAGAGCCTTGAACAGCGCTTCTATCTTGTGGTGGTCGTTGCTGCCGTACTCCACGCGAAGGTGCAGGGTTATCCCCGCATTGAACGCAAAGGAGCGCATGAACTCCTCGGTAAGGCAGGTGTCGAACTCGCCGACGCGCTCGTTTGTGAACTGCGCGTTGAACACGAGGAACGGTCTCGCGCTGATGTCAAGCGAGCAGAATGCAAGCGACTCGTCCATCGGAATGAACGCGCTTCCATAGCGCATAATGCCGGATTTGTCGCCGAGGGCTTCACGGAATGCCATTCCGAGCACGATACCGATATCCTCGGTAGTGTGGTGACCGTCAACGTTAAGGTCGCCGACGCACTTTACGGAAAGAGAGAATCCGCCGTGGACTGCAAGCGCAGTCAGCATGTGGTCGAGGAATCCTATGCCCGTATCAATGCTGACTTCGCCGCTTTTGTCGAGGTCCAGCTTTATCTTAATGTCTGTTTCCCTGGTTTTTCTGGTGATTTCTGCGGTTCTGTTCATAGCTTTCATCGTCAGCCTTCCTTGCGCACCTTGATGGAATTTGCATGCGCGGTGAGCTTCTCGCGCTCGGCGATGAGTATAATGTCGTCTGCAGCGTCAAGCAGAGCGTCCTTTGTGTAGCAGATGTAGCTGGAGCGCTTTACGAAGCTGTCTACGCCGAGCGGTGAGAAGAAACGTGCGGTCCCGCTGGTGGGAAGAACGTGGTTCGGACCCGCATAGTAATCGCCAAGAGGCTCCGGAGAATACTGACCGAGGAACAGCGAACCTACGTTGTCGATCTTTCCGATGTACTCGGTAGGGTTCTCAGCTACGACCTCCATGTGCTCCGGTGCAAGCTTGTTTGCAAGCTCGATGGCGTAGTCCTTGTCCTCGCTGACGATGATCGCGCCGTAGTTTGTCATGGAGTAGTCGATGATGTCCTTTCTTGAGAGGTACGCGGACTGGCGCTCTATCTCAGCCTGCGTGCGTACTGCAATATCCATGCTGGTGGTTATCATGATCGCGCTGGCGAGCTTGTCGTGCTCAGCCTGGGACATAAGGTCAGCCGCGAGATAAACCGGGTTCGCAGTCTCATCTGCAAATACTAGGATCTCGCTGGGACCTGCGAACATGTCGATGTCAACGGTTCCGTAAAGCAGCTTTTTCGCCGTTGCAACGAAAATGTTGCCGGGGCCTACGATCTTGGAAACGCGCGGTATCTCCTCAGTGCCGTATGCGAGCGCCGCTACAGCCTGCGCGCCGCCTGCAAGGTAGATTTTGTCAACTCCGCAGAGCGCCGCTGCAACAAGAATATCCTTGTTTGCAGTGCCGTCCTTGAGCGGAGGAGTTACCATGATGATCGCCTTAACGCCTGCTATTTTCGCCGGGATTGCGTTCATCAGCACGGAGGAAGGGTACGCAGCCGTGCCGCCGGGTACGTACAGACCAACGCGGTCGAGGCCTCTCACGCGCTGACCCATGATAACGCCGTTTTCCTCGGTTACGCAGAAGCCTTCGCGCTTCTGTCTGTTGTGGAATGCGGTGATGTTCTCAACGGCGTTCAGCATTGCGCTGACGAACTCCGGGCTGTTTTCGTTCGCCTCGGTGAGCGCGTCCTGTATAGCCTCGTCGGGGACTCTGTAGTACTGCGCGCTGGGGCAGTCAAACTTAGCGGTGTAGCTCTTTACAGCCGCGTCGCCGTTCTCCTTTACGTCTGCGAGTATAGCGCGGACGGTCTTTTCAACGTCAGCATTTACCTGACCTGCACGCTTCTCGACCTCTGCGAGGAACTGCTTCTCCTCGCCGTCTGCCTTGATTATCCTTATCATTATAAATTCTCCTCTATCTGCTTGACTATCTCAGCGATACGCTGCTGCTTCAGTTTCATGCTTACGGTGTTGACTATAAGACGCGCCGAAATCGGAGCAACGTCCTCCCATACCTCAAGCCCGTTTTCCTTGAGCGTGGTTCCGGTCTCTACGATATCAACGATAGCGTCAGCCAGACCTACCAGCGGAGCCAGCTCCACCGAACCCTCTATCTTCACGATATCAATGTCCATGCCCTTATTCTCGAAGAATGCGCGGGTGACTTCCGGGTACTTTGTGGCGATGGTTTTGATCCCGTATCCCTCGTAGAAATTGCTGCCCTTCTTTCCGGCAAGCGCGAACTTGCATCTGCCGAATCCGAGGTCGCTGATCTCAAAGAACTTACCGCCGTGCTCCATTATGGTGTCCTTACCGACTACGCCGATATCGCACACGCCGTGCTCGACATATGTAATTACGTCCGCAGCCTTCGCAAGAACTACTTCGATATTCTCGCCGGGAATGTTCAGTATCAGGCGCCTGCCCTTGTCGCGCAGCTCCGATACGTCGTAGCCTATCTTGTCGAGCAGGTCGACGGTCTTGTTTTCAAGTCTGCCCTTTGTAAGAGCAATTCTGATGGTCTTGTTCTTCATGGTCAGACCTCCTTTACGGTAACTGCCGAATTTGCTCCGACAACGTCCATGCGGCGTATGCCGTGCTGTTTTGCGTACTCACCGGCTTCTTCCTCAGTGGCGCTCAGTGAATTGAACACCGTCAGACCCTCGCCGATTAGCTCTGCGCAGTGGGCAAGACCCAGAGTTTCACAGCCGCTCATGCTGAACACCAGCACGTCCACCGGCTTGGTGAGCGGCTCGTGCACGCTCTTGAGGAGCACCCTTGCAGCCGCTTCAACGTTCACCGCAAATCCGACCGCCGTGGAATTCCTGCCGAAATCCCCGAGCAGCGTGTCGTAACGTCCGCCGGAAAGCACCGGAAGTCCGTAGCCCTCGACATAACCCCGGAACAGGATACCGGTATAATAATCCTTCTTGTGCGCAAGTCCGAGGTCTACCTTTATCTTGCCGGAATATCCCATCGAGCAGAGCGCGTCGTAGGTCTCGCGGAGGGTATTCAGCTTTGTGCGAAGCTCCTTGCTGTACATGTACTTTTCAGCGGCTTCGAATACCTCGCTCTCTCCGAACAGCGACGGGAGCGCCTTTACGGCATCTGCGGCACTGCATGAGATACCCTCGAGCGCCTCGTTGAGCGCGGGATAATTCTTATTTTCAATAAGGGTATGTATCAGTTCCGCCTTCTCCTCAGACAGGTTCAGGTCGTCGACTACGGTGCGGAAAATTCCGCTCTCGCCTATCTCAAGCCGGAAATCCTCGTCGACTGCAAACAGCGACTGCGCCGCAAGTGAAAGCGCCTCGTAATCCGCCGCTTTGCTCTCGCCGCCGAGTATCTCTATATCCACCTGGGTGAATTCGTCGTCTCTGCCGCTGTTCTTGGGATTAACCATGAAAATGCTCTGGTTGCAGTAGAGCTTGAGCGGGAGCTTTTCAGCGCGGAGTCTGGTCGCCGCCAGTCTTGCTATCGGCATGGTGTTATCCGGACGGAGCACCATCAGGCGGTTCTTTCCGTCGACCAGCTTGTACATAGTCTCGGACGGGAAATAATGCACCTTTCCGTTGAATACCTCATAGAACTCCAGACCCGGGGTTATTACCTCGGAATATCCGTATGCAGTAAATATTTTCCTGAGCTTTTCCTGGATCGTGCGTTTAGCTATGCACTCGTCAAAAAGCTGGTCCCGGGTTCCCTCCGGGGTGAGAAGGTCGTATCTTTTCACTTTGAATTTCCTCCGCTTTAGTATAGTAACGTGCTATCACACTATCATATTACTCTAACATTATAACGCATTAAAGCGGAGTTGTCAAGAACATGCAGATTTTTTGTCAATTTGCATAAATCGAGCCAACAACTCCGCTGTAATATCACATATCAAACAAGGACATCTGCGCGGAATTCGGGATATCGCCGAACACGCCCATTTCTCTCATCTTGTCGATAACAGTGCTGTTAAGTCCGCTCTGCTGCTGGATATCGTCGATACACATGTAATTTCCGGCGTCGACGACCTCCTTGAGCTTGAATGCCGCATTAGAGCCGCAGCCCGCAATAGACAGGTACGGCATACGCAGCTTGCCGTCCTCAATGTGATAGGTAGCCGCTCCGGAAAGCTTTGCGTCCACCGGCAGAACGCCGATACCGCGGCACATCATCTCATTGATAAGGAGCAGCGCGTCAAGCGTGCCCTTTTCCTTTACGCCGATATTCGGCATCGCCTGCAGCTCGCGGATACGGTTCTTTACAGCTTCCTTGCCGCGGAGCACTACGTCAAGCTCGATATTTTCAGTGTGCTTTGTCAGGGTCGCGGCGTAGAACTCGCAGGGTCTGTTTATCTTGAACCAGCAGAGCTTTACCGCGGAGGTAACGTACGCGGCGGCATGCGCCTTCGGGAACATGTACTTTATCTTCTTACAGCTCTCGACGTACCAGTCGGGCACGTTGTTGTCCTTGAAAGCCTGATAGATCGTGTCGTCGAACAGCTTGGTAGCGTTACCCTTTCGGGTTATCTCCATGATCTTGAACGCGAGGCTCGGCTCTACGCCCTTGTGGAGCAGGTATACCATGATGTTGTCACGCGTTCCGATAACCTCGGAAATCGTACAAGTTCCGTTTTTGATGAGATCCTGCGCGTTTCCGAGCCATACGTCAGTACCGTGCGACAGACCCGAGATCTGAAGAAGGTCGGAGAAGTTCTTCGGCCGCGCGTCCTGAAGCATCTGCATTGCGAACGGCGTGCCGAACTCCGGGATACCGTATGTCCCGCAGGGCGCAAATATGTCCTCCGGAGTAACTCCGAGCGGCTCGGTGGATACGAACAGGTCGTAAATTGCGCGGTCGGTGGTGGATACGTCCGCGATCTTCATTCCGGTCATATCCTCGAGGTGCTTGTAAAGCGTCGGGACATCGTGTCCCAGCTCGTCGAGCTTCAGAATCGTATCGTGCAGCGCATGGAAGTCGAAGTGGGTAGTTATCATGTCGCTGTCTGTCTTGTCGGCGGGGTGCTGTACCGGCGTGAAGTCGTAGACCTCGTAATCATTCGGCACAACGACCATTCCGCCAGGGTGCTGCGACGTGGTGCGCTTTACTCCGGTGCAGCCTATAGAAAGGCGCTCCATCTCGGCGTTGTTGAATTCAATGCCGCGCTCCTCGCAGTACTTCTTTACGAAGCCATATGCTGTCTTATCCTGAACTGCGGAAATAGTACCCGCCTTGAACACGTGATCCTTGCCGAACAGTTCTTCGGTGTAGCGGTGTACCTTACCCTGGACCTCGCCGGAGAAGTTCAGGTCGATATCCGGCGCCTTGTCTCCCTTGAAGCCAAGGAACGTTTCAAACGGTATATCGTGGCCGTCGCGGATCATATCTATGCCGCAGTGCGGACAGTTTTTCTGGGGGAGGTCGAATCCCGAGCCTACCGAGCCATCGGTTACGAACTCGTTGTAGCGGCACTTCGGGCAGCGGTAATGCGGCGCTAGGGGGTTAACCTCGGAAATACCCGACATTATCGCAACGAACGAAGAACCTACCGAACCTCTGGAACCTACCAGGTATCCGTTGTCCTCGGAGTATTTAACCAGCTTCTGGGCGATCATGTAAAGCACGGAGAATCCGTATTTGATGATCGCGTCAAGCTCCTTCTGAAGGCGCTTTGTAACTATTTCGGGTATCTTTCCCTCGTAGCCGTACCAATTCATCGCCCTTGTCCAGCAGAGATCCTGAAGCTCCTGCTCCGCGCCCTCGATGGAAGGCGTGTAGGTTCCCTTGGGTATAGGGCGGATATCGTCGACCATATCAGCAATGGCGTTCGGGTTGGTGATTACGACTTCCTTCGCCTTTTCTTCGCCGAGGTAGCTGAATTCCTCAAGCATTTCATCAGTGGTGCGAAGGTACAGCGGAGCCTGATTGTCGGCGTCCTTGAAGCCCTGACCCGCCTGGAGGATCTTTCGGAAAATACCGTCCTCCTTGTTCATAAAGTGGACGTCGCAGGTTGCCACGACTGGCTTGCCGAGCTTTTCACCGAGCTTCACTATACGCATGTTGAGCTGGCGCAGACCCTCGTCGTCGGCGACCCTTCCCTCGCGTACCAGGAATTCGTTGTTGGCTATCGGCTGTATTTCGAGATAATCGTAAATGGAGGCGATTTTTTCAATATCCTCCTGGCTTTTTCCGTCGAGAATAGCGCGGAAAAGCTCGCCGGCTTCGCAGGCGCTGCCGACTATCAGACCCTCGCGGTGCTTCTGCAGCTCGGACAGGGGTACGCGGGGTTTTCTGTAGAAGTAATTAAGGTTGGAGTAGGAAACCAGCTTGTAGAGGTTTTTCAGACCGACCTGGTTCTTAGCCAGGATTATCATGTGATAGGTGTTGAGCTTCTTGACGTCAACATTGCCAAGTATGGAATTGAAGTCGCCGAATTTCTCAAGCGGGTGTCCCTTGCAGGAAATATTCACGAGGGAAATGAATATTTTGGACAACATTTCCGCATCGTCGATCGCGCGATGGTGGTTGAAATCACCGAGCTTGAATTCCTTTGCAACTGTGTCCAGCTTGAAGTTCTTGAGATGCGGGAGCGCCGCTCTTGCAAGCTTGAGCGTGTCTGCATAGCGGATATCGTAGGTCAGACCCTGGCGCGCGCATGCGATCTTGATAAACGACGTATCGAAATCCGCATTATGCGCGACGAGAACTCCCTTGCCCGCAAACGCGATGAACTTTTCGAGCGCTTCCTTTTCCGAGGGGGCGTCCTCTACCATCTCGTCGGTTATGCCTGTAAGCTCCGTGATGTTGGCGGGGATCGGGCGCTCCGGATTTACAAATGTCTGGAAGCGGTCGACTACCTCCATGTTATTGAGCTTGACCGCGCCGATTTCGGTTATTCTGTCGAGGTCGCGGCTGAGTCCGGTGGTCTCAATATCGAATACGATCACATCGCCGTTTATCGGGCATTCGTTGCAGCCGGAAACCAGGGCGTCCGAATCGTTGACGAAATACGCTTCCATGCCGTAGATTATCTTGAATTCGCCGCCGTCCTTGCGTATTTTCTCGACGGTGTTCATTGCCTCCGGGAACGCCTGAACGTTACCGTGATCCGTAATTGCGATAGCCTTATGCCCCCACGCAAACGCCTGCTTGACCAGCTCGCCGGCGGGAGTTATTGCGTCCATGTCCGACATGGTTGTATGGAGGTGCAGCTCAACGCGCTTGTCCTCTGCCTTGTCCTTGCGCTTCCTGGTCTTTACCGAAGCGATGGAGTAGGGACGGATATTCAGACATTTTGCAAATGTATCAAACTCGAACTTGCCGGTGACTATTATCGCCTTGCCCGGCTTGATGTTGCTTTTGATAACGTCTGCATTCTCTATTGCGGTGATTATTTTAAGTATCTCGGAGGAGGTCTTATCTGAGAAATATGCGGTAAAAATAAATGTGTTGCCGTCTCTGGAGGTCTTGTCCTCGGTCTTGAAAACCTCGCCCCAGAGTGTTACTTCGTCGCCCTCGCCAAAGTGCTCCGCCATCTGCAGCGGAGCCTCGCTGATTCCCTTTCCATAAAACAGGGAAGCGGTGCTGTCGAGCTTGTCGGATTCAAACGGCAGCTTTATTTCCTTGGGCTCTTTGAGCACTGCCGCTCCACGTCTGCCGCCGCCCTTTCCACTGCCTCCCTGGAAGCGCTTTTCCCCCGAGGGAGCAGGCGGAGTCTGGGTTATCGTGATTTTAGGAAGCGGAGCGCTCTGCTCCTTTTCAAGGTACTCGTCAATGTTTATCTCAGAATTACCTGTAAAAACCACCTGGAGGCGCTTCTTGAAGAATCCGGCGATCATGCGCTGTATAGAGGTATCAATACCCATTTTCATCAGGATATCCCTGCCGCCGGAGTGCAGCGATATCTCGCAGGTCTCGCCGTCGTCGCTTATTTCCGCTCCGTCTAGGTAGCCGTTGACCGACCCGTTTCTGTCCTTGAGTATCGCGATTATCTCGTAAATGTAATCCGGAGTGTAGAGCGATTCATGAAAGCTCGGGAAAATCTGTATTTTCGCGCCGCCTGTCGCTGATGAAAGCTGCTTTTCAGCAGTCAGGATCTCAGCAGCGGGACACAGCTCGTCCATTTCAAGGTTAATGAGCAGCTCCTTGTTCTGCTGATCGTGTATTATTTTAAGTATCCTGCCCTCCGCGCAAGTCTGCGGAAGCGTGAGCCCATCGAAAAGCTCGCTTAACTTTGCCGACATCTGATCCTTCCTTTCAGGTTTATAACAGGTCTATTTCTTTTTTCAGTTCCTCAAGGAGCCTATCTTCGGGCACTTTTCTGAGTATCTGTCCCTTCTTGAAAAGGATACCCTCTCCGTTTCCTCCGGCTATACCGATATCCGCTTCCCGGGCTTCTCCGGGGCCGTTGACCACGCAGCCCATTACCGCGACCTTTATCGGCTTGTTTATCCCGGCACAAAGTTTCTCGACCTGTTCCGCAAGCGGAATCAGCGCGATCTTGGTTCTTCCGCAGGTCGGACACGCCACGATCTGCACGCCGGTTCCGATATCGCATGCACACAGGATATCCTTTGCGGCGTAGATTTCCTTGACCGGGTCTGCGGTCAGGGAAACGCGTATCGTATCGCCTATTCCGTCGCAGAGAAGCGAGCCTATTCCTACCGCCGACTTAATGACGCCCATGCGCTCCGTTCCGGCTTCGGTCACTCCGAGGTGCAGCGGATAGTCAACCTGCTTTGCAAGCAGCCTGTACGCCTCTATCATGAGCTTCACGTCCGAGGATTTTATACTGATCACGATATCGTCGAAATCGCAGTCGTTCAGCAGCTTTACATGCCCGAGGGCGCTCTCTACCAGCGCTTCCGGGGTTGGGCTTCCGTACTTTTCAATCAGCCTGCGCTCAAGCGAGCCGGAGTTCACTCCAATACGGATAGGAACATTGTGGAGTCGGCAAGCGTCCGCGACTGCCTTTACACGGTCGACGCCCCCGATGTTTCCGGGATTAATGCGCACCTTGTCGACCCCGGCTTCCACCGCGGCAAGCGCTATTCTGTAGTCAAAATGAATATCGGCGACTACCGGGATATCAACCGCGTTTTTCAGCGCGGGAATGAGCCGGACGTCCTCAATGGTCGGTATCGCTGCACGGATTATCTCGCAGCCCGCCGCTTCAAGCTCCTTAGCCTGCCTTACCGTGCCTTCTACGTCCCCGGCGGGAATGTTCAGCATCGACTGAATGTAGATTTTACCGTCTCCGAGCAGCAGACTGCCTACTCTTACCTTTTTATTGCTCAATTGAAACCTCCGCTGATCAGCTTAGAAATATCTCCGAATGTTACCACAAGCATAAGAACCATAAGCAGACCGAAGCCTACCAGGTGTACAACGCCCTCGATTTCCGGCTTGAGCGGCTTGCGGCGTATCGCTTCAATAATAAGGAACAGGAACCGGCAGCCGTCCAGCGCGGGAATGGGAAGCAGGTTGAAAACTCCTACGTTGATAGTAATAAATGCGAAAAGGTAGCAGAACGACGGGAGTCCATAACTTACGCTCTGCGAAACAACCGTGACGGTTCCGACCGGACCTGAAAGGTCTTTCAGACCGTATTTTCCCTTGAACAGATCAGCCAGTGTGAACATTATCATACGGCTTATCGAGGCGGTCTCACGTCCGCTGTACTCAATAACCGTCAGGAAGTTCCTCTCGAGCGGCTGAACGTAGAAACTGTAGATAACATCGCTGTTTCCGTTATCGTCTGTTTCGACCTTGAACTGAACGTCTTTCAGCGCGATAAGCTCTCCGCCGCGCTTTACCTTGAAATCAAGCAGGAGGTTTCCGTTTTCGTCAGTGCGTCCGCCGTTGTTCTGCATTTTGTACTGAATGTCGAACGTTGTCCAGACCGTGGTATTCTCCACGGAGACGATCTCATCGCCGACCATTAGCTGACTTGTAATCCCGGGTATATCGTTGACAACGCTTACCGTGGTCGTTCCGATGTTCGAAATTGTGCAGACATATATCATTGCGACAAAAAATCCGAGAATCAGGTTCATTATAGGGCCTGCAAGTATAACTATCATTCTCTGCCAGACCGGCTTCCGGTTGAATGCGCGCGGGTTGTCGCTTGAATCCTGCTCGCCTTCCATTGATACCGAACCGCCGATGGGCAGCAGACGTATCACATAGTTAGTCTCCCTTCCCTTTTTCCTCAGGATCACCGGACCCATTCCGACCGCGAATTCGTTTACCTGAATCCCGCAGAGCTTTGCCGCTGTGAAATGTCCCAGCTCATGAATAATGATAATAACGCAGAACGCGAGTATTGCAATGACTATCTGCATATGACCTCCTGTCAGAGAGTTCCGAACTTTGCCGCTACATATTCCTCGGCGGCAGCCTTTGTATCTAGTATTTCCTGGAGCGTTGGCTCGGGAATGAATTTTACAGACTCCAGGGCGCCGCTGACCGCCTCGCCGATGTCAAGGAATCCGATCTTCCCTGCAAGGAAAAGCGCAACAGCGGCTTCGTTTGCGGAATTCACCGCGCAGGGGGCGTTTCCCTCCATTGAAATCGCACGTTTTGCCGCACCAAGGCAGGTGAAGGTTTCCGGATCCGGCTTCGAAAAAGTAAGCTGCCCCACGTCAAAGAGTGATAGCTTCTTAGCCGGAGACGGAAGGCGCCTCGGGTAGGTCAGCGCTAACTGAATAGGAATACGCATATCAGCCGTACCCAACTGAGCAATAACAGCGCCGTCCTCGAACTCCACCGCGGAGTGAATTATGCTCTGCCTGTGAACGACTATCTCCACTTGCTCTGGGCGCACGTCGAAAAGCCGTACCGCTTCGATCAGCTCCAGACCTTTATTCATGAGAGTTGCGCTGTCAATGGTGATTTTCGCGCCCATGCTCCAGTTAGGGTGCTTCAGAGCCTGCTCAACGGTCACTCCCCGGAGTTCCTCCGTGTTTTTCCCATAGAACGGCCCGCCGGAAGCGGTGAGCAGTATTTTCTCAGGACGGTTTTCACCGGCTCCCATCAGGCACTGGAATATCGCCGAATGTTCGCTGTCGATCGGCAGCAGCTTCACGCCGTGCTCCTTTACGCAGTCGGTGACGAGCTTTCCGCCGGCTACCAGCGTTTCCTTGTTGGCAAGAGCAATGTCGTTGCCTGCTTTCGCCGCCTCCAGCGTGGGTAAAAGTCCGACCATGCCGACAACGGAATTCACCACAATATCGCAGTCAAGCCGCGCCAGCTCGCACAGACCTTCCATTCCGCAGAGCACCTTGATTTCCGTATCAGCAAGCCGCTGCTTCATGTCAGGATACGCGCTTTCGGAGTAAACGCAGACGTACTCCGGCTTAAACTCCCTGGCCTGTTTCTCAAGCTGCGCCGTATTTGTCGAAGCGGACAACGCCTTGACTCCGAACCCGTGCATGCGGCAGACGTCAAGCGTCTGAGTGCCGATCGACCCCGTCGAACCGAGTATGACAATGCTTTTCATTTATTAATATACCCCGCATTCAAGTAATATTCCCTTTGAACAAAACCACCCATTCACGCGGGTGAATGGGCAGAAATCATAAGAGCGGCCGCTCAGTTAAACAAAAATGAAACGTCCCAGATAGGAAAACGCTATATACAGGAACGGCGCAACAAAAATCACGCTGTCGAATCTGTCCAGTACGCCGCCGTGACCCGGCATAATGTTGCCGAAATCCTTGACATCATACTCGCGCTTGATAACGGACGCGGAGAGATCTCCTATCACCCCGACAAGCGAAGCAGCCATTGAAAGCGGCACCAGGACGAAATAATTGAGCTGTACATCATTCAGGACAAAAGTGTTGTAAATAAATACAGTAATTACAGTAACAACGCCTACAGTAACAACGCCGCCGACCAGGCCCTCAACGGTCTTTTTAGGGCTTATGAGCGGACAAAGCTTGTGCTTTCCGAAGAAAGTTCCGACAAAATACGCGCCGGAATCCCCGAACCACGCGCAGAACAGGACATACAACACCATGAAGATACCAAGCCCCTCGCCATGCGCAGAATACCTCAGCAGGGTTATACTGCACAGAGCAACCGGAAGAAGCCCTCCCGCAGCGCCGCATGCGAGCACCTGTTCAAAGCGGACTTCCTTGTGGAACTTCAGCATAATCAGCGCCATCACAATTACATACAGCATTGCGGCAGGCACAGCCAGGAACTTGATTTGGCTTATGGAAATAATAATCGGAAAAACAGCGCCAAAGACAATTGACGTCCACCTCAGCACGGTAAACTTATCGCACTTTATCGCGCGGGTAAGCTCCCATACCGCGACAGCAGACAAAAACGAAATGGCCGCGCAATAAACGAATAGATTATCGAGAATCAGAATTGCGACTCCCAGTACTATTCCAACAGCAGCGGAGATCAGTCTCACACCCATAAGCAAACCCTTCCTCTGAAACTACACCCCGCCAAAGCGCCTGTCCCTGTCGTTGTAGATTTGTATTGCGTATTCCAGATGTTTTTTTGTGAAATCCGGCCAGAGCACGTCCATAAAAACGAACTCCGCATAAGCCGCCTGCCAGATCAGAAAATTTGACAGTCTCTGCTCGCCGCTGGGTCGGATTATCATGTCCAGCGGGGGCATTTCCGCAGTATAAAGCAGTTTCTCGATAGAATCCTCAGTTATGCCGTCCGGAGAGATTTCCCCAGAAGCCGCTTCGCGGGCAAGCTCCCTTGCGGCTCTTGTAATTTCATCTCTGCCGCCGTAGTTCAATGCCACGCCGGCGATAAAACCAGTGTTATTCACGGTTGACTGCTGAATATCCAGAAGCTCTGCGGTAATATCCTCCGGAAGCCGTGTTATATCGCCCAGGAAAATAAATCGTATATCTTCCCGCGCGGCAGCCCTGATATCCTTAATATACTGCCGGAGAAGGTTCATTATTCCTTCAACCTCGTCAGCCGGACGCTTCCAGTTCTCGGTCGAAAATGCATAGAATGTCACGCATTTAACTCCAAGCTCCCGCGCCCAGTTGATGGTCTTTTTAAAGACGGCCGCGCCCTGCTTGTGCCCGAAGCTCCTCGGGAGGCCGCGTTTTTTCGCCCACCTGCCGTTGCCGTCCATTATTATGCCGACATGCTGCGGAACATTAACCTCAGCCATCAGATAGACATGATCTCCTTGTCCTTGTCAGCGCCGACAGCGTCGATGGTCTCGATATACTTGTCGGTGATCTTCTGAACATTCTTCTCAGCTTCCTTGAGGTCGTCCTCGGTGATCTCACTGTTCTTCTTCTTTGCCTTGAGCTTGTCGAGAGCGTCGCGGCGTACGTTGCGGACTGCAACTTTGCTTTCCTCGCATATCTTGCTTACCTGCTTGCAGAGTTCCTTTCTGCGGTCCTCGGTAAGCTGCGGAAATGCGATACGAAGAACTCTGCCGTCGTTGGTGGGGTTGATACCTAGGTCACTCGCCTGGATAGCCTTCTCGATGGACTTCAGAGTAGAAGCGTCGAACGGCTGAACAACGAGTATTCTAGCCTCGGATACAGAAATAGACGCCATCTGGTTAACAGGAGTCGGGCAGCCGTAATAATCTACGGTGATTCTGTCAAGTACGCTGGGATTAGCTCTGCCTGCGCGGATCGTTGCAAGCTCGCTTTCAAGCGCGTTTACGCACTTGCCCATCTTTTCCTTTGTAATGTCGAGTATCTCTTTCATTATGGCACCTCTTTCGTGATATTACTGGGGCTTATGTTTTGTAACGAGCGTTCCGACTGTTTCTCCCATCACTGCGTCGTAGATGTTGTCGGGACGGTTAAGATCAAATACGATAATCGGAATGTTATTTTCGGTGCAGATCGCAGCCGCTGCGCTGTCCATTACCTGGAGCTTATTTACAAGGATATCATGATGTGTGATCACATCATACTTGACTGCGTCGGGGAACTTCTTGGGATCCTTGTCGTAGATACCGTCGACCATAGTCGCCTTCAGCAGGATATCGGCGTTGAGTTCCGCTGCACGAAGCGAAGCCGCGCTGTCCGTCGAGAAGAACGGGTTGCCGGTTCCACAGCCGAATATAACTACCCTGCCCTTTTCAAGGTGGCGGATAGCCTTGCCGAGAATAAACGGCTCAGCTACCTGCTGCATTGTAATGGCAGTCTGAACTCTGACCTCACATCCGAGCTTTTCAAGCACATCGGCTACAGCAAGGGCGTTCATGGCAGTGGCGAGCATGCCGATATGGTCTGCACGCGCTCTGTCCATACCCTCGGAGCTTCTTCCGCGCCAAAAATTTCCGCCGCCGACAACTATGCCAATCTGAGCGCCGGCGTCAGCGCACTTTTTTATGCTCTTGCAGATGTTTTCAATGGTCGGGATATCAAGCCCGCTGCCCTTATCTCCGGAAAGCGCTTCGCCGCTGAGCTTCAGCAGTACTCGCTTATACTTAGGAGTTCCTGATTCCATATATGTTGCCTCCAAAATTTGTAATAATGCGTTATTAGCTGAAACATCAATAATCCAGAACACGGATCCTTCCGAGAAGGTCTGCGCTGTCGGAAACCTTCGCAATTGCGTCAGTAGTAGCCTTTTCAGTCATAACGCCTGTAACGAACGCAAGCTCGTTCTCAGGCTGGTTCTTTCTGGAAAGATATGTTACGTCGCCGAAGAGCGCCTTGACAACCGCCTTGGTAACTTCCACGTTCTTGGAAGCCAGTCTGATGTAGCTTGCGCTTGTGAAGTCACTGAAATCCTTGATGAAGTCCTGAGCGCTGTCAGCCCATGTGAGGGACTTGCTTGTGCCGGAGTGCTTTACAGCGGAAACGATATCCGCAACAACTGCGCTTGCGGTCGGGAGCTTGCCAGCGCCCTTGCCGTAAAATACAACGTCGCCGGTAGCGTCGCCGCGAACCAGGATAGCGTTGAATACGTCGTTAACGCCCGCAAGCTGGCTCTCGTCCTTGATAACCGCCGGGAAAACGCCGATCGAGATCTTGCCGCCCTCTTCGCGCTTAGCACAGCCGATGAGCTTGATCTTGCAGTCAGCGCTGTCGCAGTACTCAACGTCCTCGAGAGTTATCTTTGTGATGCCCTCGGTGTGTACGCTCTCGGGGTAAACATGCTTGCCGAATGCGAGGGAAGCCAGAATGCATATCTTGCGGCATGCGTCGTGACCATCAACGTCAGCGGACGGATTGCGCTCTGCATAGCCCAGCTCCTGAGCGATCTTGAGAGCCTTTTCAAAGTCCATGCCGTCGCGGATCATCTTTGTGAGAATAAAGTTGGTCGTACCGTTCAGGATACCAGCGATCTCGTCGATTTCGTTTGCGGAAAGGCATGCGTGAAGGGGCTTGATAATGGGAATTCCGCCGCCTACGCGCGCTTCGAAGAAGAAGTTTACATTCTTTTCCTTTGCAATGGCGAGAAGCTCCGCGCCCTTAGCTGCAACGAGCTCCTTGTTGGAGGTTACTACGCTCTTGCCTGCTTCTAGCGAGGACTTAACGAAGTCGTAGGACGGCTTGAGACCGCCGATGACCTCGGCTACAACTGTGACCTCAGGGTCATTGAGGATAACATTGAAATCCTTGACGAATTTATCCTTGTAGGGGCTGTCGTTGAAATCACGGACATCGAGAATATACTTGATATCCATTTCCTGCCCAGCCTTCTTCTCAAGGCTTTCCTTGTTCTTATAGAAAACCTCTACTGTACCTGAGCCTACTACCCCGTAGCCCAGAACCGCGATCTTAGCCATAATCTACTTCCTTTCATTATACGGCGCCGCCGTATGAACATCTGCACCGGCGGAGTGAGCATTCGCCGCCTTTGACCGGGCGTGTTCAGGTATTTTTCTGCGAAAACCGCCTCAGCCGTCAGATCTCCGTCAGTCCCGCGTGACCGTGGGGTGTGACATCTTTCAGCTTTTAAGCATGGCTCCGCTTATTATCCTGTATATTATATCACAATTCAATGATATTTGCAAGTAGTTTTTTAAAGGCTTGTAATTTTTCTGTGTAGTTATTCTGAAAGAATTGCATCTATCGCGGAAAGTTCCGACTGTGTGAAGTCCAGTTTGTATACCGCTTCCACATTTTCCTTTATCTGTTCGGGGCGCGAAGCGCCGATCAGCACCGTAGTGACCTTACCCTCCCGGAGCACCCATGAAAGCGCCATCTGCGAGAGCTTCTGTCCGCGTGAAGCCGCAATATCATTGAGTCTGCGAAGCTGAGAGAGCTTCTGGTCGGTGAGTTCGTTTTTGATCCAGGTCCTTCCCTTTCCGATTCGGGAATCCGCAGGAATTCCGTTCAGATAGCGGTCCGTGAGCAGGCCCTGATAAAGCGGTGAAAACACGCTCAGGCCGATTCCCTGCTCCGCCGCGAAATCACGCAGGCCGTCTGATTCTATCCAGCGGTTGAGCATTGAATAGCTCGGCTGATTCACGATGAACGGCGTGCGAAGCTCCTTGAAAATCGCCATTATTTCGGCGGTCTCAGCCTTGTTGTAGTTTGATATCCCGACATACAGCGCCTTCCCCTGCCTTACCGCATTGTCGAGCGCGAGAGCTGTTTCCTCAAGCGGCGTGTTGGGGTCGAAGATATGATGATAGAATATATCAACATAGTCGAGTTTCATGCGTTTCAGCGACTGATCCAGCGAAGCGGTAAGGTACTTTCTCGAACCGTTGCGGTCGCCGTATGGACCGTCCCACATCTCGTAGCCTGCCTTGGTTGAGATCACAAGCTCATCACGGAACTGCCGCATTCCACGGTCAAGTATTTTCCCGAGATTCTCCTCGGCAGAGCCATTGTATGGATTTCCGTAATTATTGGCAGCGTCGATGTGGGTTATTCCGAGATCGAATGCGGTATGCACCATCTCCTCCATATTATCGAAGCTGTCCTTATAGCCAAAGTTCTGCCAGATTCCCAGCGATACCGCCGGGAGCTTCAGACCGCTCTTTCCGCAGCGGTTATATACCATTTTTTCATAGCGATGTTCGTTTGGTGTATACATTTTTCCTCCGTGTTAGTGTCTCTTGAAAAATCCCGGCTTCTTTTCGGAAGCTGAATTCTTCCTCTCTTCCTCAAGTTCTTTGAGAATTTCGCGCTTTATGTTCTCGCGGAGATTTTCGTACAGGTTCTCATACAAATTGTTATAAAGCTCAGCCGCGAGCTTCTCCTTGTCGAACAACGGCTCTGGAGTTATCTTCTTCTTCAGATTGCGCTGTATCTCCTCCAGCTCGAAGGAAGTAAATGCGCTTGCAGTCGAAATGTACTCTTCCTCTTCGGGCTCCTCTTTTGCAGGCTCCGGAGCTTTTTCGGGTTCTGTATGTGCCTCCTGGTGCGACGGTTCGTAAGTCGCTGCAGGCTTTGGAATATTTGGTTCCTCAGCTGTCTCAGCGTCGGAAGCAGGAAGCGTTGTGAATTCCGGTTCAAACTGTTGCATTTCCTGCATTGTATCTTCCGGTTCCTCCAGCTGAACCGCAAAGGGATCAGCAGGAGTTTCCTGTTCTGAAATTTCGGGTACTGACGAAACTTCTTCCGCTGGCGCTTCCTCGACTGTGTCGGGAACTATTGGCTGTAACTCCGGCATGGATTCAATCGGAGATTCAGAAACTTGCATTGAAACAGCAACAGGAACTCCCTGCGCGTCTGATTCAGGAGATACTGTTTGAGGAGCCGGAGCAGTGCTCTCTGCCGGCTGAGCTGGATTTACAGAAGGCTCGTGATTCACTTTATGGCCGCAGTAGGGGCAGTACAATGCCTGGGGTCTGATGAGTTTTTTACCGCATTCTTCACAAAACATTTGGTGCCTCCGCATTAATTATTCGTGCTGCTTATATTCTGGGAAACGCTGAATAAAACAATCCTGGTTTTTATTCTGAAAATGCCTCCCAAATGACCAGCACTCAGGAGGCATTTTAATGTAACTATTACATCTGTGCAAGCTCAGCAAAGGACTGCTTCATTGCCGGATAAAGCTTGCGGTACATTGCATATACCTTTTCGTACTCGGCGGTGTTTTCCACGATAGGTTCCTGTATCTTCTCGGGCTTGATGACCGCGCGGCACGCCTCGGGTACGCTCTTATAAATACCTGCTCCAACCGCCGCAAGAAGCGCTACGCCAAGCGCGGGACCTTCCTTGTTCTGGGTGGTCTTGACCTGGCAGCCGTAAAGGTCGGCAAGCATCTGACGCCACAGCGGAGATGTTCCACCGCCGCCGCACGCCATCATATCGCTTACGTTAATGTTCATCTCGCGCATAACCTCAACGCAGTCGCGCAGGGAGTAGGATACGCCCTCCATTACCGCACGGAGCATTTCCTTCTTCTTGTGCATGGTGGAAAGCCCGAAGAATACGCCGCGGGCATTAGGATCAAGGTGGGGAGTTCTCTCGCCGTTGAGGTAAGGCATGTACAGCAGACGGTTTGCCCCGATCGGAACGCTTCCCGCTTCCTTATCCATAAGGTAATAGGGATCAACGCCCATAGAAAGCGCGGTCTCCATTTCAGACCATGCAAAATTGTCTCTGAACCACTTGAGGGACAGTCCGGCGGACTGTGTAACACCCATTACATGCCAGCAGTCAGGAACGGCACAGCAGAAGGTGTGAACTCTTCCCTTCTTATCAATGGAAATATCGGAGGTATGTGCAAATACAACGCCGGAAGAGCCGATAGTAGTAAACGCCTTGCCGTCCTCGACTACGCCGGTGCCGACCGCAGCGGCCGCATTATCTCCGGCACCGC
>OLSK01001122.1_pt1 | contig 21020 bp, 17 predicted proteins | sample 1672781 | NCBI WGS metagenome assembly OLSK01 (sample SAMEA3136723, study PRJEB25190) | human gut metagenome | biome: human gut; feature: human-associated habitat; material: faeces | place: Austria | collected 2013 | reverse complement strand
GAGTAAATCCAACAGTTCAGGATTTTTCTGAACTGCTTCATCCCACTGTGCTCTTGTTGTACCCATACGGCTTCCCTGAGCACAGGGATCATAGATATCATGTCCTTCCTGGGTAGAACATTCCGGATTGATCCGCAGTCCGACGCTCTTTCCTGCTTCTTTTGCCCTTACACCAAAACGCAGAAGCTGAGAGGGTGAATTAAACACGATATGATCCGCATACTGAAGAAGTTCTTCAAATTCATCAGCCCGGTAGCCTGCACAGAATACATGAACCTCTTTTCCCGGCATTTCCTCTGCTCCGAGTCGTGCCTCAAATAATCCACTGGCCTCTGTGCCTGCAAGATATGGCTCAAAAAATCGATAGCAGTCATAATTGCTGAACGCTTTCTGTGCCAAAAGCATCTTACATCCTGTCCGTTCAGATACTTCACCGAGCAGCTTTGCATTTTTTATAAGTGCTTTTTCATCCAGGATATAGCAGGGTGTTCTTATGTTTCGGAATTCCGGCGGAATAATTCCGCCGGTGGCTGTAAACGGAGCTCTTTTATCCAATCCGCCCATCAGTCTACCAGCTTCGGATCGTGACTTTCACTGCGTGGCAGACCATAACGGTCAAGAGCATCCAGAAATGGATCCGGATCAAATTCTTCTACAGTATATACACCTGGTCTGATCCATTTTCCTGTCAGCATCATAAGTGCTCCACACATTGCCGGAACACCTGTTGTATAACTTACAGCTTGGGTTCCTGTCTCTTTGTAAGCCTTCTCGTGGTCGCAGTTATTATATATGTAATATGTACGTTCTTTTCCATCCTTGATACCACGGATACGGCAACCAATAGAAGTTTCACCGTGATAATTGGAACCTAACGATTTAGGATCAGGCAACACTGCTTTCAAGAACTGAAGCGGAACAATCTTTATGCCGTTGTAATCCACTTCGTCAATACGAGCCATTCCTATATCCTGGATTACTCTCAAATGGGTCAAGTACTCTTGTCCGAATGTCATCCAGAAACGGGCACGCTTCAAAGTCGGGTAATTCTTCACCAAAGATTCCAATTCTTCGTGGTAGAGCAAATAAGAATCCCTTTTTCCAATGTTAGGATAAGTCAAATCCTTGTGAATCTCCAACGGTCCGGTTTTCACCCATTCACCATTCTCATAAAAACGTCCGTTCTGAGTAATCTCACGGATATTGATTTCCGGATTAAAGTTGGTTGCAAACGCTTTGCCGTGGTTGCCAGCGTTGCAGTCCACGATATCCAAATAATGGATTTCATCAAAATAATGCTTAGCCGCATAAGCCGTGAAAATTGCAGACACACCCGGGTCGAAGCCGCATCCCAAAATAGCAGTCAAGCCCTTCTCCTTGAAGCGATCCTGATAAGCCCATTGCCAGCTGTATTCAAAATGAGCCTCATCTTTCGGTTCGTAGTTTGCAGTATCCAAATAATTGACACCGCATTCCAAACAAGCGTCCATGATGGTCAAATCTTGATAAGGCAACGCTACATTAATTACTATTTCCGGCTTGAAAGAGCGCATCAAAGCTACCAAATCCTCTACTTTGTCCGCATCCACTTGAGCCGTTTGTATCCGGTCACCTCCGATAGCAGCCGCTATTTGGTCACATTTTGATTTCGTACGGCTTGCCAACATAATGTCGGTAAAAACTGGGTTCTTCGCTACTTTATGTGCGACAACGGTACCTACGCCTCCGGCACCAATAATTAAAACTTTAGACATTGCAATTATTAGTCTGTTAAATTTGCAGAGTACAAAACGAGGACTCTGCGGACTCACAAGTATGCTTAATTATTTTGCGGGGTGAAATTACTATTATTTCCCGACATGACCATAAAAAAGCACAAGGAAATTCTTTTTTCACCAAAATAAGCGCATATCAAACCACTCAATCCTGAAAACAAATTCCACGTTATATTTTTTAAGGAAGAATGTTCTAATATTTAATTAATATACTTTACCTTTGCGATTTATTCATAGTTTCCAAAAGCATTTACAGCTTTCATACTATAAATCCAGAGGTCGAGAGACCTTGCCAACACATTGATAAGTAGATTAGAATGAAAAACGTCTCAACAATTCATAAGATAGTCGCAACCGGATTCGGATCGGGCTATTCACCAATCGCCCCAGGTACAGCAGGAGCAGCTTTAGCAGTCATACTTTGGTATGTTGCCTCCCTTTTCATTTCTCACGCGTATCTTACCGGAGCGACGTTGTTATGCGTGATTGTGTTCACGTGGTGGGGAATCATCGCATCTTCCGCTGTTGAAAAAATATGGGGAGAAGACCCGTCAAGAGTGGTGATAGACGAAATGGTGGGTGTTTGGATTCCCTTGCTTGCCGTTCCCGACAACGATTATAAATATGGCTATGCTTTGGCAGCTTTCATCCTGTTTCGCCTGTTTGACATATTCAAACCTTTGGGCATCCGCCGGATGGAAGATTTCAAAGGCGGTGTAGGCATCATGATGGATGATATCTTATCCGGCATTTACAGTTTAATCATCTTATTCATTGTCCGATGCATTGCCGGTTGACCCACATGCTAAAAAGAGGCTTCCACAAAGATGGGATTTTCATGTTCCTTCGCGCCCAGTTCTCCTCGCAGATATCCAGCGTGACCGACTTCCTTGTCACCATCCTGTGTGCGAAGCTATTCCATATATATTATGTATATGCAACGGGAATCGGGTCCATCGTCGGGGGAATCGTCAACTGCTTCATCAATTACTATTGGACATTCAAAGCGAAAGATTGCAAGAAGAAATATGTCGTCATCAAATATGTCCTTGTCTGGATTGGCAGTTTCTTCCTCAACACTTGGGGTGTCTACCTCATGACTGAATCCATCCAAAGTTTGCCTTGGGTCCAAGAGACTTTGTCCCATTTCTTCGACGATATATTTTTAGTCAGCAAGCTATTTGTATCTTTGCTGGTCGGTTGGGTCTGGAATTACAATATGCATCGCATTTTCGTCTATAAAGACTGCAAAATAAGAAGGCCTTTGCGGAGAAAGCAAAAGAGCCAATGACAAACAAAAGCAATTAAACAGAATAGAATAACAGAAAAACAAAATAGAACTGATATGAGTTTTAAAACGACAAGGGATTGGTTGCAACAGACCATCTACAAAATCATCGCACCCATCGTGCATGGAATGATTAAAATCGGCATCACGCCTAATGTCATTACGGCAACCGGATTAGTGTTGAACATTGTTGCCGCTTGTGTTTTCATTTATGGCGGCCTTCATGCCCAGGCAGACGACTACTCTTATGTCGGCTGGGGAGGAGCCATCATCTTATTTGCCGGGCTATTCGACATGATGGACGGCCAAGTGGCACGAATCGGCAATATGAAATCCTCTTTCGGGGCTTTGTTCGACTCTGTCCTCGACCGCTACAGCGAGTTGTTCACCTTTTTCGGCATCTGCTCCTATTTGACCCTCCACAATTACACCTTTGAAGCGATTGTGGCATTCGTTGCTTTGATAGGATCGTTGATGGTCAGCTATGTCCGGGCACGTGCCGAAGGATTGGGAATCGAATGCAAAGTGGGTTTGATGCAACGCCCGGAGCGTGTTGTGCTGACCAGCTTGGGTGCTGTTTGTTGCGGGCTTTATGCCCATTTCGCAGGCGGGAATCCGGCATTCAATCCTATTTGGGTATTAACAGTTCCATTGCTATTCGTGGCTGTATTCTCCAACATCACCGCTTTCGGCCGTTTGAGACACTGCTACAAGGTGATGAAAACGATGGATAACAAATAAAGGGCGAAAGATATGACTTTACCAACCCGTAAAGAGACAAGAAGCGTCCTTATCGGCACTCTCCTTTTCTTCCTGCTGACAGGTATATTCCTCGGGATTCGTCCGGAACACATCTATTTGATGGGATTGTTCCTGTTTCTTTTCTTTGCCAGCTCCTTTACCCGTAAATTGGCAATCGCTTTGATCCCATTCATGATATTCGGCATATCATACGACTGGATGCGCCTTATCCCCAACTACGAAGTCAATCCTATTGACGTGAAAGAATTGTACGAAGCCGAAAAGGCGCTGTTCGGCATCCAAAGCGAAGGGCAGATAGTCACCCCGAACGAATATTTCGCCATCCACAACTGGAAGGTGATGGATTTCCTTTCCGGCATCTTCTACCTCTGTTGGGTGCCGGTTCCTATATTGTTCGGCGTTTGGCTCTATTTCAAGGGCGAACGAGAGCTCTATTTGCGTTTGGCACTGGTATTCCTGTTTGTCAACCTCATCGGATTCGCAGGATATTATATCCATCCGGCAGCTCCGCCCTGGTATGTCATGCTCCACGGATTCGAGCCTGTGCTCAACACGCCGGGGGAAACTGCAGGGCTTGCACGTTTTGACGCTGTGACCGGCTTGGAGATTTTCGGATCGATATACAGCCGCAACGCCAATGTATTTGCCGCAGTGCCCTCGTTGCATTCCGCTTATATGGTCATCCCTTTATATTACGCCATCAAGGGCAAAAGCCATCCTTTGCTCATCGGGCTGTTCGCAGTCATATTGGTCGGCATTTGGTTCACTGCAGTCTATACGGCGCACCACTATTTGATTGATGTCCTCTTAGGCATCGCCTGTGCCCTTGTCGGCATCTTCGTATTTGAAAAAGTATTACTGAGGACAAAATGGTTCAGCAAATTCTTTAATACTTATTATGGTTACATTCGATAACTATTCTAATTAATTTTGTATATTTGCCCAAAAATCAAGGGAGCAGGAGGGGAAGGATGTAAAAACTCCTTCTTTTACTGTTTTATTTTTAAAGAATAACTAAATACTTAAGTGTTATGAAATTTGTAACAAACGAAAAGCTTACTATTGTTGGTGCTGCCGGTATGATCGGTTCTAACATGGCTCAGACTGCTATTATGATGGGCTTGACTCCTAACATCTGTCTGTACGACCCGTATGCTCCGGGTTTGGAAGGTGTTGCAGAAGAATTATTCCACTGCGGTTTTGAAGGTGTAAACGTCACTTTCACTTCTGACATCAAAGAGGCATTGACAGGTGCTAAATATATCGTTAACTCCGGTGGAGCTGCTCGTAAGGCTGGTATGACTCGTGAAGACTTGTTGAAAGGCAACGCTGCAATTGCTGAAGAATTCGGTAAGAACGTTAAGGCTTATTGCCCGGATGTTAAACACATCGTTGTTATCTTCAACCCGGCTGATATCACTGGTTTGATTACATTGCTTTACTCAGGCTTGAAACCTTCACAGGTTACAACTTTGGCAGCTTTGGACTCTACTCGTCTTCGCAGCGAATTGGCAAAACATTTCAAAGTTGCTTTGGATGCTGTTGAAAACTGCCGCACATACGGTGGCCACGGCGAACAAATGGCTGTATTTGCTTCTACTGCCAAAGTTAACGGCAAACCATTGACTGACATCATCGGCACAGACGAATTGACAAAAGAACAGTGGGCTGAAATCCAGCAGAAAGTTACTAAGGGTGGTGCTAACATCATCGCTTTGCGTGGCCGTTCTTCTTTCCAGAGCCCGTCTTACGTTTCTATCGAAATGATCGGTGCTGCTATGGGTGGTAAAGCATTCCGTTGGCCAGCTGGTACATACGTATCTAACGACAAGTATGACCACATCATGATGGCTTGGGAAACTGCTATCACTGCTGATGGTTGCCATTGCGCTTCTTTGAACGGAACACCAGAAGAACAAGCTGCTTTGGATAAGAGCTACGCTCACTTGTGTGAATTGCGTGACGAAGTTATCGCTATGGGCGTTCTTCCTGCAGTTTCTGAATGGAACAAATTGAATCCGAATATCAAATAATTAAGGGTTTATAAAATAATAAAAGGGGCTGTGTCAAAACAATTGTTTTGGTGCAGCCCCTTTAAGGTGTATCAGAATTAGTAAAATGCAAGAAACCGGCAGGAGTTTACTGACTATAAATGACGGAGGTTGTATTCCGAAAGCGACGAAGCGGTTTGCAATTATGAAACACCGACTTTTTATGCTAACACTAACTTACCGAAATGGGATTATTCATAAAAAAGCCATTGGCTGAATTGATAAGCGAAGCCAACGAAACAGGCAACAAATCACTCAAAAGAGTCCTCGGTCCTTTAAGCTTGGTCGCATTAGGCGTAGGCGTTATCATCGGGGCTGGACTTTTCTCCATCACTGGGGCTGTCGCAGCCAACTACACAGGTGCGGCTATCACCCTCTCTTTTATCATCGCAGCTTTGGGCTGCTGCTTTGCGGCATTATGTTATGCGGAATTTGCCTCAATGATTCCGGTAGCCGGAAGTGCTTATACCTATTCCTATGCAACCATGGGCGAATTGATTGCTTGGATTATCGGTTGGGATTTGGTATTGGAGTATTGCGTGGCAGCTACGACCGTCAGCATCAGCTGGAGCCGTTATTTGATAGTCTTTTTGGACGGCTTCGGGATTGAGTTGCCGCAAGCCTTGACTGCCTGTCCGTGGGATGGCGGGATTGTGAACATTCCAGCTTTCCTGATTGTCGTCATCATGAGTCTTTTCCTGATACGGGGAACGGAAGGCAGTTCCATATTCAATGGAATCATTGTATTCCTGAAAGTGGCTGTTGTCCTGACTTTCGTCATTTTAGGATGGAAATATATCCGTGCGGAGAATTACACTCCTTACCTTCCTGCCAATACCGGCACATTAGGAGAATTTGGCTTTTCCGGAATATTGAGAGGTGCCGCCATTGTATTCTTTGCCTTTCTCGGTTTCGATGCAGTCAGCACTGCCGCACAAGAGACAAAGAACCCCAAACGGGATATGCCGATTGGAATCTTGATGTCGCTTGTCGTTTGTACTGTCCTTTATATCCTCTTCGCACATGTCATGACTGGCGTTGTACACTATTCCGCCTTTGAAGGGCATAACGGGATAGCTCCAGTGGCTATTGCCATCAACCACATGGGAAATGCGGATGCTAACGGAATCATCCAACCCGACTATCGTTGGATGAACCGGGCCATTGTCTTGGCAATCCTGTTCGGTTATTGTTCAGTCATCATGGTTACCCTGTTAGGGCAAAGCCGCGTTTTCTTGAGCATGAGCAAAGACGGATTGTTACCTCCACTCTTCTCACACATCCACCAAAAGTACCGGACACCGGCAAGGAGCAACCTGCTATTCATGGTATTGGTGGGATTGCTGGCTGCTTTTGTCCCGGCAAGTGTAGCAGGAGAAATGTGCAGCATCGGTACGCTTTTCGCCTTCACATTGGTGTGTGCTGGCGTATTGATTGTCCGCAAGACCATGCCTGATGCGCCACGTTCATTCAAAACGCCTTGGGTTCCGTTTGTGCCCATAGCAGGAATCGTCACCTGCCTCATCATGATGGTTTTCCTTCCTGCCGACACATGGATTCGCCTGGTTATATGGATGCTAATCGGATTGGACATTTATGTCAATTATGGCATCAAGCACAGCAAATTGGAGCACATGCAAGCACATCGGAAAGGGGAATCCGTACTTAACCTGATTGCCATCCTCCTTTCTGTACTTTGCGTAATCACCGGGCTTTGGCATCAACAGACTGTGGGATGGAATGAGAGTCATACTTTGCTGATTATCTCGTTCCTATTCGCCTTCACCCATTTGGCTTATTACTTGAAGCGCATGGGGAAACAGGCAATAGCACACCCGAATGAGTAATTGCTTCAATTAACAGGTACGTCAGAATTAGTAAAATGCGAGGCTCTGAGGGGAATCCCGAAAGTAACGAAGTAGTTTGCAATTATGACGTATCTTATATATTCTTGATACGACGAATCAACTCCTCCCCCAAAGCCGTCTTATCCTCAATATGTTTCAACACAGCCTTCACGAAAGTATTACTCTCGAAATCACCACGCACCTGTTCAAAATCTTGTCGCATTTCATCTTGCGATCCATCCACACCAAATCCAGTCTTAGAAGAGAGGGAGAATTCTTTCTTGGCATCTTCATACACCATCTTGTCCAATCCCACTACAGCTTCCTGCCAAGATTTCACGATGCGAATCACGTCTTGCGCAGTAATGGTTTCCGGATTTACGCCATAAAATTCCTGAATCTTATGATAAGCCCACGTCCATTCGTAGGTATAATAATTCTCGTGCATCTCTGCAAAGCAAGCGTTTATGGATTTCAAACGGTTAACAGTGCCGTCCTCTATTCCATCCAACAGACGATCTATCTCACTCTTCGGGGCAATCAGTCCGGAAACATCCACCCATTCTCCCACTCCGATTCCCGTATCGGGCTTTAAACGTTGACGAATCTCCTCATTGCTTTTAAAATCAATCTCCTCCAATCGTTTGATAATCGAATTACCCAAGAACTTATTAATGGCTATTTCATATAAACGGATGCCATTATTCAGGGATGAATTCTTGATTTTTGCACTCTGGTACGAGTAAATCTCCGAAATCTCTCCGGAAACCCGTCGTAACTCCTTCAAGATGGAACGACCCTTGAACATCTTTTGGATGGTGTAAGGACTCAAAAGGTTATAATTGATATAATCCAAACGGTCCGGATCCTGCCTGTTATCACGTCTTGGCCATTTCTGCGCATCGCGGATAGTACCAACACTTCTCAGATTGACACCGGGAACTAAATAGGTGGTGTTCCCCTGTTCTATCAGATAAGAGAACGGAAGATTGGAAGTATCGGCATGATTGACATGGCGTCCCATCACCAAAGAAAAGGCTCCGACACGAGCCGGCCACAAGATATAGGAATCAGAGGTCGTCTTAGCTCCCCTTTCCAACGCTCCTTGATGGATTGGACCTAGTTTATACATGTGGTTGCTCTGATTGGAACCCGAACCCGCATTCATAAACGAGAACATTCCGGCAATCAGCAGGGTGGATTTGTGATGGGTCACCGTGAATGGACCCGCAAAAATGGAACACGCCTCACCGTTTTCTCCTTGGCAATTACTAAAGAACAAGGAATCGGATGCTGAATAGTTATGTCCTAATTTACAGGACTGCCCTACAAAACAACGGCTTAACATCGTGCCGTCATCCACCTTCGAGCCGGAAGAGATGATGAAATCATCACAAATCACTCCGTGTCCGATATGCACAGGGGCTGCCACATTACTGTTTATGCTGCCATTTGACAAGCGGCACGCTCCGCAGATATGACTATAATCGCCAATCCGGACATTCTTTATAGATCCCGTATTGAGAATCATAACATGTTCCCCGATAGTGCCGACAGTGGACGCATGCTTGTTGGAATAATAATCCGCAATTGCCTTCATTCGGTTTATCAGTTCCGGGCGATGGCGATACAATGCCATTATATAAGCTTGGTGTGCTGACAGCTTATCATTCATCAGCACTTCACGTCCACCTGTTTCATTAAGGACAGCCACCTCGACCCCATTGCCGAAAGTCGTCAGCTTGTCTACCAATATGATATCTACATTTTCAATGAAAGTATTATTGCCTATTTCATAGTTAGCAATATAGTTCTGGATGTTTTCAATGCAGCAGTTATCGCCCACCGTCACATTGTGCAGAGTCACGTGGTACAATCCCGAATGTTTCTTGATGCCTCCCGGCAATGTAAACTCAGACTCGAACATACCCAACTTCACTTCTCCTGAGAAGCGGGTATGGTGGACAAATTCATAATTAAATCCTTCAGCAACCCAAACTTTTCCCCAATCATCTGACAAACACGATTGGGAACTCAATTGGTATATTTCATCTTCAGTCAATCTTCGATAGTTTTTCATATACATATAATTAAGACAACATGGGGCAAATATAGTAAAAAGGAGCATAAATCCGTACAGCATCCAAAATGCCTTTCTAAATTAATGAAGTCTGACTCCGTATGGAAAATTGGCTTTCAAACGCTCCGTCTCTGTCCTGCGGTCGGTAAAGGTGTCAACTTCAACTCGTACACCAAAGACAAATGGCGATTCAATTTTGTTTGTCATAGAAAAGTTTGCATTAATGGTTTACGCTGCAAAGCGTACTAAAATCCACCGTATATTCAGCTAAATCTATTAATAATTGACACATTTAGCAGAATAAAGTACATCTCCAGGAGGCAATTGCATATCCATCTTATTCGTATTTATTCATTAAACATGCATTGAAACTCCGCTATGCCTTAGTCAGTAGTTGTATTTCACTTGCTCATGCGTGTATTTATACAATGCACGATACTGCACACGCACACCAACTGTGTCCACCTCCTCTTGAAAATGGACGCAAGCGGCAAATAAACAAAAAGCCAAGAAACTGAAGAGTATTTTCATAAGCAACAATTCTTTGTAGCGTTTCTATACAACTTTATGTTGCACAAAAATCGTGTGTTTGTTTGCACTCCCAACGAGAAAAGTGAGAAATTTGAAGCGAAAAAGTGTCTTTCTGAAAAGAGGTCGAATTGATATTTAAGCTGTCATTAAAACGGTGTTAAAACAGCATTTAAACAGTGTTTTAATACCATTTTAAGAAGGATAAAGCAATCACATCTCAGGAAAAGGTATAACAGACCTAACCCCTTTTAATGCATACGAATAGTAGATATATTAATCATTGTACTAAAATAAAAAGTCTTTGCTACACGTTATAACTGAATATTTGTGTAACTTTGCAAGAGTTACCATTCTATACGTGGCAACTTAATCTTTTATACTAATCACTTTAAAAGTTATTCTGCATAGGTTCGAGTCGTACAACTATTAAGTTTAACCTCAAGAATCATATCGCAACACAATGCATAGCTTATGGAATTAAAAAATGATTTCAATGAATTCATGTCATTAAGAAAGTCTGTTAGAGAAACAGTTTCTCAATACGAAGAAGCACAAAAGAAAGCATTCCCTAATCTGGGAAAATATGCAGACAAATATTCTTCAATAAAAGAACTGGCCAAGCCTTTTCTAACCGGCTATTTTACAATAGCTGTAGCTGGAAAAATGAGTGCTGGGAAATCGACATTCATAAACAGCCTTATAGGTGAAAATCTTTTGCCAACAGGTCATTTCCAAACAACAAGTGGTATTACTTGGATTGTCTCTTCTGATAAACGATTTATGGAGGTTTTGTACGCAGATGGACATAAGCAAATCTTTGAACAAAACCTTGCAGAAGAATTACGTAAATGGGTTGCTGTACCAGAAAAGTTTGACAAACTCCCTATCAGTGATATAAATAATCTTATCATAGGAAATAATTCTATTGATTTAATCCTAAAAAAGAAGGCTGGTATAGAAAAAAAAACCGGAACCTCAGCAGATGATAGTTTGTGGAGAGAATATGTAGAATCTACTCCAAAAAGAAAAATTGCAGAAAAAGTTGTGATATATCTGCAATTGCCTAAAGAATACGAAGGGTGGCGAATTGTAGACACCCCTGGTGTAGGTGCAATAGGTGGAATCCAAGAAGCCACTTTGAGTCTTCTAACAAGCAGGGAAGAAAATTCAAAATCACAGCAATTGGTGGATGCTGTAATTCTCCTTCATAAAGGAACTGAAAATATTCAAGACGAAAGTGTGAATAAATTTGCTGAAGAAATAAGTAAATCTATGGGGAATTTAGCCCATGGTCGGCTTTTCTTTGTATTAACTAATGCATCATCAGCTGAGTTTTTAAATAACAAAGACGGTATCCTAACTCGCGCCTATAATTTATTTGGCAAAAGACTTTCTATACCAGAGGAACGAATAACTTATGTTGATAGCCTGATTAACAGATTTTTAACCGATGCAAAGAAGTCTGGAAAGGATTTCTCAAATTTTCAGGCATTTAGTAATCCATTAGACAACTGGAATGAATCAGATTGGAAGAATGTGACAAATCTTCTATATCAGATTATGGGACAATTATGCACCAGTGGAAAAGAAGTCACGAATTCAACTCTATTCAAAGCATTGGAAGAATCTTCTCGCTTTAATATTCTTAGAGAAAAGCTTAATGAGTTTCTCAATAATGAAAAGCAAAAGACATTTGAAAAATTAATGGAAATGATTGAGGAGGAGCTAAATGCTAATGAATTTCGGCTTCAACAAGAAATTAAAGCAGTCAGTAATGGACCCGAAGGAATCAACAAACAGATTAAAGAAATTGAAGACGAACACCATCAGCTCGAAAACATCCTCGTCAAACTCCAACAAAAAACAACACGTGGAACAATCAAAAAATGCTTCTCATTTGTCGATGAAGAACTCGAAGCCCTATCTTCAAAATCAACAATACAGGAAGTTCGTGCAGCATATCTTAAAACACGCAACAAAGGGCTTAGCGCAGAGGAAAATTATTTTAAAGCGCTAATTAATGATTTCTCTGAATTTGCGAAAGACTTTGAAAACACGAATTTGAAAATCGGCAGCATGGATTTAGAAGCTATAGAACGAGAAGCTAAAAGAATGGCAACTAAAAAAGTTACAGACTACTCTCGTTCTGAAGAGAAACTCGTTAAAAAAGGAGGGGTTTCGTCAAAAGATCAATACGAAAAAATCTATCCTTACACCAAGGATGAGGTTGATTTTGAACGCAAACTCCGTGAGTTTATTTACATAGTAAAAAAAGAAGGACGTGAACATAACCAGGCTTTTATTGAAGGCAATATTGCTAAGGCTTCTTTTTTCTTTACAAAAGCAAAACAAAGTATAGAAGAGCGAAAATCATTATACATTGCTAGATTGGAAAAATTAAGAAACAATAAATATAAGGCGATTACGGAACTAAAGATTCAACTCAATGTGGTTCAAGAAGTAAAAAAGGAAATTAATAAATATGTTGACTAATATGATTAATAAAGTTATTCTCAATAATAAGATTCACGAATCTGCAGAAATGTTTCTTGCTGATATTCATCTCATGGGAGAAGATGAAGTGAATAACAATCTTCGATACTTTTCAGAAAAAGCAAAAGACGCAGCAGAAAGTATCCTCGAAGAATACATATTTGAAGTAGTAGAAAAATATACATCTGGTGCTTTCGCTTTAACTGACAGGGAAAAATTATCAGCCTTTATAAACCTATCAAATGGATACCAACAACAAATGCTAGATTGGATAAAGGCACACCCTTTAGAGGTAAAAGAAACATCATTTGACTACCCAAAAATGGAAGAGTTTAGTCAAGAAACAAACACACTTTCTCCAAACATTATTTGGGGAACTGGAACCCTTGTCGCAGTGGGGCTATTCATATTTACAAATATTTGGATAGCATTAGCTGCTGAAATACTTACACTGGTACTTACTAAGTACCAAAAGGATAAGGTAGACAAACAAAGAGCAATCGGTGCGGAAATTCAGAGAAAACAATATGAAACAGCCATTAAAGCAAAGAAAAACCAACTTGTTAATGGCATGATTGAAGAATTAGAGAAATGGTTGGATATGGGAGAATCGGCATCAACTAGTATCTTATCAACACTAAGTGTTTTGTGATTATGGGAAAGTTTAATATAAGAAAGGCAACTGGCAGGACAAGTTCCTATGAACCTTCCATGAGTGTAGAACACCCTATTGAAGGGGAAAATATTCTTCCTAAACAAAATCAATTAGAAGGCTTTTCTGACGACAAAAATCTTGCAAAAGGTTTTGAGTTATTTGACACAATTGTTTCCCACAATTATCTCAATAAACTTACTACTTATCCAATAGTAGCTGCAGCTTCATTATCAACCTCAAAAATGGGCTGGTACAAGATTACTAGAATTGTTTATGACGGTAATACGTTTTTTCCAGATCAATTATCAATGCTCTATACCGCTTTGCATAATGTAGCTCGAAACGTAGCTTTAGTTATAGAGAAAAAGGGATTGGACGATATTGAAATATATCTTGGTGCAAGAGACTTTGACGGAAATTTACATGAAGCATCAACCTTACTCAATTCAGCTATTCAAGGATATTTACCAGGAATAAAAACTGAAGCTTCAGATAAACATTTCTGTACAGATAAAAAAGATTGTTATGTAGCTTCATATTCCGGTGTTGCTTCCCTTCGTGATAATAAGAAAGAAACGTTTGTTCAGGGAATAGAAAAGTTCATTGATGCTACACCATTAATTCCTACCTACACAGCTTTGTTTATTGCTGACAATGTAGGAGTAAATCAAGCTAATGACATAATGAAAGCATATTCATGCCTTCTTGATGCTATATCTCCTTTTATTCAATATCAAGAAAGCATTAATGAAAGTGAAACAGAAGGTCTTTCGCATACTCTCACAAAAACATTAGGAGAAACTATTACCAATACTCTTTCAGAAACGGTTACTCGTACGGAAGGAACTAATGAATCATATTCATCAAATACTAGTTCTAATTCTACTTCCACAGAGAACTCTTCTCCAAACATATTTAATGCATTCTTTACAAAAATATTTGGAGGGAAAAGCGGTGAAAGTAAAAGTTATTCATTTGGTTCACAAGAATCAAAGCAGTTTGGCTCACATAATGATTTCTCCAAAGCAAATGGAACCAGCCAAGCAAAAGCTATACAAAAGCAAGATTCAGAAGCAGAAGGCGTAAATTCAAGTAAAACAATAGGCTTTACAAAACAGATTACGCAAACCAATTCATTTGCAAAACGCTACGTTAATCTCCTTGAGCGTCATATAGAACGTATTCAAAATGGTTTACCGTTTGGTTTATGGTCTGTATGTACATATTTTGTATCACTTGATGAATCGACATCTAAAAAATTAGCAAATATTTACCGCGGATGTATAACTGGCGAAGAATCTGATTTGGATTCAACGGCTGTGAATATTTGGGATAAAACTGATTCCAAAAAACTGATTGGTTATCTGAAACAAACTCAAAATCCCAGATTTTCAGTCGAAAATATAAATGTATCTGGCGGTGAAGTGGTAACAAGCAAAGAATTGGCAATTCATATGTCTTTACCACAAACTTCTATTCCAGGAGTTGAGATAAGAGAAAGTGCTGTTTTTGGTAGAAATATAAATGGAAGGAAATCGACAAACAATACTTCAAATGACTATATAAAACTTGGTGTAATTTCCCATTTAGGCAACCCGTCTAAAAAGAAAGTACTTCTAAACATTAACGAACTAAACCAGCATGTATTTGTAACAGGTTCAACTGGAAGTGGTAAATCAAATACTGTATATCTATTGATTAACGAGTTGATGAATAAGGGCAAAAAAGTTCTTATTGTAGAACCCACAAAAGGAGACTATCGCAAAGTTTTCGGAGGAAAGAAAGACGTTACTGTATATTCTACCCGCGAGAACGAGAGAAATCTTCTGAGAATAAATCCTTTTGCTTTCCCTAATGGAATACAGGTAGTTGAACATGTAGAACGTTTAGTAGATATTTTTGGTGTTTGCTGGCCCATGTATGCAGCAATGCCTGCCGTCCTAAAGCAATCGATATTATCTGCATATTCATCAAGCGGATGGAATTTAAGAACATCAATCTGCCGTCATGGAAAATTATTTCCAACCATCTCAGATGTAGTAATTCAGCTCAAACGTATCATTGAATCTTCGGAATATTCTTCTGATACCAAAGGTGATTATATTGGTGCTTTGCAAACTAGGTTAGAATCACTCCAGAATGGAATTTATTCTACGATATTCTCGTCATCTGAATGCATTGAATATAGCAAATTATATGATGAAAATGCCATAATTGATTTGCACCATGTAGGATCTACCGAAACACGTTCTCTTTTAATGGCTATGATAGTCCTTGGCTTGAATGAATGGCGTATGTCTGTTAATGAAGATGAGATGGACTTGTCGCTTCAGCATGTGACTGTATTGGAAGAAGCCCACAACATTCTCCCTAGAGTATCAAAACAGCAGAGTCAAGAAGGCTCCAATGTCCTAGGAAAATCTGTTGAAATGATAGCTGATGTAATGGCCAGAATTCGAACATATGGTGAGGGTTTTATCATTGTCGATCAATCCCCCTCTGCAATTGACGAATCAGCCATAAGAAATACAAATACTAAGATTGTAATGAATTTACCTGATGGTGAAGACCGCATGATTGCAGGTAAGTCTGTTGCATTGACTAAAGAAAAGCAAATCTCGGAATTATCCCGTTTGTCAACAGGTGAGGCTGTGGTTTGGCAACGTGGATGGAGTGAGGCTGTCCTTACTCTTGTGGATAAAATGTCGATTAGAACACCTTTGAAATCCAAAGATAATATGACAGCAATAAGAAGCGATTCTGTGAATAAGCCAACTTCTCTATTTACAAAGCGATTTATCAAAAAAATAGAATTATCTACAGAAGAAAACCACAAACTGGAAGTAGAACTTCTACATGCTACCGCTCCTTCAAGCATTAAATCGACTTTGTTGGATAGCATTAACAATGTTGCCACCAGAAATGAATCCATCGTACGTGATGCTGTAATTAATTATTTGAGTATTAATAAAAAATTGATTTATTTACTCGAATACTTTAATTTTAAAGCATCATCACAATTTATACTTGAATTACGTGACTTTATGTCAACAGACCTAGACATAATCGATACAGAAGATCAAAATAAATTATTGAGTATGGCATTCATTTGGGCGGCAAAACAAGATAGTAAATGGCATGATATATGTGCAAAGTGTATAAATTTTAAAAACAACGATTGATTATGCCTATTGTAATCGATGATGCTGCCATTGCTGCAGCAGCAAACGAAGTTGGTTCTGCAGTAGAATCATCATGCGCAGATGGACTTTCAGGTTTATCAGAAGAAGGATTGAGCGAAGAGTTTGCCCCTGAGACTTTTCAAAAAGTTCAAGAATGTGCAGAATCCTCTAATAATACTCTTGAAAACTCATTGGAAAAAGAGTTTTCGGAGGAAAAGTTTTCGGAAGAACCTACAGCAGAAGCAGATAAAGATACATCTGTTGAACAAGTTGAACGTACTTCAACATTTGAAGAACAAACAATAGATAATTTTGAATTGGAAGAAAAACGTCCTGAGTTACAAGACAAATTGAATTTAGGACAACCCCATGATGCGGATGTCCTTCGAGCAAACATAGAAGTTGCTACTGGTGTTAAAACTGACACATCTACATCTAGAGCTCATCACCTTGTAGGAAATGAGACTCCAAATGCTGCTAAAAAATTGAAAGAAGTCGGCATTGATAGAAATGATCCCGCAAATGGAATTCTCTTACCCAATGATGCATCTAGTCCACTGAAAGGATCTATTCATAGCGGAAGACATCTTCAAGATTATTACAACACTGTAGAACAACGTCTTGCTCAAGCAACTACTAGAGAGGAGGTTCTAGAAGCCTTACAATCTTTGAAAGAAGATTTATATTCGGGGGATTTACCTCTACAACGTGATGTAAAACCAAACATATAATACTAAGATATGAGAATTTTTCAAATTAAGAACCAAGTTGAAGGATTTGCCACAATCAACTTTGGCGATATCAATATGATGAGCATCTTAAAAACTGGAGATGTATCTATATTAGATGGCAAACATTTCTCATGGAATAAAACAATTGGGAACGCCATAAGCGACTGCCCATTTTTTATAGGAGCAATGCCTATTTTTTCCACAGAAAAATTAGGCGATGCTCTCTTAAATACAAATGCTAAAACTGCGACTTTTAATGTAGAAGGTTCAATGTTTACTATTGTTGCTGCATTACCCATTGTTGGCAAAGTGATAAATACCGAAAAATCGAAGTGCCGTTTATTCAGAAATGGGAAAATAATGGAAGTTGCTGAATATGTTCTTAATAATGCAAGTGACTTTGCAGATATTTTTACATTACAGGAATATCCGATGTATACATTCTGTGAACTAGATATAGCAAAAAGATTGCAATTATGTCACTTTAAGCATCTTATACTAAAGGAATGCTCTATTATTTAACAACATCCTTAAGGATACCATTATCGGTACCCCTTTGTTATATCCGCATAGTTAGTATCTCCGTAAGTATTCGAACAAATGCACATTTTACAGATTGGGGATTGGTTGTAGTTTTGCGTCCGCAATAATAATCAATCCCCGATTACAATGAATAGATTTGAATTTGAAGAGTTAGAGTTGCAAGTGCAGCAAAGTAAGCAACCGTTGAAGTCGTACCTACAACAAATAGGTGTAAGTTATTCAACTTATCATTACTAGCGCAGGAAGTGTTCTGGTGATAAGTATAAAATCAAGAAAGAGTTAAATCCAATCAGTATTAAACACTCGACCACTGATTTATCTCCTGAAGAGCGGATACCGCAAGGTGTTGCTGGCGCACCCGATAAACCCTGTGGGGAGGCAGTGCAGATGTTAACCCAAAACTGTTGCCAAACGATACATGAAGAATGGTATGTCTTTGACTCCTTTTACCTGTGCACGGAAGCATTTTATCTTTGAGTTCAGCGATTCGGCTGAAGCGTTTGTCTTACGTCCGTCAAAGTAGTTCAGGATTTCATCCTAATAGTTTCTGATTGTATCGCGTACGGACTTGACTTCACGCAGAGTGCATGCAGCCACTTTCTTATACCACTCCTCAAACTTCTGTTTGGCAGTTTCCTTTGTGAGTTTCTTGTTTTTGAATATGGTTCTGAGAGAGTTTATCAGATTGTATGCTTCTTCAAGTTTTGGGTAGCGTGCGAATAGTATCTTTGCACGTTTTTCCTGCGTTGCGCTCCATTTCTCTCGGCTCATGGACAGTTCTTGCGACATCGTGTCAGTGCCTCTACGAGGGTTTCGCCATTTTCAAGCCTTTGGGGTTCAAAGCGAGTATCCAGCCTCTTAGGCTTTCTTCCACGCTTGCTCTTCTTCCAGTTCTTCCCATGCTTTTTCCTCATTCGCTCGCGGTAAGTCTTTCTCTGCACTGCCAGTTCTTCGAGGTGTTTGCGGAACTCGGCCTTCTGTCTGTTCATATCCTTTACGGCTTCTCTTTTCAGGCGCAGGCGTATCTCTTCGCAGCCCTCTCCGCCACGTTTTACGACATGGAAGCAGTCACGTATTACTGTGGCTTTAGGGAATGCCTCTCGGGCTATGGCACGCATGCAATCTGAGAGGTCCATCGTGATGTCCTCAACCATTTCACGCTTATCTGCAGGTAGTTGCATGAGAACCTTCAGTACGTCAGCAGGATTAGTTCCCTTGACTACTGCTATGATTGCACCCTTGCGACCATGGGCATCCTTGTTGTGAACGATAGTGTACAGCTCGCCCTGGAGGGAGGTTTCGTCTATGCCTTGCTCCTTGCCTATGTTTTGCGGAATAAGAATCCATTCTGATGCATGCTCTTTCTGCTCCCACGTCTCGAAGTCACTCAGGGTGTCCTTGTATCTCTTGGCAAACGTGGAGCTGTTGATCATGTACGTATAACCAATCTGATGAGCGGTTATCGTCTCAGAGTCCATTCGCCCTCTTTGAAAAAAGAGCGAAGTCCTTCGCGTATCGTGTGCCCTTATGCTTCAGTTCAAACTCCTTGCCAAGGTCAACACTTCTTGTTGTGCCATCTGGCATTGTCCAGCGCCTTCTTCGTATGTGCAGTACAGCTTTCTTGTCTCGGGCAGGATAGTCTAGCAAACATGATTCTTCGCCAAAACCATCGCTCACGGACCCTTTCATCTCTGGTGTGCGATTGTCGAGCTCATCAAGATAGATGTGAAGCTCTGTTGTGTAAAGAACATCTTTGTCCAAAGTACGCTGTGTCGCAAAGTCTGTCACTTCGAAATATTCAAGAACTCCTTCGGGTAGGAAATATGAGGCGAGGCCTTCATACATGTTTATATTGCCATTCTGATTCATAGTGCAAAGGTATTACTTTTTGGCAATCATGTATCGTTTGGCAACAAGTTTTTGGGTTAGCATCTGCACTGCCTCCCCACAGGGTTTGTCGGGTGCGCCTTTCAAACGCTCCGTCTCAGTCCTGCGGTCGGTAAAGGTGTCAACTTCAACTCGTACACCAAAGACAAATGGCGATTCAATTTTGTTTGTCATAGAAAAGTTTGCATTAATGGTTGGATATGCAAATCTACACAATTTACCGTTTTAAACAAGTCTGTTTAAAACAAGCTTGTTTAAAACGATTTATTCACAGGTTCACAGCCGTGCGAGTAGTCAAAGTTTCGACTCACCGCACTTGCCTTTAGGTATTTACTTCGGAATTTACCACCGTCCTTAAAACGGTGTTAAAACGGCATTTAAACAGTGTTTTAATACCGTTTTAAGAAGGATACTGTCCAAAGTTGTTGCCCGATAATCCATTCTTCTTGTGCATCAGCAAAGCAACCTCTTCTAATCTACTTTTTGTAACTCGATTCCCTTCTCCCGCCTCTTCACCACATTGTCCAATTGAATCTTCCTCTTAGCGTTCTTACGCAAAGTATACCTTACCAATATCCAAGGGCGGAAGGAGTAATCCTTTTGCTTTACCGATGAAATGGAATGGTAGCTGTCGCCCACTGTCAACGTGGTCGTATGCAAAGGGGAATTCAAATACTGCAATGCTACTGCCACATAAAATCCCGGCAAAATGGTATAATTGATTTGTACACTCGAATAATCAGGAGCATGATATCGGGTACGGCTGGTGGAAGTATAACTGTAATTCTGGTAATTGACATCCCCGACAAGCATCCATTTCTTATACGAAGCCGTAAAGCCCGCATTGATGCCAAAGAACTTTCGTGCATCTACACCTTCAAAGTAGTTTACTCCATGATATGCATTCGCATACATATTCCCCCAATTCCCTAAGCGGGCATTGACAGATCCTCCCAAATACAAATCTCCAAACTTCCCGCTGTTACGATATGTATTAACATATATGTCATTCTGGCTATATCCATACGGTTCTATCGCATCCGTCTTGAGACTTCCTTTTATATTAGGAGAAAAGTATAGCCATTTGTAATTCAAGGTATAAGTCAACCCTAACGATTGAATCTGCATGGGAGTCAAGCCGGGATTTCCGATATTCCGCACCAAGGAGTCTGTGGAGACATCGTATGGATTCAAC
>OLSK01001116.1_pt1 | contig 21141 bp, 18 predicted proteins | sample 1672781 | NCBI WGS metagenome assembly OLSK01 (sample SAMEA3136723, study PRJEB25190) | human gut metagenome | biome: human gut; feature: human-associated habitat; material: faeces | place: Austria | collected 2013 | reverse complement strand
GCGGCTGTTGAATATGGACATGTGCTGAACCACTGGAATGATGAAGGCATAGACTGACTGCCGTGAGCGCGGTATGAGCGAGCGCTCCGCGCTTGCCGATATCTGGTTACGCGATGGCAGGTATATGCCGCCGCACAGGAAACATTTGTATCAGGGATATATATAGAGCCGCCCGCCTGCATCGACCGCATGCGGGCGGCTATTAATTTATACGGAAGAGGATAGCAGTTAAGGCATAAAAATATCCGGCCTGTCAAACAGGCCGGATATTTGTTTAATTACTGTGTTTCAGAATCGAACTTACTGCTCGTTCTTTTTCTTATTCTTCTTGACGAAGAACACCACGCCGCCTGCGATGATGACTGCGGAAACTGCCATCAAGCCGATCCACAGACCCATGTTTGCATCGTCTCCGGTCTTGGGCTTCGCGTTCGCGGCCTTGACGGTGAGAGTGCCTTCAACATAGGTGATCTCGTAGTTGCTGGTGACGTCGTTGCCGTTTGCGTCAACGATCTTGACGTTGGAGGCCTTGTTCTTGGAGGAGCCTATCTGAGTCTGGCTGCCGGTAACGGTAGCGGAGATCTTGTGACCCTTCGCAAGGGAACCCTTGACCTCGCAGGTGTTGGCGGTAAGAGCCTTGCCGTCGTAGACCTTCTCGGCGCTCTTCGCGGTGACAGTGAGGGGAGCCTTAGTTATCTCAAGGGTGCCGTCCTGAGTGGAGATCTTGTATTTTGCGGTGACGTCCTTGCCGTTTGCGTCCTTCGCAGTGACCTTGACGATCTTGTTCGCCGTAGTGCCGGCGTTGGTGATGCTGCCGGAGTACTCTACTACGAGAGTATCGCCGCTCTCAAGCTCGCCAGAGATAACGTCGTAGGAGTTCGCGGTAAGCTCGGTGCCGTCGTAGACCTTCTTTGCGGAGGTGGCCTTGATGGAGATTTCAATGACCTTCACGCCGGTGACTTCAAGAGTGCCTTCCTTGATGGTGACATTGTAGTATGCGGTGTAATCTCTGCCCTGCTCATCGGAGATCTTCAGGCTGCCTTCCTTGACGGTGTTCTTGGAGGAACCCGGCTCGGTCTGGGTGCCGGAGAGGGCGAGGGTGAGCTTCTGGCCGGAGACCAGAGAACCGGAGGTGATGCTGTAATCATCGGCCTTGGTGGTAAGTGCGGTCTTATCGTAAGCCTTGCTGTCGGAGCCGGTGGTGACGGTGATGTCGCGCTTGGTGACGCTCAGCTTGCCGTCCACGAGCTTGATGTTTGCATAGTTGTCGTTTACCTTTTCGCCTGCGGCGTTCTTGATGACGTAGTCACCGATCTTTGCGGTGCCGTCCTTGCCGGGCACGGTGGCCTCGCCGGAGACAGTCGCATCAACGGTGTCGGAGCCGAGCAGACCGGAGACGGTCACGTCATTGGAAGCGGTGAGAGCGGAGCCGTCGTAGGGCTTGGTGGCGTCCTTCGCGGTGATGACAACCTCGCCGGAGTACTTGCTGACGGTGACTTCTGCGCCGGAGTAGGTGATGTTGTAGTTTGCGGTGACATCGTTGCCGTTTGCGTCAACGATGACTGCGGCGCTCGGAGTGCTGGTGCCGGTGCCGACGTTCACGGGGCCGCCGGTGTACTCAACGGACTTGACGGTGTCGCCCTCAACGAGGGAACCGGAAGTGATCTCGCTATCGGTCGCGTCGACGGCAGAGCCGGTGTACTCGCTGGTGACGGGCTTCGCGGAGATGGTGATGTTGCGCTTTGCAACGGTCAGAGTGCCGTTGTTGACGGTCAGCTCAAGCTGGGCTGCATCGAGAGCGGTACCATTGCCGTCCGCGACCCATGCGTTGCTCAGGATGATCGCTCGGGTGCCGGTCTCAGCGTTGTAATCGCCGAGGGACGCGATGGGAGCAACGAGAGTGTAGCCTTCGGGAACAACGGGAGTGTAGGTGAGTTCGGGAAGCGCGTCGCCGTAAGTGATGGACTGATTGTCCGCGGTGACGGAGGCCTTGACTACGTACTTCGCGGTAATGGTGGCGTCGGCGTAGAGGGTGATGGTGTCGCCCGCTTCGACTGCCATGGTGGCGCCGTTTGCGTATTTAAGAGTCATACCGACGTAAGTCTCGCTGCCGCTGTATTCCGCATAGTCATTAACAACGGTGTGAGTATAGACGTCGTTCTCAAGGCTGACATTGCCCTTCACGGTGCCTTTGACCTTGCCGTTGAGCCAGCCGTCGTTATACTCGACCTTAGGCTCAGTCTCAGGAGCTATTGCCTTGAGGTAAATCTGGGCAATGTAGCTGCTGCTCTCATCGTCGGTGACGAACAGACTGGTGTTCAGCTCGTTGTCATTGTTGATGAGGGAGCCGCGGGCGATGGTGAGCTTCGCGGAATCCTTGCTCGCGGTGGCGTATTCGACGAGGTTGACGGACTCAACATCGGCATTCTCCTTGGAGGCGGCGCAGATATGCAGCTCGGAGACGTAATAGCCTTCCGGAGGAGTAATTGTGTAGTCGCCGTTAAGGAACTCGCCGAGAGTGGATTTGTCGGAGGCATCCTCCCCGGAGAAGCCGGCCTTGACGCCGAAATCGCCGTCCTGCTTTACAGCGCCGTCGTCGCCGTAGACATATACGCTGGTGTCCAGCTGTACATTGTCCCACTTGGAGTCAACGCGGTCAGCGCTTGCGCTGGCGGGCATTGCACCTGCGAACTGAACTGCGAACAGGCAGACCAGAACCAGACTGAACAGTACTTTAACTGTCTTCTTCATAAAAATCACCTCAAAAAGTTTTTGCTGAATTGAAACTGTTACAACTTTTCGGCATTGCTGTGAAAAGCGTCAAGGGGTTACAAACGGATGTAACCATTTTTTAACCATACTGTAACTTACTACGATTGCATTATATCTAAATTATATTAGAATTGCAAGGGGTATTTACATAATATTTCTTAAGGAACGGACTTCTTATGTTTTTTAAGAATTAAAATGTGAAATTTACATTTTGTAACTTCGCTGTATAACTTTGTCAATTTACGGGAGTGAGCTTGCCCTGAATTACAAAGCGCGCGTTGTAGAATTCGTAGGTGCAGGTCGAAAGGGTGATAACGCGGTCGTCTACCGAGACGTCAACGTTCGTCGAGACGAGAGACTGCACGCGCCAGTCGTCAAGATTGCGGGCGAAATCCGCCTCGGATTCGAAGAACATCTTGTAGGTGTCGGATTCGGCGTCGGTGGTGTAGGCGCTGAATATCTCGATCTTGTAGTTCTGGGTCGGAGTGTTGAGGTACATGACGGGGTGCTCGTTGTAATATTCCTGATCCTTATAATTGCGTATCGAGGCGAGCATCGAGCCGTCGTTCATGTTGTGCCCGTAGAGAACGGTGTTCTTGCCGGAAAAGTCGCCGTAGCAGGTGCAGTCGAGGAAGAGCGAGCCGGAGGCGTTATACTGCCCGTCGATGAACCGGTGCAGATAATAGAAGTTGTCCTCCGCCTGCACAACGGGGTAGTTAATAACGGTGTTCTCCGAATACAGCCAGCCGACAACATCCTGACACTGGTTGAGCAGTGCGTCAAAATCGACGTCAACGGGCGAGCTTTCGGTTATCTGATTGCCGTCGCTGTTGTCCTTGTCTTTATTCTTGTCGCTTTTCGGCGAAACGTAATCGCTGCTTATCTTGTTATATGTATCCTCTGCAACCTTGTATTCATGCAGCGTTGATATCAGTTTATATCCGCTGTACACGAATATCGAGAGGAATATAACGCAGAGAACAATAAGCGCTATTTTTACAGGCTTCTTCAAATAGTCAGACCTCCTGTCTGTTAAGGGTAGATATAGTATACGACAAATTCACGGAAAATGGAAGAGGTGCGGCGATACTTTACAGTCTAATAATATCTTAAAACTTTTTAAGAATCTCTCTTCCCATTCAATTATACCATACTGCCTCTAAAATACAAAAAGCTCAGGGGGAGAACCCTGAGCTTTTTTGTATAGGTGAAAGAGGACAAAATGAAAAAGTTTCTTGCGAGTATTAAGATACAGGAAAGATGTTTCGTAGATAAGCAGAAAGTTGTTTCAAAATTGTAAAATCAGAAAATATTTTTTCGGAAATACGCTCGTAATTGAGCTGTGGCTATATTATAATAGAAAAAAACGTTTGAAAAAGTGCCCGCGCAACCGCCGGTTGACAGATTTGACGGTGCGCTTTCTTGCCCGCAACAGCGAAATTTATTATACTCGGCTCGTAAAAAACAGGGGAGCGTCCCCCAATGGAGGTAGCAATATGATTCTGGCAGACAAGATAATCGACCTGCGCAAGAAAGCGGGATGGTCACAGGAGGAGCTGGCGCAGCAGCTTGGCGTTTCGCGGCAGTCGGTCTCAAAATGGGAGGGTGCGCAGTCCATACCAGATATTGATAAGATATTGCAGCTGAGCCGCATTTTCGGCGTGAGCACGGATTACCTGCTCAAGGATGAAATAGAGCTTCCCGCGGAGGAGCCCGCGGCGGCGGACAGCACGCCGGCGCTGCGCCGCGTGAGCATGGAGGAGGCATCGCGTTATCTCGCGCTGAGCCGCGAGACCGCGCCGAAGCTGGCGCTTGCGACGTTTCTATGTGTCATATCGCCTGTGTGTCTGATATTTCTGGCCGGGTTGAGCAGCGGCGGGTTCGTCCCGATCACGGAAACGGCTGCGGCGGGCATCGGCCTGTGCGTGCTGATGATACTTGTGGCGATTGGGGTCACATTATTTATAACCAGCGCCGCGAAGGTGAAGGACTTCGAGTTCATCGGGAATGAGCCGTTCGAGACCGAGTACGGTGTGAGCGGCATGGTGCGCGAGCGGGAGCGGGAATTCCGCGAGAAGAATTCCCGCCTGACCGTTATCGGTACGGTGCTCTGCATCCTCTCCGTGCTGCCGCTGTTTGCGGTGCTCAGCGTGATGCCCGCGGCGGATGACGTCGTCTATATCGCCGCAGTCTGTGTGCTGCTGTTCATGGTGGGGCTTGGCTGCATAGCCTTTGTGTATTCTGGAACCTATCACGGCGCGATGGAAAAGCTGCTTGAGGAGGGCGATTACAGCCGTGACAATAAGGGCCGCAGAAAGGTCATCGGCACGATCAGCGCCGTGTATTGGCTCATAGTGACGGCAGTGTTCCTCATGATGATGTTCAGCCCCAGTTCGCCGATGCTGCCGAACGAGACATGGATCATATGGGCGGTCGGCGGAGTGCTCTACGCGGCGGTGATGGCCGTCGTGCGCCTCCTCACCGGTCGGAAATAAGAAGCAGAATATAAAAACCCCCGCAGCCGCTGAAGAGCGCGGATGCAGGGGTGCTTTATTATAATAAGTAGAACCGTGCGGCGTCTCAATCCAGATGCAGCTTGCGGCGGAGATTTACGGTCTCGGCGGCGCAGACGTCGCGGAAGGCGGTGACGAGCTTTGACACGTACGGCTTATTCTTCCACGCGATGCTTATCGTGAACGGCTCGCCCATCGGCACAGCGGTCAGGCGCCTGCGCTTCTCCTCCGGCAGTGTCGTGGCCAGCACGTCGGGGCTGAAGCACGCGCCCATGCCGTCGGCGCACAGATCCAGCAGCGTCTGGATATTGCCGCAGCGGAATATGATCGGCGGCTGGATGTTCGCCTTTTCAAGCAGCGTCTGGCTCATTCGCCCGATGATATCCGCCGGCTGACCCAGCAGGAAAGGACAGTCGGCCAGCAGACGCAGATCGCGCGTATGCACAAAGGCATCCAGCTTGAACGGGTTTATCAGTCCCCCGCACAGATACAGCATCGTCTGCGCATGGTAGAGCTCCTTGTAGCTCAGCTCCGGAACGTCGCTCATCACGCGGCCGATGACAACATCCAGCTCATCTTCGATGAGCATGTTCACCATCTCTTCGTTGCTGCGCTCCTTGACGCGCACCTGCACCTTCGGATACAGCTTGTTGAACGCTGGGATGATGCGCGGCAGCAGCACGCGGCCTCGCGTATACGCAATGCCGAGACGCAGCAGGCCGCCCTGACCGGAATTGATGTCGCGGAACTCGTCCTCCATCGAGGCGCTGAGCCGCTGATAGCTCTGACAGTAGCGGTAAAAAACACGCCCCTCGTAGGTCAGCTCGAATTTCGGGCGGCGCTGAAACAGTTGACATTTCAGCTCTTTTTCGAGCGCGGCCATGTGCGCGCTGAGCGTCTGCTGCGTTATGTGCAGTTCCTCGGCGGCGCGGGTGATGCTTTTTTGATCGGCGACAACTATATAATATTTCATCGGGAGCAGATTCACGGCACTTCCTCCTCACAGTAATTATACTGTATACTACCACAAGTTTCGACAGTTTGCAATCTGGTTAAGTGCGACTTATATTTTTTTAAAACCAAAGTCAAATACAATGAGTAAAAATCGAAACAGGAGTTATAGCTAATGTTCAAGTATAAGACCGCGTATTTCTGCGCATACGCAAAATTGTCCACGCAGGTCGCAACGCCCGTCGTAAACGGCTGCCTGACGCTGGGGCTGCTGATCGATCTTGCATCGGAACGGATTGAAGATGTGTCCGTTTCGCTGAATTCTGATTTAGCGAGATGCATAGTCAAGGAATATTTCGTCGGAAAGCGTGTTGTTAAAGATTCGGCACAGATAATCGAAGAGATAAATATGCGCCATCGCGGCAACGCCGTAAAGGCAATAATCAAGGCATACACCGATATTCAGCAGAATTACATCAGTTATGCCCATACATATTCCGACGGTAGAACCTGCTCGGAACCTGACTGAAAGCGGAAAAAAATGCAGTATCGGCGGCGTATGAACCGGCTGTTAAAAAAAAGATATGGCCAGAATTCACAGCAATTTTTTGTTGATTTAGCGATATTTACAGTAAAAACAAAAGGTGATATATAATTTATATAACCTGAACAAAGTGAATATCCGGTTGATTTGATGTCTGCCGCTTATCCCAAAAGCGGGGCTCGACATAGAATGCCAACTGCACTTCCGATATGCTGTATTTATTGTTCTGTATGCACAGCGCTTCGGAGGCGTAGTTGGTTTTGTTTTTCCCCGAGGGGTACAAATAAACCGGATGCGCACTTCTTCAATATTCAGGACAAGCACATTTTTAAGGAGAGAGAAAAAGAGATGCAAAAGAAACGTCTGATCACTGCAGCGATCCTGACTATCCTTTGTGCGGTGCTCGCATTTGTACCGATGAGCGGCCTTGACCCTGCCGGCAAGGGCGTTCTTCTGGTGTTCCTGTGGGCTATCCTCATGTGGATCGTCAGACCCATCCCCGAATACCTCGTCGGCGTACTCGCCGCCGCCATCCTCGCAATATTCTTCGGCCAAAAGGCAAACGTCGTCTCCGGCTTTGCGACCTCCGGCTGGTGGCTGTGTCTGTGGGCCGGCTTCATCGGCTCCGTCATCAAGTTCTCCGGTCTCGGCGAACGCGTCGCATACTGGATACTTGTCAAGCTCACCAAGAGCGAGCTGAGCGCAAACTACGCGACCAGCCTTGCAAACACCGTCCTGTCCCTGATGATCCCCTCCAACACCGCACGCGGCGCCGTTATGAGCCCCATCTGCGACAACATCTGCGAGGGCATGGGCTACAAGCGCGGAGAACATAAGGGCGACGCCGCCATCATGCTCTCCAACCTCTACACCAACACCACCAACACCTGGCTGTTCTACACCGCAGTCGGCGCAAACGCCATCGGTATGGCACTCGTTGAGGAAATGACCGGACAGTCCATCTCCTGGACGGGCTGGCTCAAGGCCACCTGCATCCCCGCCGGAATCATCGTCCTGCTCATTCCCCTCATCACAAACTTCCTCTTCGGCACCTGCAAGGGCGAGAAGCGCAGCATCGACATCGAGTTTGCAAAGAAGAAGCTCGAAGAGATGGGCCCCCTGACCGTCAAGGAAAAGAAGGCCGCTATCTACTTCGCCCTGACTCTGCTTGCGTTCTGCACCAACTGCATCCACCATGTCGCTCCCGACTACGTCGTTTTTGTCACCATCTTCCTGATGCTCTGCCCCGGTATCGGCGTCTGCTCCTTCAAGGATGTCGGCCCGAACTTTGCCTGGCCTGCATTCATCCAGCTCGGCTTCGCGATGTCCCTGGCCTCCTGCGTCAATAAGACCGGCGGCTTCCAGTGGCTCGTTGATGCCATGTTTACCACCAACCCTGCTTTCTCCGCAATGGATCCCACTCTGTTCATCACGATCTGGCTCGCGTTCGTTGTTGTCAGCCACATCATCTTCGCCGGCATGAACGCTATGGAAGCCGTTATGGTTCCCGTCAGCATGACGATGGCCGCGGCTCTTGGCTTCGACGTTTACACCATGGGTCTGCTGACCGTTATGGCCATCGCCCCGAGTGCAAACTTCCTGCCCTTCAACAGCGCTCCGAACCTCATCTACGCTTCCACCGACAGATTCTCCACGGCTCAGCAGCTCAAGGGCGCAATAGTCATAGCGGTGCTCGTCATCATCGGCTTTGTGTTCCTCGTGAACGTCTGGTTCCCCGTGATCGGTATTCTTTGATAAGCACTGAACGCAGGGAGGGATCGATATAAAAAAGAAGATATGTCTGTTACTGGGTCCCGCTCTCTTCCTGCTCGCATTTATTCCTTACGCCGGGCTGGATCTCAAGATCCGCCTGGCGCTGGGAACGGTGCTCTGGATGGGAGTATGGTGGGTTACCCTTCCGGTACCGGCAGCAATAACCGCATTTCTGCCCGTAGCGATAAATGCCATTTTCTCACTCACCGATATGCAGAGCGTAATAAGCTGCTATTCGGCGGAGCTGGTTTTCCTTCTGGCGGGTTCTGATATCATAAGCATGGCATGGGAGGCCACAGGCGTTGACCAGCGCATAGCGGCGCGCTCGCTCGCCCTTGTCGGCACCTCTATCAAGCAGCAGATCCTTGTCTGGTTCATCATCGCAACGCTGCTCTCGTCCGTCCTGCCAAATACGGTCGTGGCGGCGGTGATGTGCTCCATAGCAATGTCCATGCTCAAGGCGGTAGGAGAGGGCGACGTCAAAAACAGCAAGAGCGCCTCGCTTATCCTGCTTGCCATCGTCTACGGCGCGAATAACGGCGGTATGCTGACCCCGCTCGGCGGGGCGATGAATCTCGTAACGGTGTCCTACATTGAGGGCTTCACCGGCACCGAGTTCCTCTATTCCGACTGGGTGGTGCGTATGCTCCCGTTCACCTTGCTTGCGACCGCGGTCACTGCGCTGTTCCTTGTCGGCGGAGACTGCGGCAAAAAGCATTTTGACTGCTCGAGAGAGCATTTCCGCGAGCTGTGCCGCAGCTTCCCGAAGCTCGACCGCGCGGGCAAAGCGTCGATGGTGATCTTCTTCGCCGCGGCGATACTTGCATTTACGCGTGGGCTTTATCAGCAGCTGCTACCCGCTCTCAAGCCCGGCTACATTTTTCTCATCGGCGGTCTGCTGATGTTCTTCCTCAAGGATGAGCATGGCGAAGCGGTCGTCACCTGGGAGAAGGCCGAGAAAAATCTGATGTGGGGTCTGTTCTTCCTCTTCTCCGGCGGCACGGCGCTCGGCGCGCTCGTCAACGGCAGCGGAGCGGCGGATACCCTCGCAGAGATCATCTCCGGAATCAATTTCCACAGCGAATTCACCCTTATCATAGCGATAGTCACCCTTAACGTTATCCTGTCGGACGTCGTCAACAACACGGCCTGCGCCGCGGTTACGATTCCGATAGTCATCAGCATTGCACAGGGACTCGGCCTGCCCGTGATCCCCTACCTCTGGATAGCCACCGTATCCTACAACCTGTCCTTCACCCTGCCCACCTCCATCCGTTCCATCCCCGTGGGCTACGGGCTCGACACACGGTTCATGTTCCGCAAAGGCGTTGTTGTCACCGGATGCATGATCCTGCTTGTCAGCGTGATGGGCTGGCTCTTCGTGCGGTACTGGCCGGCATTCACGGCTCTGTGATCCAATTATAAATACAGCATCAGCTGTGCATATACCGGTCTTAACGGCATCCCCGTAAGGCAGAAAGCGTATGCAGCCGGCGAGTGGGCGTGACCATTTCATCTCCTGTTGCGCCCCTGCCGGCTTTATATTTTATAGAATTGAGGTTTTGACCATGAGAGTTAAAAAGCTTGAAAACAGCGGCCCTAAGCTTATGCAGGGCAACGAAGCATGTGCAGCCGGCGCTCTGGCGGCCGACTGTCGGTTCATGGCCGGTTATCCTATAACCCCGGCCACTGAGATCCCCGAATACCTCTCCAGTAAGATGTTTGAAGCCGGTGGCGTATTCATGCAGATGGAAGACGAGCTCGCATCCATCAACGCCGTCATCGGCGCAAGCTGGGGCGGTGCGCGCGCAATGACCGCCACCTCCGGCCCGGGCTACTCCCTGATGATCGAAGGCATCGGCTACGCTGCCGAGACCGAGACCCCGCTCGTCGTTGTCAACGTCATGCGCGGCGGCCCTGCGACCGGCCAGCCCACCTGCACCTCGCAGGACGCGATCATGCAGACCCGCTACGGCGGACACGGCGACTACGAGATAATCGCCCTCACCCCGTCCTCCGTTCAGGAAGCCTTTGACTTCACCGTCCGCGCCTTCAACCTCGCAGAGAAGTACAGAGTACCCGTGTTCGTGCTGTCCGATGAGACCGTCGGCCACACACGCGAGAAGCTCGTCATCCCCGAGACCGTTGAGATATTCGACGACAAGTACGAAGGCAAGTGCGACGCCATCTACAGACCCGACGAAAACGGCATCCCCGCAAGAGTCCGCTTCTTTGAGGGACAGCATGTTCTTGTTGACGGCCAGCTCCACGACGAGCGCGGCATCCGTGCCGGTACCGATCCCGCGGTATGTTCCGCAGCCATCCACCACTACTGCGACAAGATACTCCGCAACATCGACGATATCACCTCCGTCGAGGAATTCTTCCTTGAGGACGCCGAGACCGTTCTCGTTGCCTACGGCTCCGTCAGCCGCAGCGCGCTCTCCGCGGTTCGCCGTGCACGCGGCGAAGGCCGCAAGGTCGGCATGCTGAAGCTTAATACCGTATGGCCTGTCCCCGAAAAGCAGATCCGCGCCGCATGCGAAAAGGCAAAGCGCGTCATCGTTCCCGAAATGAACGTCGGCGAATACAAGCGCGAGGTGCAGCGCATAGCGGGTTACGACAAGGTCGAGGGCTTCAACTCCATCGGCGGCGCGTTCCCCGCTCCGAAAGCAATTTACGAAAAGATCGTTGAGGTGAAGTAATATGAACAGTATCGCAGAGAAATACATCCGTAAGGAGACCCTTCCTTTCATATTCTGCCCCGGCTGCGGCCACGGCATAGTCGTCAACGCCTTCCTGCGCGTCCTTGACAAGCTGAACATCGGCGAGAACGAAATGGGTCTTGTCAGCGGCATCGGCTGCTCCTCCTGGGCTCCCGTATATATCGACATGGACTGCCTGCACACCCTGCACGGCCGCGCTCTTGCTCAGGCCGAGGGTCTGAAGGCCGTCAACCCCGACAAGAAGGTTGTTGTCTTCTCCGGCGACGGCGACTGCGCCGGTATCGGCGGCAACCACCTCATCCACGCCGCGAAGCGCAACGTTGACATCACCGTTATCATGATGAGCAACTACATCTACGGCATGACCGGCGGCCAGCGCGCCCCTACCACTCCCTACGGCGCCATCACCAAGACCTCTCCTCTCGGCAACGAGGAGCACCCCTTCGACATGTACAAGCTCGTCACCGGCGCAGGCGCTACCTACTACGCCAGAGCCAGCGTCACTCATCCCATCCAGCTCGAGAAGGCCATAGAAGAGGGCATCAAGCACAAGGGCTTCTCCTTCATCGAGGTTCTCTCCCCCTGCCCGACCACCGCAGGCAGAAACATATTCAGCTTCAAGACCCCGACCGAAATGTACGACTGGTACGAGCAGCAGGTCGCAGTTCTCAAGCCCGGCCAGACCGAGGCTCCCGACGGCAAGATCGGTCTCGGCATTCTCTACGTCGATGACACCAAGGAAGAGCTGTGCGACGTTCAGGCAGAAAAGAAGGAGGAAGCGAAGAAATGAAGATCACAATAGATTCCGCATGGTGCAAGGGCTGCGCCCTCTGCGTCAGAGCCTGCAAGAAGGGCGTGCTTGAGATCGGCCATGAGCGCAGCCGCGGCGGCTACCTCATGCCCTACGCCAAAAACCCCGAAGCCTGCATCGGCTGCCGGATGTGCGAGCGCACCTGTCCGGATGTCTGCATCAGCGTCACCAAGGAATAAGGAGGAGATCAGCTATGCGTAAAGATTTCAGATTCGGCGGCTCCGGCGGACAGGGCGTTATCTCCCTCGCCGTGCTGCTTGCAAACGCCTACGGCGTACAGAATAATTATGAGGTCGCCCAGACCCAGAGCTACGGCCCCGCGGCTCGCGGCGGCGCGTGCAAGGCGGAGCTTGTAGTCTCCGATGAGAGAATTGACTACGTCAAGGCCGACGTGCTCGACTGCTTTGTGGCCTTCAACAAGCCCAGCTTTGATAAGTTCAAGGGCGATATCAACCCCAACACCCGCGTTTTCGTTGACAGCACCTTCGTTCCCGAGGATGATGTCAAGGACTGCGGTGCGAAGGAGATATACATGTTCCCCGCCACCCAGTACGCCGAGGAGAATTTCCGCGTCGTCTGCACCAACATCGTCATGATGGGCTTCTTCGTGGCCAAGAACCCAGAGCTCACCAAGGAAAACGCGCTCGAAGCCATCAAAGAGGTTATGAACCCCAAGGTCGTCGATCTCAACCTGAAGGCCTTTATGTTCGGTTACGAAAAGGGTCTCAACGGCTGAACGGAGTTTGATCAATGGAAAGAGTAGCAGCTTCCCTTAAAAGCAAGATAATGTCCGCCGAAGAGGCCGCGCAGCTCGTCAAGAGCGGCATGTCCATCGGCCTCAGCGGCTTCACCAGCGTCGGCTATCCGAAGGCCGTGCCCAGCGCGCTCGCCGCGTCCGGGCACGCCAAGGATCTGACCATTCTGGTCGGCGCCGCGGTCGGTGACGACTGCGACGGCGCGCTCGTCCGCGCGGGATGCGTGAAAAAGCGCTTCGGCCACCAGACCAACAAGGATCTGCGCACCGCAATCAATAACGGCAGCGTATCCTTCAGCGACATTCACATTTCGCACTTCCCGATGAATCTCAACCAGCAGACCCTTCAGGGCGTTGATGTTGCGATCGTCGAGTGCGTCGCCATCACCGAGGACGGCCTGTACCTCTGCGCCTCCGCGGGCAGCACCGACGCCGCCGTGCACAACGCGCGTTTCGTCATCGCCGAGGTCAACACCTCCGTCCCTATGGGACTTATGGGCATGCACGACATCTTCGAGGTTGGCATCCCGCCCCACGCCCGCATCATAAACATCACCGACCCGCGCGACCGCATTGGCACACCCTACGTGCCCTGCCCGCCGGAGAAGATCGCGGCCATTGTAATGACCGATAAGCTTGACCCGCCCCAGAAGTTCAAGCCCGTCACTCCCGCGACGCAGAAGGTCGGCGAAAACGTCGTAAAGTTCCTCAAGGACGAGATCGCCGCCGGACGGCTCCCCGCCGATCCCGGCCCGATACAGTCCGGCGTCGGCTCCGTCGGCAACGCTGTTCTGAGCGTTCTGTCTGCATCCGGCTTCAAGGGACTCACGATGTACACCGAGGTCATGCAGGACGCGGCCTTCTCGCTCATCGACCAGGGCGTTATTGACTTTGTCTCCGCAAGCTCCATCGCGCTTGCCGCCGACAGCCGCGAACGCTTCTTCGAGAATATCGACCAGTACCGCGACAAGATGGTCATCCGCCCGCAGGAGATATCCAACCATCCGGAGGTCATCCGCCGTCTCGGCATCATCGCGCTGAACACGCCCGTCGAGGTCGATATCTACGGCAACGTAAACTCCACGCACCAGATGGGCAGCAAGATGCTCAACGGCATCGGCGGCAGCGGCGACTTCGCCCGCAACGCCCGCATCAGCATCTTCGCCACCGAATCCACCGCAAAAGACGGCTTGATATCCTGCATCGTACCCATGGTTTCCCACGTTGACCAGACAGAGCACGATGTGGCCGTCATTATAACCGAGCAGGGTATTGCCGACCTGCGCTGGAAGACTCCGAAGGAGCGCGCCGAGCTGCTTATCGAGAACTGCGCTCATCCGGATTACCGCCCGATGCTGCGCGAGTATTACGAGCACGCTCTGGCGACTTCCGCAGGCAAGCACACCCCGCACGATCTCACCAAAGCGCTTTCCTGGCACCAGCGTTATCTTGAAACCGGCACAATGAAAGATTAAAAAGGAGAGAGAAAACATGAGCGATAATGTTGTACTTTATTGCGAAAACCTTCCTACCGAGGGTATGGAGACCCTCATTGCAGAGCTTTGCCCGCCTGAGCTCGACCTGCGCTTTCTCTACCCTGTCAAGAACGGCAAGAAGGGCGACTTCGAGGATGCGGATTACATTCTCGCCTCCATCCATAAGATCGGTAAGGACGAGATGGACAGAGCAAAGAACCTGAAGCTCATCCATGTCCCCGCAACCGGTTACAACCATGTTGACCTCGAGTATGCAAAGCAGAAGGGCATCCCCGTCTGCAACTCCAACGGCGAGAACGCCACCACCACCGCAGAGTTCACCATCGCACTGATGCTGGCCTGCATGCGCCGCCTCTCCATGATCGACCGCCGCTGCAAGCAGGGCGAGTGGCACAGCTGGACCTGGCGTCACGACTCCTACGAGCTGCGCGACAAGGTCATCGGCATCGTCGGCGGCGGCAACATCGGCCGCATGGTTCTCCAGCGCCTTCAGGGCTGGGAGTGCAAGGACTTCCTGTACTACGATCCGTACCCGATGCCCAAGGAGCTTGAAGAGAAGCTGCACTGCAGACGCGTTGATCTCGAGACTCTGCTGCGCGAGTCCGACGTCGTCTCCCTGCACTGCCCGCTGACCAAGGATACCCGCGGTCTTATCGGCGAGGAGCAGTTCAACATGATGAAGCCCAACGCCATCATCGTCAATGAGGCGCGCGGCGCTGTCATCGATGACAAGGCTCTGGTCAAGGCTCTCGAAGAGGGCAAGATTTGGGGTGCCGCGATTGACACTTGGGAGAAGGAGCCTCTCGATCCCAACGACCCGCTGGTCAAGATGGAGAAGGTCATCACTACCTCTCACCTCGGCGCTGCAACCCGCGAGACCGTCGTCCGCTGCTTCGGCGTAGGATATGACAATATCATGCGCATGAGACGCGGCGAAGAGCTGCGCAACCGCATCGTCTGATATGGCAATAAAAGCGCGGAGGAATTCCCTCCGCGCTTTCATCTGGAATATTTGGAACGCCAAAGCGTCCGCTGAAAACAGCGGACGCTTTGGCGTTTATTTCGATTTAGTCAGCAGACACACGGATTCAACTTGCAGTTCATTAGTTCTGACAAATAATGCTCCGCTTTCACCATCGTAGGTAACAGGGAAGGTGAAATGGATCGTCTTTATCAGATGCTTGTCATCCCGCTTTTCCGGATACAGCTCTATAAACGAAACCATAGCCTGCAACAATGCCTTTTTATCCTCCGGCGACATGACATCGTAGTACTTGCTGAAGCCTTCCAGCATTTCAAAGATGGATTTCTTCGTCATGGCAGATTTTTCAACCATAGCGATTTCCTGATCTACTTCATCAAGTCTTGTCTGTGCATCCTCGATCTTTTCATACAGGTCATCCAGAATACGATTCAGACTGTCTACTTTACTTTGATAGTGCCTATCCGCAATGTCAAGCTCCGTCAGTCTCTTTTCAGTCTGGAGCAGATTGCCGCTATATTTGGTGATCTCATTTCGGATTGCTGTCTGCTTCTTCCGCAGAGAATTTACATCTGTCTGGATATCAATCTTTTGAGAAATAAGCTCTACAAACTCCGGGATTGTCACCATGGAGGATATAACCTCTTTCACCTCGGTTTCCAGTTTGGTGCCGCTGTAATACTTGTTGGCAAGAGAACAGCTGATCCCGTTTCTATCTCTTCCGGATATGCACCGATAGGAAATATATCTCGGATAATAACCTTCTTTTCCGTTTTTCTTTTTCCTTGGCGGCGCAGTATAACCAAAGATGTTTTTTCCGCAGTCTGGACATCTGATCAGGCCAGTCAGTGGATAAACGGTCGTACTGTCACTTCGGGTTTTTCGATGGGCAACATTCTTTTTCAGCCGCTCTGCTGCTTTTGCAAAAGTCTCCTTGCTGACAATCGGTTCATGCACGCCATCCACAAGGATAATCTTGCTTTCATCGTCTTGCTTCACGACCTTCGTTTCGTTGTTCTTTCCCTCAACCTTTACCGTATGGCGGCGACCGTAGGAAATCATGCCTGCATAAACCGGATTACTGAGAATGATACGAACGGTTCTGTCTGTAAAGCCAGAGATTTTTACATTTCCGCGCTGCTCACGCTGGATGTTTTCATCATTAAGTTTCTTTGCAATGTAGCTGATGCTCTGCCCTTCCTCTGTGTAGAGCCGGAAAATTTCCTTGACCGTTTCCGCTTCTTTCTGATATATCATTAGTTTTTTATCCTTCAAAGAATATCCAAACGGGGCCTGCGCTCCGTTCCAGAGACCGTTTCTGGCTTTTTGCTGTCTACCGGCAAGCGTCTGTTCATGAATGTTTTCAAGCTCGACTTCCGCGACAGCTCCCATAATATTTGCAATCATCTTGCCGGTAACGGTTGAAGTGTCGATCCCGTCCTTGATCCCCAAAAGACCAATTCCATAGCTTGAAAGCTCCTGAAGGTACTTTGCGGTGTCACTGGTATTTCTGGCAAAACGGGAAAGCTTAAAAACAAGAACATAACGAATGTTGTCCTTCTTGCTCCGAATATCCTCCATCATCTGCGTAAAGGCAGGACGATGCTCGGCATTCTTTCCGGATTTCCCTTCATCCGTATATTTCCCGACAATATTGATCTTGCGCGCTTCCGCAAAAGCTCTAATTTCTGCTTCCTGTGCCTCAAGAGAAAAACCGTCCACCTGTATCAAAGTTGAAACACGTGTATATATGTATGCATTTTCCATGGACGGTACCTCCTTCATTCTGTTTTGTCAGCAATAAACATCTACTTCAAACAGTATAAACGATGACAAAAAACTTTTCAATAGCCGCAGTAAAAAAAGAAGAGGGCTGGATGCACCTTCTTGCATCCAGCCCTCTTGGTCTTCTTCTGTTTCCATAGATTTATACTTCATCAGCAGTTCGGCGATCATCGTAGAACAACGAATGAAGTTTACGTCTCTCATCAATTCATTGTTCATAAGCTATCCTCAACGTTCGTTTTGCAATCCTGTTGTTTTTCTCCTATAAGCAGCTACAATTTCCGGTGGTATGTTGTCTATCAGAGCATGAAGCTCACAAAGCTCCTGCTCCGTTTTTCCGTATTTCAGTCTGTCCGCAATCTTTTCCTTGCTGGCATCTTTTGCTGTTTGTAATTCCGCTTCCAGTGCGCTGTTCTCATCAGAAAGCGCTTTGTACGCCTTATCATACTTTCTGAGCTTCGTCCGCAGAGCTTCTGTTGCCGGAACATATTTGTCCAACAATGCCTCCAGTTCTTCCATTTTCGATTTTTTATTAAGAAGATTGGTATCTGTCATCAGTTTCAGTATCTGCTCCTTCATCCGGTTCAGATGGACAGCCTCCTTGAATACCCGCGGTGGGATATGGTCGCGTCCGGTTTCACCGGCACTCTCGCCGCGCTCCAGATCGGGGTATTTTTTGACCATGTGCTCCCAGAACCTGTCCTGCCACTGCGTCAGCTTCTTCTTGTTGCCGACGATTTCCTTGGCGGAGAGCCGCTTGTCCGCTGTCAGCGGGACAAAGCAAAGGTGCATATGGGGCGTTTTCTCGTCCATATGCACCACGGCGGATATAATGGTTTTGGGATCCTGGTGTTCCCGGATAAAATCCAGCGCCTCCTGAAAATAGGCCTTGATTTCGCCCTTTTTCTTGCCCTTAAAGAACTCCGGGCTGGCAGTCACCAGCGCCTCCACCACGCGCACGCTGTCCGACCGCGTGCGGCAGCCTGCTTCTGCAATCTGCTTTTCAGCCTCGGCACGATACTTGCGCTGTGGCGTCACCAGATGAAAATTCAGGTGGCTGCGGGACGTGTCCGCATCGGGATTGCTGGCATATTTTTCCTTGGTGCGCTCGTTGTGGGATTCAATGTGCCCGATTTCCGGCCCCTTGTATTTGGCGAAGCGAAGGATAGCGTACTGTGCTTTCATCGGCGCTTCACCCATACGATATCGCAGCCTAGCACGTCGGCCAGCTCCACGACCTCCTTATAGCGGATACTCTCCCCCTGCAATTTTGCCGAAAGATTGGAAACATTGTCGCTCCAATCGTATTCCTCGGCCAGCCGGTCCACCGCTTCCTGCATGGTAAAACCGGCGCGAATGATCTGTGACTTGATTTCGTTTCTGATATTCATAAAATCCTCCCTGAATTCTTGATATGAAAACAGCGAAGCTGATGCACGCTTTTGCAAATCGGCTTCGCTGTCTGGTGAAATGTTCTGTCTCTCCCAAATCCGTTGGAAATTCCGCATTCGATGCATTCCTCGCAGGTGCATGACATCGACTTTTCAGAACTGTGTGCCTTTTCTCCGAATCGTGCAGGGGCACGCCCATCCGTGAAGCTGGTGCACGGTTCCAAGCAGCGCGGCTTCGTGAAATGGTTTCGTTTCCACGCAAATTTCTTTCCGGTTCTCATCGCTCCTGAAAATACCCTCTTCTTTTCAGCTCCTTCGCAGCTGAACTGAAAATCATCCATCCCATCCGCCCATCTATCCGGGATGTTTGGGATGGATGGGATGGAGCTTTTTGCGTTTGCGCTCATAAAACCGGCGGTGTGACCAACGCCTCGATGCCCCAAAAGCCGTTGACCCGCTTGCCAAGGGCGTTCTGAATATGGTTGTCGTGCTCCAAGCCGAACTCGTCGGCGTGCTTTTTCAGCGTCATGCTCACCGTCCGCGCCGCCAGAGGCTTGTAGGCGTTGTCGTTGCACCACATGGTATAAATGGCGTACAGATTGGCCGACGTAATGGTACTGTCGGCTTTCAGACGGATGTATCCCTCCGAGCGCAGGAACAGCAGCACGTTGTCTGCTTCCCGGCGCGCATCCTCGCGGTTGGCCTTCGTCTGCGTGCTCTCGGTGAAGCGGAAGCTGTTGGCTTGCAGGCGGCGCAGGCCTTCGAGGCACCAGAGAAAGATGCCCTCGATCTCGCCGCAGAGCTTGTCCGCAAGAAATGGGTCGTCCTCCCGATTCGGCTGCTTTTTCTTCACCGACAATATGAGCTGACGGCGGTAAAAGCCGTCCGAGTGGTCGTAGAGGGATTCCAGATCGCCGTTGGAAAACGCCAGAAACCGGACGTACATCTTGCCCTGATAGCTCTGCTCGCCCTTGCGCTCCAAGTCCATCGGCATTTCGGCGGTGATGAGGGACTTGAGATAGTGCGTGGATTGCAGCGCCTCCAGCTTCATGTCATCGTCCACCATCAGCAGCTCGTGCTCCAGATCGGCCCGGGCGAAGGGGCTGCGCTCCACCTTGGCGATGCTGCCGTTTTTCAGGTTGCTGCCGAGCATTTTCTGCATCACCACCCCGATGCGGCTCTTGCCCTCGCCGCCGGTGCCCTTCAGCAGCATCATGACTTGCCCGCGATTTGTTGGAATCAGGCAGTAGCCGAGATATTCCTGCAGGGTCAGAATGTCCGTCTCCTCCAGCAGCTCCGAGAGAAACCGCAGCCAATGAACCGGCTGCGGCGCGTTGGGATTGAACCTGACCGGCAGGCGGTTGCGGCAGAACTCTTTTTCAGAGCGGAACTCTCCGCTGAGAAACAGCATACCGTTGGCCACGTGAATCCGATCCTCGTGCAGGGGCAGGTCCGGCGCATAGGCTTCCAGCTTCAGCATTTCCAGAAGGCCGGAGGCGCGTTTCGCAAGACCGCTGGTGAAATGTGGGCGGAGCATTTCATAAATCTGCTTGCGGATGCCCTCCTCATCGGTAACACGACCATCCACGGTGAAGAAGTTGCCGCTGACGCATACCATGGGGTGCGCCGTCAGAAAATCCTCACAGAACATCACCTCGTTGAAGTGCTTGTCTTGCATCCAGCGCGGTGTTTCAACCTTGTCCATACATATCCTCCTTGATCTGTCGGTTCCGCTCTTCCATAAGTCCAAGGCGGTTGTCCTTCTGCATATCGGCCACTACCTCTGCGCGTTCCTTAGGTGTGCCACAGGCCAGAATGCCCAGCATATTCCCGATGCGATCCAGCATGTGGCACGCTTCCACATAGCGCGGGTCAATGGGGTCTTCCGGTGACTGCGGCGCGCAGTGCTCCTTCCAGTCCTGTAAGATGCCGAAGTAATCCCGCAGCACCCGGAAAGAGTGGCGTTCGGCTTCCACCTGCGTCTTTCTGCGCTTCAGCCTCGCCAGAACGGACGGCTTCTGCTCGGCAACGCCAAAATCCTCTGCCAGTTTCTTGGCAGCTTCCGCTGGCGGCAGGTGAAAAAGCCTCGCCACAAAGTCGATCACATCTCCGTGGGCTCCGCAACCGAAGCAGTAGAAGTAATCCTCGTTCAGCTTCATGCTGGGCGTGCGGTCGGCGTGGAAGGGGCAGCGGACCATGCCGCGCCTTGCTTCCAAGCCGTAGCGTTCGGCGGCTTCCTTCACGGAAACTGCCGTCTTGATTTGTGCAAATAAATTGATACTCGTTTCCTCCTTTGAAAAATATTGATTGTTGCCGTTCTGCCCGATGCCGTTCCTACCCGAGTTTTACCCCGGCGTTGTCTCTTCCTCGGCACGCGGAATGCGGTACTTCTCCGGAAGACATATCCTCATCGGACGGTCATGAAATTTTCAAGGTTCTGCGTGGTTTATGTCTAAATTTTAGTAAGAAAACAGGCCCTTTCCCGTATATCCAAGAGGTAGGAAAAGTGGGGTAGAAGTTGAAATTTTCCACGCTTTGAGACACAAAATGAAAAAGCATGTTATAATACAGAAAAATGGAAACGGAGGCTGCTGTATGCAAGTCAAGCTGACAATCGGAGAGCGGTTGAAAGATTTACGAGTA
>OLSK01001112.1_pt1 | contig 21206 bp, 20 predicted proteins | sample 1672781 | NCBI WGS metagenome assembly OLSK01 (sample SAMEA3136723, study PRJEB25190) | human gut metagenome | biome: human gut; feature: human-associated habitat; material: faeces | place: Austria | collected 2013 | reverse complement strand
TATAGCGGCTGCCCGCTTCTAATACGACGTTATTCTGCGGGCGGAAGTAGAAGGTGCCGCTGCCGAGTTCCACCCGGATGAACGGCTTGCCTGCCGCAACGGTCTGCGGGGCGGTTAGTGCCTCGTAGGTGTTGCCGCTTGCGTTGTAGGTCTTGATGGCGGTCGGGTTGCCGTTATCGGCGGACAGGCTCACGAGGATCACCGTGGCACCAGCGACGCTCGTGAATCCCGTGCCGGGCTTCAGTTCGATTGTCACGCGTGCCGTGCGGTGGGTAAATTCAAGAGTCGGGTTGTTAAATTCCACCTTCCGGTTCTCAGCAGAGATGAAGTCGCTGTTCTGGAAGTCAGCCAATTTACTCTGGTCTTCGGCCACCTTCACGGCAGGCATCTGTGTGATGTCGGCATTGTTGAAGGGCCACCATGCCGATACGGTAATCGGGTCGCGGCTGGTCCAGTAGTACGGGGCGTTCTCGCGTGAAAGCGTGGCACTCTTGAAATCGGTAGAAGCCGTAACGGTGTATTCCTTTACCGCATCGCCCATCTTGAGTGCCACGGAAGTGACGCCCTGCCAGTCGCCGTCCACAGCGGCACGGGTGGAATGGGCTGCCAGCGGCGTTGCTTCTACGGACAGTCCGGTGGCACGGATGACGACGGGGTATTCACCTTCGGGCAGACGGTTATCGCCAGCAAGTTCGTCCTGCGTGCAGGCGGCGAGGGCGAACAGCAGTGCGGTGGCTGCGGGGATAAATAATCCATGTCTCATAATTCTTCATTCTAATCGATTAATTATTAACATCCTACAGGTCAGCACCCACATCTCCACCGTCTATATCGTTCCACTTTGCAATGGTGGCTTCGCTGACTTCAAGGACTTTGTTGCGTACCTTGACGGTATAGGTATAGTTGTTGCCCGCCAGCAGTGCGCCATCGGGCATGGTGAGTGTGGCATGATATTCCTGACCTTTGTAATTCACAACCAACGGCAGGGATGCAACTGTCTGCGGGAAGAGGATGATCGATGACGTGAGATTGCCGTCTGCCAGATTCATGGTCAGTTCTCCGGTCTGTGCCCCGTTGTCTGCGGTGGCAATACCGTCGGCCGTGTTGAACGTACCGGTGAGTAACAATCCGTCCAGCGTGTAACGTTCAGGCTTGACCACGCTGAAATTCACGCCGTCGCCCGCCTCGAAGGTAAGGGTTATCTGGCTCATGCGGTGGTGGAAGGAGTTGTCTTCACCGCCTTTGGCGGTTTTGTCGGTGAAGCTTACTACCGGGTTGTTTTTGTCTCCCGTGGCTCCTGAAGCAAAGAGGAAGTCGATGGCAGGCTGGTTCTGCTGCGCCGTGGCATCGGTCGTGGCTGTGAGGATGCCTCCCGCCGCGTTGTACGGATAGTAGGCGCGGAAAGTATGGGTCTTTGTATCTTCGATATAGATAACCTTTCCTTCTGCCTCAAATTTCCCGTTTTTCAGGATGAAAGGCACGTTGCCGTACTGGGAATCGTTGCCGATGTCGGTGATGCCGATACGGTCGCCGCCAGTCCAGGTGGTTCCGCTGGCGCGGGTGGCGGGGGCGATGTTGGCGGTAAACTGGGCGGCCACGGGGTCACCGTTCAGGTTCTCGTTGTCGTTGTTGCAGGCTACCAGTGCGAGGGCGAGCGTCGCAAGTGCAAAAAATCTTGTCTTCATTATATCTGTCATTTTATTAGTTAAATTCCATTTCAATAATTGCTGCACCTCAGCAAAATCAAAGCAAGCTTTGCTTCTGCGTTCGGTTTGCTAATTATTTACAAATCGGCATTTACATCATCACCTTTCACTTCTTCCCAGCCGTTGATTTCGGCTCCGTCCACTTCCATGCCTTCGGGAGTCTCAACCAGCGTTCCGCCGAGGGTCAGCGATTTGCCCTTTCCGGTGTTGAACTCCTTGAGGGCTTCCGTGAGGTCGCTTTTCAGCGTCGTGGGGGTCGGGTTGCCGTCAGCATAGCGGATTTCACCCGTCAGCAGCTGTTCCGCTCCGGTCACACCCAGCAGCCGTACCGTGGCTTTCCACTTGCCGGCATCATCACCTTCGGTTATCTTGGTGAAGGGCAGCACGACGTTTGAAGCGGCTCCGTAGGTATCGGTAGCGAAATCGAGTGTTCCGGCTGTACCCGTCAGATGGGCAACAATCTCCGTGATGCGTCCGGCGGCATCACCCGTAGGTTCGACGACAAGCGTCAGTTCGCGTACCTGCTGCTTCATTGCGGCGGTCAGCGGATAGTCCTTGTCTTTCTCGATGGTCACCTGTTCCGTATAGGTGAAGAACCATCCCGGGGCATTGTTCACAAAGGCATCTGTGCCTGCCCGGTTTTCCGTGGCTGCGGCAATGGTGGCTGTGGTGCCGTTCACCGTGATTCCTTCAGCTGGGTTCCACACCGCAAGGGTGTAGCTGCCCGGAGCAAGCAGATGGTCGGGGCTATGGGTGGCGGAAGTCTCCGTACCCGTATAGCCACCCATGGTGACCGTCCATGTGGCAGGTATGTCGATACCCTCACCTCGGGCCGACCAGTCGGCTGTCACCGCAATCTTCCCGTAGTCGGGATGCGGCGTGTCATAGAGGTCGTCCATCACGCACGAGGTCAGTATGGCCACCGCACCTAGATATAATAAGGTATAAGCCTTTCCGTATGCTCCCATATATTCCTTTATCTGTCGTAGGATTGTCGTTGTATTCATTGTTCCTCCTTTCCGCTAAAAGATGTTCCACACCAGGGTGACACCCGCCGAGACAGGGCCCCACCAATTCTTTGTTTCGCTGCCGCGCCTTACCCTCACGCCGTTGATGACCACATACTTGTCATAGTCGGCATGGATATAGCCCAACCCTAAGGAGAAGTCCATCGAAAGGGATTTGTTCAATTTCAGTTGATAGCCTCCGGTGATGCCTCCACCCGTAAGGTCTCCCTGTTTGCCTGTCGTGGAGAGCTTGTAGTTGAACTGTCCTGTCTTGAGCATAGCGCCGAGGTAACCGCGCTTTTCCCTGCCTAAATAATAACGGAGCTCCGGTACCACTTCCCAGAGGGCGTATCTTCTGTCCTTGTCATTCCACGACCACGAAGTCCACGAGCCGTTTACGGCAATGCCCCATGACGGGCAGATGCGCCATTCAAGTCCTAAATCTGGTGTCAGGGTTGCCCAGCGCAGCAGATTGGCGCGCAGGGACAGTTGAGAAATTGTCGGTGATAAGGATTGGACTGATTCCTGCGGATTATCCTCCCTTGGCAAATAGAACATATCCTCTTGCGGAACGAAGCGGAAGGTGTCGGCAGTATCTGTCTGTTGCGCGAAAGCTGTGGAAGCAGCCATTGACAGCCATGAAAACAAGATGACGGACAGAATTCTTTTGCTCATATTCTATGCTTTGTTTATTCTCGACCCGGAATTTATGCAAACAATATAAGCAAAAAGATTCTGTCTCCGCCTGATTCTTGCGTAGAAAGAATGTCTCAATTGTCAGAATCGCACATCCTTGCGGTTTAGATTATTTTAGTCGTTTCGTTCAGGCTATTTTTTGTCGTTCAGGCTATTTCCATCAGCCATAATGCAGCGCACTATTCCGCCTCTGTTTTCCTCCATCTGACAGGAGTGTGACCTGTTTTTTCCTTGAACAACCTAATGAAATGGCTTGGAGACAGAAACCCCGATCTTTCGGAAATGTCGGCAACCGTCAGTTTGGGATTTTGGGTAAGCAGACGTTTCGCATAATTGATGCGAAGGCCGGTGATCCAATCGCGGAACGATGTGCCATACGTCGTATTGATGTACTCGGACAGATAGGTTCGGTTGGTATGAAGCATGTCCGAAAGCTCCTTTATGGTCAGGCCGGATTGAACATAGCCGTCGGCGTCAATCCACCCTTTGACTTTTCCGGCTATCTCTGCATGGTAAAAAGGAGTGTCTTGCCTCTGTGTCTGTTCCGGCTTATGATCACATTGACCGTCATCTTCCGAAGTCATCTCCGCTACCATCGCGTTTTCCACTTGCTCGTAAAACAGCAGATAGTTCTGGTAGCAACAGTAGAGATAGACGTAAAACGGAATCGATGACAGAATCCATATATAAACATATTCATCAGGCAAGAAAGTGAGCAATCCGCATCCGATGCCGAACAAGAGTGCATCCAGTGGGGTTTTCACAAATATTTGTCCCAAAATTGTCCCAAATAATTGAGGATGATTCAGTTTTTTTGCTTATTTTTATTTCGAGTGTTGACTCGTATCAAAAAAAAACTTACCTTTGCACTTGAGTTCATTTCTCAGATGAGAAAAGGAAATCGAAGGACGCAAGCCGTTGATGCTCTGCGTCCTTTGCTTTTATTTCAGATCCATCAATCTTCGTCTCCACTTCTTGGACATCTTGTTTCTGGCCTTATCTTTCCCCTCAATGTGGTATGCAGTAAGGAGATAGTATTCATCTTTGTTACGTAAAGGCTCAAGAACAATCACATATTCCTCATCTTTGTCCCAAATGTATGTACGAACGCCCTCAGGCTCTTCCACGGAAAAAACATACATATTTGTCTGCTTTTTCTCCTCCAAATGATACCTCAACCAGTGAAGGCGGACAGACCTGGATGGGTCATACTCTCTTTTATTTGTTTCCTTGTCTGTGATGACAGTAGTTAGGTGGCGGAATAGGCGCTCCATTGTGTCCTGGCCTTCCGCAGGGGTGGGATTTAGTTTCTTCCTTCGAAATGAGAAGTTTGCATTGTTCGTAATGTCCCGATTAAAAACCCCTTTTAATGATGCCGTACGCTGAAACTCATTGAGGCTATTCAATTCGAGCAACTGATTGTAAACTTTCAGAAGATTTGTAGGCATGCTATTTCAGGTCGATGAAGAATAGATTCAACTTCTCAGAATAATTTGTCTTGGCAAGATTGGCCATGTTCGCGTGTTTGCTTATTTTATCCAGGATTAATACTTTGGCAAAGTTCTGCTTTTGATCAAAATTTGCATTGTATGAGATAGCACCCATAAGGAAATCCGCCAACTGCATAAGAACGCTTTCTTCTGACCGTATGTTCTGGATATTGCGGAACACCCCGTATTTTACATTCAGTATATTTTTAAGTTTGCGAACCTTGATAGCAGATAAGGTATCCTTTATGTCCAGATATACGTTGTAATGATTTGTCGTGTCTACCTTATAGTTTAGCAATTGATAGTACATTTTGTAGTAGAAATCATCAAAATTGCTATTGAAATCATCGCAGCGGATCTGTGATTTATCTATTCCAATCGCTCTAAACTTAAGGTCTGTATCAAAAAAATAATCAACCAAGTCCAAGTAGAACTGAATCTTGGACATAGAGACGTGGGACCATTTTATTTCCGCATTGAACTTATGCTTGTCTTTGAGCTCTTTTATCCTTTCTGTATGGCGGCGTACTTGCGGATACGCGCAATTGATCGATCCAATAAACATATATTTCTTGTGATCGTTCTCAAGGTGGCAACTCTCGTCGCAATATATGTTGAACGTCTTGTCCATAGTCAATTACCTTTTGTGCAAATTTACGAAAGTTATCCGAACAAAGCGCTATCAATATCCACAATAACATCGTCAAAGTGCGCGATGTGCACAGGGAAATTCTGGAACTCTACGGTCTTGACGCTTCAAAATATGAAAAGGATGGTATCACATATTTCCCGATATATTTTGTGATGTTCTTCAACCATGATCTTGACATGCCTGAGGAAGATTATATATTCTGATTACACATATCGCGACTGGTGAGATTGGCAAGGTGCGTGAATATTCAAAAAGCAAGGACGGGACGCACATCGTAATTGGGATAGCCCTTATCTTGCCAGTAGCAGTCTACGCGACCTGTGTTGTCTACCGCCCAGTACCGTGCGCCCGTGTTACTGTACTCCGAAGATGTTACCCAAAACTTGGCGACGCTACTGCTGAATGTATCCTTGTCCCCATCGGCGATGTTCTCCATCCATTTGTTCAAAGCGGCGGGAACATCTCCTTGGCTCTTCCAGAGGAATTCTCCAGCGATGTCTGGCGAGGTTTGCTGGGTAACGTCCGCCAAAGCCGGACAACCGCCCAGATTTTGCAGGATGTCCCACCATTGGCCGGAGGCTGGAAGATACCAGCCGGTCGTGGTCGCAGGAACCGGACAGGTCGTGTTATAATCATAGGCGGCCTTGAATGCGGGATAACTGTCGAAGTTGCCGCGATTGGTGCGGATATGCTCGCAATTTCCGTAACCGCTGATGTCGTTGTAGTTATCGGCTTTCGTCTTGCATGTTGTAAGCCCCTCATCCTTATGGAAAAGGCTCCACGCTTGCCTTGTTGCGATATTCTTGACAGACATGACAAGACCGTGTACCTTGTCTTTGCCACCCAGCGCATTCTTCTCTGCCTGTCCGATACGACTCTTGTCCGTTTGGAACACGATACCGACGACTGTAGCCGCCTGCACCGTCGTTTCGTCCGCCTCTTTCGGAATCAGATAACCCGTCGTACCGTTATCTTTCGTGCAGTAGAAGTCTCCGATGCGGGCAATGCCCGATTCGGCATAGGTGACGTTCTTTATGGTTTCCGCCGCGCCGTCCACCTTGTATCTCTTGTATTCCCCTACGACAGGATGGGACGCGGACGTGGTGATGGTAAACTCCCTGTTCCCCCCGTCATAACATCCCTCGATAGTCGGCATGGACGAGTGCACCAAGTAGCGGTAAGTGCCGTCAGCCATGCGCAGCGGCTTGGCGGTGCCTGTGAACGTAGCTTCTGCCCCCACGGTGTAGTCGGGAACATTCGCGTCGATAAACTTGTAAACGGTCTTCGGCATCTCGATGACGGCCAACGCCATGCGGTGTTTCATGGCGAAAGAGAGGTGGATGGTGTTGCCCGTCCCTGTCGTTGAGCCTCCGGCTGTCATCAGGTCGGAGGCGGTGTAAGCGGCATGGGTGCTCTGGTCGTCCCCGGGTTGCCAGCCATCAATGAGCGGCTTGAAGAACTCGGCATCGGTCATGACCGCCCCCTCCGCAGGTGTGGCAGTCTTGCCCGCCATGTCCGCCTGATAAGGATAGTAGAGGTAGTAGCTCTCTCCATCCATTCCGGCGGCAAGCGTCGTACCGTCGGTTTTCCACATGATGCCGCCCGTGGCGGCATCCTTTTCGGCTGTCAGCTTCACGTTTGAATAAACCGGCTTTCCGCCGCGCACCATGTAGAATCCGCAGGCATCGCCTTCGGTGAACTCGGTGGTGTAGCCGTTCTCCACGGCACGGGTCTCGACACGGGTTTTCATATTCTCAACAGCCGATGTATATCCGCCATCGGTAACGGAGATTGTCAGTTGCTGCGCCTTGTCTTGCACGGCAGGGAACTCTTCTTGCGTGCAGGATACAAGCAGCAGGAGCAACGCAGCTTGCAAGAGGTGGTATATGTTTTGTATCTTCATATTCTTAAAGGACTAAATAGGCAAATAGTTCAGAAAGCAAGGACGGGACGGACAGCGTTACTCCATTTCTTATAGACAAAGTCGCAGCACACGTAATCAGAGGAGTACACGTTCCAGTTCCGTGCGCGGAACTGATTTAACTCCGATGACGACCAAAAACGGTCACCGGTGGTAAAATCATTCTTGCTGTCGGCTGCAATTTTATTCATCCAAGCATTCAAGGCAGCTGGAACATCGCCTTGACCTAGCCAACGGAAATCACCGTAATCCGACGAGGTTTGCTGACCTTTATCCGCCATAGCCGGACAACCGCCCAGATTCTGAAGGATGTCCCACCACTGACCGGAGGAAGGAATAAACCAGCCTGTGGTATTACGAGGTGGGCGGTATTCATTTATACTGTACATATCATTCCATTTCTCGACGGCTTCGAAGGCCGGATATGCCTCAATTCCACCGATACTATTTGCATGGTCAAGAATCTTGGTGTAATTGTGCAGACCGCTGATGTCAGAGTAGATTTCAGACTTGGACCAGCAGTCTTTCACGTCTTCCAAATTATTCTCTTCATGGCTCCATTGGATATCTGTTGCGGTGTTCTTTAAGGCCATTACAAGGCCATGCACATTCCCTTCGCCCAATTTGGACTTTTCGGCAGTGCCGATACGGCTCGGGTCCGTCTGGAAAACGATACCGATGACTCTTCTTTCTATTTCACTTTTTGTTTGGAGTACGGGAGCAGGCTTGGGGCTTGCTATCTTCATACTGCCGTCAGTATAGATTTTGCGCAGGCCGCCGTCGCTCCAAGTCCCGTCGGAATAGAAGTAGTCGCCGATTTTAAGTTCGTCAGCTGTGAAACTTTGCTTTACCTTTTTGGAGGTGACGTTCTCCTCGCCACATGCAACCCACGTGCCACCGGTCACGGTCTCCACTTCCAGCCGATCGACCTTTACCGTAATGTTATAGGTGCGCACCTTCCCTGCCGCGAGCGGCTGGGCATCGGCTGGGGCATTGTAGTAGAGAGTGGCGCCGAGGTCGGTCCCCACTGCCAGCATACACTTGCCGGCAGTCTCCTGCGGAATCACGAGTGCCTCGTAAGTGGCGACATATTGTTCCGGATTCGTCGTGGCAGACAGTTGACGAGGCTCGATAGCTCCCCGTGTGCCGCCTGAACCCCAGTCGCCAGTCAACGCTCCGATGTCCGGAGCTTTGAAGCCGGCATCGAGCAGCAGGTCATTGCCAATGTGTACCGAGCGAATCCGTTCGGCAGAAGTAGCATATTCCGCCTTCAAGATGTTCACCACCACCTTGGCAGTCTGGTGGTGGAACTTCATCGGCACGGGTTTGGCTGAATAATCCGCATAGCTTGCCTCCGTCACGGCGAAGAGAAAGTCGCTCTGCGCATAGCCTTCGCCTCGCTGGTCGGCCTTGACACCCCACTTGGCGGGAACAGCCGTGGCGTTTGCACCGCCTTGAGCAGTAGAGCCATCGGCGCAGTACCATGCCTGGAATAGTTTCCACTCGTTATTGCGTGTCCACCAGAAAGGGATACCGGTGGTCAGTGTACCGTCGGCAGCAGTGGTATAGATCTTCACTTCTGGCTGTACACCAGCCAAATAGGAAGTCGCCTCAACAGCCACCTGCTCGCCGCCCGTCCACGCATCGTTGTCTGCCGTGGAGCGGGTTGCCGCACGGACAGAAGCCGTCAGCGTCACGGGGTATCCGCCCGCAGGAAGGACTTTTCCCTGTATCTCATCTGCCGAGTAGTCGCTACACGCCGTGAGCAACCCGCCGGCAAGCAGCAGTATTGCCAAGCTCAACCGTGCACCACCTTTCAGGAATCGTTGTAGCTCTCTTGCTTCCATGCCATCATTGTTTTAAAAAGCCAGTATAGGCCGCACGTCTGACCTTTCCATCTTACCCGGATTGCGGCTGCTCACTCTGTCTGAAGTCAAAAACCACCGCCAAGCTTGATATTCGTCGGATTCCGAGGATGACCAAAGATAGATAGGAGCTATGAACTTTTCGGCTGCAGGTACGTTTGTTAACCGGTTGTTCAGGTTGTAGAAGTAGTAGTTATCAATGCTTTGCCAGAAGTCGCCGGTGTTCGTGCGTTGTGCTGCCAACGTGGTCACTTTCCCGAGAACCTCTATGAGATCCCACAACTGGCCTGCGGAAGGCAAGAACCACTGCGTGGCTTTCGATGGTACCGGGTTGCTGGTATTAAAATTCGCAATCGCCTTGAATGCGGGGAATTCATCTCCCGTGCCGAGCGTTGTCGTATTCTTCAAGCCGCTGATATCCTTGTAGCAGTCGGCAAATGTCAGGCAATTATCCAAGGGTGTATCCTGATAAGAGTTGCTCCACTGGACCATCCTGGCGGCAAACTTTATGGACATCACCAGCCCGTGCGGATCACTGACACCTTTGGCTGCCAACGCATCTTTCTCCGCCTGTCCGATGCGTCTCGGGTTGGTTTGGAACACGATGCCGATGACAGTCTTGCCAGGGTCTAGGTCGGTTGAAAAAGTGCCGTCCGAATAGAAATAGTCGCCGATTCTTACAGCCTGCGAAAGAGACGTTTCTCCAGCTGTCGTGCCCTCCGAAGTGTCCCACGGCTCGATGGAACTCTCCACTTCAATTCCCGTGAGGGTCAGCTTCACGTTGTAGACGTGCTTCTTGCCGCTCTCGAAAGCCTTGCCTGCTGGAAAGGTGTATTGCAGTTCGCTACCGCTGGCCAGGGTGAAAACCAACTTCTTGCCACTCATATCCTGCGGCACGACAATGGCATCGTTGCTCCCTGCCAGAGCCTTGCCGAGGGTCATAGCCCCCGTCTGATTACCTGCTGTGACCATAGCCTTACGCACCGCCTGCCGCGTGATGTCCGCCGTTGCCCCCGGAGTGAATGTACCATCCACCGCCACGCCATCGAGCGCAATGCCATTGATGTCATCCGTCACGGTTGCATCCTTGGTGATATTCAGTTCTAACTTCGAAAGCATGTGGTAAAATTTGAGCTGCACGGCAGTTTTCGTCTTGGCAGCCTCCTGTGCCGCATACAAAAGGTCGGACTGCACGTAGGCAGCGCCTCCTGCACTCTGGTCGGCAGCCACCTTGAAGCCGAAGGTGGCTGGAAAGGCAGTGGTGCCCGCCACGATATTTGCCGGCGTGGAGAGCGTGCCGTGCAGGACGCGTATCAGCACCGCGTTGCCTGTCTGCGGGAAGTACATCGCCGTGGTGCCCGTGAGTTCGCCGTTGGCGCCGACGGTCAGTTGCTGGGCATCGTAGAGTGCCGTATTCTTGCCGACATCAGCCACCCATGCCCACACCTTTTCATTGGCTACTATCTGCGTGTTCTGCACGTCGGCGCGCGTCACAGCCTCGATTCCGCTCGTCAGGCGCAGTTCCTGCCGCTCATCGAGGCTGGGTGCTACCTTTGTGCAGGATGTCAGCATAAGGGCTGCCAGCGAGCATAATGTTATTCTGTTCATTGCCGTAGATGTTCTATTGTAGGTGCTTGTCATCGTTTATTCGGCCACTCCGCTGTCTCCCGCTCCCTCTACCCATTCGGTGACGGTGGCGGTGAGACCCAGCGGCGTGCGGGTTACCGTAACGGTGTAGGTGTAGGACTTTCCCGCTTCGAACTCCTTGTCACCAATCGGCCAGCGGAAGGTGTCTGTGCCGAGCGTGAAGTCCATGGTGCGGCCGGCATCGGCTGTGGTCGGCAGTACGAGGGCGGTACGTCCCGTCCCGTCCGCCGTGTAGTCCTTCAGTGTCAGAGGTGCCGCATTGTCGGTCGGGGTCATCGTGCCGGTCAAGACATCGAAGTCCGCCAGCCGGTGCATTCCGGTGATGTCAACCGCCATGTTCTTCAGGTCACCGGTGTCGATTCCCACCCCGTTTTTCACGGTCAGCATGATGCGGGCGTACTGGTGGTTGAAGTTCAGCGACACGTTAGGCTGCTTCTTGTCGTAAGCTGCCGTTACGCCTGTCCAAAGCAGTTCGAACGCCGCCTGCCCGTCGGGATTCGGCTGCGTGGTGAGATCCACCTTGTAGGTCGTACCGGTCAGGTCCTGATGTGGGAAGTACGCCACGAAACGGCGTTTGGAGCCGTCTACAGGAAAGTAGATGGTCTCGCCGACCGGCGTGAAGGTGTTGCCCGAACCGTCATAGGCATAGCCCACATTGGCGTAGCCGTCCACGATGTCGGTCGTCGTTCCGTCAATGGCATAGACGCCTATTTTTCCGGTCTGTTTCCACGGACTCTCGGCGCGTGTCGCCGGGGTTGGCGCAATGTCGAGCGCCGAGCCTGTGAACTGCACCGCCACACGCTCCGCAGGGTCTGTCTGATCTATGGAAGACCTTGTTTCATTCTTGTCACACGAAGCGAATGCAAGGAGTGCAGCCGCCAGCAAAAGAGTCTTGTTTCTCATATTACATTGATTTTTTTGAGTTATTATATTCTTAGTTGATTTCAATGATCTCATTTTCTATAATCTCCCAATCGGTAATCGTTGCTGTGAAGCCCGCACCGATTGGTGTGAGTATGTTTCCCTTGACGGTCAGCGGAACGGTCATGTCATCGGCGTTGAATCCGGCGAGCAGATCCGTCATATCGCTTTCTATGTGCTGCGTGCGTCCGTCGGTGAAGGTAAGGTCGAGCGTAAGGGTCAGCCCGTCACCTCCTAAGCCCAGCAGGCGGGCATCAGCTGTTACCTTGTCGCCGCTTCGGGTGAAGGCCGGCATCACCGCAAAACGGTCTGCGCCGGGACGCTGTGCTTCGAGGTCAAAAACGCCCGCCACACCGTCCAGCCGTCCGGTGATGCTGGCTATCAGTTCGGGGTCGCCCTCCGTGACGGTAAGGTCGAAATGTAAGTCGCGGGTGCGTTGCGTCATCGTGAGGCGGACATGCAGGGTGTCATCCTGGATGACGGTGATTTGCTGCCGGGCGGTGAACAGGTGACCCGGCATTGCGTGGACGATGTTCGCCGACAAGGTGTTAATGCGGATGCTCAAGCCTTCTGTCGTCATCTTGTCACAAGCATTCCAGGCGGTCAGCGTGTAGTTGCCGGGAAGAAACTTCACAGGATGGCAATAGGGCTGCCCTGCCGGGGCGGTGCAACTCTCGCCGCCGATAACCAATGTATATTCCTGCGGTGCAGGACTGGATTCGCTGCGCTGTGAGAAGTCTGCTGTCACAACCCCCGCTCCAAGATTGGGATGCGGTGTGTAGTACAGTTTGTCTTTCACGCAGGATGTGCAAAACAGGGCTATCAGAATCGCTATAGATAGAATGTATGTGTGCTGATTGCTTTTCATACTGTTTCCTCTCTTGAAATTAAAAAATGTTCCATACAAGCGATACACCGAGGTGGTTCACGCCCCAAATGTTCTTGCTCCCGTCACCTCGTCTTACTCGAACTCCGTCAATGACAACATATTTGTCATAATCGGCATGTATATACCCCACACCCATGGAGAAGTCCAGGGATAAAGTACGGTCAAGCCGGATCTGATAGCCACCAGTCAGTCCTCCACCCATCAGGTCGCCTTGCCTGCCTGTCGTGGAGAGCTTGTAGTTGAACTGTCCTGTCTTGAGCATTGCGCCGAGGTAACCGCGCTTTTCCCTGCCTAAATAATAACGGAACTCCGGAACCACTTCCCAGAGGGCGTATCTTCTGTCCTTGTCATTCCACGACCACGAAGTCCACGAGCCGTTTACGGCAATGCCCCATGACGGGCAGATGCGCCATTCAAGTCCTAAATCTGGTGTCAGGGTTGCCCAGCGCAGCAGATTGGCGCGCAGGGACAGTTGAGAAATTGTCGGTGATAAGGATTGGACTGATTCCTGCGGATTATCCTCCCTTGGCAAATAGAACATATCCTCTTGCGGAACGAAGCGGAAGGTGTCGGCAGTATCTGTCTGTTGCGCGAAAGCTGTGGAAGCAGCCATTGACAGCCATGAAAACAAGATGACGGACAGAATTCTTTTGCTCATATTCTATGCTTTGTTTATTCTCGACCCGGAATTTATGCAAACAATATAAGCAAAAAGATTCTGTCTCCGCCTGATTCTTGCGTAGAAAGAATGTCTCAATTGTCAGAATCGCACATCCTTGCGGTTTAGATTATTTTAGTCGTTTCGTTCAGGCTATTTTTTGTCGTTCAGGCTATTTCCATCAGCCATAATGCAGCGCACTATTCCGCCTCTGTTTTCCTCCATCTGACAGGAGTGTGACCTGTTTTTTCCTTGAACAACCTAATGAAATGGCTTGGAGACAGAAACCCCGATCTTTCGGAAATGTCGGCAACCGTCAGTTTGGGATTTTGGGTAAGCAGACGTTTCGCATAATTGATGCGAAGGCCGGTGATCCAATCGCGGAACGATGTGCCATACGTCGTATTGATGTACTCGGACAGATAGGTTCGGTTGGTATGAAGCATGTCCGAAAGCTCCTTTATGGTCAGGCCGGATTGAACATAGCCGTCGGCGTCAATCCACCCTTTGACTTTTCCGGCTATCTCTGCATGGTAAAAAGGAGTGTCTTGCCTCTGTGTCTGTTCCGGCTTATGATCACATTGACCGTCATCTTCCGAAGTCATCTCCGCTACCATCGCGTTTTCCACTTGCTCGTAAAACAGCAGATAGTTTTGGTAGCAACAGTAGAGATAGACGTAAAACGGAACCGATGACAGGATCCATATATAAACATATTCATCAGGCAAGAAAGTAAGCAATCCGCATCCGATGCCGAACAAGGGTGCCCAATAGGTAAAGACGGACAACCATTTTATATACGCACCCATATCATCGGCATGCGTGTCATCGAAAATCCGGATAGCTCTGCGGTATGAGACAATGAGTCTGCGAGACAGCACCAGTCCGTAAACCACCAGCCATGCCGCCAATGCCAGCAAAATGCTTTTCTGCACTATTCCGTCCGGGAACAAAAACAATACAATCCCGGAAAGACCGGAGAATATGATCCATAGGATAATGTGCGTCCAGATCCTTTTTCGTGTGATATAGAAACGGTTAAGCAGTGTTATCAATGCAGAGCTGAATAGGTAATAGCACAGAAAATAGGTGGACAGATTCATCAATATGGCCGCATGGACACTCCTGAACCTTACCCCGAAGAAGAAATGCACCGAATAGTTTGCCGCAAGCAGCAGCAACGCCAGACCCATTATCCGCCTGGAGCGTAGATAATTATCAAAAATGGCCTTTTCCGGTGTTGGGGCCAGCAAAAAATAAAAGCCGAAGAACAACATCAGCGGTAGCGCGATGCAAAGAGAATAACTGTATATGGATGGTTCCATTGTATAATATTCGTAACTTTGTAATTTTCAATTAATTAAAGTCATGGAGCAATGCCCGGCCAACCTTATTGACCAGCAATGGCAAGTTACCGAAAATATTCTGAATCCGCAACATCGAAAACGAAAGAACGCATTCAGGGACAATTTGGATGCCATTTAAAAGAGTAGCCAAAGCGACTAAATTATAGCGTTTTTTTAGAAAAAGAATGACTAAAAAAGCAAAAAATAGCAGATTTGAGCTTTTGTTTTGAGTTTCAAGTGGTTGTGGCAGTCGTTGGCTTTTTGTGGCATTCGTGAGGAAATGCGAAAATGGCGGATTTGAGAAGTAGAAACGCTTTCAAGTCATTACCTCAAAGAAACGCTCTAATAAGCATTTTTAACGGCTTCGGTTTTTACTTCTCAATTCTGCACAGGTTGTGAATTTGCCATGCAACTCTCATGATTTAATTTTGCACAGAACAAAAAGCAAGGAATTATGAGAAGTACATTCAAGACAGTCTTCTATGTAAACGGAAGCAAGGAGAGAAACGGAATTGTCCCTATCATGGGACGTGTGACAATCAACGGAACTATCGCACAGTTCAGTTGCAAGCTGAGCGTGACCAAGGCGATATGGGATGCCAAGGGCAACAGAGCCAAAGGCAGAAGCAAGGAAGCCAATGAGGTGAACTTTGCGCTTGATAACATCAAGGCTCAAATCGCTAAGCATTACCAACGGCTTTCCGACCGTGAGGCGTTCGTTACCGCTGAAATGGTGAGAAACGCATATCAAGGCATAGGTACGGAGTATGAGACATTACTCAGAGCTTTTGACAAGGAGAACGCAGCCTTTGCCCAACGCGTGGGAAAAGACCGAGCTGTCCGAACCTACCGCAAGTATCTGACGGTAAGAAAGTACGTTGCCGAGTTCATCAAATTTCAGTACAAGCGCAGCGATATGTCCATGAATGAGCTTACCGAGGAGTTCATCCGTGATTTTTGTCTGTATTTGAAGAATGTCATTGGACTCACGCAATCTACCATTTGGATATACTCCATACCATTGAAGCATATCGTCACGGCAGCACACTACAACGGCAAGATACAGAGAAATCCGTTTGCCATGTACCACGTTGACCCAGACCACAAGGAGCGTGAGTTCTTGACAGAGGAAGAATTGGACATATTTGCAGGAATAGAGTTGGAAAATCCCAACTTTGCTTTTGCGAGAGACTTGTTTATGTTTGGTTGTTGGACAGGTATCTCTTTCGTTGACATCAAGAATCTTACAGAGGACAATGTTGCCATTATAAGTGGGTCTCCATGGATAGTTTCTCAGCGTCAAAAGACAGGCGTACCATTCAAAATTAAACTGATAGATGCAGCCATACAGATAATTGAACGTTACAAGCCATTGAGAAAAGATATGCACTTGTTTAATATTGGCTCACTTGACATGGTAAACAAGCGTATAAAGAAAGTGGCAAAAATGTGTGGCATCAAGAAGCGAATTTCATTTCATGTAAGCCGGCATTCGTTCGCAGTTTTGGCTTTAAACTACGGTATGCCGATAGAGAGTGTAAGCAAGATACTGGGACATACGGACATCGCCACAACACAAATTTACGCAAAGGTGACAAGTACTAAATTGGAGCATGACATATCAGCTTTTGAAAGTCGAATCAAGGGGCATATGCCGACAATGGGGGGAATGGCATGAAAAGGACTGTAATCACCGTGGACGGAAATGGAATGTTATCCATTCCGTCCAACTTGCAAGACTTGTGGATGAGTGAGGGTGAATTGGTTGATATGCTTCATGTCACCGCCATGAAACTCCATGCTGTGATAAGGTCAATATACAAGGATGGTTTATTGACGGTGTCGGAAGTCCAACAGAAACAGGAAACTTCCAATGGCATTTGGCAAACGTTGTATGGCTTTCCGATGATTGTTGCCCTTTGCTTCCGTATAAACTCATACGGGGCAGCTCGGTTTCGTGCCACCATCTTCAAGAGATTGTACGGGGCAAAAGAGAAAAGTAGTGTCATTATCCTACAACTCAATAGAAGAACAACCGCCTTTAGTTGAATGTCCTCTTGCTTGTTTGTTGGCTTGGCGCTGTCGTACTGTCGTGAATAAGTACTGAAGCATAAGCATGATATTCTTACTTGTAGGGGGATGAGTTCTGTTCATAAAAATGACGGACAAAACACCCCTTATTTTTGTTGAATTGTTGAATATGATGAAAGAAGTATTGAACATCAGGTATTTACGGCTCAACATATTCTCAACAAATCTCTCAACAAAAGAAAGATAATGTTGAAAAGAGAAAACCATGAACACCATTCCTTTCTTTCTTTTTTGCCCAGTAATTTGTTGTGTAGAGCTATTTGTTGAGAGTTTGTTGAGGGTATAAGTGGTTGGTTCTCATAAAGATAACACCTATCTTCAACAATTCAACGTTTTACATGCCCTCACTTGGTACGCTGTAAAATGTGCTTGTGGATTAATTGGCAACCGCTCTATTCTCCGAAATGGTTGCAGCAACGTTCCTTGGAGGCTTTGCGCCTCCAGCCACTTGGGCGAACCTCCGCAGTGTTTTAGCATGGCATTAGATTTATGCAGACTATACCGAGGACACACAGCACACATAACACACTCGGCATAGTTCACAAAGGAAATCAACAACACACAACTGAAACACTTGGCATGTTTCACACTGAAAATATCACCTTTTCCTTTGCAAACTCCATGTACAAAGTAGCTTGTGTCTGTGACCTTGTTCTTTCAATGTGGCAGCTTTGATGTTTGGCGCAAATTGAGAGAATTAAGGTCTGCAACCTTGGGCATGGAAAGCCGAAAGGCAAATATCTCGTCTTTTGTTCTTAGAGGAGGGAGCGAGGTTATGTTTTGGGAACCCCAAAACGCCTCGCTCCACCATGAGGGCGAAGAAATTTTGCTCCCAACGGTTGCAGAAAGTGAGTGTACCAACTGTAGGCAGTGCATAGAAATATGTAAATAGATTTGTCAGGTGTAGTTTATTCTTCCTTTATTTGCACAAAAGTATGTTTTGAGTGTTATAAAAAATAAAAAAATGCACTATTACGTTGATACTTTTGTATTTTTGCACTCAGTTATCTTGGACAGCAGAATTTGAAACACTGAAAATCCGTAATCTGTCTATATGTAAAATCTTTAAATTTGGATTATTATGACTAAGAAGTTTTGGTTAATAGCACTCATCGTAGCTTGCACTGTTGTATTTGGCAGTTGCGATAAGTCTGAGGAATTGAGTGTTGAGCAATGTAAGTTGGATATGAATCTATTCAACCAAACCTATACTGTTAATGATGAGGGGTGTTGTGTGTTAAAAGGGAGAAAGCCAATAGCAGCAGAAGAAATACAGAGTAAGGTCAAGGGCTATGGTTGGGAGAGTATTGCCACTTATGAGGTACAGGAAAACGGAAAGTTGAGCAAGGAGGAATTTTGGAAAGACAGATTTGGTGGCAGCCCTACACACTTTTGGTTTGAGACATCACAGCAAGCTTTTAGTTATTTTTATAGTGATGCCTTGCCAGCCTTTTGTTTCAGTCGTGTATCATGGACTTATGACATGGACAAAGGCTTCATACTGTTTGGCAGCAACAAGCAGACAACAGACAGCAGATACATGCAGATTCTTAAGCTTGACGAGTCGAATGGCAAGACCTTAATGTACACCATACAAAAATTGGGAGCGACGAGTGATGGCAGCAATGGTTACAAGTCTATATATGGCATGATTGTATATAAACGCATGACCGAAACCGATTTGGAAATGATGAAGAAAAGTTACACGTATGATACGGATATTGACCGTTCTGTTCCCGACAACTGCAAGTTTAAGATTAAGGCATACTATGCAGAAGACGACAAAGACAACACAGACCCTGTGTTTCAGACCTTCTGCCTTGTAACATTTGAGCTTACCGATGAATATGGTTTCAACTCTTCAGATAATGCCTATTACAACTACTACGATTCAATTACTTGGACGAGTGATTGTCGTGATATGCCAGATAGCTTTGGAATCATGGAACGTAAGACAAACTGTTTGAATACTTCCTATTGGTGGAGCACATACTTCTTCACGCCTCATGACAATACTATTGTCTATGCCAATGGCTATAAAGATGGCCGTATTGTCTATCAAGCCCGAAAGAGGCTCTATTTGGTGAATGATGGATTCTTTGGTTACGATTGGGATAACGTAAGGTATAATTCCAAGAACCCCGAACTAACAGAATATTGCTTGCTGGACAAGAGCCGTGAGTTTGTCCTAACTCCACCTACTGCCTACAAAGAAGACATTACAAAACCGTATGCAGAGTTACGTATTGTACTGAAAGGAGCAAAAGACAAAAACGACAAGGAATATATGTTAGGCGTGCTTGAACGTGAAAGAGAAGGTCTGTTGAAGATTATGGACCAGTACTATGAAGCACATAGTACTATAAAAGAAACAGAAAAGGCTTCGCTGTGTAAAACGTTTAAGGCACTACCCGAAGATGCTGATATTAAAGCATATTGGCGTACAAAACATTCTCGCATGGTACTGATACTTAAAACTGACGGGGAAGACCCTATAAACAGTGAATACTATGTGCATGCGGAACCAATTAAATGATAAATAAGTTTAATGTGGACAACAATAGTCATAAGGCGAAGTTAATCTTTGTTTTATGACTATTGTTTTTTTGCACCAACATAGTGTGGTTTCATTTTTATTTTGTATTTTTGCAACTGTAAAGAGTTGTTAGGCAAAGCAAACATATGCATATTGCAGAAGTTGTGACTATTGCCAAATCATTACCTCTATTGAGGTTGAACACTTATAAATCGCTCATTTTAAGCTATTCAGCAGATTATAGAAGAATTTTTCGGAAAAATGTCGGTTTTAGTTGTATCTTGCGATCAAGGGCTGCGAGTTGCGGGTCTGCCGCAATCCTGCCGTTGTTGTAGCTGTACTTCATTCCGCTTTCTCCCATCACGAAGAACTTGTTCTGCGAAAAATCGAAAAGGTCTTTGGAGGAAGACTTGCTGCGAATGAACGCCTGCCGTTCGCTGTCCAAACCGGCAATCTTCTTTTCCAACTTTGCCTTCTCCAATAAATCGGTATTCCCGGAGAGGATGGCGACGTATTCGGAAAAAAATCACCTTTTTTAGGTATTGTCTATACAGGGAAATAATAAGAACTTTGCAACCAAATTGAGACAATGTATGTCGATCTATGCAAACGCCAAAGGATTATACACGCAAGTTATTGCTAAAAACAGCCCGGGAAGCCTTTCTCCAAAAAGGATACAAGGCTGTGTCTATGCGTGAAATTTCCAAACTATCGGGTGTTGGTCTGAGTAATATATACAATTATTATCCCTGTAAAGAAGATTTGCTGGCTGTTGTCCTACATCCGCTTTTAGAGGCGATGAACGGCATACTGGATAATCATAACCGAGACGAAAGTCTTTCCCTTGAAATTTTCACCTCAGAGGAGTATCATCGTAAATCCATGCAGGAGGTGATGGGCATTATAAGCCGTTATCGCAAAGAACTTAAGTTGCTGTTTCTCGACACACAAGATTCCCGATTCAAAGACTATTGGGAGCGGTGGATTGGAAAAAGCTCTGCAATCGGCATGGAATATCTGGAGAGAATGAAAGAACTCTATCCGGATTTACACACCCAGATTTCTCCATTCTTTATGCATTTCACTTGTTCTTGGTGGATGAATATGATGAAAGAAGTGGTACTGCATGAAGAGCTCTCCCAAGAGGAAATAGAATGTTTTATTGGTGAGTATATTCACTTTAGCACGGGAGGATGGAAAAAGCTTATGAATGTGGAATGTAACAGAGAAAAGAAAATGGTTGGAAATAAGACTTCCTCCTATTCCAGTAGAATAAAAACAAACAGTATATGAGTGTCACTAATATTATTAATAATGAAGAATTAACTCTTGTACAGAGAGTAGGTGGACTTTTCCTTTGTGAGGAATCTTGGATTACGCATAATCGGAGAAACACCTATCGCAAAGATATTTCGGATAAAGAGATGATTACAACGAAAGACGAAAATAACGGTACTGAATGTACTCAGACAGAATTATGGCACTCACCTTAACAATCAAATGTATGAAACGGGATGTTTCAATAACATATATATTCCATAGAACGGGTCGCCCATTTGGGGCGGCTCGCTTTGTTTTTGAACAGAACAGACTTTTGTTCGTTTTTGAGTAAACAATCTCGAAGCGATTATCAGAAGCCGGATCGCTTTTATCCGCCCTCAATGAATGAAACAACTTACAAATAGCAAATGATATGAAAATAGAAAGAATCAATGATTGGTTTGCTCGTCGGGGCAAATGGATGATACAAAGACGATGGCTGGTACTAAGCTTATCTATCC
>OLSK01001110.1_pt1 | contig 21216 bp, 22 predicted proteins | sample 1672781 | NCBI WGS metagenome assembly OLSK01 (sample SAMEA3136723, study PRJEB25190) | human gut metagenome | biome: human gut; feature: human-associated habitat; material: faeces | place: Austria | collected 2013 | reverse complement strand
CAATAAAATAAGTTTGAAATTTTTATAAATTCTTAATGTATAACAAATAAAAATTAATAATTATGGCTGTATCATTAAAAAAGAAAATTACCCTCAAACGTAAGGGAGAAGCGGCAGATTTTACATTTAGTGGCAAGTTGAAAGTTAAACTTTTTTGGAGTACTCCAACCGATCTTGATTTATGCTTGTTCTTTAAGAAGAAAAATGGAGAAGTTGGTGGCATATTCTCTAACGAGTATCGTGGCCGTAAGAGTGACCTCGGTAATCTTAACGAATTTCCATTCATGCTACATATGGGTGATAATAAGGAACCTTCTGAAGGTTCAGAAGAAACAGAGCAGATTAATGTTGCAAATCTCAATGAGATTGACGAAGCCTACGTATGTATTGTAAACTATGATGCTGCTGTTGAGGAAGAGGATGTAACTTATGCAGAAGAAGGAGGTCGTGTAGAACTCCAGAGTGACTCAGGCGATTATCTTGAGGTTATTGCAGACTCTACAGAGCATGGTCCAATCTACTGTGTTTGCACAATTAAGAATAATGATGGTATAAACTCTCTCAAGAAGAGCGGTGGTGATGAGGATCATCCAGAAGTTATGGATCTCAGCACTGCATTTGAGAAGATTCCAGGTTTCGCACTTATCTGTAATTCATGATATTATGGTCTCACTTAAGCGTAAGGTAACATTAAAGACTAAGATAGCTCAGGAGGAAACTCCTGAAGCTGTTGAAAGTCTTAAGGTTTCTTTAAAGAAAAAGCAACCCGATGCTCTGGTCACTCCAGTGCCAAAGCTACAGCCAACTCTTTCGCCTAAGTCACAGGGCAAATCTGCGCCCACGGCAGTGCCTCAAACATCTCAGGTAGGGAAGAAGCCAAATATAGGAAGGATTATTGTAGGAGTTGTTGCTATAGTAGTAATCATTATAAGTGCTTTCTTGTTTATCAATAATGGTAAAGAAAATGGAAGCGGTAATGACAAAACTTCTACAGGAATGACTGCACAGAACGGAGGAAAACAAGATGCAAGCGATGACGCTTCTGCAGGAGCTAATAATGAAGGAATGTCTGAAGAAGGAGATGGTACATCTGCAAATGAAGTTGAGACTTCAGCTCCTACAAGAGCAGAAGAAATACCAGCTGCTAAAGAATTGACATCTGCTCCATCGACAGAAACAGGCAGTAAGGATGCAGAACAGTCAATAAAGCAGAATCCTGCTTCTACCTCTGAAATCTCAAAGTCTACTGCAAGCCAGGCAACAGAGTCAACCACATCATCTAATGCATATGTTGGTGATGATGTTGAAGAGAATGCGCGTCGCGTTATTCGTGGAGACTTCGGTAATGGACAAATTCGTAAGGATAAATTAGGGGAAGCATACTCTGATATTCAGAGAAAAGTAAATGAAATGTATCGTAAAGGAGAACTCCTTTAGTTATACATAAAACCAATTTTTGGTCAGATAATTATTTTCAGGTAATTATCTGACCATTAAAATATAATCATATGATGTTGTATATCGTTCTTGCAGTTTTGCTATGGTTTGTTTCTCCTTTACTAATAGAGGGACATATAAGAAAGAAATCTGATCGTAAAGCATTGATAATGCTTTCTCGTGTACTTTCTATTCTGTTTGTAGTATTAGCAATATACAGAATATTTGCAATGTAAAGATTGTTATGTATTACAGCAATCCCTTTAAATAATACAATGTGGAATTTCAAATAGAAGTTGATAGGATTGTGTGAAAATAATTAAGTTTAAATTAATGAATGTGTTTTGAAAAATACGGACGTATAATTATAAATATATATGAAACAAAAACATCATTATTCCGGCTTGTCCGATGCTCAGGTGCTCGAAAGTCGTAAAAAACATGGTACAAATGTACTTACTCCTCCTGCAGAGGAGTCTATTTGGGAGAAAATAAAGAATTGCATGCACTTTTGGTTATTGAAAGTTGATTTAGCAATATTTGTGGTTGCAACGTTGGCTGCAATTATGTTGCCATTGATGGGTATCTATTCTCATGATGGTTTATGGATAGCTCCCGTACTTTCTCTTATTCTTTTTGCTCTTACTTATTTGGTCGCCTACTTAGGTGGTGAATGGAATGAAGATGAGAGAGAATTTGATATTGATTCATTATTTACAATTTTACTTTTCGCTCTTTTATTATCGGGCTCTATTGCTTTTTATAATGGTGTGTATGGAGGAGTTGAAGGTTGGGGACCATACCTTGAATTGATTGGCATTGCCGCTGCCGTGCTTTTGGCAACAACGGTTGCACACATCTTAGAGACTTCAAATGAAAAAACATTTAAAAGTTTGAATGAAGTTAACGATGATACGTTAGTTAAAGTAATTCGTAATAACAATGTGTGTCAAGTTCCTCGTAAAGATATTGTTGTTGAAGATATTATTCTTCTTGAGGCGGGAGAAGAAGTACCAGCCGATGCAGAATTGCTTGAATGCATGAATCTCACTATGAACGAATCTTCTCTTACAGGAGAGTTGCAGTGTGCAAAAACTACTATTCCTGAAGACTTTGACAAAGAAGCGACATATCCATCTAATCATATTATGAAGGGTTGTACGGTTATGGAGGGAGACTGTGTTGCTAAAGTGTTTGCTGTAGGTGATGCTACAGCTTGCGGTAAAGTATTTGAGGCTGCACAAGTTCAAGATGGAGAAGCAACTCCTTTAAGTGAAAAGCTTGATGAACTTGCTGGGCTTATAACAAAAACAAGTTATGGTATTGCCATCCTTATTGTTCTCGGTCGTCTTGTTCGTCATGCCCTCTTATTGCCAAATCCGAACTATGGTTCACTTATTGGTTCCCTTGTTGGTTCCCTTCTCCTTGCATGTATTGTATTCTTGGCTTTGAATAAAAAGAAGAATGAGGACAATGAAGAAAGCATAGAACTTTGGCAGGTACTCGCTTTCATGGTTTTACCAATAATCGGAGTCATATTATATTTTATGTTAGGGACTACCACCACTACAAATTGGCCGCAGTTTATTCAATATGCTTTAGATACTGTCATGATTGCAGTTACATTGATTGTTGTAGCAGTTCCAGAAGGTCTTCCCATGGCTGTAACATTGAGCCTTGCTTTTAGTATGAAGCGTCTAATGAAGCAAAATACACTTCCTCGTACAATGCATGCTTGTGAGACGATGGGTGCTGTATCTGTTATTTGTTCCGATAAAACAGGTACTTTAACTCAAAACCAAATGAAGGTTGTTAGGACTTCATTCCCTCAATTAAAAAATCAGAAGATTGGAAACGATGATTTTTCCTCTCTGTTGAAAGAGTGCATAGCGGTTAACACAACAGCAAACCTCGATTTTTCGGATTCAAAGAAGATAAAATCTATTGGTAATCCAACGGAAGGAGCTCTTCTTTTATGGTTACATAATAATGGAACAAACTATCTTAATATTCGTGAATCTTTAACGGTTACAAATCGTCTTCAGTTTACCACTGAGCTTAAGTATATGGCTACGATTGTTAATTCGGAAGTAACAGGAAAACGCATTGTATATGTAAAAGGTGCACCTGATATTCTTATGGGACTATGCAAAATGACAAAAGAAGATATTCATAATTATGATATGAAGTTGTTAGAATTCCAAAGTCATGCTAATCGTACCCTCGCTTTGGCTTACAGGGAGTTGAATGATACTGATGAAGTTTTTGTTGATGGACATTTGAACATCAAAGATTTGAATATGATGGGCATTGTTGGTATTGAAGATCCTGTTCGTGCAGATGTTCCTGCTGCAATTGCCGACTGCCTTAATGCAGGTATTCAAGTTAAGATTGTAACAGGAGATGCTCTTGGTACTGCTAAGGAAATTGGTCGTCAACTTGGTTTATGGAAACCTGAAGATACAGATGAAAATATTCTGATTGGTACGAACTTTGCGACTATGTCAGATGATGAATTGAAGGAAAGATTGCCCAAGGTTAAGATTATCTCTCGTGCTCGTCCAAATGATAAAGAACGCGCAGTTCGTATATTGAAAGAGATTGGTTGTATTGTTGCTGTTACGGGTGATGGTACTAATGATGCTCCAGCTCTTAATGCAGCTAACGTTGGCCTTTCAATGGGTGATGGCACTGCGGTTGCCAAAGAAGCTAGTGATATGACTATCATTGATAATTCTTTCAGTACTATTGCCAATGCAGTCATGTGGGGACGTTCACTTTATAAGAATATTAAGCGTTTTATTTTATTCCAAATGACTGTGAATGTTGCTGCTTGTTTGATAGTAGCTATTGGTGCTTTTATTGGAGAAGAATCTCCTCTGACCGTGACACAAATGCTTTGGGTAAACCTGATTATGGATACTTTTGCAGCATTGGCATTGGCGTCTTTGCCTCCTGCCAAGACTGTTATGAAAGAGAAGCCTCGTTCTATCAACGAACATATTCTTAAAGGAATGGAGTGGGGTATTCTTGGCGTTGGTGGTGTTTTTACAGTGATACTTCTCGGAATATGTATATATTTTCAACATACGAATGTGACTTGCCTTACAGATATATTTAATGGTTATGCAATATGGAGCGAAAATAACGGGCTTTCAGCTTATGAACTTGGCTTGTTCTTTACAATTTTCGTTATGCTTCAGTTCTGGAATCTATTTAATGCAAAAGCGTTTATGACAAAAGACTCCGCATTCAAGGGAATCTCATGGAGAGATACAAAGTGGTTTATTATTATTGTCCTCATAATTTTGGTTGGTCAAATTTTGATGACAGAGCTTCCAGGCTTACAAGAAATGTTTAATGTGGCAGTAGGTGGAGTTAAAGCTATTGACTGGATTATTATAATTTGTACAACTTCGTTTGTTCTTTGGATTCGTGAAATTTGGCAATTGATTAATAAATAAATTATTGAAGGAAGGGGTTGTGTCAAAATGGATGTTTTGATGCCTCCCCTTTAGGTTTTGTCATAATTAGAGAAATGCATGGTGCTGCTGATGAGATTGACAGGAGTATACTGATGTAAATGACTGAGGTTGGAGGATTTCAAAAGCAATGCGGCAGTTTGCAATTATGACATACCGACTTCTGTAGTAAACGATATGAGTAACAATAATAATCATAATGTTGCAGGAGTGCCACTGTTGCATCTTGTTATATCGACTGGATTTGGAACGGGATTTGTTCCATACGCACCAGGGACAGTTGGAGCATTCTTAGCTCTTTTAATATGGATTAGTTTATATTTTATTCTTTCTACAATAGCATTGTTCATAACTACATTCTTGTTGGTAATCGGTTCATTTTTTATTGGTGTTTGGACAGATAATGTTATGGAACGCTATTGGGGAGAGGATCCAAGAGCTGTAGTTATTGATGAACTTTTTGGAACATGGATTGCCGTCCTTTCTGCAACATTCTTCACTGGACCATCGTATGTAGTAATATCTTTAGCTTTTATTGGATTTTTGTTTTTTAGAATTATAGATATAACTAAACCTCTTGGATGTCGTTGGATAGATAAAAATATACATGGAGGATTGGGGTGTATGCTTGATGATGCTTTGGCAGGATTCTATGCATTGTTATTGACTTTAGTTATACGTCATTTACATATTGTTGAGTATGTTTATAATTGTATGTTTTCATAAAAGATAGGATGTCTGGAGAAATACTTCTGCTGATTATCATAAAATTGTGTATCAACAGAAGTAGTTCATCGAAAAGCGATGTCTATTTAAACAGCGTTTAAACGGTGTTAAAACAGTGTTTTAACAGCCGTTTTGACGCATCTCCTTCATCCATCCATCTATTTGTTTCTTATTTGCCGATAGAAGAATGGACCAGGCATGAGTGCAACACCTTTACTTTTTAAAGACCAAGTAGACGGCTGCTACTAAGAACAAGAAAGCGAGGGCGTGGTTCCATTTGAATGTCTCACTTTTGAAAGCGACGGTGCTGAAAGCTACAAAGACGATCAATGTGATGACTTCTTGGATGACTTTCAATTGGATTAAGCTAAAAGGCCCACCATTTCCCTTGAATCCAATGCGGTTTGCCGGGACTTGGAAGCAATATTCAAAAAAAGCCAACATCCAGCTGAATGCAATGATTCCAATCAGCGGGAGGTGTTCAAACCAACTAAATTGTTGTTTCATCTTCAAATGCCCGTACCAGGCGAAAGTCATAAAAATGTTTGATACAATCAACATTATAATTGTATAAATTCCGTTCATTTTATCTGTTTATTATCAATTATCTTCGGTAAATAATCTGGCTGGATATGGGTCATGCTGCCCCATAAGCTGTAACGTGCATCCGGGTTGATTGCTTCGAGTTGCGCCAGTATCCCTTTCATCTCTTTCCTGCTTGAACCGGACTCATACGGGCAGTTCTTAATCTGTTTCTTGAAGTTCAGGATGCGGGCAACCTCGGCAAGCTCTTTTTCACTTACCAAACATAGCGGGCGGATGATCTCCATGGCGAACTTGCTCATGGTCAGCTTAGGCGGCATTGTCCCGAATGATCCTTGGTGCGTCATGTTCATCAGCAGCGTTTCCAAGATATCGTCTTGATGATGCCCCAAGGCAATCTTGTTGCATTGGTGTTCCTTGGCAATCTCAAACAGGGCTTTCCGCCGGGTCCACGAGCAGAGGAAACAGGGCGATTTGCGAGTGTCTGTGGATGCGTCGAACTGGGTTTCATGCAAGATGAAAGGAATGTCGTACCGGGCAGCGCAACTTCGCAAATAGTCTTGGTCGGAATGATAGGGGATATTCTTCATGACAACGTGTGCGACCATCAATTGGAACTTGGGCTTGAATATTTTCGACCTCCGCCCCAAGAACTCAACCAATGCCAAAGAGTCTTTCCCTCCAGACAATCCAATCAATATTTTGTCTCCATCCCCGATTAAGCCATAATCACGGATGGCCTTCCTGATTTTGTCTTCTACTTTGATAAACAGTAGCTCTTCAACCGAATGTTTTGCCATATATTTAAATAATGGCGCAAAGATACGATAAAAACACAATTTTATTTATACCTTTGGAGTTGGATTATTAATAAAAGTATACATGAGACGTTTGGTAAAGAAACTACTTTGTGGTGTGGGCTTTGCTTTGCTATGCAACCCAATGGGGGCACAGAGCTTGGATCAAGCGAAGAAACTGTACAACGAGGGAGAATATGCCGAGGCAAAACCTGCTTTTGAGAAGTTGGTGAAACAGTCCCCCGGCAACGCATCCTATAATTTATGGTATGGTGTTTGTTGTTATGAAACAGGCGATTTGAAAGCCGCGGAAAAATATTTGTCCTCCGCTGTCAAACGGCGTGTCATAGAGGCGTATCGTTACATGGGCGAGCTTTATTACCAGACGTACCGGTTTGCAGAGGCTGTGGAAATGTATGATGATTACATTGATTTGCAAACGAAAAAGAAGCGGGACACGGAAGCAGCAGAGGCACGGCAGGAGGTGATTGAAGGTGCGCAGCGCATGATGGAAAAGGTAGAAGCCGTGCAAGTGATAGACAGCATGGTGGTTGATAAAGATGATTTCCTGTCCGTTTATACGTTGAGCGAAGAGATGGGGACATTGGAATCGTATGCCGAGTTCTTCCAAAACAGGGAGGTACACTCTTCTGTGTACAAGAACCAAAAGGGGAACAAGATATTTTATGCCAAACCGACTGCCGAGAATGGTTATTGCCTCTTCAGCCAGTCGAAATTGATGGATAAGTGGGCGGACGAAAAGCAACTTCCGATGAATATCAACTCAGCGGAGGATGACAATTATCCATTTGTCATGCCGGACGGCGTCACCATCTATTTTGCATCGAAAGGAGAGATGTCGTTGGGAGGATACGACTTGTATGTAACACGGTACAACATGAACTCCGACAGCTATTTGAACCCGGAACAGCTGGGGATGCCATTCAATTCGCCTTTCAACGATTATATGATTGTATATGATGAAGTGAAAGGATTGGGCTGGTTTGTTTCTGATCGGTTTCAACCCGAAGGGAAAGTGTGCGTCTATCTGTTCATCCCGAATGACGACCACAAGAGGGTCGTGGGGGACGATGTGGAAATGAAACGCAAATGTGCAGCCCTTTTCTCCATCCAAGACACATGGGTACCCGATGCCAATTACAGTGAGCTTGTCCGCTTGTCGCACCAAGAGATTCCTTTTGGGAAGAAAGAGGTGTCCAAGGATTTTGAATTTGTTGTGGCAGACAACATAATATATTATACATGGAATGAAATAAAATCCCCGGAAACGAAGGATTTGTATAAAAAAGTCGTATCTTTAAAGCGGGAGATTTCGGCATTGGAGGAAAAGCTGGACACGATGCGTTGGGACTATTCCCAAAATGCCAATAAGCGGAACCAGTTGAGGCCGCTTATCCAAGATGCGGAGGAGAAGCTGAACCAATTGGCAGACCGTCCGAAGGAGTTGGAAAAGCTCGCCCGTAATGCGGAAATCAAGTATTTGAAATCGAAAAAATAGAAGGATATGTTTTGGGATTGGGTCATTTTGATATTAGCCATGTTGGTCGCCATCTTCTTGGGATTGGCAGAACTCTTTTTGTTGCCGGGGATAACCCTTGCCGGAGTGGCAGGTCTTTTGTTCGCCGGAGTAGGGTTGTATTATGCCTATGCGATGAGCCTTGTGGTCGGGAACATAACCTTGGTGGTGTCAGTGGCTTTGTTCTTGATAGGAATAGTCGTCTTTATGCGTTCCCGTTCGTTGAATAGGATGGCACTGCATACGGATGTCGATTCCCGTTTGGAATCCAGCAAGGACTTGGGCATCCAAGTAGGCGATGAAGGCATGACCCTCTCCCGGTTGGCTCCTATCGGAAAAGCAAGGGTGGGCAGTCAGACGGTGGAAGCACGATCCGATGCCGGTTTCATTGACGAGGACACTCCCGTTGTGGTTGTACAGGTGACAGGATACAATGTGGTGGTTCGTCCTAAAAAGACAGAAATAAAATAACAATTAATAACAGTATGCTATGGTGGACACGACGTTTCCTTTGATGGTTGTTGGAGCATTTATATTATTGCTCGCTATATTTTTCTATTACGTGCCGTTCTTGTTATGGATTTCAGCGAAAGTATCCGGTGTGAACATTTCGTTGATGCAGCTTTTCTTGATGCGAATCCGTAAGGTGCCTCCTTATGTGATTACCCAAGCCATGATTGAGGCGCACAAAGCTGGTTTGAAGTCATTGACCCGAGATGAACTTGAAGCACATTATTTGGCGGGAGGGCACGTCGAGAAGGTGGTGCATGCGTTGGTGTCCGCTTCCAAAGCGAATATCGAATTGACATTCCAGATGGCAACGGCAATCGACTTGGCAGGCCGTGATGTGTTTGAAGCAGTCCAGATGTCGGTCAATCCTAAAGTAATCAATACTCCTCCTGTGACAGCCGTTGCCAAGGATGGAATCCAGCTTATCGCCAAAGCAAGGGTTACTGTCCGTGCCAATATCAAGCAGTTGGTAGGTGGAGCGGGAGAAGAGACCGTGTTGGCACGTGTCGGAGAGGGCATTGTCTCCTCTATCGGTTCTTCTGAATCACACAAGTCCGTGCTTGAGAATCCAGACTCCATATCCAAGTTGGTGTTGAGGAAAGGGTTGGATGCAGGAACAGCCTTTGAAATCCTTTCCATTGATATCGCGGATATCGACATAGGTAAGAATATCGGAGCCTATCTGTTGATGGACCAGGCGCAAGCGGATAAGAACATCGCCCAGGCAAAAGCTGAAGAGCGTAGGGCTATGGCTGTGGCATTGGAACAAGAGATGAAGGCCAAAGCGCAGGAAGCACGTGCCAAGGTGATTGAAGCGGAAGCGGAAGTCCCCAAAGCCATGGCGGATGCATTCCGTACAGGCAATTTGGGCGTGATGGATTATTATCGAATGAAAAATATAGAAGCGGATACATCTATGCGTGAAACGATAGCCAAACCGGTATCAACCAACGCTTCTTCTAAATCTGTGAAAGGGGAGTAGTTTATGAGAGTTATTCCAGAATCAGAACTGATAATCAATTCAGATGGCAGTATATTCCATCTGCATGTCAAGCCGGAACAATTGGCGGACAAAGTGATATTGGTGGGCGATCCTGCCCGAGTGACCATGATTGCCGCCTATTTGGACACCAAAGAGTGTGATATTTCCAGTCGTGAATTCCATACAGTGACGGGAACCTATAAGGGGAAACGCCTCACGATTGTCTCCCATGGAATAGGAACGGATAACATAGACATCGTATTGAACGAGTTGGACGCTTTGGCGAACATAGATTTCAAGACAAGAACCATCAAGCCGGAGAAACGCTGTTTGACATTGGTGCGTGTCGGCACAAGCGGAGGTTTGCAGCCCTATACGCCGATAGGCAGTTTTGTAGCAGCGGAGAAGTCGATAGGATTCGACGGTGTGCTCTATTTCTATAAAGACAACGAGCGTGTCCGTGATTTGCGTTTCGAGGAAGAACTGTCCCGGCAGTTGGAATGGAAGATTCCGAATATCTGTCCTTATGTCGTTTCGGCTAACGCCTCCTTGATTGAGCAAATCTGCGGAGATGATATCCAAAAGGGTGTCACCATCGCCGCCAACGGTTTCTATGGTCCTCAAGGACGAGAGTTGCGTTTGAGTTTGGAAGACCCTCAACAAGAAGATTGAAGCTTTCGAGTGGGAGAAGTACCGTATCACCAACTTTGAAATGGAAAGCTCTTCCTTGTCCGGATTGGCAGCTTTGATGGGACACCGGGCCATGACCGTTTGTGGAATCATTGCCGGAAGGGTTGCTGAAAACATGAACACTGACTATCAAGAAATCATAAAATCATTGATTGAAAAAGTCTTGGATAGGATTTGATAAAGGAACAAATTGCCCCGGCTGTTTGCATAATTGCACAAAATGGTATATATTTGCGCAATATTAAATGCTAAATAGATGATTAAGGAGAACTTTATTAAGTTGTATGAGGACAGTTTCAAGGAAAATTGGGCGTTGCCAGCATTGTCTGATTACGGAGAAAATAAAACTTTGTCTTTTGGCGAGTTGGCAAGAGAGGTAGCTCGCTTTCATGTCCTTTTTGATGAATGTCGGATTCAACCGGGTGATAAAATAGCCTTAATCGGCAAGGATTGCGTCAATTGGTGCGTTGTTTATATGGCAGTGGTGACTTATGGCGCAGTGATTGTCCCTATTTTGCAGGACTTCAATCCCAACGATGTGCAGCATATCGTGAACCATTCCGAGTCTGTGATGTTGTTCTCTTCGGACAAGGTGTTGAGATCTTTGAAGAGGGAGAAGATGCCGCAAATCAGATCCATTTTTTCTTTGAGCAATTTTGAATGCGTTTATCAGAAAGAGGGCGAAAAAGCAGAAGAGACCCTTCGTTCTTGGGATGATTTGTTTGCGAAGAGATATCCGGAAGGGTTTAGCAAGAAGGATATCCGTTATGCAGACCAAGGCAATGACAAGGTGGTTCTGATTAATTATACTTCAGGCACAACCGGTTTCAGCAAAGGCGTGATGCTTACGGGTAACAATTTGGCAGGTAATGTCACTTATGCGAAGACATTGGACTTGTTGTTTAGTGGCGATCGCGAATTGTGCTTCTTGCCATTGGCTCATGCGTATAGCTGTGCCTTTAACCTGCTGGTTCCGATGGCTTTTGGTGTCCATGTCTATCTGTTGGGTAAATTGCCATCTCCTAAAATCCTGCTCAAAGCCTTTGAGGAGGTGAGACCTAATTTGATATTGACCGTTCCTTTGATATTGGAGAAAATCTATAAAAACATGATTGCCCCGCAGTTGAGCAAGCGAACTGTGAAATTGGCGATGAACATTCCTTTGGTTCGTAACCAAGTCTACACGATGATTCGGAGCAAGCTGGTTGAAGCCTTGGGCGGACAGTTCAGGGAAATCATTGTCGGAGGAGCAGCCATGAACCAAGAGGTGGCTGATTTCCTTTACAAAATTAATTTCCCGTTCACTATCGGTTATGGAATGACGGAATGTGCTCCGTTGATTAGCTATGACAACCATGAGGAGTATGTGTTGACTTCTTGTGGACAAATCTTGAAAGGAATCATGCGTGTCCGCATTGACTCGGATGACCCATATAATAAGGTAGGGGAAATCCAGGTAAGTGGCGAGAACGTCATGAAAGGTTATTACAAGAATGAAGAGGCAACCCGGAACGCATTCACAGAAGACGGTTGGTTGAAGACCGGTGATTTGGGAACGATAGACAAAGATAACCGCATTTATATACGTGGCCGAAACAAAACGATGATTTTGAGTTCCAATGGGCAAAACATCTATCCAGAGGAGATTGAATCCAAACTGAACAATTTCCCATTCGTGTTGGAAAGCATCGTGGTGGAGAGAAACGGCAAATTGGTGGGGCTGGTTTATCCCGATTATGAAGCGATTGGTTCCGTTGGTATCTCATCCGACAACATAGAAGATGTGATGGAGCAGAACCGCAAGGATTTGAACAAGCTTTTGGCTCCTTATGAGGCGGTTACCTCTCTGGTTATCCATCCGAAGGAGTTTGAGAAGACTCCGAAGAGGAGCATTAAGAGGTATTTGTATAGTTAACAAACCAAAGACGGCGTGTCAGTTTTGCAAACAGCTGCGTTGCTTTCGGGATACAACCTTAGCATCTGACTTTTTGCTAATCCTGACACTCCTTAAACGGGCTGCATCAGAACAACAGTTTAGGCACAGCCCGTTTTTTATGCACATAAGAATTATTTTTCGTTTCTTTGCCTCTGTGGGGAATAATCGTTAGAAAAGTTGTACCTTTGCGAACTGTTATACCTAATTTAAGATATGTATGGCTAACATTCGCATAAAAGATAAGAGCTTTAAATTGTATATCCCAGAGGAGGATATAAAAAAGGCGATTGCGCGTATCGCCAAAGAAATCCGTGCCGACATTGAAGGCAAAGATGTGTTGTTCGTCTGTGTGTTGAACGGCGCATTCATGTTTGCTTCCGAATTGATGTCGGAATTGAACGATTCGTATGAGATAACATTTGCCCGTTATTCCTCCTATTCAGGAACAAGCAGCACCGGAGTACTCAAGGAGGTGATGCCTATCAAAGAGGAAATCAAAGGCAGGACCATCATATTGATTGAGGACATTATCGATACGGGCTTTACCATGCACAGCTTGTTGGCTCATTTGAAAGCAAGGGGAGCAGACGATGTGAAGTTGGTTACCATGTTGTTCAAGCCGGAATCTTTGAAGTGTGATTTGAAGCCGGATTATGTAGGTATAAATATCCCGCCTGCGTTCATCGTGGGACATGGTTTGGACTATGATGGCATGGGACGTGCTTATCGTGATATTTACGTGATTGATGAAGAGTAATTTCTAACTTTTAAATAGAATAAGATTATATTATGTTGAACGTAGTTATTTTCGGTGCTCCAGGTTCAGGTAAAGGAACACAGAGCGAATTGATTATCAAAGAATACGGATTAGATCATATCTCAACAGGTGATGTTTTGCGCTCAGAAATGAAAAATGAGACAGAACTGGGTAAAATTGCCAAGGACTTTATCGAAAAAGGACAATTGGTTCCGGATGAATTGATTGTTAATATGTTGGCTAAAGTATTGGATAGCAAAGAAGGTTCTAAAGGTGTTATCTTTGATGGTTTCCCTCGTACAATCCCTCAAGCAGAAGCATTGAAGAAGATGTTGAACGAGCGCGGCACAGATGTTTCTGTCATGTTGAACTTGCAGGTTGACGAAGATGAGTTGATCAAACGTTTGTTGGAGCGCGGAAAAGTCTCTGGACGTTCTGATGACAACTTGGAAACAATCAAATCTCGTTTGGATGTTTATCACAAGCAGACAGCTCCTTTGGCTGATTTCTATGTGAATGAAGGCAAGCACGTAGCTATCAAAGGTATGGGCACAATCGAAGAAATCTTCGGCCGTATAAAAGAAGCTATCAACGCAGTTAAATAATAAAGACTATAATGGAATGAAAAGGAAAGATGGCTATGTCGTCGTTTTTCCTTTTCATTCTTTGTTTTTAGGAAAGGCGTAAGCGTCACGTGTTTGCGCAGCTAAGTAGAACAAATAATTTGATATTAAGATGGCTGAATCTAACTTTGTAGATTATGTAAAGATCTATTGCCGCTCGGGTAAAGGCGGGCGCGGGTCTTCTCACTTTCGCCGTGCCAAATACATTCCGAAAGGCGGTCCCGACGGAGGTAACGGGGGAAGAGGAGGTCATGTTTACCTTCGTGGTAATCGGAATTACTGGACTTTGCTCCATTTGAAATATGAGCGTCATATCTTGGCGACAAGCGGAGAAGGCGGAGGTGCGAAACGTAGCTTCGGAAAAGACGGAGAGGACCGCACGATAGAAGTGCCGTGTGGTACGGTCGTGTACGATGCTGAAACCGGAGAATTCATCTGTGATGTGACAGAAGACGGACAGGTGGTCCGCTTGCTGAAAGGAGGTAAAGGTGGCTTGGGAAATTGGAATTTCCGTACAGCAACCAATCAAGCTCCCCGTTATGCGCAGCCAGGTGAACCGGCAGAAGAGCGTTTCGTTATCTTGCAGTTGAAACTTTTGGCGGACGTAGGCTTGGTCGGCTTCCCCAATGCAGGCAAATCCACCCTGCTTTCAGTCCTGTCGGCTGCCAAGCCTAAAATTGCCAATTATCCATTCACAACGTTGGAACCTAACTTGGGCATTGTAAGCTATCGTGACAATCGTTCTTTTGTCATGGCGGATATTCCTGGAATTATCGAAGGAGCCAGTGAAGGAAAAGGGTTGGGATTGCGTTTCTTGCGACACATAGAACGGAACTCGTTGCTACTTTTCATGATTCCTGCCGATAGCGATGACATTCGCAAGGAGTATGAGGTGTTATGCAACGAATTAGTGAAGTACAATCCGGATTTGGCTGAAAAGCCAAGAGTCTTAGCAATTTCCAAGTCAGATATGTTGGATGAGGAGTTGAAGCGTGAGATGGAAGCTGAATTGCCGGCTGATGTTCCCCATCTCTTCATTTCCGGTGTGGCTCATCAAGGATTGCAAGAGTTGAAGGATTTGCTTTGGAAAGAGCTGAACAAGGAGTCGTTCCATGAAGCAGAAAGAATAGTCCACAAGAATATAGACGTTTCTAAGTTGACATTCGACGATGAAGACTTTGATATCCCAGTAGAGGAAGATGATGAGGAAGACTTTGTTGAATACGAAGATTGGGACGAAGAGGAGATGGCTGAAGGAGAAGACGGCTATGACGATGAAGAGGGTCAACCTGAATGATAACCTTGAAGTGTTGCAATTCCCCGAATGGATGGTTGATTGCAACATTTCTCATTTTATAACCACCCGGAGAGGCGGGGTAAGCACAGGAAACTATGCTGGCATGAATCCGGGGCTTTACACAACCGATTTGCCTGAAAACATTGATAAGAACAGGCGCATCTTGTGTGAAGCATTGCAAATCGACCTAAGCCGGTTGATAACACCCCACCAGACACATTCCGACCGGATTGCCGTCATTGATGAGGCATGGTTGGCACAAGGCCCGGTTGAGCAGGTTCGCTCGTTGGAGGGAATAGATGCTTTGATGACTCATGTACCGGACTTCTATGTGACTGTTTCGACAGCCGATTGTGTCCCGGTCTTGCTTTACGCATCCGACAAGCGAGTCGTGGCAGCAGTCCATGCCGGTTGGCGAGGCACAGTTGCCGCTATTGTGCAAAAGACAATCAAAAGGATGGTGGAGATATATGGTTGTGACGTCTCTCGTTTGCAAGCAGCCATTGGTCCTTCTATCAGCTTGAAATCGTTTGAGGTCGGGACAGAATTAGTGGAAACTTTTAGGGCATCGGAGGTGTGGAGAAAGGAGGATACGGAAACCCTGTTTTGGATTCATCCCGATACGCATAAATATCATATTGATTTATGGAGAGCCAATCGTTTGCAGCTTCTTTATGAAGGTGTCGAGGAGTCGCATATCTTGCAAGCTGACCTGTGTACTTATGAACAGGTGGACGAACTCTTTTCTGCACGACGATTGGGAATCAACAGCGGACGGATTTTGTCCGGCATTAGGATACAAGGAGGAAAAGAATGATACGAATAGATTTGTCGGAAGCGATAACACATGCTGCTCCCGATTTGCATGTTTTGGCCATTGAATGTGCGGTGAGGAACAGTGAGCCGGATGCCGCTTTGTGGAAGGAGATTTTGGCGGAAGAAGAAGGAATCCGTCAAGGAGTGAAAATGGAAGAGATTAACAAATGGTCTCCCATTGCTGCCACACGGACGGCATACAAGTCTTTGGGGAAAGAGCCGAATCGTTATCGCCCGTCGGCAGAGTCGTTGCGCAGGAGAGTTGTGAAAGGGCTTTCTCTCTATAAGATTGACACGTTGGTGGATTTGATCAACTTGGTGTCACTCCATACGGGTTACTCCATTGGCGGTTTCGACAGGGACAAAATCGAAGGCGGAGAGTTGGTGTTGGGTGTCGGAAAAGAGGGAGAACTCTATCATGGCATAGGCAGGGGAGAACTCAACATTGCCGGGCTTCCCGTCTATCGCGATGCCGTTGGCGGGATTGGAACACCGACCAGCGACGAGGAACGCACGAAGATAGGATTGGAAACCTCACGGCTGCTCATGATTATCAACGGATATTCCGGATTGGAGGGATTGAAGGAAGCTGGAGAATATTCCCTCGCCTTGTTGCGTAAATATGTGCATGTCGAAGAGGCGGAAGTTGAGTTGATCACAAAAGAAAATCGGAAGATTATCCATATATAAAGTGAATTATTTTGCTGTTTGCTTGATAGTTCGCTATTAAATTCGTACTTTTGCGGCAGTAATCGAAAAAATCGGAAAGATGATTGAATTAATTGGAACAAACGCAGGCAAAGTTTGGAATGCGTTGAACGAAGGAGGCAAGATGAGCCTCAAAGCATTGAAAAAAGCAACAAAAATCAAAGCAGAAAAAGATATGTATGCTGCGATGGGTTGGTTAGCTAAAGAAGGAAAGTTAGCATTTGAGGAGACCGATGGAGAAATATATGTTTCTTTGATTGGCTAATCATTTTATTAAAGTTAGTAGTGTAAGGTCGTTCTTTCAAACGGAAAAGGATGGCCTTTTTTTGTGCCCAAAGGTGAAGAGAACCACGGCTTGTAAGAAAAAAAGAGAGCATGTCCAAAATAATATAGGTGAAAAATTGCAATTTTAAAATCTAAATCTTACTTTTGTAACACAATTTTAGCGTGAAATGACAGAAGATAGTAAAAGACTCCTTGTGCTGTTTGAAGTTCGGCTTAGAGAATTGATGACTTTGTGTGACCATCAGAAGTTGAAAATTAAAGAACTGGAGGGGGCTTTGGTGCAAAAAAACTCAGAGTTGGATGATGCTATCTCCCAGATTGACGAGTTGAACGCTAAATGTGATAATATGCTGACGGCACAAGTCCTTTCTGTGCGAGAAGGAGACTTGAAGAACGCCAAGATGCGATTGTCAAAATTGGTGCGGGAAGTAGATAAGTGCATCACGCTGTTAAATGAATAGAGCGATGGACGATGAATTTCTTATAAATATATTGGTGGCGGGGAAACGTTATTCCATAATGATACGCAGAGACGAAGAGGAGATGTTCCGAAAGGCGGCTAAATGGATAGACAAGAAGGTCATGGCGTATCAAGGTAAGTATGAGACACCGCTGGAGAAACAGGATATATTGGCATTGATAGCTCTTCAGGCTGTTGTAGAACAATTGGAAATGGAAGAGAAGAACGATATGAGTCCTTTTGAAGAGAAAATCCAAGAGTTGGACAATGAACTGGAAAAGTACCTGAAAGATACAGAATAATTTATAAGACATAAGAAGTATTGGATTTCCGCACTGCTTACATGGCTTGCCATGTCCGAGTAGTGCTTTTTTGTTTTGTGTAAATAGAATTTGAATTTTAAATATTAATTAAATGGGAATGTATATAATCATATCAATAGTAACCTTTTTATTGGGTGGGTTGATTGTATGGCTGGCAATGCGCTATCTTTTGAAGTCGAGAACAGAGGCGATGCTTCGTGAGGCGGAAAAAGAGGCGGAAGTGATAAAGAAAAATAAACTGCTGGAGGTGAAAGAGAAATTCATTCATCTGAAAGCAGACTTGGAAAAGCAGGTTGCTCAACGCAACGCTAAGATTCAATCTGTAGAAGCAAAGTTGAAACAGCGCGAAGTGAACATCAACCAGCGCCAGGAAGAGTTGCAGCGCAAGCACAATGAGGTTGAGGCGGTGAAAGAAAATTTGGCTGCCCAATTGGAATTGGTCGATAAGAAGAAGGTTGAATTGGAAAAATTGCACCAGCAAGAGGTGGAGCATTTGGAGAGCTTGTCCGGCTTGTCTGCCACTGAAGCGAAGGAACGTTTGATCGAATCTTTGAAAGATGAAGCGAAATCGGAAGCCACTTCTTATGTGAATGATATCTTGGAAGAGGCAAAGATGACTGCCAACAAGGAGGCTAAGAAGATTGTCATCCAGTCTATCCAAAGAGTTGCCACTGAAACTGCCATTGAGAATTCAATCACGGTATTCCATATCGAATCAGATGAAATAAAGGGTCGTATCATTGGACGTGAAGGTCGAAACATCCGTGCTTTGGAAGCGGCTACTGGAATTGAAATTGTTGTGGATGACACTCCGGAAGCAATCGTCTTGTCAGGCTTTGACCCGGTAAGAAGGGAAGTAGCCCGCTTGGCTTTGCATCAATTGGTACAGGACGGACGTATCCACCCGGCTCGTATCGAAGAGGTGGTGAACAAAGTTCGGAAGCAAGTGGAAGATGAAGTTATCGAAACGGGTAAACGTACTGCTATCGATTTGGGTGTGCATGGATTGCATCCTGAGTTGATTCGTCTGATTGGTAAAATGAAGTATCGTTCTTCCTACGGACAGAATTTGTTGCAGCACGCACGTGAAACAGCCAACTTATGTGCGATTATGGCTTCAGAGTTGGGCTTGAACCCGAAGAAAGCGAAAAGGGCAGGTTTGTTGCATGATATAGGAAAAGTTCCTGATGACGAACCAGAATTGCCACACGCAATCTTAGGTATGAAGCTTTGCGAGAAATATAAGGAGAAACCGGATATTTGCAATGCTGTTGGGTCGCATCATGACGAAGTGGAAATGCAGACGCTGTTGGCTCCAATCGTACAGGTTTGTGATGCTATTTCCGGAGCACGTCCGGGCGCACGCCGTGAAATCGTTGAGGCATATATCAAACGCTTGAATGACTTGGAACAGTTAGCCCTCTCTTATCCGGGCGTTGTAAAGACTTATGCTATCCAGGCAGGTCGTGAATTGCGTGTCATCGTCGGTGCAGACAAGATTGACGATAAGGAAACAGAAAGCTTGTCTAACGAAATCGCTAAGAAAATCCAGGATGAAATGACTTACCCGGGTCAGGTTAAGATTACGGTAATTCGTGAAACTCGTGCTGTAAGCTACGCTAAGTAAAAGAGATTTTTCATTTTATTTTTAGAGATTGTCAATTTGTAGCATATACAGCTTGGCAATCTCTTTTTATATGATATAGTGATAAGTATGAAGAATAGATTAATAGAAACATTGTTGCTCTCCCTCCCTTTGTCCGTGGCGGCTCAAGAACGCCCCAATATCATACTTTTCTTGGTGGACGATATGGGAGTCATGGACACATCTTTGCCTTTCCTGACAGATGCAGAGGGGAATGTTGTGCGTCATCCGTTGAATGATTGGTATCATACGCCGAATATGGAGAAACTGGCACAACAGGGAGTCCGCTTCTCTACTTTTTATGCCCAGAGTGTGAGTTCGCCTTCCCGTGCATCCATCATGACAGGGCAGGATGCAGCCCGCCATCATACGACCAATTGGATCAATTCCGAAAGTAACAACAGGAATCAATACGGTCCTTATGAATGGAATTGGCAAGGGTTGAAAAAGAACGATTTTACTTTGCCAAGGATGCTCAAAGAGGCAGGTTATAAGACAATCCATGTGGGGAAAGCCCATTTTGGTTGCATTGGCAGCGAAGGAGAATATCCTCAGAATATCGGCTTTGATGTGAATATAGCAGGTTCTTCCATTGGCCAGCCGGGCAGTTATTTGGGTGAGAATGGTTATGGAAATATCCGTGGCAATAAATCAAGGGCTGTGCCCGGATTGGAGAAATACCATGGAACGGACACTTTCTTGTCGGATGCTTTGACCTTGGAGGCAAATGCGCAAATCGACCAAGCCATTGCTGAAAAGCAACCCTTCTTTTTGTATATGTCCCATTATGCAGTCCATGCTCCGTTCGAGGCGGACAAACGTTTCGCATCACGCTACAAGGATTCAGACAAATCCGATTTGGCAAAGAACTTTGCAACGTTGATTGAGGGAATGGATAAATCCTTGGGGGATATAATGGAACATTTGGAGAAGAAAGGTGTCGCTCAAAATACCTTGATTTTGTTTTTAGGAGATAATGGATCGGATGCTCCGTTGGGAGATGCCAGAGGATATGCCTCTTCTGCTCCTTTGAGAGGAAAGAAAGGAACGGAATTTGAAGGAGGAATGCGTGTCCCTTGTATTATCGGCTGGGCGCATGTCAATGGCAAGAGCAAGCTGCAAAAAGAGTTGCCGATAGCAGGAGGTTCAGTTCAAACGCAGTTTGGAAGGGTCACGGATATTTATCCTACTTTGGCTGCTTTGGCGAAAGTGGAAATTCCACAATCTCATCCTGTAGACGGAGTGGACTTAAAGCCTCTCCTAACTGGGAAAACAGATGATTCTCGTCAGAATACATTTTTGATGCACTTCCCTCACAACCATTATGGCAGTTATTTTACTGTCTATCGTGAGGATAAATGGAAATTGATTTACTACTACAATCCTGAGCGTCCTGAGCGTCCGGACTTTGCCTTGTATGATTTGTCCGCAGATGAAAAAGAGCAGAATGATTTGTCTCGCATGAACAAAGGAAAGTGTGTGGAGATGATTAAGAAGATGGTTGCTGCTTTGGAATCGGAAGGAGCACAATATCCAGTTGATTTTGTCGGTCAAGAGATTCATCCTGTTGTGCCTAAAAAGCCTATAAGTCTGGAGTTATAGGGCGAAAAAAACATACCGTTGTTTTGAAAAAAACATCACGAGGAATTTTTGAAAACGTCC
>OLSK01001108.1_pt1 | contig 21229 bp, 23 predicted proteins | sample 1672781 | NCBI WGS metagenome assembly OLSK01 (sample SAMEA3136723, study PRJEB25190) | human gut metagenome | biome: human gut; feature: human-associated habitat; material: faeces | place: Austria | collected 2013 | reverse complement strand
TGCGCGATGTGCCATCGCTATTTTTCCTCGCGCTGCCGCTCGGTGGTCTGCCGGTTCTGTTCATCCAGCCCCAGCAGATAGGCGGCGTTCGCCTTGTGGATCAGCAGCTCCCGCATCTGCTCCTGCGCCCGGTGGTACTCGGCGTAGGCCGCCTCCCTCGCCGGTCTCCTCCGAAAAAAGCGGAAGAAAAAACGCCGCCAATGCCTTTACCGCCGCTTCCGCTTCTTCGGCGGCCGGGCCGGTCTGTTCGCCGCCGTCCTCCGCATCCGGTACAGCTTCATGTGGCGCTTCGAGGGCGTCGTCGAAATTGTCGTCATATTCGCCGCACTCGTCGCAGCAGTCGCAATGGATGTGTACGTCGCCGTAGATGTTGATGGTTACGTTCATGGATAAACCTGCCTTTCTCAGCGCTCGTTCCGGCGCTGCTGTTTTTTCTGCCACTGCTCCAGCAGCTTGATGATGGTCTGCTGCATTTGCAGGGGCGTGTAGCTTCGGGGAAAGTATTTGCGGAGGGTATCGCTGCTCAGCGTGATGCGCTCCTGTTCCTCCTTCTTTTCCTCGGACATGATGGAGCGCATGGCCTCCTTCGTGCATTTTCCCTCCCGGCTGAGCTTTTTGAGCCGCTGTGCCTGGGAAAGGGAGGGCGTGTTCTGGGAATAGTCCATTGCGTCCAGAAACTGCTTCTGCTCGTCACGGGTGAGATACGACAGCTCCACGGCGGGGCTGAACGCGATCTCCTTGCTGTCCACCTTTTTCTGCACCTCCGGCAGAAGCTCGGTGAGACGGATATATCTGTGTACCTGTCTTTCACTTTCGTTTGCATCAGCACCGACTTTGGCAACAGCCCATGACTTCTCGCCAATTTGGCGAGAAGTTGATTTTCCCTCCAAATCCACCCGCTTTCCCTGATGCTTCAGCGCTTCCAGCTTCATTTTGTACGCCTGCGCCCGTTCCATGGGACTGATGGTTTCCCGCTGCAAGTTGCTGTCCACCATGAGGATCACCGCCTCGTCGTCGTCAAGATTGCGGACGATGGCCGGTATGGTTTTCAGCCCCGCAAGGTCTGCGGCATGGAGCCTCCTGTGTCCTGCCACCATTTCGTATCCGCCCTCCGGTGCGGGGCGGATGATGGCGGGGTTGAGAACGCCCACCTGCATGATGCTGTCGATGGTCTGCTGCATGAGCTCATCATCCGTCACCTTGAAGGGGTGGTTTTTGAAGGGACGAATCTCTGAAAGCGGTATCTGCTGTACCTGTTCGTTGGGTTTCTGTTTCGGCACGGTCGCATCACCTCCTGAAAATGCCAAAGCCGCAGGCGGCGGCCTACGGCTCAGATGAAGCCCTCCGACATATCGTGGCTCACAAGGCTTCGGTAGTAGTTCCCGATGGTCAGAGGGGCGTTATACAGCGTGGCTAAAAGATACTGGCGCATATTTCGGATGCGGGTGGTGTTTTCCTTCAGCCCGCCCACCACAAAGCGGATGTGCTCGCTGCTCAGCTTCAAAAACCGGCTCCTGACCACCTCGGCGGGCTTATCGTCGCCGGAAATGCGGACGGAGCTTTTCGTCGTACAGACAACATCCACCAGCAGCTCCAGGATTTCTTCCAGCGTGTCCTGCTCGTATGGATAGTCTGTCAGGAGTGCGTCGTAGGCGATGTTCTCCGCAATAAGCTCTCTGTACCGCTCTCTCAGAGCCGCTTCGTTTCCTTTCGCTTCCCGCCCGTGATCCCTCCTGAACGAAGTGAAGGGAAAGGAATCAGTATCACTAAAATCAGTATCATTATTCTCAGTATTATTAGATCGTGATTTTAACGATTCTTGATCCGTGATTTTCACTGCTCCTGAATCGTGATTTTCACGGTTCTGGAATCGTGATTCCGGGGAGGGTGTGGTACTGCCCGATGTGTTATCCACATGGTTATCCACAAAGTTCTTGACGTAGATGAGGTTGGGCTTGCCCAGCCCCTGCCGCTTGCGCTCGATGAGGCGACATTTGCTCTCCAGCTCATGCAGCAGCTTTCCGGCCTTTTGGTCGGCGCAGCCCAGGGCGGTCATGACCTCCTCGATGGTGAAGATGATATACACACGTCCTTCTTTATCCAGCCAGCCGTTCTTGCAGCTTAGGCTCATACGATCAAGGAGCAGACCGTAGAGCACCTTGGCTTCTGCGGAAACGCTTCTGAACCGTTCCTCCGTGAACAGCACCTTGGGGATGCGATAGAAGGAGAACTGTTTCGCTTCAGCGCCGTAGAAATAGTCATACATGGCTTCTGTCACGCTCCTTTGGAAGCCCTGCGGCGCGCATAACCGCTTTGGTACACCATCCGATGCAGGGGGCAGCCCTCGCACTCCGAAACGGGAGCGCCGTTGTCCGCAGCTGCATCGTAAACTTGTTCTATGCCGTTCCGTCTTGCGGGCTTCTGCGGGACGGGACAGCAGCAGCCGTCCGGGTAGACGCAGCCCTTTAGCTTCCCTTTTCGGTACAGGCAGTACCGGCAGTCATATACGTTGTAGCCCCACGACTTCCCATATGCTTTCACAATAACACCTCCTTCGCCCGCATCTGGGCATAAAAATAGCGCGCCTGCCGACCCAAGCGCCACTTTGGGTAACAGACGCGCTATGTACTGATTATTGCAAGGATGTCGTCTCCTTACCGGGAGATGAACCGAGCAATAGCTGCTGAAATTGACGGTTTCAAGAGGGCGGAATACAAGTAATTTCGCTGTTCGGGTGTCCTAAAACCATTGATATTACTGTGTTTTTTGAAAAATGCTGTATCACCACTCGCACCAAACCAATATAATCCGAACCTAGTTTTCCCAGTGGGAGACGGGTTCGGATTATTTGTTTTCTTTGGAAGATTCGAGGAAACCCATTTCCGAAACGGTGTCATCAAACGACCATAATCCAAGCCGAGAGGCCCAAAAAAAGAAACAGATTTAGGAGGACACTGCTATGGATAAGAAAGTGATTTCGTGTGCGTTCAATATCGATACCGCCTGCGTTGAGATTAAATACGCCGATGGAAGTATGATCTCCATCGATTGCACTTTGGTGGATGCCGAGGTTGTCCGGAATATGTTTGAGAGTAGTGAGTTGGAGTGGCTGGTTTCACGCTTGTGGTTATTTGCGCAACTTATTGTACCTTATTAATACCATTTTCAGCATTACCGGACGCGATTGGATTATTAAAGCGTTTAATTAGGTTTTAGTATCAACCCACGCTGTTTCCTCAGCCGATAGACATTTGCGCCCAGGTATTGATACAGTTTTTGCTCGTTCAATTGCTACTCTTTCTCCATATTTATTATAACATGGCATGGCTCAAAATGACACAAGCCAACTATCATATTTTTAGGTGCAGCTCTCATATCTACATTTGCTAATAACTCCGATGGGCGCTATGGGCAACCGCGAATTATCTTCGAACGTTCAGAAAATCCTTTGCTTCATACGGCGATTTGTCGTATCCCCCCCGAACAAAGGTGTATGTTCCCGCTGCAACATTGTGCTGTTCACCACCAAGCCGAATCTCGGCACTGACCGGCGTAGTAAGAACATATGTCACTGTGGGGCCGTTCCATTTCCAGCATGAACACACTTTTCCGTGCGGCGTATTTACTACTACTTCAAATCGCTGCAGTCGCCGGTTTGGAATGGGTGAGAACAGCACGGTTTCATACCCCGGCTTCCCCGGCCGGATGCCGCCTGCCGCAGCGTACAGCCAGTCGGCGACCGCGCCGTAGGCGTGATGATTAAACGAGTTCATATCTGTGCTCCAGAACGAGCCGTCCGCCTTTCGGCTGTCCCAATGCTCCCAGACGGTCGTTGCGCCCATTTTGACAGAGAACAGCCATGATGGGGCTTTCGTCTGCAAAAGAAGGTCATAGGCCGTCTGTGCATAGCCGTTTTCACTCAGCGCGTGTAACAAATACGGCGTTCCAACAAAGCCGGTCGTCAGTCGATTCCCGTTGCTCCGAACCAGCTCTGCAAGCTGCGCGGCAACGCGGTCAGGAGCCGCCGCAAGACCAAAATGCAGCGCCAATGCACATTCGGTCTGCGTTCGGCAGTCCGGGAATGCGTTCTGGTGTGCGGCACGGATCGTTTCAAACAGCCGATGATATGCAGCGCCGTCCATATCCAGCGCGTCCATTGCCTGTGCCAGAAGCTGTGCGGAATGCGCATAGAATGCCGTTGCGATAAATTCCTTGCGGGAAGCGCCGGTATAATTGCCCTCTCCGGCGTCGAGCGCCAGCCAGTCGCCGTAATGGTGACCGGTGCTCCAGATGCAGCTGTCCCCGGCAGCCCTGCATACATATTCGACCCATTTCTGCATCATGGGAAGATGTTCACGCAGGAGTTCCTTGTCACCATAAGCCTGATAGAGCTGCCACGGGCAGATCACCGCCGCGTCCGCCCACGCCGAGCCGCCGCAGAACAGCGCGGGATCTTTCGTAAACAGACCGACATTCGGGACAAAATGGGAAACCGTGCCGTCCCCGCGCTGCTCCGCTGCCATATCGCGCAGCCATTTTGAAAAAAATCGCTTCCCATCAAACGTGCAGGTGATCGCACGGATGGAGACCTGCGCGTCGCCTGTCCATCCAAGCCGCTCGTCGCGCTGCGGGCAGTCAGTCGGTACGTCCAGCAGGTTGTCCTTTTCACCCCAGACAATGTTCTGATACAGCTGGTTCAAAAGCGGATCGGACGTGCGAATCCAGCCGGTTCTTTGCAGATCGGAATAGACGCAGACCACCGTGAAATTCTCTGCCTGCCAACCCTCCGGCGCTTCGTCCACACGCAGATAGCGGAACCCGTAAAACGTGTGGTGTCCGCGGCCGGTCTGGATTCCGCCACGGCAGATATACTCGATTCTGGATTTTGCACTGCGGTAGTTTTCCGTATAGAAATTTCCGTCTGCGTCGAGCACCTCTGCGCAGGAGAGCAGAACGCGCTCACCCGCACGGGCCTGCACGGTAAATTCCGCGTAACCCGTGATCTCCTGTCCAAAATCGAGCACCATTTCGCCCTTCGGCGTATGCAGAACCGCGACCGGCTTGAGTCGTTCATGCTCTGTAACGATCTCGCCCTCCTGCGGGATCAGCATCTGCTTGCCGCAGCTATCCGTCCGGCAAAAGCGCCAGTTTTCCGGTGTGACGCGCGCATCATACGTTTCGCCGTCGTAAATATCGCTGAACCGGATCGGGCTTTCGGCCCATTGCCAGCTTTCGTCGGTCGCATATTCCCGCGTGCCGTCCGCGTCGGTCAGATGCAGTGCTGCCAGCAGACGCGGGCCGTCCGCAAGCGCCTGATAAACACCGGCAGAAATCCGTCCGGCGAACCAGCCCTTTCCGAGCGTAACGGTCAGTTCATTTTCCTCGCGCAGCAGCGCCGTCAGATCATAGGTCTGTACCTGCAGGCGCGTCGGATAGCTTGTCCAGCCGGGAGCCAGAAAGAAATTTCCGATCCGCTGCCCGTTCAGAAACGCTTCGTAGACGCCGAATGCGGTGATTTCCAGCTTCGCTGCTGCACCGGGGTGCGCGGTAAAATGCTTTCGGAAAACAGGGCATATTTCGCCGATATTCTCCGATGGATAGATCCAGCTTGCGTGCTCTAAAATTTGACTCATATTTTTCACCAAAGCATCGTCATATAGACAATATTTGCTGTCGCGATCTGTCCCCAATGCGTGGCGACCGGCTCTGCGCAGCGCTTTCCGTGATCGAAGAAATCAAGCTGCGCTGCTTCCAGTTCTTCCAACCGGTCGAGCCGTCCGGCGCAGTAATCCTCCAACCGCGCACGGCAGGTCTTTACTCTCTGCATCAGACCGCCGAGCCGGATGTCCTGCACGTCAAAGCCATGCGGCTTGTTTTCCTGCATCCACTGTGCCTGATAGGCATCATGAAAGCGTTCCAGACGCACAAGTGTCTCGTCAAGCTCCGTGAGCATGGCGCGAAGCGCTGTTTTATCTCCTGTGCGGTATGCCTCGTGGATTCGGACACCGAGTTCTGCCTTGATCTCCAGCACCCGGCACAGCGCGCCGAGCGTCCGGAACAGATAGCCCCACTTAGCAAATTCTGTCAACAGCATCATATCAAACTGGTAGTCCCATTTTCGTCTCTCGGTGATAACGTATATGAAAACCCATATTATTACGCCATCAACCCTCCCAACTGTGCCCCTTCGCTGGGCAAAACAGTTTTGTCCATCATGCCCATAAACGGATCATTATACAGCAGGAATTTATCCAGATTCCGAACGTTGTCGTCAAGGCCGTTGCGCGTTCCGGGCAGATCCAGCTGCATGAAATCGTCGAAAGCTGCACCGAAGCGCTGCGCAAAATGCGCCCTGATCGTTTCGTCATCGGTTTCGCCCTTCGCAAGCTCCGAAGCATAGAACAGCGACGGCAGGAGCGTAAACGGGGAGCATTCCCCGCCGTCGTCACCCCACATGGTCAGAAATACGTCCTGCACGCCATGCTCCCGGCAGCTTGCAAGCGCTGCTTTTGTGATCTTCATGCTGTAGCCGTTGTGCGGGGCATAGCCTGTCCACTTCCACAGGCCGCCTGCGAACCATGTGCCGGGCTTCAGCTTCTGATGTGCCTCGATCATGCCGTCATAGTGCGCTTCATCCGCCGAATAATAATCCCAGTAGATAAGTTCCACATTTGCCGGGATCTTTTCGCGCACAGATTCGTCGATCTGAGCGTTTTGGGCATAATACTGTCCGCCGGTCGCCAGCTTAAAGAACATATCCGACCAGATCATGAAGCGGAAGCCATATGTTTCGCCGATTTCACATACGCGCTGCAAATGCGCAAGCAACGCCTGTGAGCGGTTGCAGTCGCCGTGCTGGTTGTAATACCGGCCGCGCGCGAACATCTCCGCCTCGTCCATACCGAGATGGATCGTCCGGTAGGAGAGCGACGCGGCAAGGCTTCGGAACATATGGTCAATGAGCGTATACACCCGCTCGTCGCCCGCCAGCAGAATATCATCCGTGTCAAAATGCGGCCAGTATTCCGGCCAACGCTTGATGGCATACAGGTGCGCCAGCGTCTGGATGCAGGGCATGATCGTCATGCCCTGTTTTTTGGCGTAGGCATCCAGTTCGCGCAGCTCCGCCTGTGAATAACGTCCGCGCATATAGCCAAAATACGGCTCGTCCGGTACCTCATAGGTGTCTTCTGTGTATAAAAGCAGGGTGTTGTATCCGAGGCTTGCCGTGAGATCGACCCACTTTTTGAGCGTGTGCAGATTCGGCACAGCGTTTCTCGAACAGTCGAGCATGGTTCCAAACGTGCGGAACGGTGTGGAATTATCCATGGTGATGGCTCCTTTTCAGATATATCTATCATTTCAGCAGTTTTTTGCTGATTGTATGCAAATTTGGGTGCTGCGCCCTGCAAACAGCAGGGCGCAGCTGGTTATATGGGGATTACTTAATGTAAGCCTTGCAGAACAGCATCAGAACCTGTGCGATCTGCGCGCGGCTTGCAGGCGCGCCTGGGGTCAGGGTATTGCCGGAAAGGAAGTTCATTCCGACTGCCCACTGCATGGCGGACCTTGCGTATGCGCTGACAGCGCTGCCGTCCGTGAACGAATCGAGCGAAGCGGACTTCGAGACGTTATACCCCTTATTTTCCGCATAGCGATACAGAATGGTAATCAACTGTTCCAGACTGAGCGTGGCGTTCGGTGCAAATTTTCCGTTTCCGACGCCGTTGACAACACCGGTTTCCGCTGCCCAATACAAAACGGGCAGGATGAGGCAATGAGATGGCTCATCCTGCCCGTCCTTCAGTCAGTCAGACTAAAAATCCTGATGGGGTCGTTTATTTACTTGGTTGCCAGCCATGCGTCGATCTGGGACTGCATTTCGGCAATGATCTGCTCGACGCCGGCGTCCTTCAGAGCGGCGTTGAACGCTTCGAGCGTGCTGTCAACATCGACTGCGCCGCAGTTGAGAGCGGGCAGATATTCTTCGACAACAGCGGAGCACTGCGCGATCTGGGTTGCAACAGGCTCGGAGTCGAATGCGAAGCCGAGGATGCAGGAGGCCTGCGCGTTGGCGTTGATCTCGGCAGTTTCCGGCCAGGTGCCGACCTGAGAAGCGTCGGTGTAGTACTCGTTGAAGACGTTGCCGACGAGGAAGCTCAGCATGCCGGGATAGTCGCTGATGGGCTTGATGAGGCCGTCAGCCTTGTCGCCGACGAATTCATAGTCCGTGCCCTCAATGCCGTGGCAGATGAGGTTCAGGACTTCGGGATCGGAGTCAAGGAGGTTGATGAACGCAACAGCGCGCTCGACGTTCTTGGAGGTTGCGGAGACAGCGGTGATCGTCGCCTGCACAGCGCCGGTCGTCATGGCGCAGTCGCCGAAGGCAATGCCGGTGATGTCATAGCCGCGAAGCTGACCTTCGGTGATGTCGCCGCCGGGCTTGTGCGCCGGGTCGGTGTCGATCGCACGGATGTCATTCTCACCTACAGAGTCAGCACCGGTAACGGCGTCTGTCGGAAAGTAGCCCGCCAGATTCCACTCGCGCATCTTTTCACACAGAGCCTTGAATTCTTCAGACTCAAACTGGTTGAAGACAACGGGAGTTTCGGCAGCATAGTAAACAACACCCGGCGTCGTATTGGAAACGATCACATCATAGCCAAGATAGTTGACCATATTTTCATAAATAAGATGACCGTAATTATAAATCACAACGGCATCCGGCTCACTGGCTTTGATGGTCGCAGCATACTCGTCCAGATCGTCGAGCGTCTTGACAGTGCTGGGATCGAAGCCGTACTTGTTCAGAAGCTCGGTGTTGAAGCGGATACCGGTCTGACGGACATAGATCTGCTGAAGCGGAATGCCGTAGAGCTTGCCGTTTACACGGATTGCATCCCAGACAGCGCTGTTGAGATCAGCGACAACGTCAGGAGCGTACTTATCCAGAACGTCCTGCGTCAACTCGGCATAAGCGCCCTTCGCAACGGCGGGCAGATACGGGTTCCATGCGCCGGTGAAGCAGATATCAAATTCCTCGCCAGCCGTGAACTTCATGTTCATCTTCTCGGTGTACTCGCCGAGAGGGATCATCTCGAACTCGATCTTGGCGTTGATTTTTTCCTTTGTGATCTCGTTGAGTTTCTCATTGATGGCCTCAAAGCCGGGGAAGCTGTCCTGCAGCGCGGGGAATGCCCAGTGCAGCGTGACTTCTTCTGCGAAGGGATTGTCATCTGCCGGGGCGTCAGCCGGAGTTTCGTCCGCGGGAGCGGCGGGTTCCGCAGTTTCGGTGGGAGCGGTGGTTTCTTCCTGGGAGGGCGTCGCAGTCTTGGCGCAGGCGGTGAACATCGCCAGAACCATCAGAGCTGCCAGCAGCAGCGCGAGGAACTTTTTCATTTGTGTTTCTCCTTTTCATTTTTATTATGTCATACCGTTCTGTCAATGATTTTATTCTTTGACAGATCCGATTGCCATACCCTTGACGAAATATTTTTGGAAGCGAGGGAACACCAGCAGCATCGGCGCGACTGTCAGCACGCACATTGCCATACGCATGGCCTCGCCTGGAAGCTTTGCGGCTTCTGCGCCGAGCAGCCCCGTAGACGCGTTATTCTTGAGAAAGTCGACCTTTTCCAGCATACGCTGCAAAAGCAGCTGAATCGTCACATAATTGCCGGTATCCATATACATCATGGCCTCGTAGTAAGCATTCCAATAGGCGACGAACAATGTCAGGCAGATTGTGGCCAACGCAGGCTTTGCAAGCGGGAACATCATGCGCCAGAAAATCTGGTACTCACTTGCACCGTCGATTTTGGCAGATTCGATCATGCTGTAGGGCAGCTTTTCATAATAGGCACGCATGATGATCGTGTTCATTGCGGAAAACGCGCCCGGCAGAATCAGTACCCAGATGGAATTCTTCAGATTCAGCAGCTTGACATATGTGATGTACTGCGCCGCCATGCCGCCGCTGAAAAACATCGTAAACGTCACGAACAGTGACAGCACACCGCGCCAGCGGAACGTTGTGCGTGAGATTGCATAGGCATACAAACTCGTGACCAGACAGCCGATAGCCGTTCCGACGACGCTGACAAAAATCGTGGTGCCGTAAGCCTGCCAGAGCATCTTACTGTCACGGAACAGATAGGAATAGGCCGAGAAATCCAGATGCTTCGGGAGCACGCGGAATCCATACAGCTTGATGTCCTCGGCACTGGAAAGCGACACGGACAGCACACAGAGAAACGGATACAGAATTGCAAGACAGAGCACGATGAAAATCAGATAGATGAACACTGTTCCAATACGGTTTTTCTTTTTCATTAAAACAGCGTCCCCTCTCCGTTGATTTTTTTCGTGATCTTATTTGCTACGACCAGAATGATAAAGCCGACAACCGACTGACACAGGCCGATGGCCGTGGACATACCCACGTCGCCAGTCACGCGCAGTGCGCGGTAAACATAGGTGTCGATCACGTCCGTCACACTGTAGAGCATGCTGGAGTTCTTTGTCAGATAATAGAACATACCAAAGTCTGCGCTGAAAATCCGGCCAAGCGACAAAATAAAGAACATGGTCACGATTGGACGGATGAACGGATACGAGATCTTCCACATGACCTGCCAGCGCGTTGCGCCGTCGAGCTGCGCCGCTTCAAAATAGGATTTGTCGATCGACAGCAGATTTCCGTAATAAATAATAATGCCGTAGCCCATGTTCTTCCACAGATAGCAGACAAGCAGAATGTAGGGCCACCATTTTGGCGTTGTGTACCATGAAACCGTTTCTTTTCCGAAGAACGTCAGGATTCCGTTGACAATGCCGTTGACGTCGGCGAGGTTTGCGTAGAGCGCATACGACGCGGCAACCCATGAAACGATAAACGGCAGGAAGATCACCGTCTGGAACGCCTTGATCGCGTGGCGGCTGTTGATCTCATATAAAAGAAGCGCCAGCAGAACGGTGATGACCGTGTTGCACAGCAGGAACAGCAGGTTCAGTCCCAGCGTATTGCGGATCAGCCGTCCGAAGGTACCGGATGTGAAGAAAAACTCAAAATTCTTGAACCCGACCCATTCGCTTCCGAAGATGCCAAGATTGAATTTATAGACCGAACATTGGCAGATACGCAAACAGCGCCAGAAGAATGATGCCCGGCACGCACATGGAAAACAGCTGTCGGTTATCCTTGCGCAAGCTCCGGTTATAAGAAGACCGTCTGCGGATTGTGCCTGGTTTCTGTTTTTTCGTTTCTGCTTTCATCAATACGAACCACCTCTGTCTTCTCGTTGTCGTTTTCGCTAAATTCAGTATAGTGGCGAGGTGCACATTTGTAATCTTTGAATTCTCACGATTGCTTTGAATTGCCCTGAAAGCGGACTTTGATTTTTGAGCGCGACTTTGAATTTTTATGATTATGTTGAAATGTGCGTTGGGATTGTGATATTTTTTAGGTATGCAAATAGTTTTCACCATCCGCTTTGTGGAAACTGCATAGTTGCAATGCTCTGCATGAAGAGGGGGGAGAGGACAACTCGTGCGGCTAATCAAGTCCAATATTCCGACCGATCGAAAGAACAGCTTTTTTATTAAGGTGCTCAGCGGCATTCTAGTTTTCTGCCTGCTGCTGGTATCCTTCGTTTTTCTGCTCATTTATCAGAACGTCAAAAAACGGAGTCTGGAACAGTCCTATCTCGCAGAGCAGGATATTGTCTCGAACGTCAGCTATTCCGCCTCCATCATGCAGGACACCGCTTCGTCCATGCTCACGCAACTCAACGGCGATCCGAAACTTTTGCAGCTAATCTACTCTATGGATACAGAAAGCCTGTCGGTCATTCAATCCATGCAGCTGCTGCAAAACTATACGCGCGCGTCGTCATGGCTGGACTCTGTATACATTTATTGTGCAGAGGAAGACTGTATCTGTTATGCCTACGCCAATGGCAACACCTATCAGTTATCATTTGGTACACTGGATGACTTTTTCGACGCAGCGTTCGTTCGGAATCTTGCAGCTGTGTCCCGTGTGACGCAAAAGCCGGCAATGCGCCAACTTCGCTACCGCAGCACGTCCTCCGACAAAACCGTTTTCAGTTATGTTCTGCCGGTCAGAACCTCGCTCAATCGCTATAATGGCTTCTTTGTTGCGAATATCAGCGCCGAGCGGCTGATGCAGCTCGGCTACGGTATGGCAAACGGCACGGAGCGTCAGCTTCTGATCGTGGATGCAAACGGACAGACCTACACAAGCGGCATGACGCTGCTGGAACAGGAACAGACGGATGCCGTGATCGAAGCTGTGCTGGGCGGGGCCGCAGAAAGCGGCCAAATGGTCGTGCAGGAGGCGAATGCGATCTGCACATGGTCGCGCTCTGCCGATACAGACCTGTATTTTATCAGCTGCATCAGCGACTCGGCCATTTCATCACAGCTCCGTGCGCTGACGCGCTGGTTTTTGCTGTTCTATCTGGGCATCGTGGTATTCGCCGTATTGATCTCCGTCTATCTGACAATCCGTATCAACCGTGAATATGCTGCGCTTCAAACGCAGTATACGCTTTCGGAAAAGCGCTACGCCGAAAACTACAGCTATATCAAGCACGCCATTCTCCGCAGCTTTTTTACGCTCCGAAGCAGCGATTTTGTCATCGGGCGGCAATTTTCCGACAATGGCATCGAGTTGGAGCAATATTCCGGCTTTGCGCTGTTCCTGCTCCAGCTCCGGCAGCGGGAGCTTTCGGATGACAATCAGAATATGTCGTACCGCAGAACGCATTTTCTGTTGCAGGAGCAGCTGGACAAGACGCTGCCGCAGGGGACACGCTATGAATTGGTCGATATGCTGCAGGGCCGGTTCCTCCTTGTCTGTGAGCAGCCGGATACGGTAGACACGCAGACGCTTGCCCAAACGCTTTGCGCAGCGTTCTCTGAAGCCGCGCAGTTTTCCGTCTCTGGCGTCTGGTGCAATGGAATTTCTGCCGTCGATCAGCTTCCCGCAGCCTACCGCACACTGAACGAGCGGCTGGATCTGCTGTATTTCTATCCCGCCGGTCACTTTGTTTCCCGCACAGAGCTGGATGCACGTCCGGCCTTTGGCAAGGCACAGGCAGAGCAGATCCGCAGTGAGGCAGTACAAGCTCTCTGCACCCAGCGCTTTGACGATGCCGCTGCAGCGCTTGCGGGCTTCTTTGACGCATGGTTCGAACCGACAGCAGATGTGCCGTATACGCTGGATCTGCTGATTGCAGGCGTTTCTGAATATATCGCAACGTTCAAGCGTGCCTATGCCGTGACGATGGAATATAACTCCTCGCGCTTCCGCACGGAGGTTCTGCGTGCGGAATCTTCCCGCGCAGTCAAGCGGCTGTTTCTGGATCTGGTGCAGGACGTCTCCTGTGCATTTGCCAGCATTGACAACCGCAGCAACTATATCGACGCGCTCATCGGCTATATCGAGCGCAATTATGCCGATCCGAAGCTGAATATTGATGCGCTGGCCGATCATGTCGGTCTGTCCGCGTCGCACATTCAGAATATTTTCAAGGCTGCCACCGGCAGCAGCATTTCGGCCTATCTGCGCCGTCTGCGTCTGAATAAGGCGACGGAGTTTTTGGCGCAGACCGACGTGCCAATCAGTGAAATTGCAGAACGAACCGGCTTCGGAAATTCCAACTATTTCTACACCGTATTCAAGCGCCACTACGCAGTTACGCCGAGTGAATATCGCGCAAACCGTCTGAACCGAGCGGACACAAAGGAGGCCTATAACAATGAAATCAACTGACCTGATTTCAGTCTTCTGTCGTCCTGTTCCATTCTGGAGCTGGAACGACAAATTAGAGCCGGACGAGCTGCGGCGGCAGATCGGCGCGATGCAGAACGCGGGTATGGGCGGCTTCTTTATGCACGCGCGCGGAGGCCTTGAAACAGAGTATCTGAGCGAGGAGTGGTTCCGCGCGGTGGAAACTTCAGTAGACGAGGCCAAAAAGCGTGGGATGCAGGCTTGGTGCTACGACGAAAACGGCTGGCCGAGTGGCTTCGCCGGCGGCAAGCTGCTGGAAGACCCGGAAAACCGGGCGCATTATCTGCGCTTTGAGAAAAAGCCGGGCTTTGATGCAGCCGCGCTTGGCGTTTACACGCTGGAAAACGGTCATATTCGCCGCATCACCGGCGCGGCGAACGGCATTTCAGAGTATCTCTGCGTCTACGACTGCCAGAATTCCTCCACGGTCGATATCCTTGACCCGCGCATCACGGATGCGTTTCTTGCTCTGACGCACGAGAAGTATTTTGAACGCTTCGGTGCGGAATTCGGCAAGGGCATTGCGGGCTTCTTCGCCGATGAGCCGCAGTATTTTCGCTATGAGACAGCCTACACGCCGGTGCTGCTGACGGAGTACAAAAAAGCCTACCGCGCAGATGTTCTTGATCTGCTGGGCGCGCTGTTTGTGGACTGCGAAGAAGCACCCGGTTTCCGCTTCCGCTACTGGCGGCTGATGAATGTACTCTATACCGAAAACTTCATGGGCCGCGTTTACCGCTGGTGCCTGTCACACAACTGCCATCTGACCGGTCACACCGTCGAGGAAAGCGAACTTTACACGCAGATGTGGTGCTGTGCAGGCGTGATGCCGTTTTACGAGTATGAGAGCATTCCGGGCGTGGACTGGCTGGGGCGCAAAATCGGCACGGAGCTGGCCCCGCGGCAGGTTTCGTCCGCCGCGCAGCAGCTTGGCAAAAAGCAGGTGCTGACGGAGACGTTTGCCTGTGCGGGCTGGGACGTGACGCCGAAAGAACTCAAGCGCATCGCCGAATGGCAGTATGTGAACGGCGTAAACCTCATGTGCCAGCATCTGTACCCGTATTCCATCCGCGGCCAGCGCAAGCGGGATTATCCGGCGTTTTATTCGGAGCACAATCCGTGGACGGATGAATTAAAGACATTCGACGACTATTTCACGAAACTGGGCTATCTGCTTGCCAACAGCCGCGAACAGGCGGACGTGCTGATTGTCCATCCGATACATTCGGCCTATCTGACGTTTGACCGTGCGAACGATGAAGCATCCGTGCGCAGCGTTGGCGAACCGTTCAACGTGCTCATTGAGCGCTTCGGCGCGGCTGGCATCGGCCATCACTACGGCGACGAGCGGCTGATGGAGAAGTACGGCAGCGTCAAGGACGGCAGGCTGACCATTGGACAGTGTACCTATTCCTTCGTTGTGATTCCCGACTGCGACACGCTGGACAGCAGTACCGCCGCGCTTTTGAAGGACTATCTCTCGCAGGGCGGGCGGCTGATGCTGGCGGGACGGAAGCCCACGCGCATCGACGGCGAGCTTGCCGATCTCAGCTTCTTGCAAGGTAACCTGACGTGGGACGAGCTTGTGCGGGAACGTGCACTTCTGCCGGAGGCAAACCGCGACGTGCGCTGCACGCTCCGCTTTGCGGAGAATGGAAATTTCCTGTTTGCAGTCAATCTGTCTGAGACGGACACAGCTGACATGTCTGTAAAACTTCCGTTTGCGGGCGTGGAGGCATACGATCTGCTGACACATAAAACGAAATCCGTTGCTTTTGAAAAGACGACAGACAGGATCGCAGCAAAGCTGCATCTCGCACCCGGTGAGTCTGTGCTTCTCATGCAGAACGATTCCGCGATACCGCAGGCGCAAAAAAGCCCCATTGCCGAAACAATGGAGCTGGGCGGAACATGGACGCTCTCCGCGCCGGTGCAGAACAGCCTGACGCTGGACAAGGCGGCACTGAGCTATGACGGCAAGACGTATACAGAGCCGCTGCCGGTCCCGTATATTTCCGAGCGATTGCTGCGTGAGAAAACAAACCGAAAAATCTGGCTGCGATATGCGTTTACGGCAGATTATCTGCCGGATGATCTGACATTGGAGTTGGAAACGCTCCAACACACAAAACTATCTGTGAACGGCACGGAAATCAGCCTGACCGGTCAGGGGGTCCTTGATCGCTCGTTTGTGCGTGGAAACATTGCCGCGCTTGCCAGAAAGGGTGAAAACGAGATCGTTTTAGAGCTGGACTATTTCCAGTCGCAGCAGACCTATGACGTGTTCGACGGCTTCTATTACGGAAACGGCGAGGTCACAGAGACGCTTATGAACTGCGTCAGCTATGAGACGAATATCGAAGCCATGTACCTGTTCGGGAGCTTCGCCGTGCGGCCGGATTCCGGCTGGCAGGCGGGTGAAAACGGCGTTCGATTCGGCGACCGCTTCCGTCTCTGTGCTCCGGCCACAGACCTTGACTTGCAGGATATTACGGTGCAGGGCTTCCCGTTCTTCCACGGGGCCATGCGCCTGAAGCGCACGATCACCGTGCAGAGCATAAACTGGCAGCTTCGCTGTGCGGGCCGCGTCCAGTATATGCGCGTATTTGTAAACGGGCAGAAAGCCGGAACGCTGCTTTTTAGCGATACGCTTGATCTTTCGCCGTATCTGCATCCGGGTGAAAATGTGCTGGAACTGGAGCTGATGGCAAGCAACCGCAATCTTTTGGGCCCGCACCACAACGCAGCGGAGCCTGAGCCGCTTTTCGTCGATCCGACGCTGTTTTCGCTCTACGGAAGCTGGCACGACGGAAAAAGCAGGGGATATCGGGAGGATTATGCGTTTGTGCGGTTCGGGCTGGACACATTGCAATTAGAACGTAATCTGCTTTGATTGCTTTATCAACGGGAGCATAAAAATGAAACGCTCTGAAATTAACAAAGCACTAAAAGAACTTGAAGCCATGTGCGCGAAATACAAGTGCTATCTGCCGCCGTTCTGCAATTTTACCCCGGAGGAGTGGCAGGAAAAGGGTCACGAGTACGATGAAGTCCGCGACTGTATGCTCGGCTGGGATATTACTGATTACGGCCTCGGTAACTTTGACAAATTCGGGTTCTCTCTTATCACCATCCGCAACGGCTGCCGCACGCAGCCGGAAAAATATCCGAAGGTCTACGCGGAGAAGCTGCTGTACATGAAAGAGGGGCAATATTCCCCGATTCATTTCCACTGGTACAAAACTGAGGACATCATCAACCGCGGCGGCGCGAACATCCTGATTCGCGTATACAACAGTCTGCCCAATGAGTCCATCGACAAAGTATCTGACGTGACGGTTCACTGTGATGGCAGGACATACACAGTCCCAGCCGGGACACGGGTGCGCCTGACGCCGGGCGAGAGCATCCATATCCAGCAGTATATGTATCACGATTTCGAGGTCGAGCCGGGCACGGGTGCTGCTCTGTTGGGCGAGGTCAGTCAGTGCAACGACGATAACACCGACAACAGCTTCAACCCGCCCGTAGGCCGTTTCCCGAAGATCGAGGAGGATGAAGCGCCGTACCGACTGCTTTGCAACGAGTATCTGGCAGCTAAAGGCCAGCCTCTTTAAAATCAGATTTCTTCTTTCTGTATTGGTTCTCAGCTAGAGTTGGCCCTTCGAGCAGCGCCGTGGTGTCACGCCACTGGTGACAGCAAAACCGCGGACGCTCCCCTTGGCGGGAGCGTCCGCATTGCTATTTGACCTCATTTGTTATAATGTATAAATTTGACGTGCAGCTGCCGTTTTCTCGGTGGCGGCGTTGGCGCTGGATGTACCCGGCACGTTCCAGATCGTTCAGCGCCCTCTGCACGGTACGCGGCGAGAGGTGCAGGTCGCGGGCAATCGTTTTGACACCCGGCCAGCAGCTCCCGCCGCCTGCACGGTCACGGAGGTACATATAGACTGTCCGCGCCCGGTGCGGCAGGTCAGGATCGGCGTAAATTTCACCGAAGAAGCTCATTTCTCGCCATAGCTGCTCATATAGCCGTCCGGCTTTGATGCCGTGACCGGCTGCGGCTGGGAATACAGACTTTTCTTAATGTTCATCAGCAGTTCCTCCTTCCCCGCATAACATCGAGCAGCTTTTGGACATCCGTCTCTTCCCATACATCGGGTAATGGTGAAGGAGTTCTTTTTATATCTGGAAGCAGATATGAAAAATTTTCGGAAATCTTTCCATGTTCAAACAGCCATCGAAGATATATGGATACGCACTTTGAATGATGCCTTTTTGTGTTTTGGCAGAGTTCATTGTTGCCGAAAAGAAGATCAGAATAAAGTCCAATGGTTCCTTGATTAATCTCTGTAGTGTTGCGTATTCCATGTCTATTTACTGCCAGCAAAAAGAGGCGTAGGGCACTTCGAGTAGTGCTAAACCACGAATCGGAGTAATACTGCTGCGCACAAAACCTAAGATAATCACCGAAGAACGTTTCATACAGTCCGGGCACAGTTAAATAATGTCCGCGCATCCTTTTTCGCGGAACAGCGCCGGTATTTAGATAGTCTTCCAAAGCATTCATGTGCCTTAAAGCATGGCGCATTCGCGAATCCAGTTTTTGGATTGCCGAGTGTACATCAACACCAAAATAGAGTTTTAGAAAAACTTCTGCGGCTGTACGCGAATAAACATCCGAACTCGAAAATGCCATGAATTTGTGCCATGTCGCCTTGTAAACACCCAGTGTGCTTTTTTTGCACCCTTTCTGCAAGAGATATTGTTCGGTTTCTTTTGCCAATTCCGTAATACGGACGGGTTTCGTCTCAAACATCATATGACCTCCATTTTATGATTCAGCTTGCGCTGTATCAATATTATGGAGAGTTATTTTTTATCCGTAAACAGAAAAACATTGTAAATCAAGCGCTTATAAGGAGATATCAAATTTGCTACACATTACAAAAAACTACGCATTACAGATCTTATGCGGTGAACCACATAAGATCTGCTGCGAGTCTGGAAAGCTGGATGGTCTGCCGCTCAACCGCGCACTGCGCGATTCGGATGGTGATATCTATGACATCGTCGCGGGAAATTTCTTTATCGTCGGACTCGGCGAATCGGATTTCACCGACCTGCCGCACGAACTTGCTGAACAGTTTGCAGAACAATTCCGGCAGCCGGAAATGTTCATGCGTGTGGATGGCAAAATCGTGGCCACGCCGATGCCAGAGGAACAGACGCAGGGCGGGATGTCATACTGACGAAGGAGGATTATGAAACAGGCCAATATACAAATCACATTCGAGGAAGAAAAGCTCCGCGCCCTCCGGCGCTACATCGCCAAGCGCAACTCGACGCTGGAATCTGAACTGCAAAAGGCAGCCCAGCGGCTCTACGAGAAGGTCGTCCCTGCTGCCGTGCAGGAGTATATCAGCGACTGCGCACAGGAAGAATTCGAACGCAAGCCGCAGAAGAAACCGGAGGTGCCGCGATGAGCAACCGGGAAATCGTCCTCCGGCTCGACGAGCGCTGGTACAAGGCGCTGAATCGCCATCTAAAAAATGAGACGCTGGAGGAACACATGGAGGACGTGCTGGACGAGCTGTGCAACCAGCTTCCGCAGCGCGAGTACGAACACATCAGCCGCGAGATCTGGCAGGAGGATCAGGAGAGCCGTCAAGCACGGGATACCGAGCAAAAAATCGCGGTATTTCATGTGACCGAAAACGGCGAGAGCGTGTACTTTTCTGTGGCAGAACCTATGGAGCTGCTTCAGACAGCAGTCCATCTGCGGAACTGCCTGTCCGACGAAAACGCGGACACAAAATTTACAGCCATGTTTCCGCACAAGGAGAAGATCTCGCAGGAACAGTTCGACGCGGCAGCTTCCGAGCGCATGGAGAACACGGGGCGCGTCACTGGTGCATATGAATTGGACTTTGATGCGCGGACGTTTTCAGCGCTGAACATCATAGATGGCTGGAAAGTCTACGCGATGCAAGATGTGGCGGACGCGGCACGACAGGCATTTCAGGACGCAGAGGTGTCTGAGCATGAACGCTGGTGCATCTTCATCGACCGGCTGGATGGTCAGGAACTGACCACACCGAGCAGACTCACCATGCGGAATTTTCATTTCGAGGATACCATCGAAGTGGTGGATGACCGAACGCTGAATTTTTACATGGTTCCGTGCTTCAATGTCGATGAGGCATTCGGCACATTCGTAGAAACCAACGAGAACGATCATATGCTGAATGTCTACGCCAACTACGATATGCAGCGCCAGCAAGTCTGCGATGAACTGGAGATCACGCTCTACGGCAGCGGGATCGAGGAACATTCTCTCACCTACCACCTGAATGCGGCGGAGAAAGAAGTGCTGTGCGCAAAGATGGAAACCTACTGCATGGAGCAGGAGCACACGTCGCTGACGCAGTTCTGCAAAGAGATTTTGCAGGATCAAGATGCACCCGCACAGGAGATGCAGATGTGACCGGCAGCGTGTTCCGCACCGTCGCGCCCGTGTCGGCGGTTTGTGCGGCTTTTGCAGCCAAGCCGAGCGCGTACCCACCGGAAGCCCTAAAACCGGACGTTGCGCCGACGTGCGGGAGCGCTGCAGGAACGAAAAGGAGGCAGAAATGCCTACGGAATTTTATTGCGAAAAATGGCTGACGGAGCAAATTGAAAGCAGATGCCGAAGATGCACCTGTGACCGTCGGCCCTTCCCACGCCGTCGCGCCCGTGTCGGCGGTTTGTGAGGTTTTCCGGACACAGCCGAGCGCGTACCCACTGGGAGCCGAAAAACCGGACGTTGCGCCGCCGTGCGGGAGCGTTGCGGAAACGGCAAGCGCAGAAGAAGACCGCCTGCGGGCGGTTTTCGGCGGAGGAATGAGCCGCAAGCGGCGAGGCAGGAGAAAGCCAAGGGGTCGTGCGCGCCCCTTGGCAGTCACGTCTGCCCACAGTGCGGGCAGTTTGGGGCTTTCGGGCAGGGGTTGTTGAGAGAGCAAAAACAGCCTTGTTGGGGTCGGAAGCGCAAATTGTCCCGCCGTTTCAAGAAAAACAGCGGGGTTGCGCACAAAATTGGAGGAAAATTGGCATGGCAAACAAGAAAATCAAATTCCCGCTCTGGCTCATGCCGGACACCAAAGCGACGGTCGAATGTCTCTACCGGCAGGACGGATGTAACAGCCAGAGCGAGTTCATCGAAAAAGCGATTCTGTTCTACTGTGGCTATCTGCAAAGCGAGTATGCCGGAGACTTCCTGCCGAAGATCCTTGGTGAAACGCTGGAGGCAATCCTCAGTATGTTCGGGGATCGTATCGGCAAGCTGCTTCTGAAGCAGGCTGTCGAGCAAAACGTCTGCAATCATATTCTCGCTTCGGACACGGATATCGACGCGCAGACGTACCAGCAGATGCG